>Ga0080004_1148854_pt1 | contig 19057 bp, 18 predicted proteins | sample WasSprMetagenome_FD_69207 | JGI IMG/M metagenome (GOLD analysis project Ga0080004, IMG submission 69207) | Sulfidic aquatic microbial communities from Washburn Spring, Yellowstone National Park, USA - WS (SPADES assembly) (version 2) | ecosystem: Environmental > Aquatic > Thermal springs > Hot...
ATCGTCATCGTCTTCGTGATACGGAGGTTGAGGAGGAAGTAGATTGAACAGCGCTTTTTGTTTGTTTTCTATCAGAAACCCGACCTTAAAAGTTAAAAACGATCAAATTTAAATATGATCACATGTAACTATAACGTGATCCGGTATGAGGGCCAGACTATTCCTCATGCTCACGGCCATCAACTTCTTGGACGCCTTCATCACCGGAGCTTATATGTTGATCGTGCCCTTGTTAATGGTTAAACGGGGCATAAGCCTCTCCTCGATCGGTTTTGCATTCTCAGCCCTTCCGGTTGCATTCCTAATATTTAGGATGTTTTTCTCCTCGGCGGCCGATAGCGTAGGGTTCAGAAAGTTCTTCAACATAAATGCATTGAGCAACTTCGCCTCGGCGCTCCTCTATACCGTTTCCGCATCCCCTTCCTCATATGCAACTGCAAAGGCTGTGCAAGGAGTGAAGGATGCGGCAATATGGGCTGTGAATAGAAATGCGGTCTATGAAGCTGCTGAAGGCCGAAATCCGCAGATGGCCTCCTCCACGATCTATTTCATTCGCGCCCTAGCTACTACAATCGGAGCTGGGGCATCCGGGCTTATGATCTCAAGGATGAGCTTTGAGCAGACGTTCATACTGCTGGCGGTTATTTCCGCCTTGATCTTTGCACCTGCCTGGTTCTCCGACACCGCTCGACGCGGGCATCTAACCTTGAAGGAACTGTTTGGAAGACTTGACCCGAGGACTGTTGAATGGAGGGTGTGGCGAGTAGCCCTTGTGATGAGCCTTTACACGGCCGCCTCCACGCTTGCTGTAGGCTTCGTTTTGCCAATATTCCTTAGTGAAAGCGGCTTTGGGTATTGGGAGGTTGGTGCGATCCTTGCTTCCTACACCGGGGTTGGAGCTCTCCTCATACCAATAACGCTTAGAACAAACCCGTCCATGGAAAAGGTGGTTTTCGTTCAAATATTTCTATACCTTCCAGCCGCCATCATGATCCCGCTAACTGGCGGCAACTTGATGATAGCCATGGTGCTGGTCATGGGTTTGGGCGAGGCTGTGAGCCGCATCGTATGGGAGGCACTCATAAGCCAGGAGGCCATTGGCCGTGAAAATATAGCAACAATAATCGGTTTTCTACATGTTCCATCGAACCTAATATCGATCCCATCCTATGTGTTGGCTGGAGTATTGGTTGAGAAATTTGGCTATATGGCCTCGTTCTCCGCTGCAGCCATCCTATTTCTATTTTATTCAGTAACTGCTTTGCGAAATCTGGGCGAGTGCTATATCAAATGTTTATAACAATTCCTATGAAGAAGAAACAAAATGCTTTTTGGAGAATAGAAAAAAGATTTTGATTCTTTTAAATCATCTACTGTGATGAAAGTCTAAGGATGTCAATAATTTTTTTGATCGCTGAAAGGCTTTTGCTTGAAATCGTTATCGTGTCCCCCTCCGTTTTATCTTCAACTTGAATTGTCCAATTACCCCCGGGCCCCATTGTAATTGGTGAGAACAAATATCTTGTTCTGTTGAATGTCAAGCGCACCACCTCTTAATTTTTTGGAAGGTATTAAAAAAGAGCGTAGCGCTAACGAAGAAATTTCCGATATGGCTCCGTTACTTTAGCAACGAGCCTTCCATCATCCGAGCATTTCAAATCCACTATCCCGGTGGAGGCAAGGCCATAGAAAACATCGCGAAGGCCTTCCTCTACAGGGGCCTCTTTTTTTAAATATTTCGTCCATTTGATGCCACATAATTTCGGATATAGCTCTTCAAGGATCTTTTTGAAGTTATCTTTGTTTCTTCTGGGCTCTCCCAAGAGCAGCAATGCTGCCACGTTGCCAGCGATGAACACCAAGATGAGCACCAGGAGGTACTGAAATATAATTTCAAGAAATGATGACGTTTCTCTCAACCCTATTTTTCACATTCTTCAAGCATTCCCTGATCACACGACAGCTATTTCTTACGGAGACATCAACCACTCCGGCTGCCATTGCAATTTCCCTTTGGTGTATTTGGGCGCCCATTTCTTCAGCAGCAATGTATATCGCAGCGGCGGCCAGACACTCAGGTCTTCGCCCATACCCGGTATGCATCTCCCTTAAGGTGTTTAAAATTTCAATTGCCCTCCGAACAACATCCTGTGATGGCTTTGGATCGAGGTTATTGACTATTTTTGATATGAAGTCAACTGGCGAAGGGAATGGGAGCTTGATGTTCAATTCCGTTACGAGGAGGCGGTAGTATCCTGATACACGTTTTCTTGATTCGCCTGCAATGATCTCTGACGATGACCTTATCGTTCTAAACTTTCTACACGCGATCATTAAGGATGCCGAGGCCATCGCGGGGATATCTCTTCCCTTAACTAGCCCTTTTTCAACGGCCTTCTGGAATATCGATATGGCCTCCATTTTCACGTTTTTTGGGAGGAGTAGCCTGGAGGACAACGCATCGATATAGCGCATGCCAATGCGTAAAGTCCTCTCTTCAGAATAAACATATTTACGTTGTATTCTTGCAAGCGCCATAGCATTGCTTATTTCCTCCTTTTTCAAGCGTCCAACAGTAGGCAAAATGACTGTGCCCTTGTAAACAAGTTTTTCGGGCTCATGGTCGATGAGCTTGTCATCGTATGGTGGGTTATTTACAAGCGCTGGCTGGGAGCTGGCGATTAGACCACATTTTGGGCAAAAGATCTCCCCCTTCTCATCGTCCTCAACGAGTTTTTCATTGCCGCATTGCTGGCATTTGAGCGCCTTTGACGTTTTTGTTGTTTGCAATTTTCACCAAGAATGTTATGAAATTATGAATAAAAAAGCTGCATGATTTTTTGGTATTTCAGTGTTTTTATACAAAACGCTGGAAGAATGATCGGGGTGGATACCAAATTTGGAAGAGATAAGCGTGAATGATTTTAGAGGAGCGATGGAGGATCGAGTTGCGGAATTCCTTAAAGTCTTTGGGGTTAAGGATGTGCAAGCTGAGCTGAAGAAAATGACTTTTTCAGAGCTTTTGAACATTTACTTAAACATTTGGACTGTGGAGCTTCTCCATGAACTAAACAACCTATTGCGCAGCAGACAAATCTAACCGAAGTGCTCTTTATACCATTCTTCGAGCGATTCCTCTTCAATTTTTTTCGATGACTCCTGCTTTTGCTCGGTCGATTGAGGGTATCCTTTAGGCATATATTTTTTGCAATTCCAACAGTAATAACGGTCGTATTGAGAAATGTACTCAAGCGGGTCATCGCAATACGGGCATCTTAGTTTTGGCTCTTCCTCTTCCACCTCTTCAGGCCCTGGTGCTACGCCACGTGTTCCTTTAATCGCTTGTCTGGAAAGGCGATAGCCAATGATCGCTATAAGCAATGCAAGGATTCCTCCAAGCGCCCAGACGTATGGAGGGGTTGGAGCGGCTACTTGTGGATTCGTCAATGTAATCTGGGTATTTGTTAAGGCGGTTGTTAAAGCGGTCGTCAAGGTATTGTTTCCAGTCTTAGTTTGGGTTTTGCTCGCGGTTGTTGTTTGAATTTTGCTTGTTGCTGTTTGAGTCAAAACTGGCGCCTCAAAGGAAATAACAACTTTCGGTCCTGTGCTTTTCGTCCTGGCATCGAATTGAATGCCCATTGCTTTAGCCTGCGCGATCTCCTGCGCTGTAAGGACTATTGTTAAAAGCTTTGATGTCGGCCATGCTTTCTTGAGTGCTGAAGTCAGGTTTATGTGCTGTTCACCCGTTGCGGCTATTGGCACCGTTGCAAGCGTTTCATTATCATATTTCGGAGCATTGCTCCAAGTTATCGAGCCTTCCTCCCATGTTGTATCCGGGCAATAGTGGACATAAAGGTTGGCCTTCGTATCAAACCAGAAAACATTAATGGTCATCGATGCTGAAAGTATCTTTGCATTTTCAGGCAATGCGGATAGATTGAATTTAAGGTATGTATTGATTATCATATGCTTGCTTTCATTCAGCTTAACGTTTGCAACGATCAATTCATCCTTTTGGCCGAAGTTTGTATTTGGATTTTGATTGTCAACATACGCGTCCATAATTGGGGTAATCGTGATGCTTTGCTGTGAATTAGCCATTGGAGTAAGCATGGCCAAAATGGATAAGGCGACCATGCAAACAGCAAGGCAAATGGCATGACGCATATTGCAGACCTTCAGGAAGATTTTGCAAAGTGTTTAAAAAGGGTTCTAACGCTGAACGGCGAAATGGGGCCGATATTCCTTTTTAAAAAAATGGAAAAAGTCCCTTGGTGATAAATATGGTAGAATGGGCAGGATTTTGGTGGGGAGGAATCTACGGACCTGGAATATTCATTCATGAAAACTGTTATTGGTGCTGCCAAAGGTTGCTTAAAGTTTCAGAGGACTTAAACTATTGCCCATATTGCGGCAGATACCAGCCACGTGGAAAGTGGTGGATCTAGACCTTCTTTCAGAACTTTAGAGTATTGAAGGACATAGCCAACAAGTAAAGCGGTAATTGAATAATGCGCCTACTTCTAAAACTTTGTGCACAGAAGGATCAGGCATATGACTTGAAATATTATCACAAGCTTCAGGGATTCATCTACCGTCTGCTTCTAGAGACGCCCTATAGGAGCCTACATAACCATAATAATTATAAGTTTTTTTGTTTTTCAAATATTTTTCCAGTCGGCGATATGAGGAAGGGCGATATTAAAACCCTACTGATTTCTTCTCCAGATCATGGACTAGTCTATATGCTAAATCGAAGGCTCGCCGAAACAATTGAAGATAAGGAACTGGTGAACGTAGGCGAGGCATCCTTTAGAATTCAGGAAGTCCGCATACTTAAACCTAGGCTCAGAAGAAGTTGTAGAATAATCGCAGGAACTCCCATCGTAATCAGGATTCCAAAGGAAGATTACAAACGGTATAAAATTAAACCGCCAAGGGACTATAACTATGTTTACTGGCGAAAGCAATATCCACTCGGGGCTTTCATCAAACAACTTGAGGACAATTTATTCAAGAAATATAATGATTTTCATAATAGCTCTTTAGATTGTTTCCAGTTGTTTGAGCAGTTTGTGTTTAAGAAGCATGTTTGCAACCATGTCGTGATTAGAGGGAGAGAGGTTAAAGTTTTGGGCTCCATATGGGAGTTCATTTTTAGTTATTTAAATGAAGAGCAAATAAAAATATTGCAGTTCGGGTTGGACTGCGGGTTTGGAGAGCTGAACTCGATGGGATTTGGTTTTATGAATGTAATAGAAGAGCCGACCACTCCGCGATTAAAGGCAGGGGCTTCTATGGGTGATTTTTATGATAATCAGCATTAAGGAAATAGGTAAGGAAATAGCCAAAAGGAGGCGCGGCTCATTTCTAAAACTTCTGACTGGTGGGGAAGAAAAAATAAGGAACGTAAAGGAGCCATTATTAATGAGGGTAATTTTTTCATTTGATGATAAGAAAATCATAGGCGACGTTGTTCAGGCAGACAAAGATAGGTTGCAAGAGTATTGTTGGATCGGAAATACTGAAGGCGCCTATAAAAACCGGCTCACTACGGATAGGCTGAACTACCTTGTAAGTGAGGAAAAGAAGGAAAGAGCCAGTTATGGCATAATTAGAAATATTGTGGAATTTTTAGAGAAAAAAGAGGTCCCTAAAACCATAATGGAGCTTAAGAACAAACTCGAAAGAATTGAGAATATGTTCTTTGGGAATCCTAGGAGGGCACGAAAATCATGTGAAGAAGCTGAAAAAATCCCTCACAAGGATAAGGCAATCCTATTCACGGCCTGCATCAAAGAGAATGAAAAGATTGAAGAATTAGCAAAAACGGATGGATATGAGAAATTTCTGGAATACATATTTCTTCGTCCACACAGGGCTGTTAGGGGATATTGTTATATATGTGGAAAGGTGGGGGACGTTTTACCCGATCCCGCTTTTCCTAGGGGCACCATCCTCAAAATATACGTGGTAGATAAAAAAGGTTTCACATCTGGGGTTGCGGATACGGATGAAGCGAGGATCCGAACGTTTTCCGTTTGCCAGAATTGCTTACGTGAATTGTTGATTGGAGAAAGATATATTAGAACAAATCTAAGGGACTGGTTGGGCCAAGATCTTAACGTTTATCTTATCCCAAAGGGGGTTAGGCTCGAAAGGCTTGATAAAATGGCGAGGCACATTCGTGGTGTATTTGGTGCTGTAAAAGGATTTGAAGGGTTACAGAAATTTGAAAGAAAATTGAATGAAGAAGCTTTTCACAAGTTGCACGAGAAATTTACAAATGAGAATGTTTGCTTAGATTTGATCTTCGGCGGTAGTGCCGGTTCTCATTTTGACCTTAAATACCACATCCAAGACGTACCGATTCTGCGATTAAAGGAATTGGAAGATGAAATGAGAGAAGTTGCTGAAGAAGCTTGCAAACTTTTGGGCGGGAGTGAGAAAGATTGGAGTTTGGGATTTCAGGAAATTCGTGAGATCTTCCCCATGAGAGTGCGGCATAGGGGAGGTCATCGTGAGGAAGTCTATGAATGGAAGGCTTTATTAGAGCTCTTTTCAACAATGATCAATAAAACCCCATACCCAAGGCAACTGATACTCAAAAGAGCGATAATGTTAGCAAGGATTCATAGATTTGGCGTTTATGAACTCTATGGTATGCAAGAGCCCAAAGAACCTGATGAGCAACTGGTTATGGGCGTTCTCAAATACAATTTCCTTTTAAAACTATTGAGCAAAATAGGATGTTTAGATGCGGGAGGCTACGGAAGTATGAGTTGGGGATGGCCTATCAATAGCGGGCAATATTGGGATTACTGGAGGGAGATGGAGTATAATGACAAGGAAAAGGCACTATTCCTGCTGGGCTACATAGTTGGGAAAATAGGCATGGAACAATCCAAAAAAGGCGATGAGAGAAAAGCGATATTAAACAAGATAAATTTCAGTGGCATGTCTCTTGAAAGAATTGAGATGCTTGCCAACTCGGTTCTGAAGTCGCTACGGGATTATAGAATACTTACAAAAAATGAAGCGACTTACGCTATGATGAAGGTTCTGTTGGATAAAACCCGTAAGGAATTGAAGAATCCCATAGAGAACCTTTTTAATATTTTATCAGGATATGCATTTATCACTTATGTAGAAGGTAAAAACAGGTGATGGAAATGAAAGAGGATGGGAATAGATGCGTCAATAGGAATAGCGAGATTCTATTTCTATATGATGCGAAACTTTGCAATCCAAATGGCGATCCGGATGATGAGAACAAACCACGGTTTGATGTGAGGACACAGATCAATTTAGTCTCGGACGTCAGACTGAAGAGATTTTTCAGGGACTATATCATACAGGAGTTCGGTGAGAAATACATATACGTTGGAACGGTTGAAGGGAAGAAAATGGAGAGCGATAAAAGGGGCTGGAGTCTGCTGGAACAATGGGATGGAGACGAGAGAGTGAAGGGCATAAAGAAGGAGGAAACGGATAAATGGGCAAAACTGATACCGCGCCTTTGCATAGATGCAAGACTGTTCGGTGCAGCTGTTGCCGTTAGAAAGAGGGAGAAGGCTAAAGGCGCTTCAATAAACTTTACGGGTCCTGTGCAGTTTGCATGGGGTTATTCTTTACATCCAGTTGAGATGGTTGACTCCACATCAATAACTTCCGTGTTCAAGGGAAGGGAGTCAAAGGAGGAGGAGGAGGGGGCTGTAGAAGGGTACGGGACCATAGGAAAAGATTGGCGGCTTTATTACTCATTGATCGGTTTTTATGGGGTTGTGAGCGGATTGAGGGCGCAGAAGATGGGGGTGAGGGACATTGACCTAAAGTTGATGGATAATTTTCTATGGGATTCGTTCCTTTTAATGACAAAGACAAGAAGCAAAATCACAGAGTGGCCTTGCCTTTACCTACGAGTTGAGTATAAAGATTCAAACATATTGATTGGGGATTTTAGGGAGTATGTTGAGTGTGAATATACGGAGCCCATAAGGAGCTTTGAAGATCTAAATTTGAATTTCGATGCCCTCATCGACAGATTGAATAAGAGCATTGGGAATATAGAAGCCATATATTTACGCATAAGCGAAAAAATGGAGAAGAGATATGGGCTCGGAAATAAGTTTCAAGTTTTCGGGGATAAACTCAAAATTTTGCCGCATCCTGACGTTGAACTTCAAAGGAAGGAATTGATAGAAAAAATATTGGCTTCAGCATAGTTAATGATTCTGAAAAGTATTTCTTTGGTTGATCAAGTGATGGACCTGTTAGTTTTTGACATTATTGGGCGAATGGCACATTTTAGGAAGGTTTTTTCTAATACCACCTCTTTAAGCTACTTTTTTCCTCCCCAAACTACAGTTGCCGGACTTATAGCAGGTTTGCTGGGCTTTGAACGGGATTCTTATTACCATGAGTTTTCACCAGAGAAATGTAAAATTGCAATAAGCATCATAAACCCTCTAAGAAAACTGATTCAAAAAGTCAATTACCTCAATCTGGATGATGTGAGCGAAGCCATTCTCCGGGGATTGAGGGTTGGAGAATATTCGAGATCCCCAACTTCGATCCAGTTAGTCCTGCCGGAGCCGCCCCATAAATTCGTCATCTATAGAGTCTTCGTCCACCATACCAACAGGAAATTGATGAATAAACTTGAGAAGATTCTGGAGCAGGGGGGTTTTGCTTATCCACCCTGCTTGGGGCCTGCGTACTGCTTGGCGGAAGTTTCTGCTCATGAGCCCTTGAAGGTAGAGGCATTGCTATTTGATCCATTAGAAGAGCCCATAAACATATCAACGGTCATTAAAGCATCAAGAGTAGTCGCAATCCCGCAAGGCACTAGGCTATGTCATGAGCGTAGAGTGCCCATATTCTTTTCAAATGGGCGGAAACTTCGCAAAATCGATGATTACATCTGCCAGATAGAAGGTAGGCCACTAGAGAGGATTCAAGTTGACGGAGAGGTATTTTCTTGTAGGGGGCTTCCAGATGGGAGCTATGGAGTTTTTATGGAATGAAGAGTTTTTGTCCCATCCAGGCGGCGTCCTACTTTCCAATCACCTGTGGGCGGTTGGCAATAACTGCAGAGATTTTGTCCATCAGGCAGGGGTGAATGACGAGAAGATACTTTATACTGCAGAATTGGTTGGGAAAACACATGACTTCGGGAAGTATACACCGTTCTTCCAGCGTTACGTTAGGGGCTTGAATATAAACTCCAGGCTAAGGGAGCATTCTCCGATCTCAGCGCTATTTTCCGCTTGGTTGGTATGGCGCGAACTTAAGGATGAGTTTCTCACACTAGCAAGCTTTATTTGCACGCTCAGGCATCATGGGAACTTGGCTGAGGATTTTTACGATCTTGAGAACAGGTTGGAAGACCGGTTTGGGGGAAAGAACAGGCTCGAATTTGATCCTGGCAGGTATGCAAAACAAATCGGTTCCATTCGGGCGAATCTGGACAGGATATCGATTGAGATGGAGGGAATAGGCATTCATGGGGTTGGTGAATTCATCGATGAGCTGCCTGAAACGTACAATCGATTGTTGGAGCTTCTTTACTCAATGGGGGAAACAAAGATTGAGAATGCCTGGAAAAAATATTTCATCTTGCTTCTGATCTTCTCGGCGCTCATAGATGCCGATCGAAGAGATGCCGGGCAACTTGAGAAAATGTATGAAAGAAAAGAACTCGATCCAAATATGGTAGATGCCTTCCGTGAGAAGAAGTTCAAAACACAATCGAGCCCTTTGGATCCGCTTAGAAACGAGGTTTATAAAAATACGATGGAGTTTCTAAACAAAAATTACCTTCCTGGAAGGATACCTCAAAAGGCAACGATAGTTGCACCTACTGGCATCGGAAAGACTTTATTGGGCTTCTCCATCGCTTTGAAGCTCCGAGAACAAATTTACAAACGAACAGGGCATATGCCGAGAATAATCTATGTTCTACCATACATAAACATCATTGAGCAAACTTACGATGTTCTGTCCAAAGTCCTGGATGGTTTGGCGGTTTCTCCGTATATGCTCCTTAAACACCATCACCAATACTTTCTTGAGGGAGATAGAGAAGACATGCCCCTAGATGAGGCGCTCCTGCTCCATGATGCATGGGATTCTGAGGTGATAGTGACCACATTTGCCCAGTTTCTTCACACATTGATAGGCGGCCAAAAAAACTTCCTTAGAAGACTGCATAATATGTTTAATTCCATTGTGATCTTAGATGAGGTCCAAACAATTCAAATGGAATACTGGGAGCTCATGAAGAGATGTGTTGAAGAGTTTGCGCGAAACTCAAATTCCTTAGTAATAGCCATGACCGCCACAAGGCCGATAATTTTCGGGGATTGGGCTGAGCTCGTGCCTAACTATCAGGAGGTATTCAAGAAACTCGATCGTGTGCACTATCACTACCATCGTGATGAAATGAAAGTGGGCGAGATGGTTTCTTGGTTTTGGTCAGAGATCTGGAGCAAGAAACCAAGTTCTGTGTTAATGGTTCTAAATACAATTTCATCATCGATCGCGGCTTACAAAATGGTGAAGAAAAGGTTCTCAGAGGATGAAGTTGTTGGTTTGGGTGAGGCCGGGGAGAGAGAGAAGGTCAAGGATGCTAAACGAACAGTCTTGGCATACCTTTCCACGAATATTGTGCCAGCAGAAAGGAGAAGGAGGATTGAACGCATTAAGGACCTCTTGAATGGTGGCCGAAAAGTTATCGTTGTTTCTACCCAAGTGATTGAGGCCGGGGTGGACCTGAGTTTCGATGTTGCAATAAGGGACATAGGCCCAATAGATTCCATAATTCAGGTGGCTGGCAGGTGCAATAGGAGTTGGGAGAGGAGGGGCGACGTTCACATAGTTCGAATAGTTGAAAATGGCGAGGAGCTGGCCCCTAAAGTGTATGGGCCTCTTTTAATACATGTTGCAAAGCAAATTCTTGAAGGACACTGTGAGTTTCAAGAAAAAGACATACTCAAAATAATTGATGAATATTTCAATGAGGGATATAGGAGGAAGAGCCATGAAAAATCGAAGGAAATACTGGAGGCAATAGAGAGGCTCGATTTTTCCAAGATCTCAAAATTCGAGCTGATAGAGGATGAGCCTAAAGAGGCCGTATTTATTGAACTTGATGGAGAAGCGAGAAGGGCTCTAGAAGAATTTAAGGAGGCTATGAAGAAATTCCAAGAAGTGAAAGGATCAAAGGATTTAAGAAAAATCCTTGAGTGCAGAGCCAGGCTGAGAAAGGCGAGAGTTGAGTTGGAGAACTGGCTTGTTGCTGTTTGGGATAGACAAGCAGGCAGACTGCCCCCAACCACTATAAGCGGAACCGAGAATACGCCAATTTACTACGTTGGCTGGTCTAGTTCCAATCGGACTAATGCAGCGTTAAAATATAAAGATAAGCTAGATAAGTACTATGATAGAGAAACTGGATATTTAATCGGACTAGCATAGTATTGAAACAAACACATCCCCGTCTTTGTGCGGGTTTTAATCGAACTAATATAGTATTGAAACATTGAGCGCGAAAACTGGATTGTTACTATCCTTCTCAGTTTTAATCGAACTAATATAGTATTGAAACTTTCTTACAAGCCTTCCTCCGCATCCTTTGTGATAAAAGTTTTAATCGAACTAATATAGTATTGAAACGGACTTTACGTTGTTTCTGAAGTGTCGGGGAGGACGGGGTTTTAATCGAACTAATATAGTATTGAAAGGGTCTGCTTGAATTTAATAAGGGGTTCATAGCTTGTAGAGTACCTGTGAGCTGCCCCCCAACTAAAGTCGGGGGCTTCCAGCGTTTAGAGATGGCTTTACGCCTATCTCCTCATTTGCTGGTTTGGGGGGCTCACTGCTCCCCCATCCCATACCTCTCATTAAGGCATGGGCTATATTAATGGAAGCGTTCAGATCCCTATTGTAGATTAGCCCACATTTTGGGCATTTAAACGCTCTCCCTTTAACTTTGGCAACATGCCCGCATCTATGGCATGTTTTTGACGTGCCCCTTGTCTCTTTTTTCTTTAAGTATTGGACGTTTATGCCTTCGAGAAGGGCTTTGTATTCTATGATGGTTTGAAGCTTTCTGAATGGTAAGCTGTGGAATCGCTTGTTAAGCCTCTTAGACTTCTTGAAGCCTCTTCGGATTCCGTTTAGATTCTCCATAACTATTATTGGTTTAGGAAATTGCCTAGCGTATTGAATTATCTGGTTTGCTATTATATGAAGCTGTTGGTTAACTTTGCGTTTCTCTTTACAGCTCAATTCCTTAACCTTTTTGAGAAGCTTCTTTTCTTGAAGTCTTCTCCTGACATGTTCATAAAGCCCCCTTATACGCTTGATTTCTTCGCCTCTCAAGAACTGCCCCTTCATAGGCTTATCAGGGCTGCTTTTCAATATTGCTACTGCAACAGCTAAATTGCGTTCACCTCTATCTATTGCTACCACGGTTTCAGGCTCATCTATCAGCTCAACAGTCTTCGTTAGAGCAAAATGAGCATACCAGCATCCATCACGCTTAACCATCTCAACTGTTGCAAACTTCCATTCGCCTCTAAAAACCTCCTCAATCCTTTGCTTCTGCTTTTCTCCAAAGACTATTGGTAAACTGACTCTTTCCCTCTTGTTTAAGCTTAGCGTCAGCCAATAAGGTGTTAGAATGTTTGTTGTCTTAGAGAAGCTATAGCATCTTTTGTCGAAGCGCATAGATATCCTCTTGAGCTTTAAAACGCTATTCTCTCTCTTGTTTTTTGCGAAGCTCTTCAATACTTCAACAGCCTTATCCCTTGCAGTTTGGATTAAAGCCGTATTCAAGTTGAAGCGTTCTTTGGCTTTTTCATAGCAATTTTCATGTAAAACACGCTTAGACTTAGAGTTGAAGTGAAGATACCACTCAATAAGCCTAAAGTACTCGCTGAAAGCTCTGTTTAAGGCTAAAACCTTTAGCCTATTAGGCTTGAAAACCTTTCCAATTACGCATATTTGAACATCCTTCTGCAAAGGGAACATCCCTTACCTAAAACCGTTTGCCAATATTTCTTTAAAAACACGTGTCGTTGCTCTTTTCATGGACGCACTCTATCGACCACAGATTATGTGGTTTGACCCTGATTTTGACGAAACTCTGTGCTGAATACTTCAACGAGGCGTTTTGCAGTCTTCTTTCCTATGCCCTCCACCTTCATCAATTCCTCTTCATTAGCGTTGACAACGTTCCTTACGTTTCCAAAATGGTTCAATAAGCTTACAGCGGTTTTAGGCCCAACGATACCTTCAAGCATATAGATCGCCTCCTCCTCAACGCTCATCTCCCTTCTTCTTGCCCTTAACGCCCTAACTGCCTTTTCCTCTTGGCTTCCAAGGGACTTTGCTTTTGCAATTATCCATGCCAAAAACCATTTTATGTTTGGGAAGGGTATTATCGGGATCTTCCATGTCAAAACTATTGCATCCATAAGCCTAGATACTGCAGTTATATTCCATTTCGTTACCTTTTCAATTATTCCAAGCCATCCAATGAGTGCTATGGCAACATCCATGCCGTCATCTTCAAGTTGTTTCAAAAGGTCAAGCTGTTCAATTAATCTGGACTCTTTAAGGCTTCCAACGAAATCTGTAGGGGTTTTGCATTCAATTGCAAGCGGTCTTTTCCCTTCAACAGCATTTAGAACGTAGTCAGCGCCCTCTATAAGCTTAACCTCAACAGTTAACCCTTGGCGCTTAAGCCATTCAACCTCTTTTTGATGTTTTGAATACTCCCTTGTATCGACCAGAATATCAACCAATTTTATCGGGATATCTTCCCGCATTATTTAAAAAAAAGAAGTTTTGATCAAAAATGGGCGTTTTTGTTGTACTGTACTGTAGCAAAAGGGGGGTTCTGTGATCAACTTATGTTTTTGTTAAGCAAACTCTGCCATTCAAATACTTGAGATACTTGGCCTTCACAACCTCGAAAAGATGATCCTCCAAATACCTAATATAATCGGCTATTTCTGGAATATGTGGAAGTATGCAATCAGAGCAATCCCAATTTCCATTAGGGGTCATTTTGCCAAGCTGACGATCCAGGCACGGATAAAATGGACAATAGCAAAATCTGCAATCTAACGAGTCTTCATCAACGCCTTCGTGGCATGGAAAAAAACTGCAGGACCTTCCATTCCCGCCCAAAGGTCGCTTACAATTTTGAGGAGTTCCTCCATCGGCCGCCACAACGATGTTTGGGGCTATGAGATTTTTCTCTTGAAATATCTCAAAGACCTTGTTTATTGCCTTGGTTGCGTCCTCCTCGCTTTTGGCACCGGTGCAAACAAGCTTTCCGCTTGAAAAGATCAGAAACGTCGTCCTAGGTTCGTCTAGCCTATAAATCAACGCTGGGAACTGCTCAGGCTCATAGATAACTTTGTCAAGAGTTTGCGCGATCTCCTCTATGTTTAACTTTCCATCAAAATTTGTTGTGGCTACGATGTTCACAACCTCAGCCCTTGGTTTTTTGAGGATCACTATGCCGTTGTTCTCCATAATTCTCAAAAGCTTGATGGGCGCAACCCTTGCATACGATTCGGAGGGCCCTCCAGTATAAACTATCTTTCCAGAGCGGAATATCAGGAAAGTTCCAACATGTCGCCTCGGCTTGTAAATTAAACACTCCATACTTGGGAGATAGGTGCTATAGGTAAGAATCCCGCCAATGGCCTTCAAATCAAAAAGTTGTTCAGTTTTCACCACGGATACCACATTTTGTATGTTTATTTTTGGCATCATTTTTTGAACACCGTATTTCTTTGGCGTTTCGTATAAAAACGGTGGAGGCCCATATTCTCTCGGTGGGCGATTCGATTTTCCCCATCCAAAAATGGATGGATAAGCAGTTTGATCGATGGGGCCATACGGAGGGCTTTTTGCCTTTTTAAAGTATTTTGGAAAGAGTTGCGATGGACATGAGCAACATAATATCAAAGCTGATTAGGAAGGAGAAGGTTGAGTTAGGCGATTGGGCTGCCGTGATGAGCGATGAACTTCTATCGAAATTCAATTCTGCGCTTGCTGAAGCTGCAAACTTTGAGAAATTCATAAAGGGGATGACTGCGGAACTGAGGGAAGAATATGCAAAGGCGTTGAAGGGTTATGTGGATTCTGAAATTCAACGATTCAAGCAGGATAACATGGTTGATCAAATTTCTGCCAAACTCAAGGAAGAGGCCCTGAAAATGTTCCAGGAAAGGGAAAACGAAGCCTTAAATGAATTCAATACCGTTGTGAAGCAAAAAATGGAGAAGACGATTAAGGAGGCTGAAGAGCTGACAAAAGAAGCTGAAGAAGTCATGAAGAAAGTCAGGGAAACCATTATGCACCTAAAGGCTAAAAGTGATGCTGCAGTGAAGGCTATGAAGCTTGTTGAAGAAAAACTCAAGAATGTTCCATTAATGCCGAAAACATGCAGTTGCGGCCGCGTGAATCTTCCTCATGCAAAATATTGCGATAGCTGTGGTGCGGAGCTTCAATAATGCACAGAATGATTATAAGGGCTTGAAATCAGATATCAAAATGGTATAGAAAGATGGTGAGCTACCCACACCTTAAAGGGTGTGGGCTTCCTGCTTCAATGATGAGGCTTGCTGGCACAAAAGCCAGTAGAGGCTTCATCTCAGCAGGCGAATCAGGGTTGCCCCAACCCCTCATCAATATTCTATGGGCGGAAGTCCAATCCCTCAAGGTATTTTCATAGCTTAGCCCTTCTGATGTGCCCCTTGGGTTCACCTTCACCACCCGAACACCAGCTCTTTCAGCCTTGTATTCGAGTAGCTGAAGGAATTTACCCCAAGAGGCATCAAGTATTTTTTGGGCTAAATTATGGTTTCTGACCATGTTTTGTGTATTCAAGTTCTCAACGCAGATGACGTCATAATTGTTGATATAGAATCTTGATAGCTTATGCAAAAAGTCATCTCTCTGGTTTGTTAGCTTTTCATAAAGCCTGGCAAGTTTTATTCTTTGCTTTTCCCTATTCTTCGAGCCTTTCTTTTTCCTTGAAAGCCAATGCTGAGCAATCTTTATCCTTTCAATGGTTCTCTCGTAGAACCTTGGATTCTCAATCTGTCTTCCATCACTATCAGTAAGAAAGTGTTTTATTCCAACATCTACACCTATAGCCCTTTTAAGTTCTCTTTGGATGGTGCTTACTTCTTTCTCAGTATATATACATGCAAACCACTTTCCAGAATTATGCCTCTTGATTATCACTTGTTTTATCTTACCTTCAACAACTCTATGAACTCTTATTGGTATATCGCCAATTTTGGATAGGTGCAGTATATCAAGTCTTTTACCTGTTTTTACAAGTTTGAACCCTTTTTGATTATGTATGAAGGTTTTATACCATCCCTTTCCCTTAAATCTTAGTTTTCCAACCTTCTTACCATTTTTCTTTAGTTGTGATAAACCTTCCAGGTTTGAATATAATTGATGGAGAACCATTTGTAGAGTTTTAGCATAAACTTTATTCAATTCAGGTTTTTCTTTTTTCAGTTTAGGCAGTTGAGCTTGAAGTTCAAATCTGCTTGGAATTTTCTCTTTTCCATTCCATTGAGCTAAAAAATAATTGTAGATTTGCCTGCATAGCTCAAGGGTTTCCAGTAGTCTTTCTTCCTGCTCCTTCTTTGGATAGAGTCTAAACTTGTATGTTAGCTGGATTTTTTGCATTTCTCAATCAACCTGTTTATAACTTCATCATAAGATTCTCTTTTAGCGATTCTGAGCTTTTTCAACCGCTCCCTCGTCTCTTTCCGCACCATTATTGTTGTCCACTCACTCATAGCAACCGTATAGATAGAATATAACCCAATATATAAAATCTAACGTTCGCTTTCATCCCCTAGCTTTCGCAAGGGGACTTCCCGCCGACATTGTTAACGTCACCTTAAGAAAGGGAATAAAAGCTGTGAACGTTGAAGATGAGAATGAGGTCAGGAGGTTACTGAAAAAGTAACGGGCCTAACATTTTCGGACAACTGGGCCACGCCGAAAGCTGAGAAGTGAACGCTCGACTCTAGAGTTTCAACATACGATATGGAGAGATGAGCCTGAGCTAAAGTGGGGCGGCGTCGAGGCGGAGGCACCGGTGGACCTGAGGGATTTGAGAAAGCAAAATGGCATACAGCCAGGGAGGGTGTAGAACCGCGAGGTCGGTCGTGGAAAGGTTCAATACATGGATAGAAGTATTTAGTTAAGCCGTGCCAAGATGCGAAAAGCTAGCCGTAAATCGATGGGAATATTTAGTTTTAGATGGGATGATCCCCTCCTTAGGAGGTATGGCTTCGAATCATCCGCGGATACCGTCCGCCATCTGATAACCACCGAATACGAAAGGATGAAGAGAGGAGGGGTATTCGAGAAGTAGCCGTTAGACCAGCCGGTCCACCAGGCTGCTGAGCAGCAGATCCATCCTATCCAAGTAATCAAGTATTCTATCCAGGAGGTACTCTCCTAGATGTCCGGGATCACCCTCGTAGGATTCTATCCAACGCTTAACCTTCTCCAACGTATACCTGGCGACCAGGCGATCCCTATCCTCGATCATGTCCTCTTCCTCGCCAAGCCCCGTTTTTATCGGTTATAGACGGTTGAAAATGAACTAGGAAGTGTGGTTCAAACCCATGACGGCGCTGTGATTTCCCTTGGAAAAACCCCCTTTTTCTCCTTCGATGAAAACATGAAAAATATGGTTTGAAAGAGTTTTTTCAGGCTTTCATGGGTTTATCCGCTTTCAGTTAATAATATTGTTGATATACCGCTTAGGGAAGGCTATGGATATGAGGTTACCTTTAGGATGGAGCGGAGGGTCCGAAGATGCGCTTGGCCTAGCCGAGTACGTTGGAACCCCAACCGTTTACGTCTATTGAACGGAAGGTTGGAGGAGGCCATCAAGCGCGGGAAGGGTCGTTGTCGATGGGAAGTTTTGCATTAATTGTGGAGCTGGAATCCCTTCATAAGCCGAATATTGTCCAATTCGTGAAGAGAGACGGGAATTTTAGCCCCAAATTTTCCTTCTAGTAATCTTTTAATGAATCAACGTTAGTTTGAGATGATAATAAGGAATTGTCGCGTATAATAAATTAAATATTTTCGAATATGGCTTTATATTAAGATTTTATTAATAGGCCATATTTAAAGGATAAAGAATTAAGAGCTAAATTAATAGCCATGGACCAGCCTTCCGTCCCACAACCTGGTCTCATCCATAAAAACACCCGAGGTTAATACGAATCAATGCATCTCGGCTCTACACGGCTGAGGCCTGGATTCCGAAGCCCCGATCCCAGGGCCTCCCCCGTTCTTTTTTCGCCGCCCCCATTATTAGGCTCCTCATGGCTCCCGCTCACTGAGGGGGGAGGGGGGGTACCCCTCCAAAAAATCGTAAAAGACATATTGGGGAATCCGCTATATATTATGTGAGATTTTTAACATTCAACCCTTCATCCTTCACAACCATTCAAACCTTGGACCATAGAGAGTTTGGGAGAAACGAAGGATCCCCTTCTATATATCAGAGGGATCCGGGCTGGATTGGATTGGACTGGACCGGATAAGATCGCCACGCCCGAGCCATATCCGATCCGCCCTCCCAGCCTCCTCCTCCCCTACCATCCCATAATTAGTATTTATTTTATTGGATGATTCCATTTTCAGGTGTTAGTGTAAGTGTTGACGAGCCAAAGTTACTTCGTTTCCCGGATAGGTCGTGGGGATTCGCTGAAACATCGATGGAAGGTAATGTACAACTGATCGGAAGAGTTTTCGACCTCCGACGGCGATCTGCGTTTAAACATATGTTAAATTGTGGGATGGCCATTCCCGGAGGGGCTCAGATAATTTTGAGGCGGCCTTCAGGTTGGAGGCTTTAACTGTCGGATCCTGCCGAGGTAGGTGCCGTCGAGGAGGAATGCCTCGCCCTCATCCAGGTTTATGACTCCAGCCCTCATTAGGGGTCCCATGTATTCGCCGTCTCCGCTGCTGGAGTTCACGGCTC
>Ga0080004_1149912_pt1 | contig 19057 bp, 19 predicted proteins | sample WasSprMetagenome_FD_69207 | JGI IMG/M metagenome (GOLD analysis project Ga0080004, IMG submission 69207) | Sulfidic aquatic microbial communities from Washburn Spring, Yellowstone National Park, USA - WS (SPADES assembly) (version 2) | ecosystem: Environmental > Aquatic > Thermal springs > Hot...
TCCTTGGCGGCTTGGAAAATTATGCGAAACCTTTCAAGCGTGAGTTTGTCAACCTGTTGCAGTTCGCAGATTTGCTTAAAAGCTGTGCTGAAAAGCTTGACAACCATTTCCATGCTTAAAGCGTCTTCTGCTGGCTCAATAGTTTGAACTATTGCCGTGTGCTTAGTTTGAACTATAGAGCAAAGTTTAAGCTGTTTCCTTATAGCGTCAACGGTTCTTTCCGGAAGCCTTCCACTTTCATAAATTTGCTGAGGAGACAAGCCTTGACTGGCAAGCTCGTCCAAAACCGCAATCTCCTCTTCAGTCCAAGGTTTTCCTCTCGCCATAAGCTTAAGCCTTCTGAGTCAAGAAAATGCCCGTAATATTGCCAACAAGCCCCGAAATAACGGTAAAGATTTCAGTATTCCAACTGCCTAATATAACCAAGTGCACAGCCTCTAAAGCTGTTAAACAGCCAACCATTCCAAGGCTGAAGTAAACCGCATAAAGCAGCTTCTGGCTTGGCGGAACCTCAACTCTTCTCCCAGCCTTCACATGAACCGTTCTTGTTAAAGCCTCGCGTATCGGGTTCCTCAACGCTCATCCCCGAAAAGCGTTATTCTCCGCATGAGGCGTCTGGCTCTTCCATGAATGAAGGCTTGCTGGCAAACCTGCACGTTCTCCGCCTCCATCAGCTTAGGCAACAAAACCCTGATGTTCTCAACAGTGCCAACAGGAATTATCGTGCAGTCTATTTGACCGTAGCCCTGAGCGAAAAGCCACTGGCTTGCCACAAGCACAATGTACTGAGCTCTTTTGCCAAAAGAACCTATGTAAACTCCATAACTTGTGACAGGCAAGTCTATTTCTGCTCCAGCAGCTCCAGCCTCCCGCAGTTCCTCAACAGTTTCCAGCCTTCCCCTCGAAGCATCAAGCCACGAAACCTCAACCATGTCGCCAAGCTGCAACTCGCTTAACTGTTTAAGCACTTTCTTACTCATCTTGAAGCGTTCACCCACTTGCAACCAACACGATTTCAAAACTGAAAGAGGAAATGCCTGAAACAGAAGGGTTCACTGTTAAAGTAAATGTTACAGGAATAATGGTTTGAGGCTGAAGTTGCACGCCATTGTAATTCCATGACAGTTGGATGTAATTGGCGGCTTGCGGCGGATTCCAGCCTGAAGCGTTCATGGAAAGCGTTACGGGCACGTTGCTTTCGCTTCGCAAAAACAACACATGGCTTTTGGATTCGCCGGGCGCCAAAACTCCCCAGTCAACAGATGAAATCTGAACGGTGCAGGCTTCGTCTCTCCAAACGCTTAAACCTACAGCAACAACAGCGGCTGTGCTTGGAATCCTAAGCGAGAACTGAGTAACCGCAAGAGTAACGCCTACGCCAAGCAGAAACGCTAAGGAAACAACAATGGCCAGAAACGGTAAGCTTAAGGTGACTTCACGTGGCAGAGTTTAACTCTCCATATCTGATGTTTTACGATACGTTAAAATAGACGGAAAAACAGGTTTTTAAGCAAATCTGAACTTTTAATTTAATTAAACAAGCTTTTAATTAAAATTTTGTTTCAGATTTCCTTTTTAACCACTTTAAACGCTTATTTTTACTGGATAAGCGCATGGCAGCGGTTACAGCTGAACAAATTCGTAAACGTTTAGGCTTAACAGAAGCAGACATAAGCGATGAAGATGCCCTTGCGTTTAGGGATGAGGCTGCAGCCTATCTAAGCGAGGAAACAGGCGAAACCATCAACACCGAAGACTGTTCGCCTTCTGAAGCCAACGCTGTCGCAAACCTCGCGGCAATTTACTGCTACTTGAAAGTTACAGGCTCAGGCGCAACAGGCTGGACCGTAAACCTTGGACAGCTAACCTTCCACGGGCCAGCTGAGAAAATCGCCCAGCTTGAGTTCCTGAAACAGCAGGTACGCGACTTTATCCACCGCAGAAAACGCGCCGGCATAACCCTGCTGGAGGGCCCATAAAATGCCCGTTTCGGTTGAAGTTGACTTGGACATGGAACCCTTCCAAAAATGGGTTGAACGGGTTAAACGTGAAGCGCCCAAAGTTTTTGACGAACTTTTGGACAGAAGCAGCAGCCTAATAGCTGAAACCATGCGCATGAAAGCCCCTGTCCGCGGAGGTTTTCTACGCGACAGCATAATAATCCGCAAAAGCGGAGACACTGTTGAAGTTGGTCCCAAAGCCCCTTATGCCCCATATGTGGAATTTGGCACAAGACCCCACATCATCGAGCCTGTCCAAGCTTCGGTTTTAGCCTTCGAGATAGATGGACAAGCAGTCTTCGCCAAAAGAGTGCAGCATCCAGGCTTTCCAGGAAGATTTTTCGTTAAAAGCACAAGTGAAGAATGTTTGCCAAAGCTTCAGGAGCTGGTGTTGAATCTTTACTGTCAACTTTTCTATGGTGAAGTTTGATGGCTGAAGTCACAGTTTTAGAAGGTTGGGGTAGAGAGTCTGCATTGCGCCGAAAATGGATGCGCATGTGGGAGCAGCTTGGCACAAGGATTTTGCGTATGCCCTTGTGGATGCAGGAAATTGTTTTGGACGATATTAACACGGCTGTGTGCAACCGCATAGCCATCATGGAAATGATACAAAAATCCAAGAGGCATTGAAAAGTGCTGAAGGAAATCACCCAGAAAATCCTCAACCTCTTAAAGGCTGACAATGAACTGGGAATTCCAGAAGCCAACTTCTACTTCGGTCCGCCTTACACGCGAAACCAGACGCCTTTCTGCTATGCAGTTTGGAACGGCGGACCAGTGCAGCAGGAAACCTTCGCCAACGAGGTTTGGCAACACACTTGGAGCATAATCATAGTCGATATGGCGCAAGAGGACAACGTAGCCTTGCAAAGCGTCATGGACAAGATTGAAAGAGCCAAACAAGTTTTAGCTGAGGACCCAACGCTCTGCGGCTTAGTCCGCGGCAGCCAAGCGGCAAGCATGGAAGGTGAAGTCATGACGGTGGGTACAGACTGGGGCAAAGTCTCGCAGGTAATAGCCGCAGCAAGGCTTGTGCTCCGCTGCGAGGTGACGGCTAAGGCTTAAGCGTCTTTCGGGCAGACACGCTTCTCGGCTGAGGGCGTGCTGTAAACCGAAAATAGAGACGGGGTGAAGATGGAAAATTGAGTTCAACGCCGGTGTTGGGCAGAAAAGGCGTAGTTAAGAAAGGCGAAACGGAAATTGGCTACGCTAAAGGCGTAGGCATAAACATTGACATAGACTTGATCAAGGAATACGCTTTGAACAGCGAGAAACCCGCGTTTTTGGCTATTGGAAACCAAAGCTACAAGGTCAGCATTGAAGCCATGTACGTGGACAACGCTTACGCGGAAACCGTGAAGGCTGGAAGCCCTGTGGACATTGAGTTGGATCCGGCTGGCGATGTTGCTGGAAACCCGAAGATAACAGTGAAGAACGTGATTTTCACCAAGTGGAAGCTTGACCAGAAGCCTACAGGCGTAGTTATGCAGAGCATGGAAGGCGAAGGCGACGACCTACTGCTCGAAACCATAGAAGAACAAGGATAGCCAGAAAAGGGGGCTGGTTGGCTTTGGCTGAGCAGGGCAAGATTGCCGAGTACAGGCGGCAGCTTGAAGCCTACGAAGCGGAAAAGGCAGAAAAAGCGAAGCGTTTCAACCCTAAAGCATTGGCGGAAGACACACGCAAAATCCACACAATATACGACCAGGAGCTTGGCGAGATCAGGTATGGGCTCTTAACGTGGAAAGAGTTTAAAGCCTTAAATCTTGAAACCGTTGAAGACAATGAGGAGAAGTTTTACCGAGTAATCCATGCCATGCTGCGGAAAGCAGAGCCAGCCCTTTCCTGGGAAGAATTTGAAGCTTTGCCTTTCCACGTAAAAGCCATACTTGCCACTCGCCTGTCACAGGTGTTTCCGCGTTTTTTAGCCCAACAGCAGACTCCGCCATAGAATGGATCGACGCCAACAGTGAAGCCCAACTCATTGGCTTGATAGCCCATGAATACGGCTACCCGCTTGAATACATCGCAGGTTTAACGCCTTTCCAAATAGGCTTCCTGGCATGCTGGTTGCAGTGGATGAGAGGCAAACAAGATGAGTGAAATCAACGTTAACGTAGTCCTGAAAGCCACAGATGAGGCAAGCAAAACCGTAGCGGAAGCTGGCAAACAGATAACCGAAAGCATGAGGCAAGTGGAAGAGGCAAACAAGGCTGTAACAGCGGAACAGGAAAAAACCAACGCAAGCGTCAGAAGCCTCGTAACAGGCTTCAGCGGATTAGCCACAGGCGCCTTCGCCCTCTACAACGCCTATGACCGCGTAGCCGACATGCAAGTAAGCGTTGACAGGGCAAACTTGCAAGTTAAAACAAGCCTAAACGCTTTGGAAGACGCGCAGCGCCGGTATAACGCTGCCGTAGAAAAATATGGCGTCGACAGCGAACAGGCACGGGCTGCAGCAGCAGACCTCACAGTTGCCCAAGAAAGGTATCAGGTGGCGGTTGAACGCGCCAATATGATTCAGGGAAACCTGAACGAGGCTATGGTGCAAAGCGCTTTAACCGTCATTCCAACCGTTATAACAATGGTTGACAGTGGAGTAAAGGTTTTCCAAAACTTTCATGGCGCCGTAAACCTTGTTAACTCGGCTACAGCGTTTTTGGCGGCAAACCCGTTGATGGCTGTGGTTATGGCTATTGGTCTTGTCGTTGGAGCCCTAATAACCGCATACCAGACTTGCGAGCCCTTCCGCAACGCGATAAACGCTATTGGGCAAGCAATTTACAACTTTTTTAAGCCAGCAATTGACGCTGTAGTGGGCGCTTTAACTTGGCTTTGGCAAAACGTTGTGCAGCCTTTCATAGGCGTTCTCAAAACGCTTTGGGATGTTATAACAGGCAACCCTATATTGGCGGCGCTTTTCGGCCCCATAACAACAATAGCCTATCTAATTCAACACTGGAGCGACGTCACTAAGGCGTTGGGCGACGTTTGGAACGCTATATGCAGCGGCGTAAGCTGGGCTTGGAACACGTTCGTCAAGCCAATAGTAGACGCGGTTAAATGGTTCTGCGACACGGTTTACGGCGCCTTCAAAGCCCTGTTCGGATGGCTGGTCGGCGGAAGCGTCTGGACAGACCTTTGCAAGGGCATAGTAAGCGTTTGGAACACGGTTGTGGCTCCGCTTATAGGCACAGTGAAAGACTTCTGCAACACCATAGGCGGCTTCTTTTCAGGTTTAGCTGACACAGCTGGAAAAATCTGGAACAGCATAGTCAACACCGTCAGCGGAGCAGTCAACACTATCAAGAACGCTGCAGGCGGAATAGCAAGCGCAGTTGGAAATGCTGTAAACTCCGCTGGAAACGCCCTAAACAATTTCGCAAGCAACGTCGGCGGCGCCATGAGCGATGCCTGGAACAGCATAAGCAGCTTCATCGGCAAAGTGTGTTTCGCTCACGCCATTGAAAACGCAGTGGAATCCAGCAGGAAAAGCCTCTCAGTTTTCAACGACGCCGTGGAAGAAGCCATGAACACCGCTTATGGCACCATTAAAAGCTTCGGAGCAGAATTAAAGGCTCCAGCTTTAGGCCCAAACCCAGCAGCAGTTGGATCCACACCTGCAGGCAGCCAAACACTTGTTTTAGCGCCCACATTCAACTTTCCAGAAGGCAGCATAGCGCCGCAGGACCCACGCGAGTTCGCAGAGGCAGTTTACAACGAGCTAAGCGCAATTGTCCGACGCGACTTGCGGGCGCAAACGTTCTTTGTGGCAAGGTGAAAGCTTTGACTGTAACGCTTGGCAACCTAAACCTTGGCATAGTAACCGACTTCAACTTTTCCAACTCTAAACGGTTTGAAGACGTGGATTTGCCAGCTGCAAGAGGCAGCAGCACCCAAGACCTCGGCGAACACGCAACAGAAATACAGCTTTCAGGAGTTCTGACAGGGCCTTCAAGATTCAACGATTTCAGACAGCTGCAACGCGTCTGCCAGCTTGGGCAAAGCCTAAAAATGGACTGTGACGTGGCGCAAACAGTGGTTTTCATACGAGAAGTAAAACTCGCCAAAACAGGCTTCAACTTTCTCCGCTACAGCCTCACGCTAAAAGAAAGCATGTTCAAACAGGTTAACGCATGCGACGCCATAACAAGCTGGTTCACCGCCACGGAAGGCGCGTCTGTAACTATAGCCGAAAGCCAGCCATTGCCTTTCGAGGGTAGAGGCTGCCTTAAAGTCAGCCACGACGCCGAAGCAGACGAAGAATTAAACGTGGCTTATGAGCCTGTGGACACATTCAACCTTGAAGACTTTGACTGGATAAGCTTCGCCTTCCTGATAAACGATGTCGCAGCCATCAGCAGCGCGGTTGTAACCGTCCAAGAAGGCGAGAACGAAGCTTATTATGATTTTATAGCTGAGTTGGCAGCGGCTGAGAAGTGGCGTAGAATCCGCATCCACAAAACCCAATTCGCAGACTACGACGCGGTTGACTGGAGCCAGCTGAGCAAAATCAAATTCGCCATCACCAAGAATCAGGCGCGGAGCTACTTTTTCACAGTTGACGACATGGGAGGCTACGAGTAAAGTGGAGAAATACAAGAACCTGCTCTTCAAAGACGCGTTCACGGGCTCTGGAGACTACCCGCCTGACAGGGGCAAATGGTTCATGTTCTACACTCGGGAAAACCCAAGCGTACAGTTTTCCACCGCAGTGATAACGCCCACTGAAGAGGGCTGCCTGTTCGCTGCTGCCGTGGACAGCAACGGCTGGGGCGGCGTCAACCTCATGAGCCGAGCCGAGTTCAAAGTGCCCTTCAAAACCCGCGCAGCAATAAAGCCCACCGATTACGGCTTTTACCTTTACCTGTTATCGCCTGACGTGCGTGACGGACACTTTTTAGGCACAAGCATTTACGGCATGTGGGTCGCCATAGTCAGCGGCACAGCAGACGACTACAAGTTTAAACTGGCCTTAAGCCAAGACTACGCGCCTAAGACGCATACTTCAGACGCTACATGGAGCTTAGGCACCGAATACCTAATCGAGATGGAAGTAACGCCTTACACGGCGGACACCCGCAAACTCAACATAGCCTTAACAATCAGGCAGGCTTCAAACGGCGAAGTGGTTTGGCAAACAAGCGACTGGTGCGACCAAAGCCTCTCAGGAACGCTGCGCTGCTGCTTAAGCGCCATGGCACAAGCGTCAGGCTCAATCGAATTTTACGTTAGGGGCTTCTATGTCTTCGGAAACCAATCCCGCAAAGCCAAAGCAGTTGTCACGGCGGTAAAGGGCACGGTTAAACGCGTCATAACAGACGACGTAATCGACTTCAAGGTAACGCTTCGTGACGGCAGCCACCCTCAGGCTTCACTGACGCTGCGGAACGAGGGAAACAAATACGCTGAGCTGGGCGTGAAAACCGAAATCGAGATTAGGGCTGGAACCGAAGCGGTGCTTTACCTGCTTTTCAGAGGCTATATTGAGGCGCCTGAGCGCACTTATCCGCCGTCCAGGCTTAAAGTGGAAAGCAGCAGCGGCTACGCCAAAAGGCTGGATTTCCGAGAAGCCTACAACAAGATTTACATAAACAAAACCTGCGGCAGCATAGTTAAAGACCTCATAGAAACCTATTTTGAAGATGTGTTCACAGCTGTCAACGTGGCAGACGGCGTAACCACAAGCGCAGAATACCACGCCGTAAGCATAGCAAAAATCATAAAGGAGTTGGCAGACGCAAACGCCTACGTCTGGGGCGTAGACATTAACAAAGACGTCTATTTCATTCCGCTTAGCCAAGCCCGCAGCGTAAGCAGCTTACCGTTCAAGGGCAAAAGCGACCAGCTAAGCATAAGCAACCGCGAAATCGACGAAGTCATAAACTACGTGCGCCAAGTGGGCAAAACCGTTTCAGGCACGCCGTACGAGTATACGGCGCATGACGCGTCAAGCGAGAGCCTCTACTGGCGGAGAGACAAAACCTTCCGGGACATAAGCCTGTCCAGCCAAGCGGCTACCCAAGCCAAAGCCGAAGGCTTGCTCCAAAAATACAAGGAGCTGAAAAAGGAAATAGCGCTGACAACCACGCATATAGTGCCCATAGACCTTTACTGCATCGCAAGCATAACCAACACTGAAGTCGGCTTAAACAATTATAACGGCGAAGTTAAAAGCGTCGAATGGAGCTTCTCAGCTAAAAGCGTTAGAACAACCGTTCAGTTTCAGGACAGGGGCTTCAAGCTTGCAGACGCCCTCGTCGCCTATCACGAAGCTGCGTACAGCATTCCCGCCGTTGGCCCAGGCGAAACAGAAGAGCCTGAGGAAGAGCCATACGGCTTTGTTTTAACGGATATTACTAATGGCTTTCTACCCGCCACTGAGCAGATGCTTGTGGCAGACGCCGTTTACTTCAACCCTGTTGAGCTGAGCCGCTGTGAAGATCAGGTTTACAGTAACAGTTGGCCCATGGCTTGGCTGATAAGCGAAAGACGCCAGCTTGAATTCAGCATGGTTGAATCCGTTTACCTAAACCATGGCGGAGGAAAACAAATCGGCGAAACCTGCCTCTACCTTGAAACATACGCCTACAGCATGAACGAAAACATCGCTGGAGAAGACGCTCCAAGCCTGCAAGAGGATTTGGCGATTATGAACACGTGAAGGTGACACCATGCCCGTTGAAGTTGTGAGAGGATTTGAGGGAAAAGCCAACAGCTGGAACATGGGACAGGAAGGCGGCTTCATAGCTTACATGCGCGGAAGCATAGGCGACAAGCCAACGCCTCAAGAACAGATCGTTTTAGGCGACACGTCAAAGTTCGAAGATGTTCCAGCACGGTCGGAAACGGTGCTTCTCGGCACTGGAAAAACAAGAGACGACACACCCAGCCTTTCCGAGTCCTGGACAATCACAAACAGCTAAAAAAGGGAGGTGAAAAACGCCAAAATGAACCTGCCAAAAAGACCTTTGACATTGATGGAATACAATGCTTTGAAACGGCAAATCTGCCTCTCAAAACAGAAGCTGAAGGATCTGCTGAAGCGCCGCAACACTTTCGGCGACATAGTCAAAGTCACCGACGAAGTATTAGTCTATGAGGGCGAAGGCGAAAACAAGAGGCTTAAGTTTGCAAGCAAAGGCCACATAGTCAACCAAGGCCTAATCCACATGATAAACGCGCTTGCAGCCTCGCAGACAGGCAGCTCAGGACCGTACTACCTGTTTTCCCGTGACTGGACAGGCAAAACCTACAGCTACATGCGGCTGGGCACAGGAGGCAACATAACCCAAGGAACCACAACAAATTTGACAACGCCTGTTTCAACTCCGCCAGACAGCCAGTCAGGCGCCACCAGCTCACCGGGAGGCGGCACCTACCGCGTTGCCTGGACAGCCACATGGAACGCTGGAACCCTAACCGCCATAACAGTTTCAGAAATAGGCCTATACCTCTATTTGCAGACAGCCTTGCAGAGCTTCGGTTGGACAGGCTTTAATGGCGCAGCCACAGCACTGTTCAGCCGATTGAGCGCGGCGGACGGAGACTTCACCGCTTTCCAAGTGAACCCAAGCGTGCCATTAACCGTTGAATGGCGATTAACATTCACATTCGCATAACCAAACGAGGAGCCCGTAGACCATCTTGAAAACCCGAGAATTTTTCCGCATACGTCAAGTCAGCAGAAGATACGACCGTGAAACAGGCAAATTCACCATAAACATAGCCTATGAAACCGCTGCACTGGAACCGACGGAAAGAGTTGTAGGCGTGGCTGAAGCCTTCGGCCTCGGGCTTGACCAGTGGCAAAAATTCGTAATCTACGACAACGCAGAGCTGAAGATAGGGCCAACGGACATTGTCTACATCACGGGTGACAGCGGCTCAGGCAAATCCGTTCTGCTCAAGGCTTTGGAGAAGGATATTCGCCAAGATTTAGGCTTAAAATGCATAAACATAGCAGACGTCACACCAGAACCCAATAAACCGCTCATCGAAACAGTCGGAAAGTCGCTTGAGGAGGCTCTTGAGCTTTTAAGCCGTGTAGGCCTCAACGACGCATTCCTGTTCCTAAGGAGTTATGAGCAGCTTAGCGACGGACAAAAATACCGATATAAAATCGCCAAAATGATAGAAAGCCAAGCGCAGTTTTGGATTTTGGACGAGTTTGCGGCAACATTGGACAGGGACACCGCTAAAATCGTGGCTTACAACCTTCAGAAGCTGGCGAGGCAGCAGGGCAAAGCTGTTCTGGCAGTGACAACGCATACTGACTTATTTGAGGACCTTAACCCTTCAGTTTATATCTATAAAAAATTCGGCAAAGAAATAGATATCCGCTATTACCCCAATCAGTCGGCTAAAGAATGCAGCCTCGTCAAAGAAATGCGGATAGAAGAGGGGACAACTGAAGATTGGCGTAGGCTTGCAGGCTTCCATTACCGCAGCCACAAAATAGCTGCGCCTCGCAGAATCTTCAGCCTTAAACGTGGCGACGAGCTCTGCGGAGTCATAGTTTACGCGTATCCGCCGCCAACATGTTTCGGAAGAAGGCTTGTTCTGCCTAAAATGGGTATGAAAGAGCTAAACGAGAAAGTGAGCACTATAAGCCGTGTAGTCGTGCATCCAAAATACCGCGCTATAGGTTTAGGCGTTAAGCTTGTAAAGGAAACTCTATCCCTTGCTGGAACGCCCTATGTGGAAATGCCAGCAGTCATGGCGAAATACAACCCTTTCGCGGAAAAGGCTGGAATGAGGAAAATAGTTGAGCAACCGCCACCAAAAGAAGCCTTAGCTATAGCGGAAACCCTGCAGAAGCTTGGCTTCAACATTCAATTGTTGGGCAGCGAAAAACACGTTCTAAGTAAGCTGAAAACCTTAAGCCATGAAGACATAGCCAAAACTAAAGAAGCTTTCATCAAACATGGCCACGCACGTTTTATGAAATATTTCTTCTGCCACATGCCCTTCGGAAAAAAACAAGCATACGCTATAGAAGTAGAGAAAACGAACCTTGAGAGGCTTGCACACTTGATTAGAGTCTGCGGTTTTCTGATGCAGACGAAGGTTTATCTTTTCTATCGTCAATCGATTAATCAGTGGAATATTTGAAGAAAAACAGAATCACGAGATTCTCAACATTGTTGCTATATGCTGTTTGTTCGATTGTGCTGATTGTTGGGGCTGCATCCATTTTTTGGCATTTTCTCACCACGAAATTTCCCACACATTCAGATGTGTTTTGGACAGGTGTCCAATGCGGCACACTTGGGGTCTTATCCCTAATCTTCCTTGCTTTCGGGATACTCTTTGTTTACCGCATGGTAATGCGATTGTTTAAATCACAATAGCCTTGAGAAGGGCGACCTAGTGCAGCTGACTCAACTTTTTTGCGCGCTAAATTGGTCGCAATATTCATTTGGAATATTATCTCTTTTTTGATAATTTCCTGTGGATTAAGAGACCCAATAATCCTAGGTAGTATATTATGCCGAAGGCTCCCATCCAAACGCATAGACTATAAATTTCTAGCGTAAAAGCGGGATTGTAGAAGGGATTTGTTGTTATCGGGTAGAATGGTGCTATGTCCGAGTAAAGTGGGGTATCCAGCATAACATGCAATCCTGTTCCTAAGAAGCCAGCAACAACGAAGGATTTCAGGTTCAAACTGTTGGTTGTTTCTAACAGGAGTATTTTGTAAAGTGGTTGGAGAAATTTTTCAAGAAGGAACATGACATAACCGAGGACAATGCCCAATGGTATAGCCAATAAGAATATATGCAGGTATCCATGCAGGGGATATCTTAACCCGAGAAAGAGCACTAAAAAGGGTTCCACGTCAACAATAACGTTTGCCAACAAAAATGTTGGGACATGAAGATATTTCCTCAGAGGAAGGCCTAACCCCAAGCCTGGACCGAGATGGAAGGGAGTAAACGGCATATCCTAACCCAGTACCATTTATTAAGCTTGAAAATAATAATGTTTTAATTGTAAAGGGTCCTGTGAGGTTGCGGAGAGGCAGTTGAATAGGCAACTAGCTCTAATTATTCTCGAGCGCGGTTTCACACAAAAAGCCGTAAAAAAGATTAGTGTAAAGTTTGACAGGTTGTGGAAGAATGAGTCTTGTTAGAAATGTTTTTCTAAAAGCTTTTTCAATGCTTAAGGATCCATCTAAAACCCTGCAGGATATTCGATCAGAAAAAACCCAAAATGCTTTTGCCTTCTGGTGTCTTCAATGAGAAGTTACATTGTTGTATTTGTTTTGGCCCTTTTGCTGTCAACCTCTTTATCTCCCTGTTTCGGTGCTGATTCCGCCACTATATGGGTTGTGGAGCTTGGGGAGATTAGTCTCGGTATGACTCGCTCGGTTATTGAAACCGCCGACGGCGGGTTCGCGGTTGTCGGGGCCAAGGACGGCGGCTTCCTGCTTATGAAGCTTGATCGTGATGGCAACCTGGAGTGGGAGAGGGTTTACGGCGCTGAAGCTGAGTTTGAAAGCTTCGCTAACGATGTCCTCCAGACGCCTGACGGCGGCTTCCTGCTTGCTGGACGCGGAACCCCGTGGCCTAACTTTATGGGGCCGAATGGGACGCTCTTCAACCTCATAAGGGTTAATGCCCATGGAAATGTTGAGTGGGAGCGCATATATGGAACAAGAAATATTGAAGCTCCGTTCGTGGCTTACGCAATTGTGAAGTCCAGCCGCGGCGGATACGCCATAGTCGGGTACTCTGAGGTTGGCTGGTCGCCCGTGGCAAGCGGAAGCTGTAGAATAGTCTTGATAAAAATCGATGAGCAGGGAAACGTGGAGTGGAGGCGCGAGTACCCAAGCGACGTGATATGCGCATACGCCTACCTTGCTGAGGCCGGCGACGGAGGATACGCCATACTAACCCTTGCCAGATCCTACCACTTCAACCACTTCTGCTACGACGACTTGGACTATGTGCTTATCAGAACAGACCCGGAGGGCAACATAATCTGGAGGAAACAGTACAACTACACGCGAGTTGATGATCCCAAGGCCCTGGTTCGGGCATTGGACGACTTCCTGCTTGCCGGAAACGTCCTCATTCATGAAAATAAACTTAACTGTTCAGTCATCAAAGTGGATGAGGAGGGCAATGTTGAGTGGACCAAAGTTTATAGTGGGCTAATATGTTCAGCAACAACATCGAGGGATGGCGTGTACTGCTCGCAATGAAGTCGCCTTCAGGCGGGGTGGTCCTAAAAATCAACTCGGAAGGAGGAATCGAATGGGACGTCAGATATGAAGGAGACAATCAGCCCGCCCTCATACCGTACCATGTGGTGGAAACGATGGATGGCGCCTACGCCTTTACTGGAGCAAAAGCCGAGAATCCCCAAACAAAAGTTCTCGTCAAGTTTAAGCCGCCAAACTTGGAAGAACCCGCAGAGCCACCAAAAAATTACCTGGTTTCACCAGCCACTATAACTGCAGTTGCAGCCATCGTATCCTCCATATTACTGGTTGCAATAATAATTCACCTTAAGAAGAGAGGGTGCGCACAGTCGAAAGGAGAGAAAAATGAGAAAGTCGCACTAAGGAATTTCAAAATTGGCATTTAAGCATTTTCTTTTAGTCGCTGATAAACGCAAAACATGTTTGAGTTACTTTCTGTTAGAAATTGTTAACGGAAAGATGCAAAGGTGCCGTTGTTTTCTCCTTCTTGTGACCATGGTAGCCCTGTTAGAACTGGCTAGGCGTGAATTTCCCCGTTAATTCATTTGAATGTTCATGAATATTTCTAAGTTATCAAAAATAGCTTCACTCTGCTACAACCTCATTGGACAATCAGAGTGAACCGCGAATTCTGAGCCGAAAAAGCAAAATTTTAAAAGCGCATTCCCCTCCAAAATGTTATTTTGCAGAAACAAAATGGGAAAGGAGGAAAACTTCAAGTGAGCAAATTAAAAGGCAAATTTAAGGCTTGTATTCTGCTTCTGCTTTTAACGCTGACAATAGCTACACTCTTAGTTGGCGTATCAGTTGCTAACGCGCAGGAGACTCCATGGAAACAAACCTATGCCTTTATTGGTGCTATACCCAACCCTGTAGGCGTTGGTCAAGAAGTTCTAATACATTTTGGGATCTCAGATGCACTTGCAAGGGTAGATCTTGGATGGCAAGGTTTGACGATAACTGTTGAGAGGCGCCTGACGGCAAAACCGAGACACTAGGACCTTATAAAACGGACTCGACGGGTGGAGCAGGCATCGTGTATATACCTAATATTCCTGGCACATACTACCTGCAGACCCACTTCCCTGAACAAGTGAATCCTGCCGCGGCATTAAACGTTCCTGCTGGTACTGTAATGAAAGCCAGCGACAGCGAAAAACTAGCACTTGTCGTATCACCAGAACCTGTGCCTGTTTATCCAAGCTTCGATCTTCCAACAGAATTTTGGACCCGCCCAATAGACTCCCAGATTCATGAATGGACAAAGATTGCTGGAAACTGGCTTCAGTACGTTCCAAACAAATTTGCTCCATATAACCAGGGACCTGAAACCCCACATGTACTATGGGCTAAACCGCTCATTGGAGCAGACATAGGAGCACTTGGAGGAGGCTTAGCAGGAGGCTTTATTCCTGAAACATCTGGAATCGACGAGCATGGATTTGAAACAGGCGATGCGTATCAAGGTCTATTTGGGCAGCCCGTTATCATCGCAGGAGTGCTTTACTTTAACCGTTATAAGTCTAATGGTGGCACTGCTGTGGAACAAGAGGTTGTGGCTGTTGACCTTCGCACAGGCGAGGAGCTTTGGGTTAGAAACTGGAATAACACGCGTTTGGCTTTTGGTCAAGTGTTCTATTGGGACAGCTACAACTACCACGCAGTATTTGCATATCTGTGGTCAGCCGTGGGATCCACATGGAACGCTTATGATGCAGCAACTGGCCGGTGGGTATACAGCATGACTAACGTTCCCAGCGGCACTAATATTTATGGGCCGAAGGGGGAAATCTACAGATATACAGTTAACTTGGCCGCTGGCTGGATAACCCTCTGGAACTCAAGCAGAGTCGTCTCCAATGAAGGAAGCTGGGCTCCTTACGGAAACACCTATAACTGCACATGGACCGCGGCTAGACAGGGAGGATACGAATGGAACAAAACCATACCAGCAGGCTTGCCTGGAAGCGTCAACTTCATTTTCTTCGGCGATAAAATCATCGGTACATCCACTCAATGGATGAGGCTTACACCTTATCCTATATTGATGTGGGGCATAAGTGTAAAACCTGGTGAAGAAGGTCGTTTGTTGTTCAATAAGTCTTGGACGCCAACACAGAATAATTTAACTATATGTATTGCGGCTGCAAGTGTAGAAGACGGAGTATTTGTACTTGTTGCAAAGGAAACCCGGCAATTTTATGGATTTAGCACCAACACAGGAGATTTGCTTTGGGGACCATCAGAACCAAAACCATACCTAGACCAGTACGACATTACAGCTGCCTCATATGATCTTTTCATACATTCCCAGCAGGTTATAGCCTATGGAAAATTGATTTCAGGTGGTACAAGCGGAGTTGTAGCTGCATACGATGTTAGGACGGGTAAGCTATTATGGACATATGAGGCGCATGATCCCTATAACGAAATCCTATGGGGTGTTAATTGGCCACTAAGAATAGCATTCGTAACAGATGGAAAAGTGTACTTAAGTCACCAAGAACACTCGCCTATAGATCCTAAACCCCGCGGTGCACCATTCATATGCCTCGACATAGAAACCGGAGAATTAGTGTGGAGAGTGGATGGGCTAATACGCGGAACTTGGTGGGGAGGTCCTCCAATTATCGGCGACAGCATAATTGCTTCCATGGACTCTTATGATCAGCGGGTTTACGCTATCGGTAAGGGTCCAAGCGCTACTACAGTCACCGTTCAAGATGATGTTGTAAGCTTGGGAGAAAGTATAGTGATAAAGGGCACTGTTATGGATATTTCTCCAGGAACTAAAGACACTGCCATTGCATTGCGGTTTCCAGATGGTGTTCCAGCCGTTGCCGACGAGTGTATGGGCGAATGGATGCTCTACGTTTATAAGCAGTTCCCAAGACCGTCGAATGTTACTGGTGTTTGGGTTAAGTTGGATGCTATAAACGTGTATACAGGCGAATACATTGACATAGGCGGAACCCACACGGACTCTGCAGGCTTCTATACGGTCATGTGGACCCCGCCAAAAGAAGGATTATACACCATCCTGGCAACATTTCCAGGATCAAAAAGCTACTACCCATCATACGCAGAAACAAGCATAGGCGTAACTGCTGCCCCGCCACCACCGCCAACGCCTGAAACCCCACAAATCCCAACACCGCCAGATTATACGCCGATATTGACAGGGCTAGCCGTAGCCATAATCGTTGTCGCAATACTAGTCGTATACGACATCATCTCAGTTAGGAAAATGCGAAAATAGCATAGGCTCAATGCCCTATGCGCGCCAATCCCCCTTTTTCTTTAATATATGATAGTTTAAGTGATAGTTTAAGGGGGTGCGTGTATGGTTAGGTTTAACCGTGAAAGGCTGTTTGCTCCTGTTTCTGTTCCATGCTTTAACTGGACAGGTGCCTATGGCGGTTCCGCGCGTAAAACCGTCATAATAGCCCCAATAAAAATAGTTGAGTGCGAAGATGGAAGCATCCAAATAAGCTGGGCATGCAACAGAGGAGCCTTCTGCAAAGACAAAACTGCAGATACAGCCACGCAGCCCAGCAAACAGAAATAAGCCCAACATGAACCACACATAAAAATGAAGGAAACCATCCACCAAACATGATAAAGTTCAACGAAACCCCAAACCGCCAAACCTTCCATTAGTAGCTGATAATTGAAAGTTGCGATAAAAGTTAAATTTTTTAAAATGTTTATGTAGTTAGAGAGGCAGTTGAAGGTCTGAATGCGGAAGGATTGTCGAGAAAAAGGTTTTGCTTTATTTCGTTGGGCTATTCCTTGCGGGTATTCGAGATGCTCACATTTTTTCGGATTCTGAGCTTTAGATGTGATTTTAAGTTGTCAGCGTCTTTCCACTGGTGAAAACTGAAATTAACGCATGTCCGCTTTTTGATACTTCTGTCATTCTAAACTTTTGTGGGAGCATTCTTTAAATTTAGGTGAATGTTTTATAGATTCTCCACTTGAATTTGCTTATAAAGTTTTACATAAATCTAAAAGAAGTAGTGTAGTTTACATGGAACTGCTGGAATAGAGACTATTGCGCAAATAAAAAATACATGAAAGAAATAGGAATAAAAAGAGGTGCTAAAAAGTTACTTGGAATAATTCTGTGCAGAAAAGCATATGCAAAGTTGCAGAAGGCTGTAAAAAAGAAAAAACATTTTTATAGATGAATACAAGTTTTTGATAGACTTTCCAAGGATACATGCATTATTGAGTCACTTTGAAAGGCTTGTGTTTGTGATCAAAATCCCTGTTTTCTTGATGAAGACTGAAGTTTACTCATTTGCGTTTTCTGAAGATTTTGGCTCCGTCCATTTCGGTAACGTATTCAAATCCTGCTTCTATTAGTTGGCAGGCTTCTTCAAGGTTTGTTGCCACTTTGGCTACGTATTCATCGCTATCGAAGTTGACGAGGTGAATGTAGACAAGCGTGTTCTTGATATTCTTATGCCCAAGAACCCGTTGCGTGTAAACAATATCCTTCGTCTTATAATACGTCATTGTTCCCTTAAAATTCCTAAAAGTCTTCAACGTTATCTTCCGCAGGTTTAGGGCTCCAAGTTTGTCGGCAATTCTGTTTCTAACTTCTTCTGTAAAAGTTCTCCGAATCTTCTTAGGCTTAGAAGACCAAACCCGAGCGTTAAACGGCGTATCCGCCAATAAAGGCTTCATCATGGCTACAAGCTTATCAGACATCTTCACTTGCCTCGGTTCGCTTCTCTTGGCAGGGTCATTCAAAGTGACTATCTGTCTTTCCAAGTCAAAATCTGCTGGCGTCAGCCTAAAAATTTCCACAGGGCGCCATCCTGTCTCTTTAGCCAGCTGCAGCATCGCAGCGTAACGCTTAGCCTTAGACACTGCAAAACCATATATCAATTGGTCGATGTCCTTTTCAAGCGGAACATAGGGTAGCTTGGAATTAACACAGTAAGGCTCAAACTTGTACTCGAAACCATGAAAGAGAAGCCAATCCTGATAAGCGTAAAGCACACGGTTCTTGTAGGCGTTACCCCAATTCGCCGTTTCCCTAACAACGTCCTCAACAGCTTGGCTGTCCCAAAGGTCGACGCGTTTAGCCAAATTCCGTAGGCATTCAAGCTTACCCGCAACCGTAGCCTCAGCCAACCGCTTAGTACGCTTAAGCTACAAAACAAAGTTAACCGTTTCCTCAGCGGCTAAGGGGTGCTGGTTTATGCTGTGGTGGGGCCGGCCGGATTTGAACCGACGACCTTTCCCCGAAACAGCCTTTTGGGCTGTTTCTACGGGTTTCTCTATGACCGCTCCAGAACTTCTTCATTCCGCTTTTGGCGGTCCGTAAACCCTTTTTGTTGGGTTCTGGAGCCCGTCGTCATACCTGCCTAGACTACGGCCCCTTTTCTTTGGGCGTTAAGTAGTTTTAGTGTTAGAGAGAAAATATATGCGTTTTTCTGGTTGGTTGAAAATTTTTGGGGTTGTAGAAACGGGTGCGGCATAACATTTATTATTGTCTTATGGGGTATTATGTGGGTTTGGTAGGATTGGCTGAAGCAGTGGTGGTGGAAGTTTAAAGGAGAAAGCTTGTTAGAGATGTATAAAGCCAGAGGTAACGACGCTGTTGCCGCGTCTGGAAAGTTTGTTCTTTATCAAGATTTAGATGGCAAAACCTATGATGTTGAGTTGCCGTTAACCTCGGCTGTGGAGCCGTTGGAGCTGCGGGAAGAGCTTGGTTTGCCATCATATATTGACCTGAAGTATTTTCCTATGCGAAGTGCCATAGTAACCCTATGGGCAGCAGTTAACGCCCATAGACTTCACGAGTTATATCCCAAGGCTTTCGAAAAGAGCATCA
>Ga0080004_1120740_pt1 | contig 19055 bp, 16 predicted proteins | sample WasSprMetagenome_FD_69207 | JGI IMG/M metagenome (GOLD analysis project Ga0080004, IMG submission 69207) | Sulfidic aquatic microbial communities from Washburn Spring, Yellowstone National Park, USA - WS (SPADES assembly) (version 2) | ecosystem: Environmental > Aquatic > Thermal springs > Hot...
GGCGACTCGACAAGATAGAAGTCTGCAAAGTATGGAAGTATCCTGCCATCCCTAATGTAGCCGACTGATGGGAAGAATGGGGAGTAGAATCTGCATATCCTCCTCCCGCCGAGCTTCATTAAGAGGTAGGCTACAGCCGCCTTCGCGACTAGCCCGACCCCCGGAAGCCCCTCGACGAGCACCGCTCCAGGAACCTTGATCCTCTCGGCGCCCGGCTCAAAAATGGCATCAGTCTCCGGCAACCTACACCCCTTTAAATTAAAGAATATCAACAGTCTTATTTTAATCTCTCCCAACAATGCATTTCTAGCAAGGAATACTATTAAGTTGTTAGGGGAGGCGGCTGGCTTGCGGTTATCCTTAAATCCCGAGATAAAATTAAGGCTTATCCTAAGCCTTCTATCAGCCGTCGTCCTAGTTCTTAAATTGGTGGTTATATCATATCCCTGGCCCAGTATACCCTCGAGCATGTGCATATATGGTGTTAAGCCTGAGTGTGGCTTCATATTCGATGAGGCACACTATGTTCGCGCAGTAAGGCAGATAATATTATGGTCTCCTACTGGCGAGTATCACCCGAACATAGAGCACCCCCCACTCGTAAAGGTCTTGATAATGCTGGGCATCATGATCTTAGGAGATAACCCATGGGGTTGGAGAATCTTCCCCGCACTTTCCGGTGTTGCCTCAATCTATATTCTAGGCATCATAGCATATCAACTTACGAGGGATGAGAAACTATCTCTTATCGCGGCATCACTTTTCGCATTCGATATAACATCCTTCAATCTGGGTTCCATGGCTATTCTTGACCCCACAACCCTAATGTTCTCCCTACTCGGCACATTATTCTATCTCAGAAGAAATGCTCTTTCGGCCGGCATCGCCCTCGGCTTGGCCTTGCTATGTAAGCTCACCGCGATATTCGTCATAGCTGCTCTAGTCATAATGGAGCTCTTGACATTACTCTGGAGAGGCTATCGTAGGGTCAATCTAAAGACTTCACTAAAATATCTTGTAAGAATACTCCTTTACGCGTTCATCATCATGATAAGTGGCCTCTGGATATACGACTATTATTACCAGATCTTCCCGAATCCCTTCATGCACCTGAGTTTTATGCTACGCTATCACTCAACAATGTTAACCCCAAATTCGAGCGAGGGCTCATCACCGCTCTCATGGACCAACCCTGTCCTCCAATTCCCTAGGGAGCTTTATGCTGGGGTATATACTATGATCGACAACAAGGTATACTACATCATAGCATATTATGGTATGCAGACGCCGCTTTGGTGGGTGACATGGGCAGTTATAGGATTCTTGGCATATTTCCTAGCCATAGGCTTGAAAGAAGGCAAGTTTAACGTATCGGATTGTTTCGTCCTAGTATGGCTCGCCTGCAATTACCTGAGCTACTTCCCCATTTCCCTCCTACGCCCCGTATATTCTTTCTACTTCTACATGAATGTGCCGATCGTGGCATTAGGGATTTCAAGGCTGCTAAGTGGTGATAAGCTCGCGGAGCTAATGCTTTACGGCTTGTTAGCGGCGCAACTTATCTACTTCATTCTATTCTTTCCTGTGAAGCCTCTTTGGCTTGTTATGAAGTTAGTGGAGCTTGGGATACCACAATAGGAAGTAACGCGGAAGGAATATAAAGGCTAATTTCAGACTGTTCTCGAGCCTTATGAGGGGGTTCATCGGCAAGAGAAGCAGGCTTTATGATATGACGAAAGTCCTCGTCAACGTTGCCCTTGGCAAGATTAAGGCAGATCTCGTAATAAAGAATGGCACTCTCGTGAACGTTAACTCAGGGGAGATTCTCGAGGGAATGGATGTGGCAGTTAAGGATGATCGAATAGCGCTCATAGGTAAGGCGGATCACTGCATTGGCCCAGATACAATAATATATGATGCTGGTGGAAGGTATCTTGCTCCAGGCTTTATCGATGCGCACGTGCACGTGGAGAGTAGCATGGTTACCTTGACGGAGTTCGCGAGAGCCGTTCTCCCAAGGGGGACAACCACGGTCTTCATGGACCCGCATGAAATAGCCAACGTGCTTGGCCTAGAAGGAGTTAAATTAATGCTCCAAGAGGCTGAAAGTCTCCCGCTCAAGGTCTTCATCACTGTTCCATCATGCGTCCCAGCGAACCCGCCATTCGAGACCACAGGGGCAGTTCTCGGGCTGAGGGAGGTTGAGGAGGCGTTCTCATGGAATGGTGTGATAGCACTCGGTGAGATGATGAATTACCCGGGAGTTCTCGCGGGTGACGAGGAAGTGCATGCCAAGATAGCCGCAGCCCTGAGGGCCGGGAAGCTTGTGGAAGGACATGATGCCGGCCTCCTCGGGAGGGAACTTGCCGCCTACTCGGCCGCCGGAATAACCTCGAGCCACGAGCTGACGACAAAGCGCGACACGATCGAGAGGCTTAGGCTTGGGATGTATGCCTACATGAGGGAGGGCTCCGCCTGGCTCGACGTGGCCGAGACCGTTAAGGCGATTACGGAGGCCGGTCTAGACTCTAGGCACACATGCCTTGTGACGGATGACAGGGAGCCTGAGTCGCTAATCAAGCAGGGCCACATGGATCACGTCGTGAGAAGAGCGATAGAAGAAGGTGTTGACCCGATTACCGCGATTCAGATGGCCACCTTGAATCCCGCGGAACACTATGAGGTCGCTAGGGAAATTGGGAGCATCGCGCCGGCGAGGTTCGCGGACATCCTAGTGATCAGCAACCTCTCGAAGGTTAAAGTTGAGGCAGTCTTCGCCGATGGCAAGCTAATCGCGAAAGATGGCAGAATGCTAGTAGATCTACCGAGGCCATCATACCCTGAGAACGTCACGAGATCCGTGAGGCTGAAGAGAAGGCTTGAGCCGTGGGACTTCGAGGTAAGGGCGCCAATTGAGAAGGGCGAGGTCAAGGTTAGGATAATCGAGGCAATCGAGGGAAACGTCCTGACAAGGCACATCGTGGATAGACTCGAAGTTAGGGGCGGCATCGTCCTCCCGGATCCTGACAGGTGGATCTACGAGCTCGCTGTTGTCGAGAGGCATAAGGGGACTGGAAATATAGGTCTCGGATTCGTGAAGGGATTCGGCTTCAGGATCGGCGCAATCGCCACCACCGTCGCGCATGATAGCCATAACATGATCGTGCTAGGGTGTAGTAGGGAGGATATGGCCTTGGCCGCGAATAGGCTTGCCGAGTTGGGAGGGGGAATCATAACAGTGAAAAACGGCGAGATATTATCCATCGTAGAACTCCCAATAGCCGGGCTGATGTCAATAGAGCCGCTTGAGATTGTTGCGGAAAAACTTGAGAAAATGTATGAGACTTGGCGAAGACTCGGATGCGAATGGGTCTCACCTTTCATGACGATATCGCTTCTAGCCCTCGATGTCCTCCCTGAGTTAAGATTAACAGACAAGGGATTGGTTGATACCGTGAACTTTAGATTCGTACCATTATTCATCTAGAAAAAGCCCGCTCTTATTTGGGTCAAGCGGCCAAGAGTAAGCATACCTCCGATTAAACAATTCCCATAAACATGGCAATAATCTCCAAGATTAACAGCATTATTAGGCCAATTCCTATAGAGAATTTCTTGCTACAACCATACACGATCTTAAAGCCATAGGCTATATATGAGGCCATCAAAACAGGAGCAATAATACTTATAATCACCATAAAGCCCTCAATATAATTCGGCTTCGAAGTTCTGATATCTTTCAGGCTGATAATATCTTCATAGTGAATCCCCTTAAACTCTATACTCGTTATGTGTAGGGATTCGATTTTCCTTAACTCTCCATCCTCATAATATCTCAGCTTAGAGGCATTAAAGAACGTCTTAGTTTCCTTTAAAAAATTGCTGAACTCTTCTTCCGACATATAATCTACTTGGATTAATTTGGATAGCGTTCCATTGATGTAACCCCTATAAGCTTTAACACGTTCTGCAAAAATAATGGGTGAGAATATCTCGACGGGAGAGCCTTGAGCATCAAATCCGCGAAGATTTACATCATAAAGTGATACGTTGCCCAATTCCACGTAGATGACGTTATATTGTATATGTGGAAGATTTAATGTTAATTGCCACTGGATTACGGCTAAGGCGGCTAAAACCCAAAAAGAGGAGAATATAAGGGCAATAAGTGAAAGAATTTTCAACTTAAATCCACCAATAATTATTGATGAGAAAAGAAATATGGATACTCCGATGACGATTGTAACATGTTTAAGCATTGATGAGTGGAGTAAAGTTTGGTAAGATGGAATCCTAATCATTACCTCTTCTAATCCATTAAGCGCAAACTTCTCCGTAATCACATTTTCAAATATATGCAATGATACCATAGCATGGACATTAATTGATAAGAGGAAGATAGAAAATGCAGCTATAATCGTGGCGATCTTAATCAGTAAATCCCTATTTAAGATGAACTTGAACATAGGAGCCAACTTACGATTATTCTAACGAAAGATATATCTTATAAGTTTAACTCTAGAATCGCCGTTCAGAACTAATATTCTTTATTCTCATCACTTGTGGTTTTATCTGTTTCAGGCTCATTCCTTTCACTTTCTATGCTTTCGGCATCCTTTGGAGCCTCAGTATTAGGTTCCACGGCTTCTCCAACGTCCTTAGGCATCTCTTGGACGGTTGTTTCCTGCAACTTACTCCCGAAAAAGTATTCTCTTTGTCTCTCAAATATCTCCCTTATTATCTCATCCTTAGTCTTACCATATGTTTGTATATTTAGCATTTTTGCCCATTTCACTATATGCATATCTGGCGATTCACGCTCATGCTCGAACGGAAATGCTGGGTCCCATGGTTTGGGCTTCTCGGCCTCCTTCTGCTCCTCCTCACTTAACTCCTCTATCTCTTCCGCAACAGATGAGACAGCTTTCTCATACTCCCTCTTAGCTTGCGTGATTGCTTTTGCTATCTGGGGTATCTTTTGGGGATCATAGAATATGAGTAATATTGCGATCAAAGCTATAAAAAGCCATTCTATACCCTCTATCATTCTTAACATTTTCATATCTATTCGTGACTAATAAATTTTTAGTCACGAACTAAAAATAAGCTGCTTATAAATGTATTTTAAATAAGCAATCTGTCACCAGTAGCATCGTATATTCTAAGTTTATCCTCCGGGAATCTTACCCATACCTCTTCTCCCTCTCGTATTGTTGGATCTGTAGATCTTGCTAAAATCTCAACACCATCCTTTCCTAACGTTAGTATGAAGACGTTGCCCACGAACTCTTTAACAATGCATTTGAATGGGATTCCTCCTTGTATCATCTTCCTTGAAACTTCCACGTGTTCGGGCCTTATGCCTAGCTTGAACCTTGTTCCTTGGCTCATCAAGTAAACCCTTAGCTCACTTGATATTGGTATAGCAAAGGGTCCTACATCTAATCGATCCTCCTTCAATGTGCAATCTAATATATTCATTCCAGGGCTGCCGACAAAGAATCCAACGAAGATGTTCGCAGGTCTTTCAAATAGAGTCTTCATGTCAGCATATTGTACTATCCTACCCTCCTTCATCACGGCAACTTTCTTTGCAAAAGTGAAGGCCTCAGCCTGGTCGTGCGTTACGAATATTGACGTGATCATGAGCTGGTTTTGAATATTCTTTAATAGTACCCTGAGTTTTACGCGTTCCTCTGGAGGGACATTTGTTAACGGCTCATCAAGTATAAGCACATTCAGATTTTCCCGTACTATTGCTCTTGCTAAAGATACCTTCTGCCTATCGGCTGGTGGCAATTTCATTCCATCAATATTTAGCAGATGCTTTATGCCAATAAGCTCGGCGATCTCCATCACTCTTCGCCTTATCTCAGATGCCGAGTAGCCAGCACATTTTAGCGGAAAGGCGATATTATCAAACACAGACATAGGATATGCTACCGGGAACTGGAATACCATACCTACATTCCGTAAATGCGGTGGCACATTCGTTACATCCCGGTCATCAAAGTAGACCCGCCCCTCGGTTGGTGTTAGGAGACCGGCGATTATTTTCATCAAGGTTGTTTTACCACATCCTGAGGGGCCCAATAGAGCTATTGGAAGACCATCACTTATCTCTAGATCCACGCCTTTAACCGCCTCAACATTACCCCTATATACGTGACGTATTCCATCAAGTGTAATCTTCGCCATTCTTATTCACCTCCTTGCTGAGACTCTGAAATTAATTTTTTACCATTTGTTATAAACCTTTCAGTATCTTTCTCGAATATCAGGACATCTTTGGGGTCGAAGTAGATCATTATTCTCTGACCCATCTCGTATCCTGTCAATACTCCCGGGTATAGGAGGTCTAGCTCAGTTTCCTTAGAGGAAGGTGTTAACCGGGATTCCAAGTGAAGAACCGTGTCAGATCCCATGGATTCTATAAGCTTTATCTCAGCAGGTATACCTATCACGTTCTTGCTTGTCTTTTCTAACTTCAGATCTATAGGCCTTATTCCAACAATGTACCGATCTGCTTTAAACTCGTCTGCTATTGGTGTTACATCTATTCTAAAGAGACCTGTTAGCTCCCTGACATAATACTTGTCTATCATGTTAACGAGATCGCATTCAAAGGTGTTTAACCTAGGATAGGAGAAGTATGATGCAACGGTGAGATTTTTCGGAGAGCTATACACGCTCTCGGTCGTCCCATATTGTACAGCTTTTCCATCATAAAGGAATATCGAATGAGAAGCTATGGCTAGGGCTTCTCTCGCATCAGGGGTGGCATATATCCAAGTCGCACCACCAATCTCCTTAGCAATTCTCTTTAGCTCTCCTCTCATTTTTTCTCGTATCTTATAGTCTAGATTTGTTAGCGGCTCATCCAATAAAACGATGCGGCTCCTTCTTACCAGCGCCCTTGCGAGAGCGGTTCTCTGAGCTTCACCACCACTTATTTCATATATACTTCTATCAAGGATATGCGTTATTCCCAGAAGCTCAGCGATTTCACGGACCCTTTGTTTGATTTCATTTTCCGGAAGCTTTTTTACTCTCAGGGGGAATGCGATATTATCAAAGACCTTCATATGGGGATAAAGGGCATATGTCTGAAAAACCATGGCAACGTCCCTATCTTTTGGCGGTAGATCTGTTACATCCTCACCATTTATCAGAATTCTACCCGAGTCGGGGTATTCTACACCAGCTATTATCTTTAGCAATGTTGTCTTCCCAGCTCCGGCCGGGCCAACTATAGAAGTTATTGTTCCACTTTCCACTTCGAAGGATATATTGTCAAGAACGGTCTTTCTACCAATTTTTTTCGTGACATTCTCAACAACTATTTTGACCAATAATACCGCCCCCGTTTACTCCGCCTCTTAAATTCATTTGTAGTAATATTTGTAGTAATATTTTAGTATTTTTCAAAAAGCCTATTATTTGACCGGCAGTCTCTTGGGATAGAACTCCTTATCTATGAACGGCTCCTCGGTAGGTGGGAGCAACAGTAGGAGGAATAGCGATGCATCGGATCTAAAGTTCTCTACGAATAACAAGAAGCTCTTGGTTGGGTATGGTGGAGCTGGTGGAAGGGGCCATTTCTCTAGATTTGTTGGCTCGAGGAAGGTTAATTCCCTGTAAAGCCAGCTTAAGCCTCTGAATACTCCATCTATGTTTGATACTCCCTTTAGTATTGCCGAATATAATAGCAGGCTTTGTATGGATTCAATAGTATTTGCATCTCTCAGGTTCTCAAATTCCAGAAGGAAATTTTTTGCCTCCCTATAGCCCGGAGGCCTTGAATCATTAATGAAGGCGGCTCTTATCATTTTCCTAAATCCAGCCACGAGACTTTCCTTGGAGATGGGCATGCTCACCGGGCTTTGTAGCGCTCTTATTTCATCCTCCACATAGGTCACAGCATATGCATCGGCTAGGGCTTCTTCTAGAACTCCTTTTGTTTGAGCATCACTTCTTTCATAAATCTTAACCCTGTATTCCCAGTACCTATCCTCGGGTAGAAGTCTGCTTCCTCTTTCAACCTTATAATGGAATAACATGTGTTTTCTCACAACGTGGCTGAATGCTATTCTGAATAGTTTTACAAGCTCTTCTGGCGGTTTTTCTATGCCTAATGAGGTGCAGCATTCTTGGAAAACCTTATCCGAGTACCATGTTATCTTATTCACGTTATACGTAATTTTTGATCCTAGAAGATAGTGAGATATTTGTTTTGGTGATGCAGCTCTCTCTGCTATGGGCTTATACTCTGCCAGTTCCTCGGTTCGAAGTGGAAAGGCCGTTTTTATTTCATCCGGGCTGGATTCCTTAAAAGTAAGTTCTATCTTCTTCTTTATTTTATCTGATTGAGGGCTGCCAATCTCCAAGAATTCTATTTCTATTGGCTGTTCCAATATACGCTCTAGTACTTTCTGCCATCCAGATGGTACTATTTCTCCCAGACCAACCATATCTATTCTATCCAATTTTGTTGATCAACCCGTATTTAAGCATTGTAAGATTCTAAGCGGTTATTGATCATTGGCTGGGGATTGGCAGAGAAAAAAGGTTAGAGTTGTGGTGGATGTTTTCATCCCCATTTCATGATTATTGCTCCAATTATTATTGCTATTATTAGGGCTGGCCACATTGTAGCTACTTCATCGAGACCTAATGCAAGCCAGATTAGGTGGACTGCCATGAATATTATTGCAGCAAGGAAGAATTTGTCGCCCTTTGTTACTTTTAGCCCTATCCTCTCTAGGAAGCCCATTTCTTGTTCACCTCGCTTATACCCTTCCCAGTCCAAAGCCGAGCAATAAATCTCTCCTTATGACGGAATAAATAATTATCACAGGGATCAGCAATATTACTACTTGGCATGCAACGTAAGCTTTGTAATATGCTCCTTCACTTGTTGCTAAGGCGAAGTCTCCTATCGCAACGGGCATAGGCTTTGTCATAGCATCGGACAATACTAGCCCGAACAAGTAATGGTTCCATGCGAAGAGAAATACAAGCAATCCTGTCACCACGAGACTCCTCCTTATTAACGGCAGTACCACGCGCCTTATTACACCGAGTTGTGTCAATCCATCAACCATCGCGGCCTGCTCTAATTCCACCGGTATGGCTGAGATTGCTGATATTAGCATCCAGACTGCTAGTGGTATATTGAATACACAATATGCGAGCCACATTGCATAATATGTCCCCGATAGTTTTAATGCCGCGAAAAGCGTAAAGACTGGTAGGAAGAAGGCTGCTGCTGGCGCCATCCTGTTCGTCAGGAACCAGAATTGTAGGTGCCTGAGGGGCTGCCACCTCGATCTCACGAAGGCGTATGCCGCTGGAACCGATACAAGTAAAACTAATGCAGTGTTGCCACCAGCAATAATCAACGAATTTATCAAATACTTCAAATACTCTCTTTTGACTAGAATATACCAGTAGTTATACAATGTAGGATTGGGTGGATATGGTAGTCTTTGGACTTCACCTGCAGTTTCCACACCTTGCTTTACAGATGTTATCATCATCCAATATATTGGTAACAGAGTCCAAATTAATAGTATGATAACGACGAACGCTTTCAGAACTTTCTTTACATTCTCATTCATCACTACTCGACCTCCGCCAGCCTACCCCTCCTCATTACCGTTAGTATGAGCCAACATAAAATTATTGCTATATATAAGGCAACCAAGGTCTCAGCGGCTGATAGGCTGAAGTTGCTTTCTGAGATCACCTTCTTGACTATCTCGATACTGATGAACCGCGTGGTCCATCCAGGGCCTCCCTGAGTCAGCATCCAGGCCTCATCGAATATCCCTATGCAGTCCATGATCCTGATAAAGACTATTAGCATTAGGGGGAACTTCAGCAAGGGCATCATTATGTGCCTGAAGGTCTTCCAGTATGTGGCTCCATCAACTTTTGCGGAGTCTATCATGTCTGGGGGGATGGACATTAATCCTGGAACCAGTCCTAATGCTACGAAAGGTATCCATCTCCAAGTTGTAGTAATTAGTATTGCCGCTATGGCTGACCAAAAGTCGGCCATATAACGATAGTCGATCCCAAATATTCCGTGTAGGATATAGTATGTTATCGGGCCTAGTTCTGGAAGTAGCAACAACTGCCAAGCTAAGCCAATAGCTATTGGTGGTATTGCGAGGGGTAGTAAGAAGATTACTTGGAACGCCTCCCTACCTCTAAATGGCGATGAGATAAATAGTGCAATCAGTAGTCCAATCGGTATTTGGACAGCCAGCGAGAGAGCTGTGAAGAAGAATGTCACCGCAAATGAGTATTGTATGTTTGGATCGGTGAGCACCATCTTGAAGTTCCTCAAGCCAACATAGTATGTTACTGGCACATATGCACTCATCTCGTATAGTGTATATGAAATCACCGGGAACAGGGGTACAAGACCCACAAGCATCAATATTGCAGTAGCGGGTATCAGAAAGTAGAGATAGTAACGCTCCTCTTTTCTGGGCATCCCTCTCCACCTTAAAATAAATCACCTAGAGCCATTATTTTAACTTTCTCAGAAAAAATGAAAAATAAGGATGCATAAAGGGGAAAGGTTTTTGGTGGTATCGTGTTATTGTTTTAGTATTCTAGCAATGTCAGGTATTCGTCAACTTCCTTGGCCTGCGCGTCGAGTCCTTCCTTGATTCCAACTTCTTTATTGAGGATCTTTAGTATCCACTTCTGGTTTACTCTCTCGGCGATTAGAACGTGGAATGGGAATGGTGGAGCTGGTGCGTAAATATAGTCATACTCCCACCAGATGGAGTAATACTCGGTGTCCTTGTCGTTTATTCCCTCGGTTGATCCCATTAATGCCTTGTGGTGCGATATTCTGTATGGGTCGCCTATGCAGGCGGCGAACCAAGAATTAACCTTGTTGGTGCTAAACTGTCCCCATAGTAAAGCCGCCTCCTTGTGTCGTGCACACCATGGTATTGACCAGCCACCGCCGTTCATATAGCTGTGGTAGGCCCTGTACCTCTTTAGCCACGACTCAACTGACTTGTCCTCTCTCTTCGGCTTCCCTCTCTTTTCAGTTTCCTCCCATACCCATGGGGCCGCGATAGCCCATCTTGCCTTAAATGGTACATGTCGTCCTGCCTCACGTGCTTTGAAGTAGATCCATGTTGGGAACTCGGCATATTCTCTAAAGCCGTGTGGTGTTCTGCCGGCCGCCATTGCGTCACTGTTTCCACCCCATGAGAACGTTGGGGCTTCAGGCGGGAAGAACTCCATCAACTTGAAGAGATACTCCCATGCTTGAACCGACCTGTCCGAGTTCAGCCAACCGCCGTTCTCTACTGAAGCCCTCCATCGTTCAGCCCACATGTTGATTCCCCAAGTATAGACACCCCAGCCGGACCAGTAGCCCTCCTGCCATAGATATGTAAATGGTACTGGTAGCATCTGGCAGCCTGCACCATATACTCTGGGCGACTGCGTCGCGCCCCACTCAAAGAACTTCTTGGATATCTCATAGAATTCATCCCAATACTTTGGCATATCCTTTATACCAAGTTTCTCATAGAGGTCATATCTATACCAGCTGTTGTACGGGTGCTCCTCCATCACGATTCCGTATAGGTGGCCTGTCTTCGGATCCTTCCATGGAGCTACATACCAGCTTACATCATCCCAGTCATAGTTTGGATCAACTATGTGTGGATTCTTCTCCATGAAGTCTGTAAGGTCAATGACCCACTTCCTCTCAATCATCATGTTAATTAGATCCTGCTCCTGGAAGAAGATATCATAGACTCCTGTTCCAGCCTGGACGTCCGCGATCTGCTTTGCGTGACCCTCGCTCCAGCCTATCAGCTCCGGTTCAATCTTAATTCCCGTTACCTCCTCAAACTTCGGCCTAATATATTCATCATATCCAAGGCACATCGGCGTGTTCTCGCCCTGCCAGGTTATCGTTATACCCTTCCACGGCTTCGCAGCCTCGACATACCACTCCTGCCACTTTTCAGGCGGAACCACGGTTGGTGTTGTAGTTTTCGGTGGCGGAGTAGTAGCAGGCGGTGGAGTAGTGGCTGGTGGCGGGGTGGTGGTAACGGGGCCCGTTACAGTCTGCGTCACAGTTCGTGTTACGGTCTCAGTCCTAGTAACGGTCTCCCTCACAGTCGAGGTCACGGTTTCCACAGCTGCTGGCTTAGCAAGCCATCCAACTGCTGCGCCTACAGCACCGCCAACGATTAAACCAGCAACAGTTCCAAGAACTGCTCTCCTACTAACTTTTTCCCCGCTCATGTTGCAGATAATAATAAAACTCACCCTAATAAAAAAGTTTCTCAGCCTATAGATGAAGAACTCTTATAGCTGCCGGCCTTCCAACTATATGTCCTTAGGTATGGTCAGCACTCGTTGCACAATTGGAATAGATCTGGGGACATCAGCATGCAAGGTATTGGCATTAACGGAAGACCTTGAACTAGTGGCCGAGACCTCGATGAGATATGAAACAAGGATACCGAGACCCGGGTGGGCGGAGCAGGATCCAAATGAATGGTGGCATGCAGCCTTTACATGTCTTAAGAATATCTCCAGAATCTTGAAGGAAAGGAACCTAAAAGAAGTCTCCGGTATAGGGTTAACTGGCCAAATGCACAGCCTCGTTCTATTAGATAAAGAGGGGAGCGTATTAAGACCAGCAATCCTATGGAATGATCAGAGAAATCAAGAGCAATGCATGCGGGCCATCAATAAGCTCGGAGGCCTAGATAAGCTTATAAATCTCATTAAGAACGGGCTGCCAACAGGGGTTACCCTTGGGAAGATACTATGGGTCATGGAGCACGAGCCCGAGATCTTCTCTAAAACTGCCAAGTTTCTAGTGCCGAAAGATTATGTGCGTTATAAGCTTACTCAAGACTTCGTAACCGATGTTAGTGATGCCTCAGGCACCCATCTTTTCGATATAAAGCGTAAGAAGTGGTGTGAGAAAATCATCGAAACTTTTGGAATACCGGAGGATATTCTGCCGGATAAGGTGGTGGAATCTTCTGAGATATCGGGATATGTTACAGAGGATGTTTGCGAAAAGCTTGGATGGAGCGGTGGCGTGCCTGTTGTTGGTGGTGGTGCGGATGTTATCGTACAAGCCACGTGCTCTGGGGCAATATCTCCCGATAAGATTGGGATCATAGTGGGAACGGCCGGCATTGTTGCGATGACCGTCAACGATATAGATGCTATCAGGAATACTGAGGGAATACTACAGCTTTATTGCAGTGTGATACCGGATAAATGGATGCTCTACGGCTGCACCCTTGCCGCGGGGAGCTCTCTTGAATGGCTGAGGGCCACATTATGCGATCTAGAGGAAATTATAGCTAAATTCATGGGAAAATCCGTTTACGAAGTAATGTTAGAGGAAGCTAGCAGATCAAGTATAGGATCTGGAGGAATCTTCTATCTTCCATTCCTATCTGGAGAGAGGGCACCATATCTAGATCCTAATGCTAGAGGAGTATTCGTGGGCTTAAACCTAAAGACCCAAAAACACGATATCATCAGAAGTGTCATGGAAGGGGTTTCTTACAGCTTAAGATCAGTTGCTGATAAGATCATGGAAGAGGTTAAAGAGGTGAATGTCAATGTAAGGGAAGTCTACCTGACAGGGGGCGGGGCATTAAGCCCTCTATGGAGACAGATGTTCGCCGATGTTTTTGGGAAGGAGGTAAAAGTATTAAAATACAGTGAAAAGGGCGGGGCATTTGGCGCCGCTGTTCTAGCAGGCATTGGAACCGGCATCTGGAAGGACGTGAACGAAGTTGTGAAAAGCTTAGAAGTTGTCTACAGCAACGAACCACTGCCTCATAACAGGCAACTATATGAAAAATACTATAAAGTTTACCTACAGATTTATCCAGCTCTTAAAACGATATTCAGCCTAATCGCGAGATTGCAGTCAGAGTAAGATTCAAAGCTTATACGCAACTGAGATTAATTAACATCGAATTTTTCTTCTCGGGAACAGAGTTCTTTGGAAAACGCAAAGATTAAATAGCATTACTAATGTTGTATTAATTGATCAAGTATGGCGGTCTCTGGGCTTGAATGGGTTGTTATTGGAATAATCCTAGTAATTCTAATATTGTGGGGTCCATCGCAGATACCGAAGATTGCTAGGGCATTTGGTCAAGCAAAGAAGGAGTTTGAGAAAGCGGCTAAGGAAGGGGAGGAAACTATGAAGGAGATAAGGGAGACGACGAAAGAGGCATTACAGCCATTCACGGAGACCATTGAGTCTATCGCGAGAGAAACTGAGGATGTGAAGATCGACATTATCAGGCTAGCAAGACAACTTGGAATTAAGACCGAAGGAAAGACTAAGGAGCAAATAGTCAACGAGATTGCTGAAAAACTCAAGAAAGAGTAGATATGGCGATGGCAAGTAAAAAGCTGAAGAGGTTGCGCATAGAATATTGCAACCAACACTGAATTTTGAATCTCCTAGGGATAAAAATGTTAGCATTCAGTCTTGGGCTAACCGATCTAATCTAAAAAGAAATATAAGGTCGAATATTACTGGAAGATGATGAAAGTTACAAAGTTACGATGTAGTATTGGGGGACATTATCATGCGGAAAAAGACCGGTATGAGACGGGATCCGCGTCAAATGACTTGGATGGAGCATCTTGAAGAGCTTAGAGACAGGTTTAAGATTTGTTTGATAAGCATCGGAGTGGCGACTCTCATTATGCTAGCATTTCCTTATCAGATAACTGATCCCGTTGCACTGCTTTCGGGAGAATATCAGCCAATGGTTTCCGTAATTTTGAATTTCATGGTAAAGATCGTTAAACCTGAAAGGATGGAAATTATTGGAGGTACTATAACAGCTCCTCTGGAAATTTATTTTATTGCATCCCTTATTTTTGGGCTCATTGCAAGCAGCCCAATTGTGGGTTATGAAATATTCAAATATATTGATCCAGCATTATATCCTCATGAAAGGAGGATGATTTACCCGTTCATGGCCTCATTTATAGGATTGTTCGCCGTGGGATCTGTTATAGGATTTGGATTGATAACACCAGTAACATTCAGGGCTATGTTAATATTCTTTGATATGGTTGGGGCTAATCCGGTGATAAATGTCACCGATTTTTATTTAACAATACTGGTCGTAACATTTGCTACGGGAGCCGTGTTCACGACGCCGGTAATACTAGTGCTACTCGTCAGAGCTGGAATAATTAGCACGAAGACCATTGAGAGAAATAGGAAGTGGATTTATGGCTTGGGGTACGTCGTGGCAGCAATAATTACTCCTGATGGGGGTCTTTTCGCCAACCTCATTCTACTAGGTTTCTTAATAGTATTGGTAGAAAGTGGAATCCTCGTTGCGAAGAAGTATGAGAAGGAGAGAGCGATGAGGGAGAAATTATGTCCATTCTGTGGAGCTTACATGGGCGATGAGGTATTCTGTCCAGAGTGTAGGAGAGCTAGGCTATAGCATCAAGTATCTTAATATCTTGTACGTGAGAATTTTGCCTCAATAAAACCAAAATTTAAATAAAAGTGCTCGATATCTTTAGTTTAAGTAAAATAATGAGAAGAGGTGATGATCCGTTTTACACGATTTTTGGAAGAAGATTCGTTTTCAGAAGCAGGGGTAAATCGGCTATTAAGGATAACATTAAGGTGGCCAAGTTTATCGCTGAGATGGTTAAGACTTCGCTAGGCCCTAGGGGCATGAAAAAGCTCGTGGTCACCAAGACGGGGGAGATTGTTGCGACTACCGATGGAGCAACAATCCTAAAGAAGATGGATTTTTCGCTAATGTTTGATCATCCAATCGTGAATATTTTCGTGGAGGCAGCTAAATCCCAGGAAAGAAACGTAGGTGACGGCACAATAGCAACTGTTTTCTTGGCGGGGGAGTTAGCTTGGAAGGCTGGGGGCCTCATAGATGTAGGCCTACACCCTCACACGATAATTGATGGCTATAAACAGGCTTTAGATGTTGCTCTTAGAAAGCTTAAAAGCATCTCTCGACCTGTCGATGCAACAAACTATCAAGTTATGAGGAATCTTGCAGTTACCTCGCTATGCAGTAAGGATCTAACTTTGGCTTTATCAAAATTTCCCGATATAATCGCCGGAGCCATCTTAAATGTTCTAGAAAATAGAGCTGATGGTAATTATCGGGTTGATGTTGACGATATTAAGATCTTAGGCATCGCTTGTGGAAGCACATTTGAGAGCGAACTAGTCAATGGCGTTATAGTGGATGAGAAGCTGGTTCATCCATTAATGCCTCAGCGTGTTCAAAACGCCAAGATAGCCTTAATAAATGAGCCTCTTGAACTGAGGAGGAGGAAAGATCAGCATACATTTCTCACTTCAACCAGCATTGTTATTCGCGATCCATCTGTTGTCAAGTTGTTTAAGGAAGAGGAGGATAGGATAATCTTAGAGAAGATCCGGAAGCTGCGTGAAGTTGGCGCTAACGTAGTGATAACTCCAAAGCATATAGATGAGATTGCCGCTTACTATCTTTCTAAGGAGGGTATTTTGGCTGTTAGGAGGGCGAGGACCACGGATATGAGGCTTTTGATGAAAGTTACTGGAGGAAGGATGGTGGCAAGTTTAAATGATTTGTCTGAAAATGATCTTGGCTATGCGGATCTTGTAGAGGAACGTAAGATGGGTGATAAGAGATGGGTCTTTGTATACTGCCAGAAGAGCAGGGGGGCTGCTTCAATAATCATTAAGGGTGGCTCTAGGGAGCAGCTCGCCGATCTCGAACAAGCTACAAACAATGCCTTGAGAGCTTTGACGGCGGTCGTGGATAATCCTTACGTGGTTCCGGGTGGAGGTGCGACCGAGATGGCTCTTGCTACGGAGATAAGACATGAAGCGCTCAAGTATTCTGGTAAAATACAGTCGGCTATGATAGCCTTTAGCGCTTGCTTGGAAAGGATAGCTATGACATTGGCGGAAAATGCAGGTCTAGATCCCATCGAAATGCTGACAATTCTGAGGTCAAAGCATGAAAATAATTTACACCAGTTTGGCATTGATGTAGTATCAGGTGAGGTTAGAGACATGTTCGAGCAGGGGATAATTGAGCCATACTCTGTTAAGGAACACATGCTCAAGACTGCTTGTCAGGCTGCATCTCTACTATTGAGGATCGGCGAAGTGATTACTGGCCCGGGGCGTGAAGAGAAGAAGGAAAGAAAGAGTTGACATGCTTCATGCCGAGACTTGTTGGAGTTGATGCGTAAAATTTGTTAACAGGCTACAACCGGATACTATTACTTGGAATTGTTTAAGATCCTAATTAGTGATGCTATTGGTAGAATTGGCAGAATTAGGACGCGGAGTGGGAAGGTTGTAGAAACGCCCTTGTTTTTGCCCGTAATAAATCCCGTTACACAGGACATCTCCGCCAATTGGATGAGAGAAAATCTCGGGGCTGAGGCCGTGATAACAAATGCATACATTATTCTGAGAAGGCTTAAGGATGAGGCTTTGAGAAAGGGGGTTCATGGGATCCTAGACTTCGACGGCGTGGTGATGACTGATAGCGGCGGATACCAGGTCCTAGAGTATGGTGGTGTAGAGGCTTCTCCGGAGGAGATCGCGGAGCTTCAGGAGGAGATGGGCAGCGATATCGCTGTCCCCTTGGATATTCCGACTGGGCTATGTAGCAGGGAGAGAGCTGAAGAATCTGTCGAGAAGACGCTGAGGAATCTCGAGGCGACCATAGAGTTTCTGAGGAGGAGGGGTGTTAAGCGATGTTTATGGGCTGCGCCGATTCAGGGCGGAATCCATCTAGATCTCATCCATCGCTGCGCCAATAGGGAGAGGGAGATGGGCTTCGATCTCTATGCGCTCGGAAGCCCGACGCTCCTAATGGAGAAATATAGATTCGATAAGCTGTTCCGGATGATATATGCTGCTAGGTCTGCGGTAGGTTTCGGAGAGCCCTTGCACCTATTTGGAGCCGGCCATCCCATGATCTTCCCATTCATAGTTGCTTTGGGCGTGGATATGTTTGACTCCGCTAGCTACATTCTCTATGCCCGGGATGATAGATATATGACAGAGACTGGGACGATAAGGGTGGAGAAGCTTGATTATCTGCCATGCTGCTGCCCAATATGCTCTAAGATAAGCGTGGCCGAGCTCAAGCGGCTTCCGAGAAATGAGAGAATTAGGATGCTCGCGATGCACAATCTCTATATCTGCTTCATGGAGGTTAGGAAGATTAAGCAGGCGATAAGGGATGGGAGGCTCATGGAGCTGCTTGAGCAGAGGGCGAGAAGCCATCCAAGCCTCTATCAAGGGTTCATCGAGATTATGCGGAACGAGGATCTGTTGAGGCTGATGGAGGAGAATGCGCCGATCTCCGGGAGGAGGAGCGTAAACCTATATGATAAGATGAGCTTAAGGAGGCCGCTTGTGAAAGCTACAAGGAGAAGGCTTCTCGAGAACTGTCTCGCTGGGAGGGGGCGCAGCGGAGAGACCCTGCTTCTCCCCGAGACCCTGAAGCTCTCCCTAGAGAAGGCGTCAAGGCTCCCCGAGAAACTCGACATACTCTTCTATGGCAGCCCCTACGGCCTGATCCCCCTCGGACTCAGATACACCTACCCATTCTCCCAGACAAATTATCCCAAAGCATTGCTCGATGAGCGACTCGATGAGCTTCTCGCGGAGGCAGTCAAGCAATTTGAGGCCGCCGGCTATAAGAGGGCATACATTCTCAAGCCGGAGACAAGGCGATTGGAGAGGTTTGAGATGGAGCTTGCTAAGAGGTTGAGGGAGCTAGGTGTTGATGTGATGGAGCTAGAGAGCCTTAAGGAGCTAGTGGGCGGCGCTGGCGGCGGGAATGGACGCAATGTTTAAGAACTGGGCCGAGCGCCCGTAACGAGAAGACGGAAAAGGCTTAGGCGCGTGTTGAAATAGGCATGAAGGTAAGTTTTCTCGGCGGGATTGGAGAGGTTGGGAGAGCCGCAGTTCTAGTCGAGACTAGGGATGCTAGGATACTGCTGGATTA
>Ga0080004_1111389_pt1 | contig 19037 bp, 18 predicted proteins | sample WasSprMetagenome_FD_69207 | JGI IMG/M metagenome (GOLD analysis project Ga0080004, IMG submission 69207) | Sulfidic aquatic microbial communities from Washburn Spring, Yellowstone National Park, USA - WS (SPADES assembly) (version 2) | ecosystem: Environmental > Aquatic > Thermal springs > Hot...
AGAACTTCTAATATTTGCTGTATCTTATTTCATCTCTCAAGCTATCGATTGCGTCTTCTATGTCTCTTAACGCACTCTGGAGGGGTTCAGTATACATTCCACCACCAAATGTTAAACTGCCGTTAATTTCCTTCAATACACCATAGATTGCATCCAAAGCTCCTAAGACGTCGTTTAACCCTATTGGCTTAAGGTTATCCATCTTCTTGACATACTCATCTAATCGGGCATTTGTTAAATTCAACTCCTTTCTTATCTCCTCAAACTGCCTGTTTATTGCCTGAAGAGTGTTAGTAATTTGCTGGGAAACAGATGTCAAACCATCTGCGGCCTTAAGAAACTTTTCACTTGCAACACTAATCTTCTCAACAATCTTGTCTAAATCCTTTTCAGGTTTTGACTTAAATAGCCCAAACACCATTTCCACCACCACATTAATATGAAATTATGGAATGTATAAATATAAATTAATTCTATTTTAGAATAACGCTAGTTGATATCCAATCACACTAAGTATATTCTTAAGCGCCTACCCGTAGCTTACTATAGAAGAGCCGTCTTCAACCTTACTGACACTTATAACGTTGGACGCCTCCTCCAAGCCAAGCCCATGATGTGTAACAATTATTACTTGATCAACTTTCTTTGAAATTTCGGAAATGTAGCTCATAAGCTGGGGAAGGTTTTCCGAGTCAACTCCATACGTTGGCTCATCCATTATCATTAGGCTCCTGTCCCCCAGAACATTCAGCAGAGCCACCCTCAGAGACAAGGCTATAAGAGTCTGATGCCCTCCACCAGTTCTGTTGGCATTCAAGTATCCGTCACAGTTCGTCTCCTGAACTTCAACAGTATAGTCTTCCTCATCTATCCTGAAAGCCTTGTACATCCTCTGGTCAGTAAGTGTCTCGTACACTCTCAACGCCTCATCGGCTATACGCTTAAGCCTCAACCTCCTCTGACCCTCTATTCCACTTTCAAGCTTCTCCACAAGTTCCTTGCAAAGGTCAGCTTTCTTCAGCCTCCTCTCGACCTTCGCAAACTTGCTTTCAGCTTCATTCTTCTGATTCACTGCTTCCTCAAGCTTCTGCTTAAGCTCATTAAGTTGCATCCTCTTCTGCTCCAGCTCCTTCTCCCTCCTCTCCAGCTCCTCAATATTGAATGGAATCTTTTCCGTGATCTTGGATTTGAGGTCTGGATCGTCCGCTTTAAACGGTAAGGCTAAAGCCTTCAGTCCACTCTCGATTCCACGCTTGCATGCATCAAGACTTTTATTCAGGGATAATATTCCATTTTCTAGTTCTTTTAAGCTACCAACATCTTTTTCAAGTTTTTCTTTTTCAACTTTAAGCTGGGAATTATTGTCACGCATACTCTTTAATTCGTCACTAAGTTTCCTGAGACTTTCTTCGACTTCCTCAAGATTCTGCTTTAATTCCTCTAACGTGTTGTTCTCCAGCAAATCTGCAATCTTATTACATGTTTTCTGAAGGTTTTTTACATTTGACTCAAGATCTGATATTTTATTCCTGTAATCTTTAATAGTCCCATTCAGGCTCTCGTACTGCTGTTTTACTCCAGCAAGGGTTTTCTCTATTTTCTTAACTTCCCTTTCTTTAGTTTCCATAATCTGCTTAAGCATGTTGGCGTCAACGTCTTGTCCACATGTCGGACATTTTGCAACCTTCCTCTTCAACAGATCCTTGTGACCCTTTATCTCCTTTTCTAGCGCAGACTTCTGTCCCTCAAGTTCACTCTTGCGCTTCCCTATTTCCTCAAAATTTTTTTCAGCGTCCTCAAGTTTTTTCCTCAGGTCTTCTAAGTTCTCCTGCTCAATCTTTATTTTATTTTCAAGATCTTGAAGAGATGATACTCCAGCGTCCGAAAGATAGGTTTTCACGCCAGATATTTTTCCGTTCAACCGATCTCTTTCTTCGCTAAGCCTAGACTCTTTTTCCTCATCCTTCTTAATACATTTTTCAAGAGAAGACATTCTTTCAGCTAGTATCTCAATCTGTTTCTCGAGTTCTTCAACATGTCCAACGTTCCACCTTTTTAGGATGGTCTGCATACCAGCGTTTTTCTCACCAATGTCTTTCTGCAATTTTTCCCTCGAGTCCACCAACTGGATAAGTTTTCTGAACTCCTCTGACTTCGCCTTCTCCACGATTCCCTCCAATGCTTTAACATCCTCGGAATAGTTTTCAACCTCTTTTGCCAGAAGTTTTATCTGGCCTTCTAACGTTGGAATCTGATGTTCCTTAAGCTGGCTAAATACTGTTCTAGCATCCTTTCCCTCAAATATTTCAAAAGTTTTTTTAACCTGGTTAAGCTGCGCCACAAGCTCCTTCATAAGAGATATTCCAAGGATAAAGTCCATCTCATCCTTTTCAGGCTTCAAGATGCTTGTCAGCTTACCTTGTCCCGCGTAACTTAGGTTCACGAAAGTTTTCAACCCTATTCCCATCAGCTCACGAATCTTTTTGTTCAAGTCCTCTTCCCCGCTTACTGGAACCTCTTTCCCATCAACCTTTAACCCCAACCTTACAAGTGTGAACTTTCTTTTTTCACCGCTTTTGCCAACCAGCTTCCCCTCTCTCAAGATTTCAACATGCTTTCTGGAAACTTCGGCTGAAAGTTTAACCATAAGGTTTCCTGACGCGCTTAGAAGCCTTGAGGGTAGGAGATTTTTTTCGACATCTGGTACTGTGCCATAGAGTGCGAAAAGTATGGCGTCAAGGATCGTTGTCTTGCCAGAAGAATTTCTTCCAGTTATAACGTTTAATCCTTGAGCGAATCTTATTTCAGCGTTCTTGTAGCCTTCAAAGTTTTTCAATTCAAGACGTTCAAACTTCATTCTACTCACTCTCCAATATCTTCAGCCACTCTTCCACGAAAGGTCCTCTGTCCGTTTCCTTAAGCAGGTTCGTTTTAGAACTTGCCTTCTCCTCTAGTATCTCACGAATCTTTTCAGCCAAAGTAAGAGCTTGAAGCATAAATTTCTCGCCTAGGACGCTGAAAACCTCCCGCAAAAACTCTTCTCTTCTAGTGATCTCTGAAACAGGCACTTCAGGTAAGGATATTTCGTTTAAACTGTTGTCGACTTCAACATGAATTATGTGAGGATTCTCTTGGATTAAGTTTCGCACTCTTCTCCTAACCTCATCTTCGAGATCAAATCTGTTTCCATCCAAAATCCCTCGCAGGGCTATCCGAAGTATACCCTGTCCCCCCTCCTTCTTAATATGGTCCGAGAAACTGGCTACAGCTTCATCGACCCTGCTGATAAACCAGCTTGGGTTTTGAACTACACCACCGCTGTCAACGATCTCGTTTCTGATCATATACAGAGGTTTTATTTGCACAAACTTGTATCTCACATTATTGTCTATTTCGAGGACTGTAACCCCATGGGGATAGTCTTCTGAAAGGTCAGCTGCCTCCGTTGAACCCGGTGTCAGCATGAGCAGGTCCGACTTTTCCTCAAGAGGCAGATGCTTATGATAGTGTCCTGCAATCACAAGGTTGGCGCCAAGCTCTTTCACAGTATTAAGAGATGCAATCTGATGCTCTGGTATACTTGGGGGAAGATCCTGCCCTTCCATGAACATATGTGCTAGAAAAATTTTGTGAGCAGCCTTGGAAGCGTCAAACTTTTCCCGTATCAGGTCCCTGACTTCATAAAGCCTCGATGAAACAAATGGAATGTACCCTAAGCCTACTATCGCCAAACCTTCCTCCTCGAAAACTTCAGGCTTCCTCTGCAGTGTTCCCTCACCTAAAAACGTCAAATACTTTGCTAAAGGATGCAGAACATAGTCGATAGCACTATTTTCTGTTGTACCATCATGGTTCCCTCTAACCACAACTATCTTAACCCTCCCATTCAGCGAGTCCACAAGCCTCTGCAACTCCTCTTTGACGAAAACTGAGTCAGAAGTCCTCATACTTCTGGCCTCAAAAATGTCTCCAGCATGGATCACTAGCTCAACACCCTCTTCCACTAGAATGTTTACTGCTTGAGTGAAAGCATGCCTGAAAGCCTCGCGCCTGTATTCGGATATAACGTTTGGAACAGATCTACCAACGTGAGTGTCGGCTAAAACTCCAACCTTCACCATTTCTCTCCCGTCGCCTCCTCTATCATCTTAGAAATTTTACTGTTAATCAAGCTCAGGTTTGGTGTAGCACCGTAGTGGACGGTCATCCTCTTAGAAACCTTAACTATTGCAGGAAGTGGGACAAAAGGTCCGACCAAAACCGCTTCACCTTGGTTTAAGGCTGGAAGATCTTCTATAAGCCTGTGACTAAAGCTCTCACTTGCACTCTCAATCATATTCTGGTCTTGGGCGTTGGTTATGCGCAGGACGGCATAGTTTCCCAAGTTCGCCATAACATCCTGACTTATACTCCTCGGCCTCTGGCTTATGAGAGCCATGAAAACTCCGAATTTTGCTCCTTCTCTAATAGCCTTAGAAATCACTTTAGAAGAATATGGGCTTCCACTTTCCGCTGCCACTCTGTGAGCTTCTTCAACGAAAATGAACACTGGTGGAGCTTTCTTGAGGTCTCCAAAATTGGACACATTGTTTCTATAGATTAAGTCCACCAAAATACCAGTGTACGCTTCCTGTATTCTAGAGCTTAGTCCACGCAGGCAGATTACGTTCAAAGTTTTAGGCCTAAGAAACTCTTGAACAGGCGTCCCCTCAGGAGGAATTTCAACATCTTCCTCAAGATCCTCGAGTCTCATTAGGACACTAGAAAGACGTTTTCTGTCCTCTGAGCTTAAGTCACTTTCTTCGTCTCTAAGCATTTGCTCTATTTTGTCGGCAACATCCCGTAAACCAAATTCTCTCTTCTGTCCCATAAGATCTTTTATAATTTGTTTAACCAATATGGTCTGAAGCTCTCCAAGCCCACCAATGAGATTTAAGAACCCTTCAGAAGTCATCTGTCTCAAGCTTATTTTCAAATCCTTTGTCTCAGCGGTAACCCCTTCCATGTGCGGGGCCTTAGGTGGATAATATACTACAACATTGAATTTGCCGTGTTTTTTGTCATCGTTCACACTCCTGTCCATCATAACATAGTCTCCGTGAACGTCTATGACTATCACAGGAAAGTTTGTGTTCAAAAGAATGTTTTCCATGATTGCTCCAGCGAGATAGGATTTTCCCCCCCTAGTCTGTGCAAAAACTCCAAGATGAAATGAAAGGTCTTGAACGTGGATTGGAACCTTAACGTCGTTCCTGTGTATTAGAGTACCAACGTGTATTGGAAGCCTTCCATCGTCGCCATTGTAAAAATTCTGGAGTGTTTTAGTGTCTGCCAGGTAAACTGGAGTGTTAGGTTTAGGAGCATACTTTGGCCTCATAATTTTCCCATTTTCAAGGTAGCCTAGAACTTCAGCCACAGCCACCTCGTAACCGTATATGCCTGAGTCTTTAGTCGTGTAATCTGCAATATTTTCTCTCGCAAGAGGGTTTCTGGCTCCAACTCCAACAACTTCAGCTAAAACAGTTTTTCCTTGAACGTTGACGCTCACGTATTCGTGCAATGGTATGCTCAAATCTTTAGCAATCTTGAATGGAAAGCTTAAGGGACCCGCGCCGTCCAAAACAGTGCCGATCCCATTTTTATTCTCCATCACATTCTCACCGCCATCTCTCTAAGATCACGTTTTGTTAAAAGAGGCTTTAGTCCAGCTTTTTTCAAAGCGTCTACGATAATAGGCTCATAGCATTCCCTGTAGACTTTAACCTTGAATCTAACAAGGTCGTCAACGTCTAGGAGGGGTTTGACGGCGAACGGTTCTGGACTTAAGCTGTTTAACAGTACTATAATATGCTTGAGTTTTTCGACGCTTTCCTCCAAAAAGAAATCTGCTTCGGTCAAGTTCCATTTTGAGTTTAGTCCGAAAAAGTGTCCGCACACATCAAGTCTGTAAACTCCAACTCCATGATATGGTCTCCAATATGACATCACTACAGGAGGTAGCTCATAGAGCCTATCCAAGGCTTCGACAACGTGGTCGAATGGTGGCCCGGACTTCAACAGCCTTTCCCTGATTTTTGCATCAGTCCATTTTTTTGTTCCCGCTTTAACTTCTTCACTTAAGCAGAGCGGTTGAGGAGCCAAAACAAGAGGAACTGTGAACCCTGCTTTTGAAGTAAATTCGTCTAAGGTTTCCTCGTCAGAGGAAAATGACATCCTATCCACCTCCCGAAGGTAGACGTCACGATTTTCAAGCTGAGATTTAGAAATTTCATCTCTTAAACTCGCCATACTTCTTAAGCGCTCAAGCCTCTTACCCAACTCAGGATTTTCTAGCGAAATTCTATCAGCAAGAACCCTTGCGGCAAGATAGTTAACGAAGCTGTCCTTCGTAACCCCAACAAGCACAATATCATGTTCAATTGCAAACTTGTAAAGATCATAGAAAGAGTTCAAGTATTCTTTGTACGCTTGTACCTGATGACTGGTAAATTTTACCAAAAGCGAGTGAAGAGTTGGATAGAGACTGCCATCGTATAAGGCTACAGTCACTTCCCCATACTTTTCAAGAGCCTTCCTTAAACACTTGAGCTCCAAAGCACTCATAAAGAAGGATTCACCTTGAAGCCTCTGCCCAACTCTAACATCCACGTCGAAAACGTTACCTACAATATTCCAACCTTCGTAAACGTTAGCTAAAGCCCTAACACAAACAACCTTTAGGCCCCCGCGGAAAGTGGTTGAACCACGACTTCCATCAACCACTGCAAAAACAGGTAAATTATCGGTCTTTTCAGCAAACTCTATCCAGCACGACATGTAAATGTCCCTAAAGCTGTCATCGAACGAAAAACTTAGAGATTCCAAGTATGAGACAGAATCTATAAAACGTTGAAAAAACATGTCTTCAGACAACGCTCAACACTTCAAGATAAAAGTTTCTACGTTCCAATATTTAAAGATTTAATACATTTTGTTGCGAGCACTTATGGGCATTCTATGAAAAATATATGATCCTACGACATTCGACTACACTATGAACAAAAAGTCACGTTCAACAAAAGTAAAAAGAAGAATGTGAAGGAAGAAATTGGAAGAGTTAACTCTTGACGTGAGAAGAATGAGGAAAATATACCTTTAACTTAAAGTGTATATTTTCGCCAAATCTCATTTATGATGTACAAAAGCTTCTTTATGAAAACCTAACTTCTCAAGTGACTGAGGTAGTCCTTACATTTTTAGTTCCTTTTACACTATCATGCTAAGGTTCTTTATTCTCAGAACCTAAACCGATATACTATCCAATAATTTCTTGAAAGAGGAAATGAACCGATCTACATCATCTTCTGTAAGATCACCTTCTCGAGTACTGAAATAAGGTTCTTTGAGTCTCTCAAATCGGTCTGATAACTTACTAATTCTGCTAACTTCCGATAGGAAGGCTGCACTTGCTTCTGGTGAAATTCCGTTATTTGGATTTAAATTATATTTCAAAATCGTAACTGTTTTACTCCAAATCGTAATAGGACAAAATTTTTTCGTCTTTGTGATAACGTAGTAGCCAAAAGCCTTGGTTCTCGGTTTTAATTCATGTTTTTTCGTATTCGCTAACGCTTTAAGTTGTTTAAAGAGGACTTTACCCGGCTCTTCACATGAAGCAAGAAACTCGCTTTCGGTAATTATTTTCCCCCTGTCTTCCTCTTCTTCAGACTCTTCATCAGGCGTAAATATATTTTCAGGAAGTTTGAAAATTAATTCACCTTCCTTGCTCGTATATTTTTCAACTTCTAAAATTTTAATATCACGCCCTAAGCTGTCTGCCCAATCTTGTAAATCTGCAGGTATCCCATCAATAGGAATTGCGATAATAGGCGACTTTTCCATAATATCTTCGATTATCTGCTGTATCTTTATCTCAGGTATGCTTAGTTCAAAGAACTTATGCTTTAGCTCTTCAGATTTTTCTACTTCATCAATAATAGCTTTTATTAAGATACTTTTAGTGGCCTGGTTATCTGCTGCAACTATTTCTTTGGTTACCTGGGGAACAATATGTGTCCACGTACCATGTTCAGCAAGCTCTACTTCTACAATATACCATAACTTGTCCCGTAGATTTATTATAACTAAATCAGGTATGCTACCAACACCACTTGATGTTGCAATAGATCTTTGAGGAAGGTAGAGTGAATGTTCACCAAAAATCACTTCATAAAAAGATGCCACAACATTTTCAAGTTCCGATTCATCTTTGAACGGAGATTTGGAGAACCTCTTTGAACCGTAGATAATCAAGCAATATAACCTCCTACCATTTTGAAGATATGAAGTAATGCTTATAAATTTTTTAAATTTTTTATCCATTAAATATTTATCATCACAAGAAATTACAAACAATTATAAGTTAAATCTTTGGAAGTATTTTTGAATATTTTTCCATTCTTATCATTTTTCCTTCTGGCTGTATTAGCCAGGTCATCCAGCAGAGCTCTATAGGCCTATACCCGCAGGCTAAAGCAACTTCTTCAGCTTTTTTAATGAATTTTATGTCATCGTTTACAGGCTTTAATCCGGCCTTGACCAAAATCTCGTTTATCACCCTCTTAACTATCTTATCTGGCATAACTGTGTCTATGCCGCCCATCATCCTAAGATATTGGAATGTTATTAATCCAACACCCTTAATCCTTCCAATCGGATCCTCTCTCCAACTTTCAAGCCTAGCATTACTTGCCCAAGTTCTAAGAGCCAACTTATCATTATCACTTAATGTTGAAAGATAAGAAGCAATTTCCTTAGTTATAATCCATGATCTTTTATTTTTCCATACGCTTCTTAATTCGTTAATATCAGCTTTAGAGAGATCTTTCAAATTCTTTATTTTTCCATTTTCAATAAACTTTTTATTGAACTCTTCAACCTTTGGAACAACTGCAGTAAAATAGTTTAAGCCTATGGAGGTGAAGGCTGCATCAACAACCATTAAAACAACACTGCCACCCCATCTTTCAGTCCTAAGGCATCTTTCACAATATTCCCTTAAGCCTGAAACCTTCTCCATATAACTGGCAACGATCTCCCTAAGCATAGACATAAAGATATCATTAGATTTTATAATTTATCATTCAACACCTTAAGGCGTCTTGCTCAGCAAATTACGCCGAACGGTCAATTAAATTTAAATGAATCCATCTACTTCAAGACCAAAACATCGTTGCCTCTGCAGCTTGTCCAAAGAATTGGAGATTATTCAAGTCGCGAGATCGTGATACCTCAAAACATATCATACCTATCGTTATAGGTGATGTTTAATAAAATTGCGCTCATTAATATTTGTATAGGAAGCATATAATTTTTGGAGGGGAAATATATGAAGCTTGCAATAGCATCTGACGCTCACCTTTCCAAAGCTTTATGAAAATCATCCTCCCTATGATTCCAAAATAGTCCTTCAAAAAATGTCTCTTCCCGATTCTTGGAGAATAAATTTTTTATAGCCAAAATGATGAACCTATTGCTAAGGGTGTGAATGTTCCATACGATGTGATTCTTCTATAAGTGTAAAGAATTATGTAGAAAAAAATTATGTAGAAAAAATATATATCTAAAATACATAATTTTTTTAAAATGTTGCCTTCAAAAAATAACTTCAAATGAATGGAGCGGATGAGCTTATTTTCGAAGTAATTGATGAATATCTGTCTATCTTCGGAGATAATGCGAAAAAGTCGATATACTATTTTCTGGAAAGAAACTACGGCCTCCGTAGCAAAGAAGATATTGTATCGAACTTGGAAAAGTTTCACGAGGGGCTGCGCTCCATATTCTGGATCGGAGCATACATACTCGAGAAGCATATAATCATACGCCTGCAGGAAAAAACTAAAGTTCAAGTCCCGTTAGACCCGGACACGGACTTTGTTGAAGCGGTTAAAAAAATAAGGCAGGCCATAGAAAATTCTGCACCATAAAGTATAATGTTCTGTGGTCTACTGGGGACATAATTCTGAGCCCTACTTATCTAGTTTTGGGATGTCTGCGGAAAGGGTTTATCCTTGAACCTTCCCAAGCCTACGAAGGCTTGGAGGCTTTAGTTCAGAGTTCAAGCCTCACATCTTTTGCCCGAGTGGAGGCTGAGGGATAGACGCATGGTGTGCACTTGCACGCTCTCCTCTTTGAGCAAGCCCGTCCCACAATCACCTTCGAACCATTCTTCTGAAAGGATGTTGGGACGATTATAGCTGTCACAGTCTCTTTCACTCCCTTTTTCTGTGAAATCGTGGCATGGGATGGAAACGGACTTCAGCGTCCTCAAGACCACATCCTTTACATCCATGATTTTTTCACGCAAAATTCTATTGTAATCTGATTTTAAGCTTTGCATTCGAGCAATATGTTATGGGATGGTTGGTGCTTGAAGCTGGCTGAACATCTGTTCTATAAGATGCTCCGCCCCTATCCAGACGCCTCCGCTTACTATAAAAAGTATGCCTGCGTAGAGGAGGCTTGAGCCCCAGAAGCCTCCTCTCGCCTCCTTTATTGCGAGCGAGTTCACTACAGTTACCAGTATCACGAGCGCCGTGTTTCCCGCGTTTATGATGTCCAAGGGTATCTGGCCAAGCTGGAAGTAGGGTAGTGAGGTGAGCGTGGACGTGAAGAACTTGCACAGGTTTCCAAGGACGACGAGCAGGGCTACCGTTATAGGCTGCAGGGCCATTACGACGCCTTCGAAGCTTTTTGTTACAGATATCCTCCTTTTCCTGAACTCCTGAAATTTTATTAGGCTGTTTCCCAGCGTTTTCCCAACTTCTATCGTGTTCGCCCCGCTTCTGAAGGCATCGAGGAATATCTTGTTGAACATGTAGACTTTATGTGACGATGACTCTGAGGCTAGGAGGTTGAAGGCTGTTTCCCCACTTACCCCAATCTTAAGCCTTGTGGAGAGCCTTGAAATCAGCTGCTTGAGTGGGCCGAGCTCCATGTAGAGGACGTAGTCGAGGGCTGCCTTCAGGTTCGATGTCGAGGCAAGGCTTTCACCGAGGGCCTTCAGGAAGACCGGATAGTTTTCATCCACGGATGTAACATATGCTTCAAGCTTGTAGGCTAAAGCTCCTGGAACGAGCATGAGCGCTCCGGCTGAAATCAGCCCATATGGGACGCCTAGAGTCAGCGCTACCGCGACTGAGACGGGGAGCGCGCAAACTGTGGCCAGGAAGCTGGTCTTGAACAGCCTGTAGAGGTTTGAAGGGCTTCTGCCAGTGTACACGAGCGGCTCTCTCATGGCAACCATTCTGAAGCCGACGAACATGAAGGCTATGGATGATGCGGCTACAATGTAGGATATTATTACAATGTTTTCGTCTGCCATGAATATTGTCAGTATCGCCACCGTCATGACGACGAAGACTGAAACGCTCTGGAAGGTTGAGAACATTCCCCCCAGAAGTCTCATGGACTCCAGCATTCTCGTGCAGAAGCCTGAATATTCTTCCATGATCGTGGAAAGCTCGAGTTCGAGAAACTCCTTCAGCCTTGGGCTTGAAAAGCCCTCTGAAAAGCGTACGAGCATGTCCTTTAGGGGAGACTTCACCGTGTTGGACACGTAGAATATTGCTTTACCGAAGCCGTAGCCGAATTCTTTCGCAAGCCTCCTTATCGACTTGAAAACCCTACTGTAGAAGCCGTATTCAGGAGATTCTGCGACTGTTTCGATGAGCCTGTCGGGTCCAGCTTCCCCCAAGCTTACAGCGTACATGTGTATTACGCTGGTGACGAGGAGCATGTCGAGCCTCGTCCTAGAACGTTTCATCGACACTGTAAGCATGTAGGCTGCCGGCGCCGACGCACCCAACAGCACTACGGCAGCCTGAAACATTCTCCCCTGCACTAGGAGGAGGGATGCTAGAATGCATAGTGCTGCTAGGGCTAGGGCTGTAAGCTTTGTTGAAGCAAGCCTTATTCTTGCCAAGGTTTAAGACCCTTCCTTATCCTGTCCAGGGCCCATTTTAGGCCGTTGTTGTCCACGGATATCACCGTCCTCCACACGCTCAAGTAGGCTGGGTCGTTTTCTGCAAGCCACTTTAGCAGCTCAGCCCTCAACTTCATTTCCTCGTACAGGACGTCCAGCTTGTCCAGCTCCATGCCCCTCAGCGGCAGAACCTTGGCCTCGATAAGGTAGCTTGAGCCTGTGAACCTGTGCTCGTCCGAGTCGAAGTCGTAGTTGAACGACGGCATATAGTTCAGCTGCCCTGCTTCGCTGTCGAAGCCTATTATCTCGTTCACAGACGTAACCCTTCTAATAAACTTGTGCCCCCTCTCGATCCTAGCCTGGAACAGTGCGAGGTTGAGGCTGTCCACGTGGCTTTTCGGTACACTTATCGGGTCTGAGGTGAGCCTCTGAAAGAGCTGGCCAAGGTTTCCTGCGTGCATTGTCGACAGAACAGGGTGGCCTGTTTCTATCGCCTGAAACGCTATTCTACCCTCTTCACCCCTTATTTCCCCTATTATTATATAGTCAGGCCTCTGCCTCAACGCTGCCTTGACGAGGTCGAACATGCTTACCGGGCTTCCTGTGTGCAGTCTCGTAACCTCCCTAACCCAGTTCTTGTGAGGTATGCTCACTTCAGGGGTTTCCTCTATGCTGACGACCTTCGCGTTCGGCTTTATGAAGGCTGTTAGGGCGTTCAAGGTTGTAGTCTTACCTGACGCGGTTTCGCCGCACACGAAGCATGAGACGCCGACGTCGAGGAGCATCCACATGTAGGCTGCAAGCTGGGGGGAAAGTGTGCCCCACCTTATAAGGTGGGCTACGGATATCGGTTCCCTGCTGAACTTTCTTATTGTAAAGTTGCTTCCCCTAAGGCTTATGTCTTCTCCGAACACTATGTTGAATCTTGACCCGTCTGGAAGGTGTAGGTCGACTATGGGGTTCGAGAAGCTTAACACCTTCCCATACCTTTCGGCGATGCTCCTGAGAAGCCTGTCCACCTCCTGCTGCTCGACGTGCACGTTTGTTTCAAGGTAGCCGAAGATCTTGTGGTAAACGAATATTCTCCCACCTCCTGGAATCGATATGTCTTCAAGCCAGTCGTCTAGGAGGAAGGGGTCTAGGAAGCCGTGGCCCACCTTCTCTCTCAGAAAATGATATAGGAGCCATCCTGGGTCGCCTTCAACCTTCAGCCGCCCCCTTCTCAAGGCCTCCCTGAAGAGCCTGGTTAAAGCAGCCTCCCTGTCCGTTTCAACATTCTCTCCTTTGACGATCATCTGGGCTACAGCCGCTTCAGCCTCCTCTATCAGGCTCTGGCTCTGCTTCGGAGGCTCGATCACGTTATATGATCCGACTTCCCCGCCTGTCACAACGTGGACGAATATTCCTTCGCCGACAGGATATATTATGTTGGCCCCTTCTCTGACGTCCATGTCGAAGCCTAGCTCCACAACGTAGGCAGGCTTCTCTTTAACCCCTTCAAGGTAGTCTTTCAGGTACGGGCACAGGCTTAAAGCTTCCTCAAGAGTCTTGGGTTTACCCATTTTCAGAAGCCTAGCCTCCGGAGCCTCCACGCGCCTTCTGAGGAGGCGGGCTAGGAGCCTTAGGCTTGGAAGCTTCAAAGTTTCACTCCCCCGAGGGGCATAACCCTTAAGCCTATCGAGGGATGGATTTCAAGCATGATGGTGCTCTTTCGCCCGCCGGTGCCCCAGAGCTTCACAACCTCCAGCACCTTGACTGGCGTGTTGGCGAACTTCGTGTTACGCAGTCTAAGGTAGACGTCGCTTGCAGCCTTCAACCTCATCACATTCTCCTCCGCTAGGCTTCCCGAATGAAATGTCGCTATAACAGTTTTCCCGTCTGAAACAATATTCTTCATCCTTGTTATGAACGTTAGAAACTCGTGCTGGGGGGTGTCCATTGACATGACACTGAGGCTGTCTATTGCGACGCAGTCGAACCTTTCCCTCTGAAGCTCTAGGAAGCCCCAGACGACCCGAAGGAACAATGTCGAAAGGAAACTGTTCCACTGCCCACCTTTTACGTGAAGAGGGTATATGGTAAGCTTTCCAGAGAGAAAATATGGTGTAGCGTCAAGCTTCACTGAAGCCATCATCTCCAAATACTCTTTCACAGTCGACTCACCTGTCACAACACAGGCTTTCATACCGTCCCTGAGCATCGAGTATACTATCTGCTGGGTGAACACAGTCTTCCCTGAACCGTGTTCGCCTTCAATGGATATCATGCTAGGGTGAGGTAGTCCCCCGCCAAGGTCTTCGTCCAACTCTCTGACGCCCAAGCTTACGGCCTTCAAGGCTTCACAGCCTCCCCTACTGCGGACACACCGTAGTGTGACGCGAAGACCACCACGACGGTTGAGCCGCTTAAGATGTTGGGCGCGCTTTCAGGAAGCTTCGCCACAACCACAGCCTCTTCACCTGGGTTTATGAACTTGTGCTCGCTCGAGAAGATTGTTTGGGAGCCTGTAACCCTTACGGTGGCGTTGAAGGCTGCTAGGTAGGAGAGCTGCTGGCCGCCGGCCGAATAGTAGACTATTAGGTCATTCCAGCCAGGCTTCAGGAAGACCGTCGTGGAGCCAGTGTTCCTTACAAGCGCTGTAACGTTCCTTTCCCCCACGTCGAGCACCGTGAGCTCGAGTGAAGTGCCAACCCTCATCTTTTCAGCGTCCAGGGCATGCTTTAACGCGTCCACGCTGCCCTCTGCAAAAGAGTAGAGGGAGAGGGAGAGGGCTGCAGTGAACATGAGTAGGCCTATGAGGACGATGGAGCCGGATACTATGCTGCTCGACCCCCTCCTGCCCATTCTCATCACCTACGGGGGCGGTGGGAAAAGGTACGTGCTCCCAGCCCCGCCTGAAGGCTTCACGAGGACCTCGTACATTGGCGCCTGCGGCACACCATTCCCCGGGTACACTGTTACCGTAACAGTCTCCCTGGGCGCCCAAGAGCCGTCGCCGTCCACATCCTTGAGCGTGAAATGGTTAGGGGATGGCGTCTGGCTGTAGGTGTAGAGTCTCGCGTAACCGTATGGGCCGACGTAGACGTCGAGTGAAGTGTAGTCTTCTATCGGAAGATAGCCTATGTTCTTCACGTACACTACGAAAGTGCTTCCGTTGACGCAAGCGTACACAACTTCAACCTTAAGGTCTGAAGCCCTCTTCATCTCGTTCAAGGTTTGGGCCATGTTGTTTCTCAGCAGCCCAGCCGAGTATATCGCGTACGCTGAGAAGCCGCTGGCCATGACGATGCAAGCGAGCACGAGAATCGACTCGCTTAAAGTTGTGCTACTCAAGGCGGCTTCCCCTCGTAGTTGACGTTAACCTTTTTCAAGATCTTCCTGAGAAGGGTGAAGGCTATTTCCTCAAGCTCCTTCATTTCAAGCTTCAGGCCTGAGGTTTTAGCTGCACCATATATTATTAGCAGAAACTCTTCCAGGGTCAAGCCTCCGAGCCTAGCCTTGCTCATGGCGTCAACCACGTAGTTGACATACTGGCTGGACTTTGGCGGAAGATAGCCTACGCTCTCACAATATTTTGAAAGGTTGAGAACGTCCTCGGCTTCGAAGCCGGCGTCCAGCAGGTACCAAACCCACTTTATTATAGAGAAGCCTGTTTCAAAGCCTATGGGCTTGGCTTCCGCAATTACTTTAGCAACCTCCAAAACAGGCTTCTCAGGAGGAGCTTCTGCAGGTGCTTCAACAGCTTCCTCCACAGGCTTCTCTGCAGGCTTCACTTCCTCTTTGGCTGCAGCCTCCATTTCGGCAGCCTTGCGCGCCTGCTGAAGCTCCTGCTCGCTTGTTATAACCCTCAGTAGGTTGAAGGGGTTCTCGATGTCCGTTATAGCTGACCTTATGTCAACTATAGCCTTCTTAAGCTCTTCAACCGTCCTGCTAAGCTCTTCAGAAGTCTTCCTCAGCCCCTGCTTAAGCTCTTCAACATCCTTTTCAATTTTACTCAGCCTGTCTGTTTCATCGGCCAAACAAATCACCTTCAAAAAAATTTTGAGGGAGGTCCTAGCCGAGGTCCACGTACTCCTTAGGCCTCAGGCCAGGAGGTATCTGGCGTATGACAGTCAACGCTGGCCCTGTTCCAATCTTTACTTCAACCTTGACCATGTCGTATGATGTCATAGGATGCTTGGTTACATTCACCTGGATGACGAGGAAAGCTTTCTCGTTAAGCTCCAGAAGCGTATCGTTGTCATCGTTGTAGATTACAAAGAGAGCCACTTCCTTCCCATGGTAGTCTCTATTCAAGTAGTTGATAACGTCCTCCAGTGGAGGATCTTTTCCAACTTTTGTTTCATTTAGAACCCCAGCGTATATGTCTGCGATTGTGAAGTTGCTGGTGAAGACTGAGACCATCACGCTTTCGGTGCCTAGGTCCACCATCGACCTGCCCACGGAAAGTCTAGCAGGTATGATCAAATAGTTTATGCGCTGCTCTGTGTCATTAACTTTGCCTATCACAGAACCGTCAAGCTCCAGCGAACTTGAAACAGAGTCAACACCTCGCCCAATGGTGTCCCTAGACTTCTGCGCAGCATAGTAGCCCATGTTTATTATAACGTACGCAACTGCAGACGCTACCACAACGAAGGCTATGATCACTATCGCCGTCTCTATTCCTATTGTTCCCCTGCGGGCTCTGGAGGCTCTGTAGCGTTTCAAGCCAGCTCCCCCCATGCTATTCGATGGTTACGTAGGCGTTGGCAGGTATTGCTTCGGGGACAGTAAACTCTATCGTCAGGGGAGCGCTCTTTTCAGGCCTGACCTCTATAAGCACGTTGTCTCTCGGGAAAACCCTCTGATGAGGGTGAAGTGTGATAATAAGGTAGCCTTTTTCGAAGAAGTCTAGTGAATCGTCGTGGTTGTCGTTTTCAATAACAAGTGTGGCGGCGCTTCCAAACCTATAGGTAGCCAGATAGGTGCCATCCTTCACTCCAGTTAAGCCAGATATCACGCCAGTATCGTAGTTTATGGAACCAAGGGTTGGCTTCGAGGGATCAGTCATATTGTATAGCTTACCATCCGCATCCTTTAATATGGTTGTTGCGTTTACATTAATGGTCACGCTGCCTGGAAGTATCGGCACCTTAAGTAGGCTTCCTTCTCCTCCTTTTATTTCTATGGATTCGCTTGCTACATATGCTTTTGGAAGCAGGTTTAGTATGGTGTCAAATGCCATTCCAGAAGGGTCTATGGTATGGTTTATTCCGGAGTATATGTTGGCCACGGATACTCTTGTTCCTATTTTGATGCTTACGACCGTCTCGTTGGTCCACATTGGCACGTATTTGACGCCGAGTGTTTTAAGCGGTATTATTATGGTTGAAACGTTGTTGGCACTTTCAGATTTCAGTAGCATGCTTCCGTCTAATGTGAGCGGGCAGCTTGCTTCCTTCAAGCCCTGCTGTATGGCTTCCTTGCTCTTCTCTGTCGAGGTGAGACCCATGTTTACGACCATGAAGGCGAACGCTGCTGCTACGATGACGAACGCTATTAGGACAATTGCGGCCTCGATACCTACAATGCCCCTCTTATTCGATCTCCGCATATTCATTCGGTTCCATTCTTCGGGGCCGATATTTAAAAGAATTATGTAGTGACAATCTATACTTCAAATATATATTTTAAAATATGTATTAAAATGTAATTTTTTATGGTTCTATAAAAAGAACGTTGTATTTTTCAAGGAGCTCGCGTATTTCCCTGTAGAAGGAGTAGCCTTTTTCTGTAAGCTTGACACCATGCTCGTTCCACACCACCATGTCAAGGTACGAGAGCTCCTGGAGCTTCACCTTAAGGCTTTCTGGGTTAAGGTTGGCCATGTACATGACCCTCGTAACCTTCGCCCAGCCCGTCATCCTGCTCAGCTTGTGTATGGCATCCAATATGGCAAGGTACACTTCAAGCTTCCCCCTGCGCTTTAGGAAACGCAACTCCCTCGAGTGCACGGTAGCATCCCTCAGTGTACAGAATGGTATGTAGGGATTTTGACCTTTATAAATTTTTTGTCAACAGGGTTCTAGGTTAAGTAGAGATAAGCTGTAAATCGTTTCCCCTACTCCACCCCCTCCCTCTCGATTAACTTATTGAGGGCTTTTGGGGTGAACCCTCGTCTCCACATCTTTTGCACGAGTAAACCTGCTCTACTCAATAATATTATTACGCGAAAACCAGGGGCTTAATAACTTCATACTCCAAATATTCTGCAGCCCTTTTCATCAACGAGTCCCAGTCCCCCTTTTCTAAAATAAACACTTCCCATGAGCATAGTTTAATTTTTTCAAGTTTAAAAATTTAACACTTGAGCTCTATGAAACAGAGAACATTCCATTAGAAAAAAGTTGATTTACAAAATTATTAAAAAATTAAGAGGATATATTATTTACTAAGTTGTATGATTTCAAGCCCAAGCTTAATAAAGGAAAGGTCTTGAGGATATTCATAAAAGCCTGCCTAACGACCTTTAAGAGGACAAACGTTTGACTGTGTGGAAAGAGAGATCTCCGAAAATCCGAAAGTGAACTTATACTGTCTACTAGGATGCTACTGCTGGAATTTTGTGGTGAACGCTTTCTTGACTGCTTCTGATATCTTTTCTCCTATGCCTTCGACTTCCTCGATCCTGTCAAGGTTTTCCGCAACATTTTTTATGGTTTCAAACTTTTCCAGTATTCTTTTTGCTTTGACCGTGTTAACGTACGGTATTTGCGATAGCATTGAGAGGGCTACTTCGCTGTAGTCTTCTGTCTTCGGCTTGAATATTCTGGCTTCAACCTTCCTTTCTCCAGAAAGCCTCCTGTCAAGGTTCGCTAGCAGTATTATCGTGTGATTTTTTGATGGGGTGAAGAGGAGTGGGATGTTCCATTCGAGCCATATGCTGTTTAGTGCACCGTATATGCTTCCCATGTTCCATTTTCTTCCGAGCTTCTGGAGGAGTGCTGGAGAACCTTCTATTAGAACAGCCTTCCTGAAATCCTGTATGCTTGAAAGCTTTTCCAGCTGCTGCCAGAGCCTTCCGCTTGCA
>Ga0080004_1057476_pt1 | contig 19036 bp, 15 predicted proteins | sample WasSprMetagenome_FD_69207 | JGI IMG/M metagenome (GOLD analysis project Ga0080004, IMG submission 69207) | Sulfidic aquatic microbial communities from Washburn Spring, Yellowstone National Park, USA - WS (SPADES assembly) (version 2) | ecosystem: Environmental > Aquatic > Thermal springs > Hot...
CGTCCCTGCTCCTTGCACACACCGCGCGTCAAGCCACTCGAGTGGGGTCTAGATGAGGCTTACTCGTATGGGTAAGTCGAATCTAGGTTCCGCAAGAGGGGCTAAGTCGTAACAAGGTAGCCGTAGGGGAACCTGCGGCTCGATCACCTCCACGATGTTTTTGAGCACCGAACCCTCAAAGGGCCCGTAGCTCAGTGGAAGAGCGTCGGCTTTGCAAGCCGAAGGCCCCGGGTTCAAATCCCGGCGGGTCCACTGTTTGATGCAGCACGAAATTTTTGGACAATTTCGTGTGAAGGGCAAATTGCGATAACAAGATGAAGCCATGCATAGGTCTGTCCTAGCGTCAGCTGGGTTCAAAGACCTGAGGAACGCTAAGCCGCTTGGGGGATGGCTTGGCTCAGGCGCCGAGGAAGGCCGTGGCAAGCTGCGAAAAGCCCAGGCTAGGCGCAAGCAGCCTTAGAACCTGGGATTGCCTAATGGGACTTCCTGTCGCAGGGCAACCTGCGGCGTTCGCGGTAGCGAACGGGAACCCCGGGAACGGAAACATCTTAGTACCGGGAGGAAAAGAAAGCAATTGCGATGCCCTTAGTAACGGCGAGTGAAGAGGGCACAGAGCAAACCGAACCTGGTGGCGAGAGTCACTGGGGATGTGGAGTTGCAGGACCCGACCGCCACCTAACCGAGGAAGCTGAAGTTGGCTGGAACGCCACGCCATAGAGGGTGAAAGCCCCGTAAGCGTAACTCGGAAGGTGTTGGGTTGGGTATCCTGAGTAGGATGCCTTGGAAATGGCGTCCGAAGCCGGGAGGCATCAACTCCCAACTCTAAATACGTCCTGAGACCGATAGCGGAGCAGTACCGCGAGGGAAAGCTGAAAAGTACCCCGGAAGGGGGGTGAAAAGAGCCTGAAACCAAGCGGCGATTGTTGGACATGGCTCGAAAGGGCTGATTCTCCCTGAAGGAAACTGCGGCGACGCAGCAGTACGAGGGGAGAGGACCGGGGTCATGTCGTCCGTCTGGAATCACGGGCCAGGGAGTTTATCGTCGTGGCGAGGCTAAGGGTTTTAAGCCCGAGGCCGGAGCGAAAGCGAATAGCCCGCATCGCGCAAGCGAGAGGGGCTGGGTGTGAAAGCGCCCGGAGTCACGGCGATAAGACCCGAAACCGGGCGATCTAGTCCGGGGTAGGACGAAGCTGATCTTCGGATCGGTGGAGGTCCGAACCGGTCTTGACGTGCAATTCGGTCGGATAACCCTGGGCTAGTGGCGAAAGACCAATCAAGCCCGGTGACAGCTGGTTCCTTCCGAAGCTGGCCGCAGTCAGGCCCAGCGCGAGGTCGCAGGCGGTGTAGAGCACCGATTGATGGGATACGGGGGGAAACCCTCGGCCCGTCTGTCGAACTCCGAAGCTGCCTGCACCGTAGACCGCTGGAGACGGGGTGCGGGGGGTAAGCTCCCGCTCCGAGAGGGGAAAAACCCAGACCAAGGTTAAGGCCCCCAAATGCCAGCTAAGTGTTAAACCTAAAGGGCGTCCTTGACCAAAAACAGCGGGGAGGTAGGCTTAGAAGCAGCCATCCTCTAAGCAACGCGTAATAGCGGACCCGTCGAGGTCAGGGGCCCCAAAAATTGGCGGGGCTTAAGCTGGCTGCCGATACCTTGGGGAGGCCGAAGAGGAGTAGGCCGATCCGGTAGGAAGGCGCCCGGCGTGGGTGGAAGTGTGACCGTGAGGTCACGTGGACCGCGTCGGGATGAGGATCCTGGCGGTAGTAGCAGCGTAGTGGGGTGAGAATCCCCACCACCGAAGGGGCTCGGGTTCCTCGACAATGATCGTCAGTCGAGGGTTAGTCGGTCCTAAGGCGGCCCTCAACCAGAGGCCGTCGAAAGGGAAACCGGTTAATATTCCGGTACCACCCAGGTACCTTGCGGCAACGCAGGCTCAGCTTCTGACGCTTCGGGGTAGGTTGAGCGGGGTCGTCGCCCCGTCTAACCCACGGAGGTCCGAGGAGTTCCGTAATGGAGAGAATCGGACGAACGTGGGGAATGGCCTGCCGTTAGGTGGGTTCAGCTCATCCCTGGAGCCCGTGAAAAAGGAGCTGAGAAATGGGATCCTGGGCGGCCGTACCTAGATCCGACACATTGACGATAACCAGCAAATTAAGCTGGAGTCGTCAAGTCGAGAGGTGCCCCTAGGTGAGAAGCCTCAGGTGTATCGGGAGACCCCAGGCCAGGGAATTCGGCAAAATAGCCCCGTGACTTTGGACGAAGGGGTGCCTGCCTTGCGAAAGGCAGGTCGCAGTGACAAGCGGAGGCCGACTGTTTAATAAAAACGTAGCTAACCGCAAGCCCGAAAGGGTGAGTACGGTTAGTGAATTCTGCCCAGTAGCGGTACGTTAAGCCGGGTTTCAACCCGGTGAAGCGCCGCTAAACGGCGGGGGTAACTATAACCCTCTTAGTTCTCTGCCGTCTGGGCGGAGAAGGAGCTAGGTAGCGTAATACCTTGCCGCTTAATTGGCGGCTTGCATGAAGGAATCAACGAGCCTCCCACTGTCCCGGTCTGGGCCCCGGTGAACCCACTGGCCGGCGAACATGCCGGGGACCCCCGAAGGGAAACGAAGACCCCGTGGACCTTTACTGCAGCCTGTCGTTGAAGCGCGGTTGCGGGTGCAGAGCGTAGGCGGGAGCCTTCGAAGCCCGATCTTCGGGTCGGGTGGAGGCGCCAATGTAACACCGCCCTCTTGCGGCTGCGTTTCTAACTCGAAAGAGGACCGCGGCAGGTGGGCAGTTTCGCTGGGGCGGCAGCCTCTCGAAAAGATATCGAGAGGGCCCAAAGGTCGGCTCAGGCGGGTCAGAAATCCGCCGTGGAGGGCAAGGCCAAAAGCCGGCCTGACTGTGTGCTCACTACCAAGGCACGCAGAGGCGAAAGCCTGGCCTAGCGAACCTCGATGTCCCTCTTGGTGAGGGCTCGGGATGACAGAAAAGGTACCCCGGGGATAACAGAGTTGTCGCGGGCGAGAGTCCCTATCGACCCCGCGGCTTGCTACCTCAACTTTGGGGTATGACTGCAGTAATGCAGTTCTGGCACTGGCTTATAACGGGGAAACCCTTCACGGTGTTTTTCCTTATAAAGAGTTTCCACCAAGAAATGAAGGGCAACCCCGTGGGAAGTCTAACCAAGGAACAGCGCGATCTAGTGGTGGGATGTTTAATCGGAGATGGATATATGCGTCTAAGCCACAGAGGCAGGGGAAATGCAGCTCTTCAAATTGGGCACTCAGTAAAGCAGAGAGAATATGTTGTATGGAAATATTCGAAGCTCAGAGAGTTTGTAAAAACACCTCCGAAACGAAATGGTCCTCGTGGTTTTAGATTTGTAACTAGATTTCTGCCAGAGTTTACGCGATTTTATGAGAAGTTTTACGGTGAGGGCAAAAAGATAATTCCACACGAACAGATCATAGCACCTCTAGCCCTTGCAGTGTGGTATATGACGATGGAGGAAAATGCGGTAATCGGGATATCTACTTTAACACCCAGAAATACGACCTAGAATCGCAAAGGGAACTCATAGATGCTCTATGGAAACAATTTAAAAATAAAGGCAACAATTGGAGGATAAGGATATTTAAAGGAGGAATTGATCGATTTACGAAGATTGTCAGGCCCCATATTATCCCGCCGCTAGAATATAAACTTCCTAGTTAGACCCCGTAACGACTGAGTGGTGCCGATGCCGTAAGAAGGCATCACAATGAGATAGTCTAAATGACTATCATACGCCAGCTCCCTCCTGCGCTGGGAGGGATGAAGAGATAGTCTACCCTTGCTGGTAACAGCAAGATCGGTGCGATGTCGGTTCTTCCCATCCTGGCCGTGCAGCAGCGGCCAAGGGTAGGGTTGTTCGCCCGTTAAAGGGGAACGTGAGCTGGGTTTAGACCGTCGCGAGACAGGTCGGATGCTATCTTTCGGGGGTGCTGGGTGCCTGAGGGGAAGGTGGCCCTAGTACGAGAGGAACAGGTTACCGGCGCCTCTGGTTTACCGGTTGTCCGACAGGGCATAGCCGGGCAGCTACGCGCCAGCCGATAAGGCCTGAAAGCATCTAAGGCCGAAGCGGCCCTCGAAAATAGGCACCCGTTTCGGTGGTCCCCGCAAGGGGATGCTCGCCCTGGCGACAGGGCGAGACGCCGGATGAAGGGCTGGGACTAGAAGATCCCGTTGATAGACCACGGATGTAAGCACCAAGCTTCGGCGAGGTGCTCAGTCCGGTGGTACTAATCGCCCAAGTTCTTCAGCTTTGAACCCAGGCGCATTTAGGACAGACCTCAGGCATGGCTTTTCGACTTTTAAGGCGCGTGTTTTTCGAAGCCCGCATGGAAAGGCGCATAAAGGTCACAATGGCAAAAAAGCCATCGAAGGGTAAACGATAGTTTAAATGCGCTGAATCTGTTCGGCCACCCTCACTAGGCTTTTTGAGAACGGGTGGTTCGGGTCTTCAAGCGTTATTATCGACGACCTCTCTCTCCTTAGGACCTCGCAATAGCAAGGCAGTAGATCAATTATGGGCAACCTGAATGCGCTTTTGAATTGTTCAGTTAGCCTTTTCCTAGTGCTTTCATCTATAAGCAGTTGCTCCGGAATTTTGTTTATGAGTACCACCGCCTTTTTCTCAAGTAGCTTGTAGAGCTCGTTTATCATGCCTTGGGTGCCCGAGGCATCGGAGTTGTCCCAAGTGGACACGACGAGCACCACATCGGAGACTGCAATTGCGTTTATGCTTGAGTACCCCACCCCTGGACTCGTGTCGAAGATAACGTAGCCAGCGCCCTGGTTTTCCATTAGGTAATTCTTAAGGGAGACAAGCTTTCTCAGGGCGTGCATCTCCCATTTCTTATCCTTGGTGACGGTATCTCTTATGGCATCCATAGACGGATTCGCCAGCGCTAGGAGGAGCCTTCCCTCAAGTCCCTTCACGGAAGCGCTGAACACGGCTTCTTCCGCTTTGCATTTATCGTTAAGAAAATCGTTTATCCAAAATTTTCTTTCCCTGACGTTGAAGGCCACGTTTAAGCTTGGGGCACGGAGGTCGAGGTCGATTAGGCAAACCTTTTTTCCCTGGCTCGCGAAAATCGCAGCGAGATTTGTGGAGACGAGGCTTTTGCCGGTTCCGCCCTTATAGCTGTGAACGGCCAAAGCGACTCCCAAGTTATGTTCCTCCATTTTCATTTTCTATCGTGAAATAAACCTTCTTTCCCTCCCTCTTTCTCCCGATCAGCCTCATCCTCACGAGTTGGTTCAAATATGAGCTTTCTATGGCCCTCGCCCTGCGGGTCTCCTTCGCCACATCTTCGGCCGTGGCTTTTCCGAGCTTTGTTATCACCATGGCCGTTTTCCTGAGGTGGTCTGGAAGGGAGAGAAGGGTCATTATGTCAAGCGTTTCGCCTATGCTTTCTATCTCGCCAGCCACCTTCCCCTCATCGCGCGACTTGGGTTCTTTGCCCAGGATCTGGATTAGATCATCTATTTTCCTCTCTATCCTAGCTAGGTGCTTCCCGATGTCGTCTTGGGTAGGAATCCTTGGGCGCATCTTTTTTCCTTTCACGTTTAACACGAATACATTTAAAGGTATTAAATTTATTTGATAAAGAACTTTTGCACAATTTTTCGCAGCTTTTCTCGCTGGGCGGCTAGCCAGGTTATCCTCTACCCTTTCCATAGATCACGCCGATCACAAGACCGCGGACGTTACTTTCTGGCACCAAGTGCTGGTCGGGCGTTAATAAGTTGTCGCCCTTTGTCCTGAATTTATAACCCTCGCTTGAATGGACTATCTCTACTATTCTGTGGGCGATGTTGTCGAGTCCCGCCAAGGTTGGATGTTTGTAAATAATGATATCGCCCACCCTTAGCTCAGCGAAGTTTTCGATTTCGACCCATAGGAGGGTATCGCCCACGTTTATGGTTGGGGTCATGCTTGTGGTGACCATGACGGCCCGGTAAATCCTTTTGTCGAGATAGGCCTCATACCCATGAAAGTATTCGGTCCAATTGTAGGTGTTGTCGTATGAAATCTTGTTTGCATGGATTTTAGTTTCCGCGTTGAACCAACCTATGCTCGCAACTAGCAGAAGAGCAAGTAACCCTATGATGGCGAGCATTTTTTTATCCGGCATTTTCCCCTTTCAATTTTATTTGCAGGGTAATAAATAGCGTAAGGAAAAAGAGATAGATGGCTTGGGATATGGGCGTGCGAGCGAACATTGCTAGGGCTAATTCAACTTGGAAAAATTTAAAGAAAGAGCTATGCGCTGGATATTTTATGAAAAAATAAAAAAAAGAAAAAAGGTATACCTTAACCCCACAGCCACAGCTTAGCCGTCCAAGTTATACTTCCCATTGCCGGTAGTTTGAAGAAATTGACACCATCGTTGTCCCAAACCGCGTTAACGCCTATCTCGCTAGAGGATTGCGCAAACACATATTCCACACCATCGCCGCCAGTGTCGGAATTCTCAGCGCTCATGTTGAATGATCCGGTTATCGAAAGCTCCACCATGAGATTTTCTTTGGTGACATAGGCCATGTTGTCATCGTGCCCAACGACCTCAACCAGGATGACGAAGGGCGTTTCATAAGGGATTGTTCCTGACCCGCCACTCGCGGTGAATTTGTAGTAATAGTTGTCTGAGGTAGCGACGGCGCTCCAATTCTCACTGTAGTTCTGACCGGGTTTAGCTATGTACACAGCGACTATCCCCGATTTGGACCCAGTTGGTATACCAGTAACGCTTATCCATTTAGGTGCTGCCGGCGCAGGTGCTGGAGGCGCAGCGGGTGCTCCCCCTAAGATCGCCCATGCTCCGATCGCCACTGCTGCTATGACTATGATTGCGACTGTCCATGTGAGTTTACTAACCATTTCCTTTCCACCTCCTTTTTTAATAATTTCAGGTGCCCCGGTTTGCTTTTCTTGTTCAAGCTTCTTGATCATTTCCCTCAGAGCATCTTCGCTCAGTCTAGAGATATTCAGGTTATATTCCTTGGCCTTTTTTACTATCTCCGGACTCAGTGTTATAGTCGTGACTTTGCGTTTTCGGTGCGGTATCCTCATGCAAATACACCATATTTTGGGGCACTTAATACGTTTTCAACTTGAAGCCCCTCCTTTAAAAAGCTTTTCATTGTGCACATACACTAAAATTCCTCAAGTTTGCTATGTATTTATTCTGCAAATACACGCAAAAATCCTCTCGCATAATCCGATAAAATTAGCGAAAGATTTTGATGGACTTTTTATTTATCACGAGATTTTTGGTTTGAGTCTTGTTCGCCGGCGAGTTCAGAGGGCAAGAGCTTTGTTTTCCTCCCAATCTTCCGTTTAATCTCTATACAATCGGAAATATTTTCACTAAGTCTCTAGCGATAAAATCAAAATATTTTTGATTCAAAAATTTGGTGCTCTTAAAAAAGGCGCGTTTTAAAGGTGGGACTCAGCCCCCGGGCTGCGGTCGCCGACCCAAAGGCCCTTTCTCATGCATTGAACGCAAGCCTTTATGTCGGTGATGAAGCAGCGTGGGCACACCATTGCCCCGCAAACATTGCACCTGCGGAGTTCAACACCTTCACGGCCGCAAACAGCGCATTTTCCGGTTAGTTTGCCCATTTTTACCATCTTACTTATTCTTGGGGCTTAAATTTCTCTATATCTATTAAGCCCGCGACGTAAAAAGCTTTAACAATCGAGCGTGGGAGGGTAATTCCTTTTTTTATCCATAACGAGAGTTAATTGGCGATGATGAGAAGAGGGTTAGAAGAAGGATGACTTAAACTCGACTCTGAGCCTACTCTTTGAGCTTAATTTCAATTTCCATCAGATCGCGCGCGACCACAACGTTTGGAAAAATCTTTTTCGCCTGGCTCGTGAGCTCTTCATCGCTGGAATACCTCGGGCTTATATGCGTTAGGAAGAGCTGTCCGACATTCGCTTTCTTTGCAACTTCTGCGGCTTCGCTTGCCGTGGAATGACCATTCTCTCTAGCTCTGTCCGCGAGGTCATCTGAAAAGGTGCAATCATGGATCAAAACGTCCGCGTCCCTGGCAAGCTCAACGATCCCCTCGCTAGGCCTTGTGTCGGTGGCGTAAACTATTTTCCTCCCGGGTCTGGGCTTTCCCATCACTAAATCAGGGGTGACGATACTGCCGTTCAATGTTTTCACACTCTCCCCCCGCTGCAGTTTCGAAAAATTTGGTCCAGGTTTGACCCCCAGCGAGATTGCCTTTTCCGGATAAAACTTTCCGGGCCTCATATCCTCTATCATGGCGTACGCAAGACCTGGAACTGAGTGGTTCAATGCACATGTTTTTATTGTATAGCCCTCCCTTTTGAGTTCACTGTTGGCCTTGATCTCCTTTATTTCAACGTCGAAGGTAAGGGTATAAATTGGGACATGCAGGAAATTTTCGATCAAATCTCGGGCACCCTCCGGGCCGTAAACCTCAAGTCTCTCGCTTCTGTTGAGGAGCGACATTGTCTGGACAAGTCCTGCAAGGCCGAGGAAGTGGTCCCCATGAAAATGCGTGATGAAGATCGCGCTCACCTTCATCGGGCTCAATCCGGCTTTCGCCATTTGCCTTTGGGTGCTTTCGGCGCAATCAAAAAGCAAAAGTTCGCGCCCCCTCGCTATAGCAAGTGCAGGCAAGTTTCTCTCAGTTGTGGGAATGCTCCCGCCTGTGCCCAGAAAGACAAGCTTCAACTCATTCGCCCCTGAACACATAGATTAAGCGCGTCAACCCTTTATGCACCCTTTGCTCGTGTCGCTCCAAAAGCTTAAGGCCAGCATCTGCGGCGATGTTTTCAATCTCAACCGTGGAGGGCGAAGTAATGCACAAGTGCCCATTTTTCTTTAGCACCCTCGCCATCTCCGGCAGCGCCCCCTCATACAATTTTTCCAAAGGCACGCCATGGGTCGTCGCCTGTCTTCCATAAGGCGGGTCCGTAGCGATTGCGTCGACCTCTATGTTTGGCAATTTCCTAGCGTCACCTGAGAGGAGTTCGAAATCGCTCACGCCCGCTTCTTCCAGGTTTTTCCTCGAGCCGTCTATCATTTTTGGGTCTACATCTATGCCTACGGGCTTGGCGCCTATCAAACCAGCTTCGATGAGTATTCCACCTATGCCGCAAAATGGGTCGAGCAAAACCCCTCCCCGGGGCGTTCGGGCCAAGTTCACCATGCACCTAGCGAGCGATGGGGTAAGCGTGCTGGGGTGAAACGCAGCCCTAGAAATCGGTCTCCGTTTGAGAAGCTGGGACCTATCCACTTTGGTTGCGAGTATCCCGGATACGCACTGATTTTCGGATAGAGCGCAAATGATCTCAAAGTCGGGGCTGATCAGATCGACCTTGAAGTCAATTTCCCTCGCTATCAACTCTGCAACCTTTTTGGCGAGTTTTTGAGTGTCCACATGGGGGGAATATTTTTTTATCCGCTTGACCTTTACCGAGAAAGTTTTCCCATGGGGGATGAGATCAACGATGTCCGAGCTGCCTATCGCGTCCAGCGCATCATCCAAGCTTGAGGTTGAAAGGTGCCAGCAAATCTGGTGGCACATAGCCAGTCTGGAGGCCAAGACATCCGGCTCAGATTTTGTTTTTACCACTAGGACTTGGTCTAGGCAATCCAGAACCTCAAGTTGGTGATGCTCGGCCTCTATCGCTCCGCAGACTTCCGCGGTAGGCAGGGTAGGGTGCTCACCAGATAGAACAAACATCAACCTCTCCAAACTGGAAAATTTTACCGCATTTCTCCTCACAGGCGCTTGGATCTCTTCAGATTCGTTATCGGTCTCGTGCACCGCATTCACCTTATTTATCGATGAAGCTGCTGTGGCGCAGCATCGCCATGCCGCAGTAAGCTTTTTTGGACCTTGGCGCAGGGGTTCATTTCAATCAAAAGAAAATTTTTGTCGGAAAGTTAAAATATATTTGGGATGGGCGATGTGGCGCATTTTGCGGCCGGACGCTTTGGCCGTGCTTGGAGACGATTTAGCTAGGGCCTCGCTGCGCAGGTATTTCAGCGTGATGGATGGCAAACTGCCGGCGCGTTTTCTCATATGTAAAAAAGTCCCAGTCAAAGTTAAACCGTCGGCGGCAGAGGAAGAGTTATGGAAGGCCCACGAGTATGCGATGAACGATTTTCGCAAACTGCTTTCGGAGGTTGATGGAGGTCGTTTAAACATAGATGATTTGGGCGTGCCGGAGCAATCCCTTTTGGACCTTAAGGTTGAGATTTCGAAAAGGATCCTCCGCTCCTGTCACTTCTGCGAGAGGAGGTGCGGCGTGGATCGAACGTCTGGCGGGAGGGGAGTATGCGGGGTGGGGGAGAGCTCGCGCGTGGCGTCGGAATTCATGCATTATGGCGAGGAACCCGAGCTGGTGCCAAGCTACACGATATTCTTTAACGGTTGCACGTTTAAGTGCCAGTTCTGCCAGAACTGGGATATTTCCCAATACCCGGAGTCAGGCGTTGAAGTTTCACCTCGAACACTTGCGAGGCTTGTGGAGGGTGCCAGAAAAGAAGGCGCGAGAAATGTGAACTGGGTTGGAGGGGAACCAACGGAGCACTTGCATACGATTCTCTGCGCGTTAAACGAGTGCCGAGCAAACATCCCCTCCGTGTGGAACAGCAACATGTATTGTAGCGTGGAGACAATGAGGCTGCTTTCAGGCGTAACCGATGTGTACCTGACTGATTTTAAATACGGTAACGATGAATGCGCGCTCAGGTATTCCAAGGTCAAAGATTACTGGAGAGTGATAACCAGAAATCACAAACTTGCGCACGCTGACGCCGAGGTTATCATACGTCATCTGGTGCTACCGGGCGGACACACCGAGTGTTGCACGAAGCCAATTTTTCATTGGATTTCTCAAAACTTAGGGAAGACGGTTAGGGTAAATTGCATGTTTCAGTACAGGCCATGCTACCATGCTGAAATGTATGAAGGGCTGAACAGACGTTTGAATAGTGAGGAGATCAGGAGATCCCTAGAACTCGCTAGGGAGGCAGGACTGGAAAACGTGATAACCTAGCTCTCAACAATTAATTTGTCTGATGGGGGTAAAAATGCAGATCCACCAGATCGGCGGTTTAGGCTTCGACTCGAACGTTTATTTGATTATTGACGAGGTCGTGGCCCTGATAGATGCAGGGACCGGGATGAATTTTGATTCCGTCAGGCGGAGATTGAAGGAGTTTAAATTGGAACCAGGGGATGTTGAAATCATAATTAACACCCATTGTCACTTCGATCATGTCGGGGGGGGTCGGGATTTTGTGGAAGCTGGCGCTGAGGTCGCGATCCACGGGCAGGAGGCGGCCTACCTGAGGGGAGGTGATCAAATCGTCACATGCGCAAATTTTTTTGGGGCGAATCTCGCGCCCTTGCAGGTCGGGATTGAGCTGAGCGGTGGAGAAAAAATTAATTTGGGGGAGGTTTCCCTCGAGGTGCTTCACACGCCAGGCCACACGCGGGGGAGCGTGTGCCTCTACGACCCCGACCATAAACTGCTTTTTTCAGGCGATACAGTTTTTTGCGATGGGTTTGGTCGAGTGGACCTGCCCACAGGCAGCAAGTCGGACCTTTTGAGCTCGATGGAGAGGCTGGCCAACTTGAAGGTTCAAAAATTATTCCCTGGGCACGGGCCGATCGCTCAGACCGCGGGGGAGAAATTCATCTCGGAGGCTTTGAATCTACTGAGGGAGTGGCGGGATTAATAAAGAGTGCAAGCTTATTCAGGAAATCTTCTCTTCGCCTCCTCCAAAATTTTCATCGCGCTGCTGGTTCCAATTCTATCCGCGCCGGCTTCAAGCATTCCCAGCAATGCGTCCAAAGTTCTTATCCCTCCCGAGGCCTTGATCTTCACCCTTGGGGGGAGCGTTTTCCTGCAGAATTCCACATCCTCGATCGAAGTGGGTCTTGGCCCATACCCCGTCGAAGTTTTGAAAAAGTCCGCCCCGGATTCTGCCACGCACATCGCCGCTTTTCTTCTTTCCTCATCGGTCAGATGTCCGAGTTCAACGATTATTTTGACAATGGTTTCCGGGTTTCTATTTTTGATCTCCTCAACTATCGAGATTAGCTCATTTTCAAAATCTTCGGCTTCCCCGCTTTTCAACTTGCCTATGTTTGAGACTATGTCAAGTTCGTCCGCACCATCGTCCAGACATGCAAGCGCCTCCTGAATTTTGCATTTTGTGGTCGACGCCCCCAATGGAAAGTCTATTACCGCGCAGACCTTCACCTCGGATTTTTCTAGTTCTTTTTTGGCGAGCCCGACGTAGCACGGGTTAACGCAGACTGAGAAAAAACCTTCTTTTTTTGCTTCATCGCACATCCTGATTATGTCTCCTCTGGTGGCGCTCATAGATAGAAGGGTGTGATCGATAACCTCAGCGATTTCCTTCCAGGTGAATGCCTTGGCGCGTTTCATGTTGCACCTTAATAATCAATAGCGGACCAATCTTTTTTAGATGTTGTCATGCGAGGAGAACTCAACTATGCGCCCCCGCGAAGTTCTTAACATGCTGAAATGGGATCCGAGGTTTAAGTTTGAGCGAGCCAAAGTCACGATCTTGCACAGAGGGGCCCCAGGCGACGTTAGGGTGGTGTGCGGAGACGAAATCTTAAACCTTGGGAGGGGTTTTATGAGGGTGGCGTCGCCGGAGGGAGGGGAGGCGGATATCCCTTATCATCGGATCCTTAAAATTGAGATTAACGGGAAAGTCGTCTGGAAAAAGATTTAAAGTTGAGCGATGGGCCAATCATTTCTCTAAAAGTTTTTCTGCGAGAATTTGCGTTTAGTCTTCTGCCAAAAATTTGTCTTGAATTTCAAAACGGTGACGAGTTCGACGATGAGCTCAGCCCTTCCACCCTCTGATTTTGTAATATTCCTCTACATACGGTTTGTAATCCACGGTTACGGCTTTTCCGTTCACATACCTGGGAACTTCTCTGAATCTGGGCGGGAGGTTATCGTCCTCAGCCTTCAGCCCGGCTCTCTCGTTGAAATCTCTCTTAAGCTGAACGAGTTTCGACCCGATTTTCAGCATATCATCCAAGGACATTTTGTCCCCAGTGACAGAATTATACAGCTTTGGCACATATGCTGGGCTTATCCCCCCCGCGTAGGAAGCATACTGGAACGTGCACAGCATCATGCACTCAAGCACCTCAACAAAATTTTCAGTGGACGAGAAGGCGCGGGCCACATCTCGCGCGGTTGGCTCATCTACTTTTTCAATTCCCAATTCCTCAGATCCTGTATAAAGTTCAGCGACGGAACCGCGGCTGTGGTCTGGGCCGTACGGACAAACCGCATACATCAATGCCTTGCCGAGGTATGTTCTGGGGTCGTGCATTGGAACAGATTCACCCTTGACGTTTGGCGCGTAGGCCTCAGAATTACGTCCGATTATCTTTGCCGCGCCTTTCGGACCCTCCGCCAAAATGTTCCCAAAACCTCGTCTGCGGGCGATCATCTCAATTAAATTGATCACAACTTCTGGGTCTCCCCACTCAGCCTTGAACCCTAGCTCTTTTTCAGAAATGATCCCCCTTTCAAAAATTTCCATTGTGAACGCGATCATGCATCCAGCCGTTATCGCGTCGACCCCGTAGCGGTTGGCGAGATCGTTTGCCTTGGCTATCGCCTTTAGGTTAAAATTCAGGCAGAGGCTGCCCATAGACGCGATTGCCTCGTATTCTGGTCCCCTGCCCGCCTCCTTCATGGAGTATGGGCCTTCAGAGACGAGGACTGTCTTCTCACATCCGACCGGGCAACCGTAGCAGGCCCTGCTCCCTACGAAAAGAGTTTCCCTCATGACCTGCTTGTTCAAAGAGTTGAGTTCATCACCGAGGTCATCTTGAAGCCAGTTTTTGATGGGCAGGTCTTTTATCTTTAACAGGAAGGGGATGTTCGCCCCGGTTCCGAACTCGCTGATCGTGTTTACCCTGGGATTTTTCTTGAGCTGGGACACGATTTCCTTGGATATCTCAAGCAACATTTTATCGTCGTGCACATTTATCGCATTTGACCCGCTTACCGCTATGGCCTTGAGTTTTTTAGAGCCCATCACTGCTCCGAGCCCCCTTCTACCTGCCGCCCTTCCCTTATCGTTCATCACAGCAGAAAACTTTACGAGGTTTTCCCCGGCCTGGCCTATGCAGAGAACCTTAGTTCTCCTGCCATGTTTTTGCTTAAGGACGCGCTCGGTCTCGAAGGTGTCAAGCCCCCAGATTTCCTTGGCGCTAAGTAGCTCGGCATTCCCGTCGCTCACCCAAAGGTAGGTTGGCTCCTCGGCAGCGCCTTCTACGATGATCCCATCAAATCCGGCAAACTTTAGCTCGGCCCCCCAGTGGCCTCCGGAATCGGACTGCCCCCAGGCATGGGTGAGGGGAGATTTTGAGACTATTATGTGTCTCCCGTTCATGGGGGCCATGGTTCCAGTGAGGGGTCCGGTCATGATCGCTATAACATTCTTTGGCGAGAGCGGCTCGACGTGTGGGTCCATCAAATCTATGAAAAATTTTGTTGCGAAACCGCTTCCCCCCAAAAATTCTTTTGTTAGGGACCTTCCCAAAGGCATCTTTTGCAATCGATTTTCGCTTAGATTTAAATGAAGGATTTTTCCAGCGTAACCAAAAAGCTCCATCCAATAACCCATAAATTTAAGGGCGCGGCTATTTAAGCCCTTACCGCTAGCACTCTATTTAATTTGGCCCGCTTACATCTTGTTTTTCACCGAGTTCTTCACGCATACACATTAACGTAGCGTTCACGCAATTTCGGCTGCTGGGCTCATCTTGCCTTTTTAATCCACTTTTTTGAAAATTCGAGTTCAAAAATTAAAATCAGAGCTTCTTTAAAATTTAAAAGACACCACGACAACTTTGTTGAGGTGGTTGTTTGATTCCTGGCTATGGTGGAAAAATATTGAGGGTCGATCTAACGAAAGGCCAAATAAAGAAAGAATCGCTTGATAAAGACTTCGCTCGAAAATTTTTAGGCGGGAGGGGATTTGGGGCAAAAGTCTTGTTCAATGAACTTGAGCGCGGAATTGATCCTCTGTCCCCGAAGAACAAGCTTATATTCGCCGTTGGGCCATTCACAGGGTTGACCCTTAAGGGCTGCAGGTACAGCGTTGTTACAAAGAGCCCATTGACCCTGACGTATATGGATTCGGAGGCAGGGGGGTTTTTTGGTCCCGAGCTCAAGTTCACGGGTCATGACTTGGTTATCATTGAGGGGAGATGCGAGAGTCCCACCTACCTCTTCATAGAGGACGACCTCGCGGAGTTAAGGGATGCGTCCTCAGTTTGGGGGAAGGGCGTAAGCGAAACTGAGAAAATAATCAGAAATGAGGTAGGAGACAGATCCGTGAGGGTTGCGGCAATTGGCCCCGCGGGAGAAAACCTGGTGCGATTCGCGAGCATAACGAGCGATTCCAGGCAGGCAGCCAGAGGTGGGGTAGGCGCAGTTATGGGCTCAAAGAGGCTGAAGGCAATTGCCGTAAAAGGCACCAAAGGCATCGAGGTAGCTGATCCAGAAAATGTGATGAAGCTAACGGAGGAGCACGTCAAAAAGACGATGGATAACCCGGTCGCCAAAAATCTTAGGGACAAAGGCACCCTAGTGTACATGCCGATTTACAATGATTGGGGGGTGGTTCCAACTAGGAATTTCAGGTCAGGTTATTTTGAGTTTCATAGAAACCTGACAGCGGAAATCGCATGGGATAAAATATGGAGTAAGAACAGGGCATGTTTCATGTGCCCGATTGCGTGCGCCAAGATCGGCTCAGTTGGGGAATATATTGTGGATGGGCCAGACTACGAGACTGCCTGCCTGCTTGGTTCGAATTGCGGCCTAGACGATTTAAAGACCATAGCGTTAGCGAATTCCCTCTGCGACGATCTTGGGCTTGACACAATCTCAACCGGCAATGTCATCGCCTTCGCGATGGAGTGCTACGAGCGCGGAATCTTGTCCAAGGAAAAAGTTGGCCTAGAGCTCGGATTCGGGAAAGGCGAGGCAGTAATCGAGCTGATTAAGCGGATAGTTCTCCGGGAGGGGGTGGGAAACATCCTTGCTGAGGGAGTCAAAAGGGCAGCGGAAATGCTTGGCACAAACGCTTCAGATTTTGCGGTGCATGTGAAAGGGATGGAGCTACCCGGGTATGAGCCAAGGAGTTCCCCCGCTATGGGTCTTGCTTATGCTGTGGCCGATATAGGCGGAAGCCACGATAGATCTTGGCCCATAGGGGAGGAGGTCTCCAGCCAGAAGTTCGAGAGATTTGGGGTCGAGGGTAAGGCAGAAATGGTAAGGAAATCCACGTTCCTGCGTACTTTGCCAGACATTTTGGGTTTTTGCAGATTTGTGGTGCTGGACTTCGCCGATTATGCGAAAATCCTCTCAGCGATCACAGGGTGGGAGATTTCTGCGGAAGAGCTTAGGGGAGTTGTGGAGAGGGTAAACACTTTGACCAGGGCTTTCAATGCCAGGGAAGGATTTACAAGAAAGGACGACATTTTGCCCGCCAAAATGTTTTCGCAGGCGGTCGAGAGCGGGCCGACGAAGGGCAAAGTCTTTAGAAAGGAGGATTTGGATTCAATGCTCGACGAATACTACGAGCTCTGGGGATGGGATAAAAACGGCGTCCCCAAGGAGGAGACTTTGCGCAGGCTAGGTCTTGAGGAAGTAATCGAAAGTTTGAAATATTCTAGGGTGACACTTAGCTGAGGTACAAGTATGGACGAAAAAGTTGTTATGATAACAGGAGGGGCGGGGATAGTCGGAGGCTACGCGACGGAATATTTAGCCCGGATCCCCGGGTTGGACAGAATAGTCGTCTCAGACTTAAAGGAGGATCTCGGTCGCACCGTTGTGAACAACGCCATAATAGGCTCGGCCGTGAGCGACATTTATCCAAGGATAGAGTTCAGAAAGCTGAACCTTATGTCTGAGGATGAGACCAAGGCTCTTTTGGATGAGGTTAGGCCTAGGGTCATAATCCATGTCGGGACCCTGCTTTCCAGTTTTTACTACCAGCCCCTGATAAAGAAAAAGCTCGCTTCGCTTGGACTGCGTTCGCACTTGGCCGCCCACACATTCGCAAAGGACTTCGTTTTGATTTATAGGTTGATGAAGGCGGTTAAGGCCGTAAATAAGGATATCAGGGTCGTGAACGTTTCATTTCCAGATAACACCCACCCCGTGCTCGCGAAGCTTGGGTTGACGCCGACCGTTGGGGCGGGAACGATCGACCTGACGGTTCAGGGGATAAGAAGGGCTGTCGCAGAAAGGCTATCCGTACCCATGAGCAACATTTCAGTTTCTATGGTCGCGCATCACGCGATCAGGGTTTATCCGGCAGGCGAGGTACCTTATTATCTGAGGATAAGGCTCTTCGATCGGGACATAACCGATAAATTTAACTTAAATGAGCTGATAGACGCGTCGAATAAAATAACTGGAATAGGCGCAAGGGATAATGCTCCAATGACTGCGGCTTCGGCGGTCAAAAACGCCATAACAATCTTAAACGACGTTGGCGTGTTGACGCACGCTCCAGGCGTGGGGGACATGCCAGGTGGCGTTCCTGTGAGGCTCAGCGCTAAGGGCGCGGAGGTCATACTGCCGGACGGTTTGACAATGGATGAAGCTAGGGCGATAAACGAGCAGGGAATGAGGAAAGACGGCATAGAGAGGATCGAGCAGGACGGAACGATAGTTTTCACCCAGCAAGTGGTTAAACTGCTTAGAGAAGCCTTGGGGATGAATTGGGAGAAAATGAGGGTGGATGAAGCTGAGAGGATGGCGCAGGAACTGATCGCCGCATATAAAAAATTGGAAAAAGAAACAAAATAAAAAAAATAAAAAAAAGAAAAGTGGCTTACCAAGCTCTTTCTTCTAGGATTATTGGTATCTTGAAGGTCCCGGCCTTAACGTCAGCTCTCACTTTGTTTATTTCGTCCCTGATCACTTTTGGAACGAGGTTTTCATCCTCGTAGAATGGTGCTATGTCATTTGCTCCGTCAGCTAGTCCGAATTCGATGAAGCCTCCCTTGAGCTGCCCCTTCCTGTAGAGATCGACTATTTTCTCTATTACCACTTTCCAGTTTGTTATGTTGCTCGTGAGAATGGTCTTGGGTGCGAGAGCATTTTGGTCGGCCATGTCTCCTATTGCCCACACGCCGCGCAGCGAACAGGCCTGAATGCCGCCTAGGGTTATTCCGTCTCCTCTGAACAAGAGCACATCCGCGCCCGCGTCTATGAGTGCTAAAGCCTTTTCTCTTCCTGCTGTTACGTCATCCCACACTCCAACGAAGTCCCTTATCACTTTTATTTGCTTGCCAAGAATCTGTGCCCCTCTCTCTGCTCCCGCTTTAAATGCTTCTGTAACCGCGAGCATTCTGGGGTATTTTTCTCCGTCCATAGCTCCAACGACGCCTGTTTTAGTGACACCAGCCGCGGCAAGTCCGGCTAGGTAAGCTCCCTCGACTATTGGTGTTGGTATGGAGATCATGTTGGGAAGGTTGTCAAGCATCCACGCGTCGGGCACGATGAAGTAAGTGTCCTTGTAGTCGGGAGCCACCCTTAAAGCAGAGTCCTGATATCCTATGGTATGCCCAAAGATTATTTTGTAGCCCCTCTCGGCATAAGACCTGAAGGTGGGGTCAACTCCAACCTGACCCAATCCGTGTGAGACATCTATTTCTATGTCCAGCTCTTTTGCGGCCTCCTGAGCGGCAATGTACATGGCGGCGTTCCATCCGGAGTCAGTAATAGATCCTGGCAACATGAATGCTACCTTTAGCTTTGTCGGCGTGGGCGTTGGTGTAGGAGTAGGAGTGGGTGTAGGAGTTGGCGTCGGTGTAGGCGAAGGAGCCGGCTGAGATGCTAGGTAAACTGCAGCTGCTGCGATTATCACAATTACGATCACTGCCACAGCAATAAGTCCAGCCTTTTGTGCCATTTTTCTTACCTCC
>Ga0080004_1133250_pt1 | contig 19024 bp, 22 predicted proteins | sample WasSprMetagenome_FD_69207 | JGI IMG/M metagenome (GOLD analysis project Ga0080004, IMG submission 69207) | Sulfidic aquatic microbial communities from Washburn Spring, Yellowstone National Park, USA - WS (SPADES assembly) (version 2) | ecosystem: Environmental > Aquatic > Thermal springs > Hot...
GATCTCGTGACCGTAGAAGGAGAATCCCACCACATCCCACCCCTCCTCCAGCCTCCTGAGGTACTCCTCCCTGGTGGGGTACTCCAGGATCTCCACCTCCGGGACGTTCTGCTTCAGGAAGCGCAGGGCGCAGGAGATGAGGGTGGGGGCGGAGAACCTCAGGGGCTCACCCGAGCCAAGGTCCAGGAAGTCGAAGGGTCTTTCCCTGTAAACCGTGGTGAGGAGGACCCTGGGCAAGCTCTCACTCCAGCACGGCCCGGTAGAGCGGCCTTCCCTGGGGGACGTAGATGAGGAGGAGCTCGTCCCCCCTCCTGAACCCCTCCACGGGGAGGCTCAGCACGTCACCGGCCCTGAAGTCGCACTCCCCCCCTTCCGTCCTTCCGTTGAGCCTCCCCCCTCCCTCCACCCTAACCTTCGCGGCGTTCAACCTCACCTCGAAGTTCTTCCAGAGGATCCTGCCGTTCTCCAGCTCGAAGGCCTTCCTTATGGTCTCCCCGTAAACGTGGGTGATGATCAGCTCGCCCGAGTTCTCCCTGAACCCCGAAACGGTGAGGAAGGGAAGGAGGGGGGGCTCGGGGGTGCGGGAGGAACCGAGGATCCACCCCAGGGCGAAGCCCAGGGACAAGGCGATGGAGAGCAACAGGACCTCCGACACCACCGGTGAGACGGAAGGGAACTCCATCCCTTTCTGTTGGGAGGGGGAGGCTTTTACCCTGATGGCCCTTTTACTCCCCGCCTTCCAAGAGGGAGGATGAGGGTCTCCGTGATCATCCCCACCTACCGGGAGGAGGGAAGGATAGGGGGGGTGGTGGAGGGGGTCAGGAGGGTGCTTCCGGGGGCCGAGGTGCTGGTGGTGGACGGGGGCTCCGAGGACCGGACGGTGGAGGAGGCCCGCTCCGCCGGGGCCGGGGTGGTGAGGGTGGGGAGGGGAAAGGGGCTGGCGGTGAGGGTGGGGGCGAGGGAAGCCAAGGGGGAGATCCTCCTCTTCCTGGACGGGGACGGGAGCTATCCCCCCTCCTCCCTGCCCTCCCTCCTTCCCCCCCTCCTCTCGGGGGAGGCGGACCTGGTGAGGGGCTCCAGGCTGCTGGGCCCCTCCTCCTTCTCCCCCCTCCGGAGGCTGGGAAACCTCCTCCTCTCCAGGCTGGCCTCCCTCCTCTACCGGCCCACCTCCGACCTGCTCACCGGTATGTTCGCGGTGAGGAGGGGTGACCTGCTGGCGCTGGGGCTGAAGAGCAGGGGGTTCGAGGTGGAGACGGAGATCTTCGTGAGGGCGGTGAGGAGGGGGATGAGGATGAGGGAGGTGCCCGTCCCCTACCGGGAGGAGAGGGGGTCCAAGCTCTCCCCCCTGAGGGACGGGGCGCAGATCTTCCTCGCCCTGCTGAGGGGGGGAGGATGAGGGCGGTCCTGGAGGTCCTGAGCTCCTGGAAGGAGGTGGTCCTCCGCCCCGAGAGGGTTAGGGAGGGGAGGTTCTCCCTGGGCTTCATGCTGGCCGTCTCCTTCTACCTGGGCTTCCTCTACAACACCTTCCACTTCTTCCTCTACCCGGGATACATCAAGGAGGAGTTCCACGCCGGCCCCTTCTTCTGGCTCCACTCCCTCTTCGGGGGGGCGGCCGCGGCCGGGACGCTGATGTACGTGAGCGCCATAGGCTACTTCGGCTGCCTCCTGCTGGGGAGGAGGGTGCCTTACGAGAGGATAGAGCACCTGGTCTTCGCCTCTTCCTTCCTCTGGCTCCTCCCCCTCCTCCTCTCCCTACCCCTGCTGGCGCTGGGGGTGGAGGAGCCCTCGGGGGGGGTGAGGGAGGTCTGCCTCTTCAGGGGCTGGTTCTACGTCACCTACGCCGTCCTGCTCAGCGCCCCCGTGGCCTCCCTCCTGACCTTCAGGGTCTTCCGCAGGGCCCTGGGCTTCGACACCTGGCGCTCCCTCCTACCCGCCGTCCTGATCCTCCCCCTGGGATACGGGGTGGGGAAGGGCTCCTTCATGCTCCCCTTCAGGGGGTGGCTGGGGCTCGGGGAGGAAGAGAGGATGGTGGCGGGCATCCTCTACTTCTCCCTGGCGGCCCTGGCCTTCTACCTCATCAGGCAGAGGAGGGAAAGGGTGGAGGCCTGGCTCCTCACCCTCCTCCGGAGGCTGCACCTCTCACCTCCCAGGCCCCCAGGAGCTGGTCCGCGGGGGCGTAAGCGGCCATGAGGAAGGTCCCCGCCCTGAGGGGTGGGGAGGGACGCAACTCCAGGAGGTCCCCGTCACGGAGGGAGACCAGCCCGGGGTTCGGGTCCCCGTTGAAGGCGGCCCAGGAGGTCTGAATCCTCTTCCTGTCCGCCCTCAGCCTCAGGTTCCTCCACTCCACCCTCCCGTTCTCCAGCACCAGGGCCTCCCTCATCTCCTCCCCCCTCCACCTCAGCACCAGAAGGTCCTCCCCCAGGTTCAGGCAGTGCAAACGGTTGTCGGAGGAGCCCACGTACAGCCTATCCCCCACCACCAGCGGGGTGGAGGTGACGGGCCCCCCGGTGGGGAAGGGCCGCCACTCCAGATCCCCGTTCTCGGCACTCAGGCAGTAAACCCTGTTGTCCCTGGACCCCACGTACACCCTTCCCCCCTGCAGGGAGGGGCGGGAGACCAAGGGGCCCCCCAGCTTCCTCCGCCAGAGCTCCTCTCCGTTCTCCGCGCTGAAGCAGTAAAGCATCCCGGCCTCGTCCCCCACGTAGACCCTCCCCCCTTCCACCAGGGGGGAGGAGGGGGTGTAGCCCAGGTACCGGTACCATATCCATCCCCCGTTCTCGGCATTCAGGCAGTACAGGTAGGGCCCCAGGGGGAGGTAAATCCTGCCCCCCTCCACCGAAAAGCCAGAGGTGAGGGGGGAGGGGGCGGGGAGGGACCACAGGATCTCCCCGTTTTCGGCCCTCAGAGCGTAAAGCTCGCCTCCCCAGGTCCCCACGTACACCGCATTCTCCCAGACCACGGGGGAGGAGAGGATGGGGGACTCTAGGGAGCGCTCCCAGACCGGGGCCCCGTTCTCGGCCGAGAGGGCGTGAACGGTTCCCCCCAGGGTGGAGAGGAGCACGAGGTCCCCCCAGCTGGAGGGTGAAGAGACGAGGGGAGACCCCGTCTGGAAGCTCCACCTCATCCTCCCATCTTCCCTCCCCAGGGCGTAGAGCCTCCCGTCGGTGGAGCCGAAGAGGACGACATCCCCGAGCAGGAGGGGGGAGGAAACCACGGGTCCACCTGTTTTGAAGGACCAGAGGGATTGGCCGTGGGGGGAAACCGCATACAGCCTCCCGTCGTTGGAGCCGAAGTAGATCCTCTCCCCGTCCGTGGAGGGGGAGGAGTGTATCTCCCCCTGGGTCCCTAAGGACCACACCTCCCCTCCCCTAGGCGCCAGGCGGAGGGAGAGGGCCCCCCTCAGCCTGGGGGCGGGCTCCCCCAGCACCCCCAGGTGGTAGGTGAGGAGGAGCATCACCACCACGGTGGCAAGGATGACGATTACCGCTCCGGCCGTTTCCGAAATCCCCCTCGACCCCTTCACATTTTCCCCCCTCCCCCTCATCATAAAACGGTAGGGGTGTAAGTGTTTAGCTTCTTTTTATACTTGCTCTCGCCCAAGCTCTGCTTAAACTCGCTGATAGTGCCTCCTGGAGATTGAGTCCCTTTTGTTTCCATGTCGTCAGGAGCGTCATCATGGTCTCATAGATGGAGGTCCCTTTCTGGTTGCGGAGCGTTCCGATTATTTTGCGCTGAACCACGATTTCTCTCAGGGCCAGTTCGGCCCTGTTATTGGTTGGCTCGACCCCAGGTTTTATGACAAAAGTGAACCAGCAGTCAAACCCATTGCGGATCTTGGCGATAAACTTCTGAACTTTTTTCCCCCTGTAAGGTTTGTCGATCCAACGCTTCAGCGCCCTCTTCGCATTCCTTGCCAGCTTTTTCCTCTCATCGGGAGGAGGTTCTTCCTCGAGGGCCTTCTTGAGCCTGTCGTAGATTCGATGCAGACCCCTGACCAGAGGCCTGGCTTCCTTGGTCTTTTCTGCTAATTCATCGGCCTCGGTCAACAAGTGGGCCCAGCATCGCTGGATGCTCACCCCAGGGTGGTCTTTGGCGAAGCTGTGATGAGACCTCGAGCCATCACAAACGATTGTGCCTCTCCAGTCTTTGCCCAGTATCTCTTCCAGCACCTTCTTCCCCTTGGTGCCCCTTATCGCGATGAGCGTCCCTGAGTTCGTGACGAAGTCCCAGATCCAGTGATTGGTTCCATCGACCCCAATGCCCGTTTGGTCTGTGTAAACGACATCGGATCCCCTCACTTTCGAAAGGACCTCTTCGTACTCTGGCCTCAGCCAATCGGCAACCCTTCGCTGGATATCGAGAACTGTCGCGGGTGTTATGGACAAGCCCTGTCTCTCGAGGACGCACTTGATTTTTCTCTCAGGTAGCCTTTCATCGAACTTCATAAGGGTCGTTTGGATGCATACGTTTTTACCCATCCTCCCTTCTGGAGGACAATCTTGGTGCCTGTCGATGATCTCAGAATCGCAGGTCGGGCAGTGATAGTGGAATTCTTCGTACTCGATCACCTCAACCGGTTGAGGATTCCCCAGCTCCTCAACGATCCTGCGTCTGATTCGAAATGGATGTCCAAGCTTCCCTTTGCACAAAGGACAAATATCAAGCCCGTTCGCTTCCACCACACGATCTGGCTTCGGGTACGGTCTTGTCGTACCAAGATAACCTTTCGGCCTGCCAGGATACCGTAACTCAGTCCTCTCCCGCCGGCGGCGGGATGAAAATTTTTGCATACGTTGTTGCGAACATGCGCTTTTGTAAATCACCAGCTGATGCTTTAGCCTTTCATTCTGCCCTTTCAATTCCTCGTTCTCAGCCTTGAGCCGCTCGTTTTCACGGATAACGGGACAATTCTCGCACTTCATTTTTCCACGATGACGAGATAAACGGTCTTGCCCAGATACTCTTTCGGACAATCCACTTTTGCGCTGTTGCCAAAAGGGGTGACCTTACGGATGAAAAAGCCATGAATCCCGTCAATCACGAGACGTCTTCGGACTTGTAGAGGCACCTTCTTCATTCGGATATCCTTTGTATATCCCTATTTAAAAGCTTTTCGTCCGAAAAAGCTAAACACTTACGTAGGGGTGAACCTTCATATTTTCCGCCCCCTAAAAGACGATGTGCCGGAAGCCAAGCTGGCCGCCCTGGTCGCCGTCCTCCTCGTCCTCCTCTCCTCCTTCTGGATGTTGAGAAGGGGGGAGGAGGGGGGAGGGGAGGTCTTCGAGCTGGAGGCCGAGAGGGTGGTGATGAGCGGGTGGAGGATGGAGCCGGCGGAGTACGGGGGAGTGCCCGTGACCAAGATCACGGCCGACTCCTCCCTCCTCACGGGTCTATCCCTTTCGCCCTTAGGCACCTCCTCGCCGGTGGCGGAGGTGGGAAAAATGACGGTCTACGCCAGGAGGGTGGAGGGAACGGCGGGAGGGGTGGAGGCGGGCTGGGAGGGGGGGGATGTGCCCGTGAAGGTGCTGGAGCTCCTCCTTCCCAGGGAGAACGCCGAGATGACGGGGGTAAAGATGGAGATCCTTCACCTGGAAGCGGAGATCATGGTGCTGCCCTCCCTCAGGGTGGAGGCCCCCCCCGCCCATCCCCGGAGGGTGAGCATGCCCTCCGTGAGGATGAAGGGGTGGAGCATGAGGGGGCCCTCCGGGGTGGAGGTCTCGGGCAGAAGGGTTCAGGTTACGGAGCTGTCGGTGGCGGAGCTCTCGGGGGAGATGCATCTGGGGTACGGCTCCTGCGTGCTGGGGGGTAAGATAGAGCAGAAGGGAGCGGAGATCTGGGCCTCGGAAACGGCAGGGGAGGTGGCGGGCTTCAGGGCGGGGTGGAGGGGAGATCAGGCGCCCCAGGACGCCGCCATCCGGAACCTGGCCGGGGATCCCGCCACCCTCCTGAACGTGGACCTCAGGCTCCTCCACCTCCTCGCCGAGAACACGGTGCTCAGGGAGGTGGAGATGAGGGTGCTGGGCTAGAGCCTCATTCCCTGCAGCAGGATCTCACCGGTATACAGGTTATCCGCCCTCAGCTCCATCCCCCTCACCCTCAGCCTCATCAGCTCCACCCCCTCTCCCCTCTCCACTAGGGTGAGGAGGAAGCCCCCCATTCCCCGGTTCTCCAGCTTGGAGGGATCCACCACCACCCTAACGTTCTCCGCCCTCACCCTGTCCGCCCCCATCCTGATCTTCCCCTCCAGGGAGAAGCCCCTCGCCTCCATTCCCGAGAGCTGGATGATCAGCATCCCCCCGCTGGGGGAGAGGGTTCCGGTGAGCGTCACCTCCTCCGCCTTCATCAGGGTTTCCCCCTCCAGCACCACGTTCCTCAGCCTTAGGCCCTCGGAGGGGAAGAGGAGGGAGGCACTGAGCCCCAGCAGGGCCAGCACCCCCACCGCTGCTAGCAGGAGGGGGATCCTTTCCACATACAAAATTTCTCCTTTCCTCCTTTAATCCTGAGGTGGGAGGGTTCCCCGGTCGGAAGGGCGCAACTCAGGGGGGCGGACCTCAGCTTCTCAGAATCCCTTTCACCTTTTCCCTCAGCTGGGGCAGTTCCTTCTTCGCTATCTCCCACACGATGTCGTAGTCAACAAGTACCCGTGGATCAGGCGGTGCCTCAGTCCCACCATCTGGGACCAGGGCAGCTCATATTTCTGCCTTATGCTTTCCGGTATCTGGCTGGCGGCTTCCCCTATCACCTCGAGGTTCCTGACCACCGCATCCTTGGTCTTCGCATCCGACATGAAGTCCTCGTAGGTGAGGCCCTTCAGGTAGCTCAATCTTCTCGAAGCTTTCCAGGATATCCTTCACAAACTGTTCCTCTTAGACACGGATCAGTTCCTCCCTCACAGAGACCCAGAGCTCGGGCTTCTGCTTCACCGCCCGAGCGGTGAGCAGGTCGACCCTCATCCCCAGGATCTTTTCGAGGTAGTCGGCGAGCTCTAAAAATTTTAGCCCGATGGGCCTCTCAAACTCCACCAGGATATCCACGTCGCTCACTTCGGTCTGCTCTCCCCTCGCGAAGGAACCGAAAAGACCCAGGGAGGCCACCCCATACCTCTCCCTCATCTCCCGCCTGTGCTCGGCCAGCACCCTCCTTATCTCCTCCACCGTTCTCCTCCCTTCCCTGAAGACATACCCGCAGGAGGTACATTGGTATCTCTGCACGGGCCCACCGCTTCTCATCACGCGGCCGGCCCTGACCACACGAGCATTTTCACAACGGGGGCATCTCATTTTTTTATCCATCATCTACCCAAATTTAAACCCCGCTCGGGAATCGAAGGCCCCCCTGGTTTCCCTCTTTCCGAGAACCAGATTCCCCTCACGTCGGACACGAAGTAGCGCTTGTGCGCAGTTTGCGGATGAAGGTTGCAGGCTTACAAGGATTTACCCCCGCCCTCCTCAGGGAGAAGATGGAGGAAGTGGTGGTGGTGGGAGGGGGGCCGGCGGGGCTCTCCGCCTCCCTGGCCCTGCTGGAGAGGGGAGTTTCCCCCCTGGTGCTGGAGAGGAGCCTGGAGCCGGGGCAAAAGGCCTGCGGGGAGCTCCTGGCGGACAGGCTGTACGGCTTCGAGGTGGGGGAGCTGGTGAGGGGGGCCGTAGAGAAATCCTACGAGGGAATGAGGGTGAGGTTCCACGGCAGGGAACTTCTCCTGGGGAGGAGAAGGGGTCTCCCGGGCTGGAACAGGGACTTCCGCTACCTCTTCCTCGACAGGAAAAGGTGGGAGGGGCTGCTCTGCAGGAGGGTGGAGAGGAAGGGGGGGGAGATCAGGAGGGGGGAGGAGGTGAGGAGGGTGGAGAGGGGCGAGGGGTGCCTGGTGCTGAACGGGGAGATCAGGGCGAAGCTGGTGATAGGGGCGGACGGGGCCCTCTCCCTCCTGAGGGGCTTCGCGGGGGGGAAGGTGTCGCGCTTCGCCTTCGCGGTGGGGAGGAGGGTGAGGGGAGTGGAGGGGGTGGAGGAGCCCACCCTGGTGGTGGACCCCTCCCTGGTCCCCTCCGGCTACGCCTGGATCTTCCCGGGGAGGAGGGAGGCCAACGTGGGGGCGGGGGTCTGGTGGGGGAGGCCGGAGTGGGCCTGGGGGTCCTGGAGGAGGTTCTCCCGCCTGCTGGGGGTGGAGGAGGGGGGAGCCAGGGGGGCCTTCATCCCCCTCTCCCTCTCCACCCGCACCGTCTCCAGGAGGCTCCTCTTGGCGGGGGACGCGGGGGGCTTCGCCGACCCCCTCACCGGGGGAGGGCTGAACGCCGCCCTCCTCACGGGGTGGCTGGCGGGGGAGACCTGCGCGGAGGCCCTGAAAAGGGGGGAGGGGAGGCTGGAGGAGTACGAGAGGGGGTGGAGGAGCTCCCTCTACCTCCCCCATCTGCGCTCCCACCTCCTCTCCCGCCTCCTCTACACCCTCCTCCTCAGGTGGAGGAGGCTGACGCCGTTCCTGGCTTCTCCCCTCCTGACGCCGGTTAGAAGGTGATTTTAATAGGGGGGGTGTTAGTTACTTACAGGGGGTGTTAGTGACGCACTTCGGACTAGGGAAATCTGGAAAGAGCTCTTCAACTTTGAGCGGAGGCTCAGGAGAGCGACTGGGAAGAGCCCTATCCCTCTGAGGAGGATTATAAGACCCTTGGAACATATTTAAACCAAGTAGAACACACTTAAAGAGGATTGAAATGATTCCAGCAAGCGCCCTGAGGGTGGTGAACGTCCTGCTGAACGCCCCCTCCCCCCTCTCCCTGCGGGAGCTATCCCGGGAGGCGCGGGTCCCGCTCTCCGTGTGCTCCCGGTACGTCAACGAGCTGGAGAGGCTGGGCTACCTCAGGAAGAGGCCCAGGATAAAGGTGGTCAACCAGGAGCTCGTGTACCTCATCGCGTACGGGCGCCCGCTGAGGTCCCTGCGGGCGACCAGCTTCGAGAGCCTGGAGCGGCCCCAGCACCTGATCAAGAAGATAGCCCTGCTGGCGGAGGGGAGGCTGGCCTACGCCTTCACCCACCTGGCCGGGGCCGAGCTCGTCGCCCCGTACGTGGTGCCGAACGAGGTCTACCTCTACGTCGAGGAGAAGCAACTGGGCGAGTGGGCGAGGGTCCTGGAGGGGAGCGGGATGTACCCATCCGACGGCGGATCCATTCACCTGGTCGTCTCCGACCTCGACCCCTTCTACGGTGCCCGGGAGGTGAGGGGAGTGAGGGTGGTGTCGGACTTCCTCCTCTTCGCCGACCTCTACAGCTGCGGCGGGAGGGCGCGCGAGGCGGCGAGATTCCTGGCGCAGAAGGTGGGGCTGAGGGTGTGAGGTACGATCCCCTCGAGACGGAGGCCTCCAAGAGGATCCTGCTTGAGCTCCTGGATGAGCTGGGATCGGACAGGCGGTTCGGTCTGGTGGGCGGGTGGGCCGTCCACTCCCTCATCAACCGGAGCTTCCTGGAGGCGACGGGCAGGGAGTACCTGCGGTCCCGCGACATAGACGTTTTCCTGGACTGCACGGGTGATTTCCCCGGCCGCTTCGCGCGCGTCCTGGGGAGGATGGGCTTCGTGCCGGGGGAGTACAGGTTCAGGTACACCCTGATCCTGGACCGGGAGTCCATGGGTAAGCTGGACGAGAAGAAGGCCAGGGAGAAGCAGCCGTCCGAGCTGATCTACGTCTACTTGGAGGTGCTGGGCTACAGAGAGTGCGAGGCGGTGGGGGTCTGGCCCAACAAGATCGTGGGGAGGGCCATACGGAGCGGGTCGCTGAGGCTCCTGCAGGTGGAGGGAAGGGAGGTGTTCGCCCCCACCGAGGACTTCCTCTTCCTGCTGAAGGCGGATTCCCTCCTGGGGAGGGAGGGGGGAGAGAAGCGGATGAAGGATGCCTGCGACCTGTACGGCCTGCTCTTCTACTCGCCCGCGAGCGTCCTGGAGCTACTGAGGCGAGAGGGATGGAAGTCCGGGCTGGCCAGGCGCGCCCTGAACGCCATGCTGGAGGAGGACGTGCTGGAGTTCATAGCGGGCACGCTCTTCGGGGACAGGTACAAATCAGGCCTAGTGAGGAGGAACCTGTTGCGGGCGCTGGAGGGGCTGGAACCGTAAACTAAGCACCAGCCTTCCGGCGAGGATCATGGAGACCGGGTTTTCCCGAAGCCCTCGAAGCGTCAGTCCGACCTCCTGGGGCTGAAGCGGTCCCCCTCGAGTTCCGGCCTCCGGGCCCTTCGTCTCCTCCACTCTCTTCCGCAGGGCCCTGAGGATCTCGAGGACCCCGGCGGCCCTGCTCCTCCTTTCCAGGTATTTCTCGTCGAGCCGCTTTTGCCGCTCCAGAACGCTTATGACGTCGTGCTCGTCCAGCTCGCTCCTGCCCCTCCTCGCCAGCTTGTTGACGATGAAGTCCTCCGGGCCCACGATCCAGACCTTCATTCCGCCCACATCCACCCTCCACCTCCGCTTCACCGCCTCCCTGAGGTCGACCCCATCCGGCTCGAACCAGAACTCCACGCTCACCTGATTTTCGAGATCGGTGAGGTAGGAGAGGGGCACGCCCGGTCTGAGGCCTGCCGGCAGCTGGAAGCCCCTTTCGGTCAGCTTCTTTTCGACCCTCTTCAAGATCTCGGGACCCGCTTGGATCGCAAGGTCTATGTCGTAGGTGGCCCTCACCCTCCCGTAGGCTGGAAGGGCGAGGCCCCCCAGGAGCATGTAGTCCACCCCCTCCCCCTCTAAGACCTCAACCAGCTTCCGCAGAGTTCCTAACAGCGCGGACAACTTCATCCAGCTCCCAGAGCATCTGGTAGGGGGAGCGCCCGGCTCGAACCAGCCTCTCCACCTCCCTCGTTTGTCTCACCACCCTGGCCACGCCCTCCGGGCTGGTTCTCAGGCGGAAGCGCTCGCAATTCTGATAGGCCTGGAGGAATTTCCGGCCGAGCTCCGTCAGGCGGTAAACCTTCCTCGGTCTCCCGCGGTTTCCCCTCTCGAGCCCCGATTCGACGAGGCCCTCAAGCTCCAGCTTAGCGAGCACCCGCAGGACGCGAGAGGCCCTCCCTCCCACCAGACTAATCACCTCCCTGGTACCGCATGCCCTTTCCCCCAGCTTGCCGAGCAACAGGACCTCCTCCATTTGTTTCCCAAATGTAAACAAATATCCCGACCTATATATGGGTTGGGGTTTCCCCAAAGCGGGAACCGGACGGCTGAGCCACTACCTGGCCGAGCTCGTGGACTACGGCTTCGCGAGCAAGGTGAACGGGAGGTACGCGCTGGCCGATCCGCTGGTGGCCCGCGCCGTTTCGGAGGGGCGCTGACCCTAGAACAGGCCCGCCGCCCCCAGCAGGGCGTAGGCCCCCAGGTGATAAGTGCTCAGGGAGAGGCCCAGGGGCCTCATCCTCCTCCAGAGGGGATCCTCCCTCAGCCGGAAGCCCCTCTTGGCGATTCTCCTCAGCCCCTCCCCCTTAACGAGGGAGAAGAGGGTGGTGAGGAGGAAGAAGGGGGAGAAGGGGAGGAAGAGTAGGGAGAGGAGGAAGAGGGGGAGGGAGAGCCAGAGGGAAAGCCTCTCCACCTTTTCCCTACCCTTCACCTCCTCTTTCCTGAGGAGGAGGCCCAGCATCTCGTCCTGGCAGGCCGCCACCAAGACAATCGGGAGAAGCAGGAGGTGGGGTTTGGAGGGATCACCGCTCAGCAGGAGGGCCTGGAGGAAGGTGAGGGTATACCCCAGGGGCAGGAGGAGGTATCCCAGGCTTGAGAACCTGTCCCTCGTGCGTGCGGGGGGGACGGAGTGAAGGGTCAGGAGGACGAGGAAGAGGGGGAGGAGAAGGGAGGAAGGAGGGGGGAGGAAGGGGAGGAGGATCAAAGTGGAGAGGGGGAGGAGGATCAGGAACAGGACCGAACCCTTCCCCCTCCTTTCCGTCTGCTCCCTGACGGGGTTCTCCTCCCCCTCCCACAGGTAATCGAAGAAATCGTTGAGGGAAAAACCGTACATGAAGATCCCGCAGAGGACCAGGAGGTCCGCCACCAGGAGGGGGAGGGAGGGGGGGGAGAGGGCAATCCCCAGCACCCCGTATCCAAGGAGCCTCATCCAGCCCCTCTCGGGGGGGAGGAGGCGGTAGAACCTGAGGGGGTCAAAACCCCGGCGCTTTTCCCCGGAAGGGGGGACTCCTATTTCCCTCATACAGGGAAGAAAGGGAGGAGAGGGTTATTGTAGTTGAGCCCCCCAGGGGAAGGGATGGAGGCCCTTCACCTGCTTCCGGCCCTTCTTCCCCTCCTGCTGCCCCCCCTCCTCTACCTCCGGTGGATGCAGGGGCTCTCGCGGAGATGGTTGAGGCCCGCGGGAAAGGGTGAAAGGCCCCACGTTTCGGTGATCGTGCCCACCCACAACGAAGCAGGGGTGATAGAGAAAAAGCTCCGGAACCTGGCCGGGCTCAGGTATCCCCGGGACAGGCTGGAAGTCCTCCTCGTGGACAGCGGCTCCACGGATGGGACCCTGGAGGTGGCCCGAGAGGCGGTGGGAAGGGGCTTCCCCTTCAGGATCCGCTTTCTGAGGGAGAGAAGGAAGAGGGGGAAGGCCGGGGCGCTCAACCTGGCCCTGAGGGAGGCCAGGGGCGAGGTGGTGGCCACCTCGGATGCCGACGCCCTCTGGGAACCGGAGACGGTGGAGAGGGCCGTCCGCTACCTCTCCCTCCCGGGGGTGGGGGCGGTCACGGGCAGGGAGGAGTATCTGAACGCGGGGGAGAACGTCTGGACGAGGGCGGAGGAGGGCTACCGGAGGCTCTACGAGGTGCTGAGGATGGGGGAATCCAGGCTGCACTCCTGCCTCAGCTTCCAGGGGGCCCTTGCCTTCTACCGGAGGGAGCTGCTGGAGAGGTTCGAGGAAAGGGAGGCCCCCGACGACACCGGAACGGCCCTGGAGATCTGCGCGAAGGGATATCGGTGCCTGATGATCCCCGACCTGGTTTTCAGGGACAGCGCACCCTCCACCCTCCGGGCCTTCCTGAGGGTGAAGACCAGGAGGGGGCTCCACATGCTGCTGGGGCTGAGGAAGGCCGTGAGGCTGAAGAGGGAGGGAAGGCTGCCCGTGGGGTGGGGGGTCCTGCTGGCCAACCTCTACCTGCACCTAACCCTGCCCCTCCTCTTCCTCCTCCTCTCCCTCCTCTTCCTGCTCTCCCTCCCCCGCTCCCTCCCCCTCCTCCTGCTCTTCCTCCCCTTCCTCCCCTGGAGAAGGACGAGGGCCCTCCTCGTCGGGTTCTTCCTCTCCACCCTCTGCCTCCTCCTCGCCCTCCTCCTGATGTCGAAGGGGGAGAGGATGATAAGCTGGAAGAAGTGGAGGGGAGAAGGATGAACCACGCCCTCCCCGGAGAGCCCTTCCCCTCCCCCCTTGCCCCCCTCTACTGCGCGGAGGCCCTGTTGAGAAGAAAAGGATATGAGTCCCTGGCGAGGGAAATAGCCTTCCACATAAGGGAGGGGAAAATTTTGGAGCTGGGAAGCGGGCCAGGACTCCTTTCCCTGGAACTCGCCAGGCTCTCCCCCCGTCTGGAGGTGGTGGGGGTGGATCCCTCACCCGGCATGGTGAGGCTGGCCAGCCACCTGTGTAGGGGGGTAGAGAACCGAGTTCGCTTCCTGGTGGGCGGGGCCTACCGTCTCCCCTTTCCCCCCTCCTCCTTCGACATGGTGGTGAGCCTGGGAGTCCTCCACCACCTGCAGGATCTCCCCCGGGCCCTGAAGGAGGTGCGCAGGGTCCTGAAGCCGGGAGGGAAGGCCTGGTTCTACGAGGTGGTGATGGACGTGAGACCCGAGGAGATAGCGGGAACGCTGAGGGAGCTGGAGATACCCCTCTTCCCCTTCCTCCCCCTCTTCCTGCTGGAGGGAAGGCTGGCGGTGAGGGCGGGACGCAGGCTGGTGGGTCTCAAACGGGGGGACTTCAGGAGGGGGGCGCTGGCCGGATGCCGGGTGGAAAGAAGGGGAGCCCTCTGGAAGGTGGTGGTTAAGAAGTGATCGACCTGCTGGGATTCTACCGGGCCAAGCGTTGGGGTAAAAAGCTTCCCTTCACCCGCTTCCTGGGCTATCCCTTGCTGGGAATGGCGGTGGGTCCCGAAGGTGCCCTTCCCTCTTTTCCCTTCTTCCTTTATCTGATAGACGGTCTGACGGTCACGGGGATTCTCATGTTCTCCTACTCCCTCAACGACTACTTCGATTTCCTGCTGGAGGGGGATTCCAACTGTGTGGGGGAGCTGCTGAGAACCGGAAGGCTCACCCGCCGGCAGGCCCTCCCCCTGATCTTCCTCCCCCTCCTCCTCCTTCTTCCCTCCTTCCTCCTCCCCCTCCTCTCCCTCCTTCTCCTCCTCCTCTTCCTCCTCCTCTCCGCCCTGTACCCCCTACCAGGGGTGAGGATAAGCCGCCGGGAGCGGCTCAAGTTCCTCTCCTCCCCCTTCTCCGCCTTCCTTCTCACCCTGCAGGCCCTCCTCCTCTCCGGTCCTCCCTCCCCCCCGGGATGGGGCCTGCTGCTCCTGGTTCTCCTCTTCCACTACTTCGTCAACTCCTTCTACTCCCTGGAGAAGGGGTGGAGGGGAAGAAGGTTCCTTCCCCTCTTCCCCACCCTCTCCCTTCTCCTCTCCCTCCCCCTCCTTCTCCTCTCCCCCTTCTTCCTCCTCACCACCCTCTTCTCCTCCCTCAGGCTCTGGAGCCTGGGGAGGATGAGTGGGGACTTCCACGCCCTGAGGTCGAGGCTGGTGGGTCCTCCCCTCTTCTCCGAGGAGCTCCTGGGCTACCTCCTCCTGGGTCTGGCGGGGGTGCTGTGAGGAATGGAGGAAGTGGTGGTGGTGGGAGGGGGGCCGGCGGGGCTCATGGCGGCCAGGACGCTGGCGGAGGAGGGGCTTTCCCCCCTGGTGCTGGAGAGGAGCCCGGGGTTCGGCCTGAAGCCCTGCTCGGAGGTGATGAGGGAGGAGAGGTACGGCTTCCCCATCCTCCCCCTTCTGGATCGAGGCGCGGTGGAGGAGGTTTTCGAGGAGATCGAGCTCTGCTTCCACGGAAGAAGCTTCAGGATACCCCTCACCGGAAAACACCCCCTCCGCGGGTGGCTGAGGGAGCCCTCCCCCCTCCTCCTGGTGAACAGGAGGAGGATGGAGGAGGGGCTGGCCAGGGGGGCGCGCAGATACGGGGCGAGGATCAGGCTGGGGGAGGAGGTGAGGAGGGTGGAGAGGGGTGAGGGTTGCCTGGTGCTGAACGGGGAGATAAGGGCGAAGCTGGTGATAGGGGCGGACGGGGCCCTCTCCCTCCTGAGGGGCTTCGCGGGGGAGAGACTGCGAAACCTGGGCTGGGGGGTGAACGTGAGGATGGAGAGGAGGGGGAGGGAGGGGCTGAGGGTCTTCGTGGATCCCGAGGAGGTGATCCCCCTCGGGGACGCCTGGAGGTTCGCTGGGAAGAAGAGGGAGAATGCGGGGATCTGGACGGCGGACGGAAGGTATGCAGGGGTGGTGAGGGAGAGGTGGGAGGCCTTCAGAAGGAGGGAGGGCCTGCCCCCCCTGAGGACGAAGCTCACCCCCCTTCCCTCCTCCCCTCCCTGTCGCACCCACTTCCCCCGCCTGCTCCTGGCCGGGGACGCGGGGGGGCTGAACGATCCCCTCACGGGGGCGGGGATCTACGCCGCCCTCCTCACGGGCTACCTGGCCGGAAGAACGGCGGCGCGCGCCCTTGAGAGAAGGGAGGTGGGGGCCCGCCAGCTGGCCGAGTACGAGGAGGCCTGGAAGAGACTCATGGGGAAGGAACTGAGAAGGGCCCTTCTCCTGAAGCGCTTCCACGGACCCCTCATACGGAGGGGCGAACTGGCCTGGGTCCTGAGGACGACCGGAATCCTGTCATCACCGCGCGGCCGAAGCCCTTAGGCTTTCTCCGGTTCTCTCCCGCCCGGAACCCGGAGGCTGTGCCCCCAGCTTTTCCCATTCCTCCCGCCGGGGAGGCCGGCCCGAGGGGACGGTTTTTAGGTGGCCGGGGGAAGGGGAGAAGATGAGGGTCCTGCTCGTGAACCCGCCCCTCCTCTTTCTTCCCTCCGAACCGGTCCGCGCCTCCCTCCCCCTCGGACTGGCCTACGTGGCCTCCTTCCTCGAGGCCCACGGCCATGAGGTGGAGGTGCTGGATGCCCTGGGCTCGGGATGGAGGCGCAGGGAGAGGGTGGAGGGGGGACTGGTCAGGGTGGGGGTGGGGGAGGAGGAGATGAGGAGGAGGATGGAGGGTTTCGAGATCGTGGGGGTGGGCTGTTCCTTCTCCCCCCTCGTCGGGGAGACCCTGAGGGTGGTGGGGATGGCGAGGGAGGCCGGGGCGAGGGTGGTGGTGGGGGGACTCCACGCCTCGCTGAGGCCTGAGGAGGTGGTGGAGGGAGGGGCGGACTTCGTGGTGGTGGGTGAGGGCGAGGGGACGATGCTGGAGCTGGTGGAGGCGGTGGAGAAAGGGGGCTCCCCCGCCCGGGTGCGGGGGCTGGTGTTCAAGAGGGGAGGGAAAACGGTGGGGACTCCCCCACGCCCGCTCCTGAGGGACCTAGACGCCCTTCCCTTCCCGGCCAGGCATCTCTTCCCGCTGGAGGAGTACTTCAGGATCAGGTCCCACGCCGCGGCGACGAGGGGGAGGAGGGTGACGGGGATGGTGACGAGCAGGGGGTGCCCCCGCAGGTGCATCTTCTGCTCCGTCCAGGCGATGTGGGGGGGATGGAGGGCCCGCTCCCCCGCCAACGTGGTGGACGAGGTGGAGGAGCTGGTGGAGGGGTGGGGGGTGGACGAGGTGCACTTCGAGGACGACAACCTCACCCTGGACAGGGAGAGGATGAGGGGGATCTGCAGGGAGATGGTGAGGAGGGGGGTGGAGGTGGACTGGGCCACCCCCAACGGGGTGGAGGTGGGCACCCTCACCGAGGACCTGCTGGAGGAGATGAGGAGGTCGGGTTGCTACTCCCTGAGCTTCGGGCTGGAGCACGGGGATCCCCTCTTCAGGAGGAGGATAGGGAAGGACTTCTCCCCCTCCCACGTCAGGAGGATTGTGAGGAGGGCCAAGGAGCTGGGGATCTGGACCCACGCCTTCTTCATCGTGGGGTGGCCCTGGGAGACGGAGGAGAGCCTGGAGAGGACCCTCAGGTTTGCGGAGGAGGTGGGGGTGGACTTCGCCACCTTCTTCGTGGCGGTTCCCTTTCCTGGAACACCCCTGGAGAGGCTCTGGGAGGAGCTGGGCCTGGAGAAGCCGGACCTCCCTTTCCGTCCCCAGTTCCGGCCGGTGGTGGATCTGGAAACGCTGAAGGCGGAGGAGCTGGGGAGGTGGCTGAGGAGGAGCCACCGGAGGTTCCACGCCCGCAGGCTCCTCCGTGCCCTGTCCTCCCGGGAGCTCTCCTGGAGGCTGAGGTCCCTTCCCGACCTGCTCTTCCTCCTCCGCCTGATCCGGCATTTCCGGGAGGAGCTGCTGGGGAGATACGGATGAGGGCCCTCCGCAGGCTTCTCTGGGCCTGGTGGACCGTGGTGAGGGACCCCCGCAGGATAAGGGGGGGAGAGTTCCCCTTCGGCTTCATGCTGGCCGTCTGGTTCTACCTGGGCTTCCTCTACAACACCTTCCACTTCTTTCTTTTTCCCGAGTACCTAGAGGAGTTCCACGCCGGTTCGGAGTTCTGGCTCCACTCCCTTTACGGGGGAACCTCTGGGGTCGCCGGCTTCCTGATGGCGGGGGTGGGGGGCTACCTCGGCCTGCGGCTCCTGCGGGTGAGGACCACCTACAGGAGGTGGGAAAGCCTGCTTTTTCCCACGGGCTTCCTCATCTTTCTTCCGCTCCTCACGGGGGCCCTTTTCCGGCTGGTGGGGCTGACCGACCCCACCGGGGGGCCTCTCTCCTTCCCCTTCCCCCTCCTCCCCAAGAGGGTGAAGGGATGCGTTCTAATCGCCATGGCCGTGGGAACCCTCCTCTTCCTGAGGATCTTCAGGTCCCTGGGCCTGGGCCCGAAGGGGCTGGTGGTGATGGCCCTGGCCGTTCCGGCCTTCTACCTGCTGGTGGAGAAGGCCTTCTTCCTCTTCGTGGAGAGAATCCTCCTTCCGCTGGGGCTCACCAGCCTCGGCTCCCAGTACGCGGGGGGAATGGTCTGGGCCCTCCTGGAGGGGGCGGTGACCTTGGCGATCAGGAGGAGGTGGGTTTAGCAGACCGCGTTCATGTACATGGCGGAGAAGGCGTCCAGCTCGGTCTTCCTTCCCCAAAAGGCGTCGTCCCCTACTACGTACACGTCTGCGAGGGCCATCTGATCATCGATTTTGAGACCACAGTAGAGTAGGAAGTCCTTGCCGTCGTAGGAGATGGTGAGGTAATCCCCACCTGGATTGAGGTTATCTTTACTCATGCTGGCTTTCGAGCTCGAAAATGGATCCCCCACGTACTTTGCTATTCCTCCCTCCCCCGTGTAGGGAGCGGAGGGGGCGATGCGGTTGTTCTCCCAGAAGAACTCCACTACGGGGTGGTTGTTCTCGCTCAGGTCGTAGGTTAGGCCCCAGTTCTGGAACCTCTGCACCAGCTGGTGCTCGTCCACCCACCAGTACTGCCTCTCGCACTTGGTGGGGTAGGGGAGCCTGGGCCAGCCGAAGTTCCAGACGATGTGCTCCCACAGGTCCATCTCGGCGTTGCCCAAGTTGTCCACGTAGTACATGGGGAAGAGGGGTTTGGAAGCGAAGATGGGATCCACCTTGATTTTCTGGAAACCGGAATACCTAGACCCGGTACTTCCCCTGTTGAAGAACTTAGAGACCCAGAATTTCGCGTTCCAATCGCTATCTTCCCCACCGCTGGGGGCGTCCACATTGTCCACCCACGTATACAGGTGCCCCTTGATGTTCTCCACCCTGGTGGTTCCCAGGTTGTAGACCCGCATTTTTATGTGGAGCCCGCCGGTGTCCATGCTCAGGGATTCTATCCAGGGCGTGAGGAAGGGTATGTAGAGGTCCCGGCTGAGGTCCTGGATGAAGCCCCCGGGGATGGCGTAGAGGATCTCCATGTTCTGCAGGCGGGTCTTGGAGCTGTCGTAGTACTTGC
>Ga0080004_1118351_pt1 | contig 19008 bp, 14 predicted proteins | sample WasSprMetagenome_FD_69207 | JGI IMG/M metagenome (GOLD analysis project Ga0080004, IMG submission 69207) | Sulfidic aquatic microbial communities from Washburn Spring, Yellowstone National Park, USA - WS (SPADES assembly) (version 2) | ecosystem: Environmental > Aquatic > Thermal springs > Hot...
CAAGACCTTTAGCATCGATATAATCTTTCAACTTCTTCTTAAACTCCTCAAATTCTCTAAGATTCTTCTCACCAACAACTTCAAGCTCAATAGCTTTAAAACCAAGTCTAGTAGCATCATCAATAACACTGAAAACTTTGTCCATAGGTGGTGGATAACCATATTTAGTTATAGCATATAGCCAAGCTAAATTAACTCTAGACATATAGATCACTTAGATATTCATAACATATATTGATTCTTAAATTTAAGTTTAGAAGAGTAACTTAATTCTATTTCTATACTTCTCAAACCATTTCTTATTAAATTCATCCCCTCCTGGAATATTTGCACTCATCCATATCGGTGGTGTAACCCCTTCTTTAACTAATTTTTCAACTGTTTTAGCTACTAATGCGTTAATAATGAAAGCATTCAGTATTGTAGATACTGGTGCAACTTTCTGTAGTAAACCTTCGATTTCAACAACAGCATCTCCAAAAGGCATTTTACAATCTATAACAATATCTGCTACTTCATACAGATTTTTCTTTGTTGGATGCCTAGCTGGGTGATCTGGTGGTATGCTTTTAGAGAATTCTGGTGATGTTATAGCTATAACTGTAAGACCCATTTTCTTAGCTTCTAAAGCAGCATCAATAGTACATGCATTAATACCATAAGCAGTAACTATTATTATTGGATCTCCTTCTCTCAAGTTATAATGATGAAGAATTTTTGCACAATACCCAGGTAATCTCTCAATACTTGTTGACCTAGGACCACCAAAATGTAGAACTACACCAGGGTCTAGGATAGGGTTTATAGGAACTAAACCACCAGCTCTATAAAACATTTCTTCAACACCCATAGCAGAATGCCCACCTGTTCCAAATACATGTATGAGTCTATCTTCTTTAATTGCTTTTACAAGAACATCAGCAGCTTTTTCTATATTCATTCTTTCCTCTTCATATATCTTCTTAAGCAGAGAAGTAACAGCTAAGTAGTATTTATCTAGAGAGTCTAACTTCTCCATACTTAACACCGAGTATATATCTATTGAACAACTTATTAAATTTTTATCAAAATGATGTTTCCTACATACAGATTTTACATAGATGTAAAAATAAAAATATTTTGATTTATATATCTGTACTTATTCTACCAAGGCATTAGCTTTATTATATGTTGAATCTGTGGCGATATATTACCTCTACTAACAGTTTTGATCTCAGCCTCCGTTGTTTTTGGCTTTACAATTGATAGTACAACTAATATTACTGTAGATATCGCTATACCTAACCACGCTGGTAGATACATACCGTAGAAGTTGCCTGGGGGTGTTAATCCATATATATTAGCAAATCTAAGACCAGCACTCACAATACCTCCAATAAGCATCCCCCAGAAAGATCCTTCTGCACTAGCTTTTCTCCAGAATACAGATGCTATAAATGGTGGTATAGCGGCAATAGTGAAGTATAGAAACGTTATCAATACTGTTATTATACCTCTAAGCCATAGACCGATTACTGACGCTATTACTGCTAGTATTACTGTTAAAATTTCTGCAATTCTAAGGAGTTGTTTATCTGATAAACTTGGTTTAAAAGGTCTTATTAAATCGTGTACTATTACTGATGCTGGTGCATTTAGATATGTATCAGCAGAAGACATAGTGACAGCAAGCAGAGAAGAGCAGAGAAGACCTACACCAATTGGTGGTAGAAGTTTTATAGATAATCTTATAACAGCTTCATCTGTTACTTTAAGTCCTGGGAGAGTGTATGCTGCATAAGAACCTAGTACTCCGCCAAAATATGCTGCGAGTATATATGACATTGCTCCAAATAGTGGTGCCATAAAGACAATTTTCTTTGTTCTAGCAGATGATATTCTTTGGATAACGTAGTTATACGGTAGATCAGCACACCAAAGTATAAATAATGTGATGAAGTAAGCTACACCATCGAGACCTAGGAGGCTCCAATGATCTGGAGGTAAATTGATTTTTAGAGTGCTTAACCCTATAGATGTATGTGCTACTACTGTTAATGTTATTACACCTGTAAATATTAAGATGAATTGGAAGAGATCTGTATACACTACCCCAAATATACCAGCTGTAGCTGTATATATTGTTACTATTGCAACTCCTAACAGCATTGCTGTTTCAAAAGATATCCCAGCCATAACACTGAATATACGTGCAGTAGCAATAAGTTGACCTGCTATTAAACCTAGAAAGCCTATAACATTGAGTATCGCTATAAGATAACCATTCTTTTTATCAAATCGTTGAGAAAACCATTCAGTTACAGTCCATGGTTTTGCAGCCCAGATAGGTATAGCTAGTAGAAGAGCCCATACGAGAAATCTAGGTACAGCTCCTAAAGCATAGTAAACAGCTCTATAAGCTTCTTTATAAGCTAGCCCAGGTATCCCCATTACTGTTACACCACCCCATTGTGTAGCTATAGTAGTTCCCATTAAGAGAGCCATATTAAATTGGGCTGTAGCAATAATGTAATCCCTATATGTTTTTATTCTTCTTGCAGCAATATACCCGATTATAAGCAATATTACAAAGTATACAATGACTATCGTTAAGACCTCTAACTCCATATCTACTCACCTAAATGTTCTAAATATTTATTATAATACCACGTACCTATATAATATATTATTGCAAACATTACAAGTATCACAACTAGATCTAGCCATGGATTTATAAATATAGTGGTAGCAAATAGAGCTAGAACTATTACTGTTATAACCAGCATTATCAATGCAGCAATTCCTACAATAGATGATGGTAGATATAGACCTACACTAGATTTTTCAGAGCTCAAAACTTACACCCTCTATATACAACATGGTAGAGAATTTAAAAATTTTATCTATTTATAAGCATTGATGGGTAAACAGTATTTTTATAAAATTGAATATAAGTTTATACTTTAACTCCTTTAACTGCATCAACACCTATATACTTCTTCTTCCTATCGTTAAACTCTATAATCCATATTGGTTTATATACTAAACCTAATGGAGAGATATTCTCTTCAGTTACTTCTAATCCTTGTTTCGCTATTTTTAATTTAAATTTAAGTATAACTCTTTTTACTTCATTTAATGCATTCTCTACACTTATTAATGGTTCTACTACATACTTTTTCTCAACTTTTATTATTGCGGTATCTAAGGTCTCGCTTTCAAACCCTACCCCAGTGATCATATCGACAGCTATATACATTGTAATATTTTCTTGTGGTCTATCTACATATTTTCTATGCTTTATAATAGCTCTATATAAGAATAGAGAGAAAGGTTTATACAAAAGTTTCACAGAACTTACATTATTCTCACTACTTATTTTAAACTTTAGAAATGATTTACTTGCTATTCTTATAGCTTCCTCTATCGATATTTTTGGTACACAGCTTTTTATCTCTATAAAATCTTCTTTCTCTTCATCTAATTCCCCATAGTTACTATACATCATTTTTCCTATCCTCAATATATACGTGGAGCTATACTTGAATCTTCTATAATCAGAATTTCAGGATCTCTATTTAATCTTTTTCTAATCTCCTCTATGATATTGTTTACCTCCTCAAGAGATATTTTTATTAATCCTAGTTTCTCACATTCTTTACTATTTAAGCTATCTGTTACAATGTATAGATCTACTTTTTCTCTAACCTTAGATATTAGAATAGCTATAGAAGCTGCTACAACATCTGTTACTTCATTTCTTCGAATTTTTTCTTCGATTTCTTTAGGTTTAAGGTTCCCTAGTTCAAGAAGTGTTTTAGTGTGTTGAGGTATTGGTGAAATACCTTCAGGTAGTTTAGCAAATAATATAGCAACACCTCTTTTTCTTAAAGCTAGGTATGCAGCTAAATAACTTTTACCTGCTTGCCAGTAATCGATATCGTAAGGATATGCAGATACTATAGCTATATCTGCAATAGGTGTTCTCGGTCTATAGATATCTTCAGCTATTTTAACACCATACCTATGTGCTTCAACAACATCACCTACTACAATATCTACAACATTCTTACGTCCATCTAGAATAGTGTTTACTATGATCCCGAGACCACTTTTTATCGCTATTTCATCTATTTCTCTACGAACAACATTATCTCTAACACCAAAGATTTCTTCGATAGGGTGTAAAGAGCTATAGAAATGAACTATATCTACAGTCTCTGCCCCGCATACCCCAGGCATAACTATTTTACCTCCACCAGACCATCCAGCTGCTGGATGGGGGGCTATATTACCTAGGCCTATCTTTATATCTGCTTCATAATACTCTTTATTTATCCATATAGGTATACCTGAACCTGTTTTACCAATAAACAATAGCTTGCTATAATCGTAAGCATTATGTTGCACAACTTCTACCTGCTCAAGAATTTTCTCACCTAATTTCATCTTCAACTCATCTCTATTCATCTCTCTATGAGTACCTAGAGCTATTATCACTTTAACTTGTTCATTTTTAATACCAAAGCTATTCAATTCGTTAAGTAGATACGGTATTATTGCATCTACAGGAGTAGGTCTAGATATATCATCAGATAGTATAGCTACAGTAGATTCCCCACCTTTCCTACTCCTATCTATCAAATCTTTTAACGATAAGCCTATGGGATTAGATAAAGCTCTACGAATTAGAAAATCTATAGAGAATACAGATTCTATATCTAGAGGTTTAAGTCTTGATAATATCTTTGCATAAGAAGGAAAGCTAAACTCTATATCTCCACAACCATAACGAAGTCTAATACTTATTTGTTTAGAGCTCAACCTCTAACCCCAAACTTCAAAACTTTGAAAAATGTTAAATAGAGTCATACTTAACACTTTCTACAATTTCACCTTTGCATTAAAGAATACATACTTTAACGGAGTAGCCCCAGTATTTATTACTTCATGCGGTGTATTAAGAGGTATAAAAACAGCATAACCTTTCTTAATCTTGTACTGCTTATCATTGAGCACTACTACACCTTCCCCCTCCAAAACAAAATACGCTTGCTCTTCATCAGAATGCACATGCCTAGAAACTCTACCACCAGGAGGTATCTCGGCAACCCTCATAATCAAGTATTTCGCACCAGTATTCTCATCAAATATAAACTTGTACAAAACATTATCTATAACTTTATAGGGTAGAGCATCTACATCTACAACAACATCTTGTCCAACCATAAAACTCCCACGAAAATACTTATAGAGAAATAGTTTAAAAGTTTATCTTTTATTCAATATCTAAAGCCCCAACATATTTCTTGCATTCAGTTAAGTAAGAATTGAATTTATCAATGTAATAAAGACTAATTCAGCAAATCAATTAAGATTGTAAGCAACTTAAAGAAGCCTCTTGCATTACATCATCACTTCTTATAATAATTCAATTTCAATGTTATTGTTTTAGTAAGGTTTATATTGTAATTTTTAAAGTATTTAGTTAGGTGAACATCTTGAGTAGTAAAGTTGATTGGAGTTATTTTAAGAAACATTATGAAGAGTTTAACAAGAATTTCAAGCCTTCGTGGTTTCATGATGTTAAGCTTGGTGTTATTATTCATTGGGGTCCTTACTCTGTTCCTGGGTGGGCACCGCCACTTGGTGAGCTTAGTTATATTCCTGAGGTTTATGGGTGGGAGTTTTGGTTTAGATTTAATCCTTATGCTGAGTGGTATCTAAATACTTTGAGGGTTTCTGGAAGTGCTACTGCTGTATTTCATGAGCTTGTCTATGGGAAAGATTTTCCTTATGAGAGGTTTGCTAAGATATTTGAGGAAGAGTCTAGTAAGTGGAGAGCTTCTGATTGGGTTGAGTTGTTTGTTAAATCTGGTGTTAAATATGTTGTATTAACTACTAAGCATCACGATGGCTATCTTCTATGGCCTAGCAGTATTAAGAATCCTAGGAAAAGAGATTGGTATTCCTCTAGGGATATAGTTGGTGAACTTGCTAAAGAATGTAGAGCTTCTGGTATAAAGTTTGCAACGTATTATTCAAGTGGTTTTGATTGGACTTTCAACGACACAGTTATAATGGACAGAAACTCGGCGACGAAAGCTAAGGAGTTTGGCGATGATTATAGAGAGTATTTGAAGAGTCATTGGTACGAGCTTATCGATAGATATAAACCTGATGTGCTTTGGAGTGATATAGGCTACCCGTTTGAGGATGATCTACCTGATCTCTTCCTCTACTACTACAACACGGTACCGGAGGGTCTTGTTAACGATAGGTTTACAAAGAAACACTACGACTTTATAACACCTGAGTATAGGCTTATCCATAAGATTTCTGAAGAGAAGTGGGAAACTGTTAGAGGTATTGGCTACTCCTTCGGTTATAATAGAGCTGAAGGTCCTGAGCATAGCTTATCATATGAGAAACTTGTTCATCTATTGATAGATGTTGTTAGTAAAAATGGGAATCTCTTACTTGGGTTAACACCTAGAGCAGATGGATCTATACCAGAACACCAAGTAGATGTAATACTTAGATTAGGTCTATGGCTACAGAGATACGGCGAAGCTATCTATGGAACAAGACCGTGGATACAAGCAGAAGGTATAGCTATAGGCTATGAAGATGGGGTACCTCTAAGATTTGCTAAGAAGGATGATAAACTGTATATACATCTCCTAGGCAAACCTAGGACTAGGAAGTTGATTCTGAAACCGTTTGAAGGTGTGTTGAAGGCTAAGTCTGGTACAGTTATAGAGATGGTTGGCGAGGGAGAGGTTAGGTGGAGACAAACATCTCACGGGATAGAGGTTGAGATACCCAGGTACCTCTACCCATCACCAGCCTACGTCTTGAAGGTAGAACCTATACCAGAGGTAGAGAAGTAGCTTATATACATCTTCAACACATTCTATTTTATTGATATACGTATAGTTTATGCAGGTTCAACTCCACAACATACCTCTTCACAGTTTGTGTAAGTCTCTTGATAAACAGTTTCTCTATATCTACACCTGTAATCTTCGAGATCTTATCTATGAACTCTTTAGCTTTAGTTGTAGACCATATATATCTTGAAGCTAGTCCAAGTTTATACTCTTCAACTTCACCTAAACCTTTACCAACATATTTAGAAAGTTTATCGCTACCAACTATAAAGTTGTTTAATTCTTGCAATAATTCTGATGATCTATCTCTGCCAAGTTTTTCGTAGAGAACTTCTTTAACTAGTGAATACATTATATGTGCGAACATTGGACCTATATTAACACCTCCTATAGAATTCCTAGGTAATTCACCTGGGTTCTCTATATAGTCTCCCGAATGTATCTTTAGGTATAAACCATATCTCCTCATAAGCATTGAAAACTCCTTAACTATCATGGGGTCTACCTTATTTCCTGGACAAACTTTTGTCCCTACATCAGCTACCCCAAACACTAAACGATTTACATCGAAACCTCTGTTCTTGAGTATAGATACGGTTTTCGATATGAAGTTCTCAACAACTTCAACAGGTTTGTATCCCCATCTATCACTACCAATCTCATACTCAAGTTCTACACCATATCTAGAAGCTATCTCTTCTGAATATATTACGAGGTCAGCTGTTCTCTTAGAAGCTATCTCTATATCTGCATACCCATCCCTATTCCCTATATCAACAGTTGTATCTATATGAATAACATTGAAATTTGCTTCAATAAATAGCTCAAGTGATTTAAGGAAATCGTTTAAAGCTTCTTCATAAGAATAGTTTCTAGCTATATGTTCATCTTTTAGCCATGGACCTCCATGATCAAGCTGAAGAATTATAGGTGTAGATATGCTGTACTTCTTAGCTATATCCATGACGAAGTTCTTGAAATCTTTAGGTGTCCAACCAGTATAACCACCATCTCTATCAACTTGATTTAAAGATGCTGCAAAACATATAGGTGTGTTAAGTTCTTTAGCTACCTCTATATATGCTTGAACTACGTATCTAGATATAGGTGATAAACATAGTAGTGTAGCTTTCTCAGGTAGTTTCCGAGCTTTATCTAGGATAGACCTTGCACTAACCATGGCTTAAACCCTTAAAACATATAACCTTTTTCACGGATTAACTCAACTACTTCGTTATAAGATCTAGGTCCTTCCATAGGACCTACTCTCCCAACTTTAATAGCTCCAGCAGCATTAGCGAAAAGTAGGATTCTATCTAGTTTCCAATTCTTTAGATATCCATAGATAAAAGCTGCGTTGAAAACATCTCCAGCACCTGTAGGATCAACTTCTTTAACAAGTAGAGCAGGTACTTCAACAATATCACCACTTCTTGTAACAGCTATAGATCCTTTCCTACCTCTTTTAACAACAACAATCTCTACATCTGGACCCCAATCAAATACTCTACGTATAGCTGTATAGATATCATTTGTAGCTGTAACCATTGAAAGCTCGTCTTCACCTGATAAAACTATATCAGTATACCTAATCATGTTTCCCAGTATCTCCCTAATCCTCTCAATAGACTCTAGCTCTAACCTTATATTAGGGTCTAGAAAAACAACTCTACCACTACTCTTAGCTACCTCAACAGCTTTAACACAAGCATCTCTAGCAAGTTTACTTATATACATTGTTGATCCAGAGACATGGAGAACACTTGCTCTAGCCACATAATCAGGATCTATATCGTTAGGAGATAGTTTTGCAGATGCAGAGAACTTCAATGTGAATACAAATCTCCTACTACCATCAGATCTATAAGCAACAAAAGCCATAGCTGTTGCAGATTCTCTATCAACTCTAATCCTTGAAACATCAACACCATCAGATCTAAGTCTCTCAACAAGCATTTCACCAAAATCATCAGCACCAACAACACCAATAAAACCTGTTCTCAAACCAAGTCTAGCACATGTATCGATAGTTATAGCAGGTGCACCACTAGGAAAAGGACCTACATAATCCCCTGGAACAGTATGCATAACATCTCTCTCCTTCCTAACAAACTCAACAAGTATCTCACCAAGAGATACAACATCAAAAACCATACCCAAACCACCAACATATCTACAGAATGAACAACCTTAAATACTTAGATTAGATATTTCTAAAAAATACTTCAACTCCAACAAAACACTCGTAAAAATATAGCTATATCCTATTACGAATCGTTAATATCATCTAATTTGCTACCTTCAATCACTTGCACTGTAGAGTAACCATTTTAGTATTTTAGTAGTTGCATTATTTTTCTTCTTAGTTTAACCTCAAGCTCTTTAGCAACATCTTTCTCTATATCAATTATATTCTCTTTCTCTATAACATCTTTTCTCCAATCATAGTTTTTAGGTGGTGGCGGTATGTAATCTCTATCAACTTTGTATAGTTCTGGAGATGTTTTCTCTATCCTAGTTCTATATACTTCATATAAACCCCATTGATATGGAGCTTCTACTCTAGATGGCCATGTTATGTATGTGTAGTTTCTCCATCTTATACTGTAGGATCTTTTGTAGTGACCACTTATAGCGAATTCCCTAAACTCTTCCTCCTTAACATCACCGCTTATTAAAGGTATTAACGATTTTCCGTGGATCTCCAATGGGTTTACACTCCATGGACTGCGTTTTTTAGTTATATCTATGCCTAGGAAATCAATTATTGTAGGTGTTATATCTACTGTTTCAACCCATGCATCTATATACCTACCTCTACCAACGCCTTCAGGATGCCTAATCATTAATACAGCTTTTGAAAGTACTTCGTATGGCCATGGCAAATACTTCTTAATTATACCGTTTTCACCTAGCGGAATTCCATGATCACTTAACACTATAATCATCGTGTTTTCCCATAGACCAAGTTCTTTAATTTTATCGAAGAACCATCCAACCCATTTATCTACAACAGTAACTTCAGCAGCATACAAAGCTCTGATATGCTTAATCTCTTCATCTGTATATTCTTCAGCGAAACCACCACCCCATATAATAGGTTTACCGTTGTAATCAGGTGGAGCATATAGGTTGTAGTATTCTTCTGGTGGATCCCAAGGTTCGTGAGGATCAAAACTATCTATCCACATAAATATCTTATCCTTCCTACCATCTTCTTCAACAATCTTCTTAAGTAAACTATAAGCAGATTTCATAACATGCGCAACAAAAGTATCTTCATCACTTCTAATAAACCAAGAATCTTTTCTTCTCCAACAAGCAGTATTCTTTAGATACTGAATAAACATTTGCTTATTCTGTTCTCTCGGGATATAGATATCAATAGATGGTACATACCAATTCTTCTCATGCCATATATCTAAACTGATCTCAGCATCCTGGATATAGGGATCACCTTCCTGACCTCTTATGAATATAACGTAGTCGAAACCTCTTTCATAAGCCATACCAGGTTTATGTAAATGCCATGTATCTGATACTAAAGCTGTAACATACCCTGCATCCCATAGAATCTCAGCTATAGGGATATCGTCAGGTTCTAATCTTTGCCAACCTCTATAAGGTAAAGTATACCTCCCGGTGAATAGAGCTGTTCTAACAGGAAGTGTAGGTAGTCCTTCAGCGTAAAATCTCCTAAAAACAGTTGCTTCACTAGCAAATCTATCAAGATTAGGTGTTTTAATCCATGAATTACCATAACAACCAAGATGATCAGATCTCAAACTATCCAACATAACAACAATAACATTCATACACACTCCCATTACAGCTACAATAACTAGTTGATGAAAAGGGTATTTATTTTTTGTAAAAACTACCTAGCTCTGGGTTAAATTTACAATAAAGTGTTACTATCTAAAAAGAAAAATTTATGATCTTTGTCTATAGCAGTAGGTTGTGAGTAGGAAAAGTTTTTGTAGATTATGTAAATCTTTATTGTTTATCTCTTGCTTCCCATGGAAATCTGTACTGAATTATATCAAGCATTCCTTTATTCCATTCGCTACTTACAATGATGAAGTGTGCTTCTATGGGTTTGTTTTCGCGTATTATCTTTATCATTATGTGGTTCCATCCTTCTCTAAGTTCTGCTTCTGTATAGTTTGATCGATCGCTGGTGGGGCTAGGTCTTAGAGGTACAGGTTTAATTGTTTCATGGATTAGTTTATCGTTTAACCATAGTTTCATGCGGCTATTGTTTGGTACTCCGATAACTACTTTTCTTCTACTTGGTGAATATATGTAGTGTCTAAGGTATATCACACCCGGTTTTCTGTTGAAGAACGGCTCGATCTCAAGATTGTTTTCAGGCCACGCTACTTCTCTCCATCCTTCACCTTTCACACCTTTTACATAGAGATCCAATTCTTTCTCAAGTGGGAAAACAGTATCTAAAGATAGTGGTTCGCGGTAAACTTCTGAAACAAGCCATCTAAATCCCCCAACGAAAACTATTGGGATACTCATAACCCTAGGTCTACTGTATAGAAGTATCTTAGCTGTACACTCATTAGATGTATATATATTTTCTGCAGATGCTTCAACTATAAACTTAAACCTAGCTTTTTCTCGTGGACCTAAAGATATTGGGCATGGACATGCAGGTCTCAAAACCCAGCCAGAAGGTGTAGAGATGTCTAATATACCTGTAACCGGTGTTGGGCGTGTATTCTCAATTTCTATAAGGAAGTTATTTGGTTTATTTGGGAGTATCGCAGGTCCATCTAGATATGTTATTGAAGTTTTTATACTTGTTAAATCAAAGTCAACTCTGTTAGGTGGTATATCCCAGAGATATTTCACTTCTTTTACAAGAGATTTTATAACTGTTTCAGCGTTAGTGAAATCGTCGTGATCCGATATCTCGACTGGAGCATTGAAATACTTCAAAACTTTCTCACCTATAGCACATACTTCATCAGTTAATTCTTCAACTGTTTTCAGTATGTGTATATTCTTTATCCCTTCGCTAACAGCTATTCTATTACTTAACGGTTTAATCCACTCTTCTGGGAGATTACTTACACCATGTATTATACCCCATATAGCTCCAACAGTTGCACCAGTGCAATCAGTATCCCATCCACAATTCACAGCCTTCGCTATAGCATCCCCGAAGCTTTCTCCGTAGACTAACCCTATCACTTCGAAACCTAGGTTAATAGGTGCATACTGAGCTATAGGGCTATAAACAGCTTCTTTAACACGTTCACGAGCTTCTCTCCAATCCAACCCCTTTAGGTATGCATCTAAAGCTGTTCTAATAGCTTTAGCTATTAAACTATTTTCAGGTATAGCTTGTAAACCTATTTCAACTAGTTTAACTCTATCACTTATAACAAAAGCTGCTGATTCAACAACAGCATTGAAAATCTCGCCATAAACACCTTCACCACCAGCATGATCAACAACAGCATCTTCGTAAGCATACTTTGCAGCTATATTTGGTGCTCCAGGAGCTATACATGCCCATATTTCAGATCTTATAGGGCTCCCCATACAATTCTTAAACCAATTATTATACCAACTAGAGATAGGTGGTAGTAAACCCTTCATTAGATTTGTTTTAGCAAGACCATATTCATCCCAATTATAGAGTATACAATCGAGCCAATATTCAGCTAAATCACGTGCTGATATATCGATACCTCTACCCCTTAACACCTGAAGTCATACAAGCTGAATCTCTAGATCATCATTCGGTATACCACCTTCAACAAGTTTAGGATACCACCAAACATCGAACATCTCTTCACGACCGTATAAATCTTCCAAAGGGCCACCAAAAGTTCCACCAGCATTCTTACCAAACCAACAACCGCAAACTTTATCCCAATAAGTCTTTCTACTAATCCTAATCTTCACATACATATCGGGTACCTATACAAACAAGTACTGGTAACAGATGTTTATATTCTCAATATTTATCTTTAAAGTCTTTACACAGCACTTAGAATATTTCATAGTTTTGAAAAGCATTTAGGAATATCTACAAGCATTGAAAATCGCTTCAAACTCGTGATAGCCTTTGTTAAGTTAAGCTCCTTAGTGTAGGATTTAGGAGTAATATTTGAAATTGTTAAGAGGTATACCCTTGAAGAAGTTGTTGAGGTAAGTTTTTATGAGGGTAGAGGTACGAAGGGATTTAGGTAATGTTTATTAGCTGTATTAAGAAAAAGAATTCGTTGTTTTGATCAGGGGATGATCATGTAGTTAGTCTTACTTCGAAACTATAACTACCTGATCCAATCTCTATAACAATTTCTTCTTTTTCTTCTTTAGCTGAGATAATTCCTTCTGTAGGTGTGAACTTCCCTTCTCTCCATATAGTTTTACCGCTTTCAACAACTTCGATGTTCTTCGCTATCTTGGGTAGATGTAGTTCTGCTATAGATCCTACAGGAACATCTATTAACAGCTTGAGTTTATCTCCTTCGTTTACCCATGTAACGTGCACTAAACCTCTAACTGTATATACCTTGGCTGATACATGGTTAAGCCCTTTGATTATCGGGGGTTTTACTGAGAATCTTTTGAACCCTGGTTCGAGTATTTGTATACCGGCTAACCATCTATAGAACCATGCATCTATACTCCCGAACATGTGGTGGTTATGGGAATTCATACCAGAACCTGTTAATTTCTCCCATCTCTCCCAAAGTGTTGTTGCACCTTCTTTAATCCAGTAGCCAAAGCTTGGATAGGTTTCTTGTGTAATTGCTTCGTATGCAAGCTGTAGATAGCCGTATCTAGCAAGAGCTTCGGGTACGTATTTAGCTCCTAGTATCCCTACATTCAGATGTTTATCCCAATCAACTTCTACACTATGAACAAGAGCTCTAACTACATCTTCAACCTTCTCCTGTGGAACTAGATCTTCTACTAGTGGTAGTGCTAAACATGTTTGTGAACCTCCAAATCTTGGTGATCCTAGGTATAGTTGTGTACCTGTTTGCGAAGTGTATACCGAGAAGTATCCAGAAACTTTGCGTCCGAATACCTCTACTTCGTGTAGAAATGTTTTATTGAAAGCGTTAGCTATCTCTCTTACCTTCTCCTCGAAGTATTTAACTTCATCGTGTTTCCCTAGAACTCTAGCCATACTGCTTAAAATCTTGGCATCTCTGTATAGTATCCATGTAGATATTATTTCAAATGGGCAGTCTTGTATATTGAAAACTCTTCCAGGTGGTACCCAGTCCCCATATTTACCGAAGTAGAGTACACCATCTTTAGTTTTCGAGTATAGATAGCTCCACCACCTCTTGGCATACTCATAAACTTTCTCGATAACCCTCTTATCCCCATAGTGTATGTAGAGCATCCACGGGATGTAGATGAAAGCTGTTCCCCACGCAGGATCAGCTGGGTATGTGTTCCAGTATGGAGGTACTGTATCAGGTATAGACCCATCCTCTTTCTGAGAATCCACTATATCCTGCACTATCTTCTCATAGTATCTAACCATATTGAAATTAAGCATAGCGGAATCTGATGATAGCCATGCATCTCCTAACCAACCCATCCTCTCTGCTCTCTGAGGACAATCTGTTTGAATACCGTTCATTAGATTACCTTTGAGACTCCATATAACGAGTCTATGGATATCGTTGATAAGCTTACTCGATGTAACTATAGATCCTATAGGTTCAAGATCTGAGTGAACAACTAGAGCCTCTATATCGTCTAGAGATAGAGGTGCTATACACCCTGAAGCTATGCTTACCTCTGCATATCTAAAACCGTGGTATGTAAACTTAGGCTCAAGAACCTCTACACCACTACCTCTAAGAATGAATACATCAGTTGCTTCCGCACGTCCAAGATTCTTAGTATTGATAGTTTCATCGGGGTTAAGCATCTCTGCATATCTTAACCTAACCTCTGTACCCGGAGATCCTCTAACTCTTAACCTAACCCAGCCAGTTATATTCTGCCCAAAATCGAATACATATACACCTGTTCTAGGACTATGAACTTCTCTCGGCTTTAGAACAGCCATAATTTTTGTAGCTGGGATTGTTGCTGTAGATCTTAGAACACCTCCAGGAGAATCAACAACAGTACAAGGTTTCCAATTAGAATCATCGAAACCTGGTTTATCCCATCCAATAGGCTCTAACCTGAAGTCATACCTAAAACCATTGTAAATATCATCGCTTATTATAGGTCCTTTCTCTAAACATCTCCACGTTTCATCGCTATAAACCTCTACAATCCTACCATCAGCTAGTTTAACTCTTAGTAGTAAGAGTAGCTTTGGTTCTCCATAGTATTTCACACCGAAAAACTTTTGAGCATACCTCCCTCTACCAAGCATAACAGTTATAACGTTGGAACCTTTCTTAACAAGATCTGTAACATCATATACACTATAGTAAATAGTTTTCGTATACTCACTCCACAGAGGATCAAGAACTCTATCCCCTACTCTAACACCGTTAACCTTAAGCTCGTAGTAACCTAAACCAGATACATAAACCCTTGCCTCAACAACATCGCCATCCACGTAGAACTCCTTCCTAAAAAGCTGACCACCGCTAATCCATTTACCTTTCCACTCCTCTGGGTTGAGTATAGCTGTTTCAAACCATGCAACTTCACTCCAATCACTCTCCCTACCATCCTTATCCCACCACTTAACCCTCCAGAAATATTTAGTAAAACTCTTCAACAGTGAACCACTATACTCAACAACATTAGAATCAGATTCAACAACACCACTATCCCAAACATCACCAACACCCTTCAAAATATTCTCCAAAGAACTAGCAACAATAACTCTATAAGCTTTCTGATACTGGCCCCTCCCACTGTGGATAAGAATCCATGAAAATCTAGGCCTAGGCTCATCAACACCAAGAGGGTTTACAGTAAACTCTACTCTAAGATCCTCAACCCTCAACATATACGTATCCCAAGTAATTCACACACAAGTTACACTTTAAAAATATTTTCACTTTGTCTTAACCTTTGAAACGCTTTACTTTCTATCTATTCTTTTATTTTTAAATTCAAAATTAAACATTATTAAAATTCATGAAAATCTAAATACTGAAGTAATCATAAATACAAAGGGGTGTGGTGGTACAGATATGAAGTTTAGAGATCGTGTAGTCCTTGCTTTAAGACATGAGGAATCAGATAGAGTTCCTATCGATTTAGGGGCAACTCTTGATACAACTATTCATATCAAAGCTTATTACGAGCTTAGGGAATACCTTGGTTTACCTAGGAAACCTGTAAGAGCTATGGGTGTTGGTGGTCAACTTGCTGAAGTTGATAAGGATATTCTAGATTTATTCCATGTTGATGTAATCGATATTAATAGAACTTTAGATCCTGTAGCACCTTATCCATATAGATTCAAATTTGTTAGTGCTATAGATGGTTCTGTTAAAGAAGTTTCAGATCGGGAATTCTATGTTTGGAGAGCTCCTTATGGTGTTGATGTTGAGTTACCAAGATATATTGAGGTTGTAGAGGTTGGAGAAGGTTTTGCTGGTTATTCAACTGGTAAATTATTTGGTATAATGCCTAGAAGTGGATATTATTTCGATAGCTTAGTTAGATGGAGGAAAGATAAACCTCCCCTAGCAGATGTTAAAAGTGTTGATGATATTAAGAAATTTGATTGGGATTCATTTAAAGTAGCAGATGATGTTGTTGAGATTCTTAGGAAAAGAGCTGAATATCTATATAAAAACACTGATTATGCATTGATAAATAATTTCATTGGAAGTCCTGGGGGTTACCATGATGCTGGTGGTCAAAATCTTAGAGGTTGGGATAAATGGTTATCAGATCTAAAAATTAGAAAACCATTAGCAGAAGCAATCCTAGACCATATACATGAAGTTAGAATGTATAATGTTAAGAAGATTGTTAATGCTGTTGGTGAATATGTCCAAGTTATAAAAATTGGTTCTGATGATCTTGGTACCGAAGAAGGTCCTCAAATCGATGTTAAAACTTTTAGAGAATTCTACAAACACAGATTTGAAGAACTTATTAACTATATAAAGAAATACTCGAAAGCATTTACATTACTTCACAGTTGCGGATCTATATATCCGTTTATAAAGGAGTTTATAGATATTGGTTTAGATGCTATTAATCCAGTCCAAATATCTGCTAAAGGTATGGATCCTGAGAGACTTAAGAAAGAGTTTGGTGATCAGATAACTTTCTGGGGTGGTGGTATAGATACACAACACGTATTACCATTTGCAAAACCAGATGAGGTTGTTGATCATGTTAAGAAATTAATTAAGATATTTGCACCTAGAGGAGGTTTTATATATGCATCAGTACATAATATACAGCCTCCAACACCACCGGAGAATATAGTTGCAATGTTCAAAACTGCTTATGAGTATGGTAAATACCCAATAAAATGATAAGTTTATATTGGTGTGTATTTGTTTAAGTAATTGGTGTTGTATATGTCTAAAGAGATTCTGAACTCTATTAAAGAGTCTTTAATTAATCTTGATTTGGATAGAACTATTGATTTTGTTAAAAAAGCTATTGAGTATGGGGTTAAACCTTTAGATATTATTAACTCTATGGCTGATGGTATGAAGGTTGTTGGTGATATGTATGAGAGAGGTGATTATTTTGTTGCTGATCTTATTGTTGCTTCAGAGATTTTTAAAGAGGTTATGGATATCCTCGAACCTTTGATTATGAGAGAAAAGTTGAAGCCTATTGGGAGGGTTGTTATTGGTACTGTTGAAGGTGATATACATGATATTGGTAAGAATTTAGTTGCAACTATGCTTAGAGCAAATGGTTTTGAAGTTATTGATCTTGGTGTTGATGTATCTCCACAGAAATTTGTTGAAGCTGTTAAACAGTATAAACCTGATATTGTTGGTATGAGCGCATTGTTAACATCTACAATGATTAATATGAAGAAGGTTATAGAAGCTCTTGTGAAAGAGGGTTTGAGAGATAAAGTTAAGGTAATTGTTGGTGGTGCACCACTAACAGAGAAATTCGCCAAGGAGATAGGTGCAGATGCCTATGGAGAAAACGCAGTTATAGCAGTAGATATATGTAGAAAACTAGTGGAGGAGTTGCATAAGAGTAGATAGGTTTTGTAGGTATCGATTCAATGCTTTCTTACAGGGAGAGAGTCTTTAAAACTTTAAATCATGAGGAACCTGATAGAGTTCCTCTCGATGAACCTCCATGGAGATTAGATGTATGGATTTCGTTGAAAAAGTATCTAGGAGTTGATGACGATGAGAAGGTAAGAAAGTTTCTAGGTGTAGATTTTAGACATCTATTTGTCGGGGTTTCGGAAGAGTTTAAGAAAAGATCAAGATTTGTTTACCCGTTTGGGTATTTCAAGATTGTTGGGGAAGGTTTGCTTGAGGATGAATGGGGTATTAGATATTGTGTAGCGAGTAATGGTTGGTATAAAAAGATATGCTATCACCCTCTAGCAAATGCTGGTGTTAGTGATATTGATAGTTATGAATTCCCCTCCCTAGATGTTGCTAGTAGATTTGAGGATGCTGAGAAAAGAGCTAGGATGTTTAAGGATGTATACGTACTTGAGGGTTTTATGGAGCAAACACTTTTTGAATGGGCATGGCATTTAAGAGGTTTCAACAAATTCATACTGGATCTCTATAGGAATGAGAAATTCGTTAACAAGTTTCTCGATAGATTAATGAAGTATAGGATCGAGATAGGGAAGAGATTCATAGATATAGGTGTAGATATAATCAGGTTAGGAGATGATGTAGGTATGCAAAATGGTATGATAATACCGCTTCATATATGGAGGAAATACTTTAAGCCTAGGATGAAGATAATTATAGATACTTTGAAGAGCTACTCACGGAATTCTATATACATATTCTATCATTCTGATGGCTATATAGAGCCCATAATACCTGATCTTATTGAAATAGGTGTACAAATACTGAATCCGGTACAACCTGAGTGTATGAATCCTGTAGAGATTAAGAAGAGGTATGGAGATAAAATAGTTCTCCATGGAACAATATCGGTTCAAAGAACGCTACCTTTTGGAACAGTTGAAGATGTTAGAAAAGAG
>Ga0080004_1119177_pt1 | contig 18995 bp, 14 predicted proteins | sample WasSprMetagenome_FD_69207 | JGI IMG/M metagenome (GOLD analysis project Ga0080004, IMG submission 69207) | Sulfidic aquatic microbial communities from Washburn Spring, Yellowstone National Park, USA - WS (SPADES assembly) (version 2) | ecosystem: Environmental > Aquatic > Thermal springs > Hot...
TTCGCACGGCCTCTGCGGCTTCCGGACGGGGTTCATCCGCCAGGCCGATGGCGCCGATGAGATGAGGCCCTCCAGCATGTTCGCATGCTTCCCGGCTGGCTACCAGCACCACACTGCGGCGCTGTTCCTGGAGCGCTTCGAGCTGTTCCCGGGCCTCCGGATTGAGCAGGGCGTACTGTTCCATCAGGCGGGCGTTGCCCAGGATAAAGAGACAACCGTTGACGCGCGCCATGGCGCCCTGGCCGGCGAGCGCCCGGTAATCCTCGGCCTTCCAGCGCATCACGCCGCGTTCTTGTGCGGCGGATACGATAGCTTCGCCCAGCGCGTGGCTGGAGCGCTCCTCAATGGAGGCGGCGATGGCCAGCAGTTCCTCCGGTTTATGGCCGTTGAAGCTGATGAGGTCGGTCACGACGGGCCGGCCGCGGGTGAGGGTGCCGGTCTTGTCGAAGGCCACTGCTTTGAGCCGGCCGGCGTTCTCCAGGTGCAGGCCCCCTTTGATCAGGATGCCCTGGCGGGCGGCCTGGCTCAGCGCGGAGACGATGGCCACCGGGGTGGAGATTACGAGCGCGCAGGGACAGGAGATGACCAGCAGGGTGAGCGCCCGGTAGAGCCAGGGCAGGAAGGGTTCCCCGAACGCGAGGGGAGGCACCGCGGCAATGCCGGCGGCCAGCGCCAGCACGACCGGGGTATACACCGCCGCGAAGCGGTCTACCAGACGCTGGGACGGGGCGCGCGAGCCTTGGGCTTCCTGCACCATGTGGACGATGCGCGCCAGGGTATTGTCCTGTGCGAGGCAGGTGACGGCGATTTCCAGCGCGCCCTCGCCGTTAAGGGCGCCGGCGTACACCGCATCGCCCGGGCCTTTCTCCACCGGCAGGGATTCCCCGGTGATGGGAGATTGGTCCACGCTGGAGCGGCCGGCCAGCACCTGCCCATCCATGGGGATGCGCTCGCCAGGACGCACCAGGATGCGGTCGCCGACCTGTAAGGCTTCCACCGGCACCTTCTCTTCCATGCCGTCGCGCAGGCGCGCCGCCAGGCGCGGGGAGAGGTCGAAGAGCTTCTGGATGGCATTCCGGGCGCGGTCCATGGTGCGCGCCTCCAGGATGTGGCCGATGGAGAAGAGGAACACCACCGTGGCGGCCTCTGCCCATTCCCCGATGCCGGCCGCCCCGAGTACCGCGACCGTCATCAGCAGGTTCATGTCGATGGAACGAGCGGTGCGGAGCGCGGCGAGGCCAGCGCGGGCGATGGGAAATCCGCCCAGCACGATGGAAGCCGCCCACAAGGGGATGGTGAGGAGCGGCCCCGCGCCGGTAAAATGCAGGATGCCGGCGCCCGCCCAGGCCAGCCCGCTGGCCAGCGTCAGCCACTCGCGCCGGTCGCGCGGCTTCCACCAGGGGAGGGAGGTTTCCTGCGCTGCTCGATCGGCGGGTTCCACGCGGTAGCCGGCGGCCTGCGCCTGCTGTTGGACCGCCTCGATGATGTCCGGCCGCTGATGCTCCACCGTGAGCAGGCCGGCGCCGAAGTTCACTTTGGCGGAGCGCACCTGCTCCAGCGATGCCACAATGTGTTCCAGTTTGGCGGCGCAGTCCGCGCAGTCCATGCCCTCCACGCGAAACACGGTGACCTGAGTGCCGTCGCCCTCCTGAAGGGTGTAGCCCAGGGCGGAGACTTGCCGCTCGATGGCCGGCCCAGGCTCGGCATCGCTTTCCACTTCGACGATAAGGGTCCCCAGCCCGAAATTCACGAAGGCGTCCCGCACGCCGGGAAGCCGGCGCACCGCTTTCTCGATAGTGCGCGCGCATTCCGTGCAGTCCATGCCGCCGATGATGTAGCGCAGGTGGCGGATGTCCTGTTGGAGGTTGGATTCCTGCCGGCGTGCCTGCTCCAGCAGGGAAGCGGAGGAGACCCGCTCCGGATCAAAGCGCACGCGGAGGATGCCCTGTGCGTCCAAGTCCACGGCCTCGACGCCGGCCTGGGCGAGCAGGTTATCCTTCAGCCGGCCGATGCAGGCGGGGCATTCCCGCAGTTCAGGTTGTTCAGGGAATGGGCGGTGCTGTAGCTCTTCCATGTCAGTGCCTCATATATGAGAATATGAGCATACATTCATTGATATTCCAGAATGATGGGCGACCTTGCGGTCGCCCCGTCGCGACGTGCTGTCAGGTCTCCATGCGGTCAGGATGATGGGCTATGCCGGCCGGCAGTCTGTCAGATGTGCTGGACGTGGTCCAGTCCTTGGGCGAAAAGGGTGAGCACGTGGTCATCGTCCAGCGCGTAGTAGACATGCCGGCCTTCTTTATGGGAGCGGACCAAATGCAGTTGGCGCAGGGTGCGGAGCTGGTGGGAGATGGCGGACTGGCTCATCTCGAGCTGTTCGGCCAGCTCATGCACACAGCGTTCGCCGGCGCACAGTGCGGCGATCAACCGCACGCGGGTCGGGTCGCTCAGCGCCTTGAATATTTCCGCAAGGCGTGCGGCGGTTTGCTCATCCACGAAGGGGAGCGACAGCGCACAGGATTCCTGCGGTTGGTCCATGCCGGCGTTCATCGTCTCCGTTTCTCGAATCATATGAATAAATGTTCAATCATCGCGAATAATAGCACGGATGGGCGATGTTGTCAAACGGCGGGAGGCCGGATTATTCGGCCGTAGCGTTGTGGTCAAAATAGTGGTAGGCGCCCGGCAGGAGCTCGTGCGCCGGCGCCTTGACGACCCGGCCATCCTCGACCAGGATGACATGCGCGTCTGGCGCATACTCGAGGATGAGCTGTCGGCAGTTCCCGCAGGGAGACAGCACCGTGTAGCCGTTCTCTGCGCGGTGGACGGCTACCATAGCCAGGATGTCCCGCTCGCCGTGGGCGAAGGCGTTGCCCAGGGCGACCGGTTCGGCGCATGGGCCGTGGATGCCCTCGATGTTGACGCCGGTGTAGATGCGGCCGGAGCCGGCGCGCACGGCGGCGGCAACCGTATGGCGGTCCGGCACATAGGCGCGGCGCAGGGTTTCTTCGGCGGCGCGGATCAGTTCCATGTCCTTGGATGTCAGCGGCAGGTGATGCATGCGTGCCCCTCCTGATATCGCTGGTCGGGTGCCGGCGGATGGGAGAAAAAGGCCTTGCCACCACGACGGTGACAAGGCCTTGCTTGGTACCCCCGACAGGATTCGAACCTGTGGCCTCTTCCTCCGCAGGGAAGCGCTCTCAATCCACTGAGCTACGGGGGCATGTAGTATATGATTTGCCAAGGCGGGGAGATAGGGATTCGAACCCTAGGAGGAGCTATTCAGCCCCTCAACCGCTTAGCAGGCGGCCCCAATCGACCACTCTGGCATCTCCCCTTACTTCTGAGATAGCCATCAGGCGGAGGGAGAGGGATTCGAACCCCCGGTGGGCAAAGCCCACAACGGTTTTCAAGACCGCCGCAATCGTCCGCTCTGCCATCCCTCCAGTCACGCCGGTGGATGGCCCTCTCCACCGCACGGCCCCAGTATAGCAGAGAGCGGGCAGATTGTCAAAAATGGGGCGGGACGGTGTTGGGAGGAGGCCGCCGGCGGAGGGAGGGGATAGGGGCTAGCCGGCCAGTTCCATTTCCTCGACAGCCCGCTGTGCTTCCTCCGCCGAGAGGGGGCGGGGGTAGTTGTACATGGGGCCGGCCGGCCGCTCGTTGTAGTACGGGCGGTTGCAGTCCGGACAGCCGGAGGTCTCGAATGCCCTGCCGTCTTCCAGGAGCCGGCGCCAGCCAGGGACGGCGATACGGGTCAGCCGGCCGTCCTGGTCGAAGGTGAAATCGGATAACCGGGCGAAACCGCGGCAAATCAGGTAGCGTGCCGCCTGCATGCGGCGGTAATGGGAGAGGGCCGGCGCCGGCAGGTGTTCCATCTCGGTGCCGCGCAGGGGCGTAAAGGCGAACAGGCCGACGGTGACGCCGCGCTGGTGCATCCAGGCGATGCGCTCTACCATTTCCTGCTCGGTCTCGCCCAGCCCGACGATAAGGTGCACGGCGGCGCGCCCCGGGAAGGACGCGGCGGTCTCTTCGATCATCTCCAGCGAGCGCCGCCAGCTTCCGCCCTTCACCAGCCGGAACACCCTTTCGCAGGCGGCATCCAGCCCGAAGCCGATGTGGTCCACGCCGGCCTTGAAGAGCTGGCGCACCTCGTCCATGGAATTGGGCAGGATGGACACGTCGATGGGGATGGGGCTGTGCCGGCGGAGGGTGAGCACCACCTCCAGCGCCTGCTCGAAGTCATGCGGCCCTACGGTGACCTGCAGGCAGGCGCGCCGGAGCGTGTTCTGGGAGAAGGCCTGCGCGATGCGGCCGGCCACCTCCTCCAGTGGGAAGGGGGGCCAGGTGATGCGCGACAGGTACAGGGCGGAGGCACTGCTGTCGCGTGCCTGGGCGCAGAAGCCGCAGTTCATCAGGCATCGGCCGCCCAGCATAAGGTAGGCTGTGGTGGGCGGCGTGTCCATTTTCAGCTCGAGCAGGCCCAGCACGGCGGCAGTGCCGGCGGACACCTGTATCTCGCGCAGGGCGGTGGATTGGCCGATCTCCTGCCGGCGGACGCTCATCCTACCTCCTTCACGGCAGAGGGGACGCCGGCGCCGAAGACAGCTTCCATGGCTTCGGGCGCATAGCGCTCCACCAGCTCTGGGGTGATGGCGTTGGCCTGGCAGATTTCTGCGAACATGCGGCCGCTCCGGCGCACGCGCCGGCTCTGCGTGGCGAAATCTACCTCGATCAGCCCGAAGCGCATCCGATAGCCCTCGGACCATTCGAAATTGTCCAGCAGGCTCCAGTGATAATAGCCGCGCACGGGTACTCCTTCCTGGATGGCGCGCCAGATCTGCGCCAGATGGGTAAGGATAAAGTACGGGCGCAGGTCGTCATCCGCGTCAGGTACGCCGTTCTCGGTGATGTAGATGGGCTTGCCATAGCCCTGCACATGCTTGAGGATGCGGTACAGCCCTTCGGGGAACACCTCGCCGTACTCGTAGTCGCTGATGACGCCGGCGGTGTTCAGCCGGGGGTTCAGGCTGTTCATCCATTGGCGTTTGTCCACGCCGAAGAGGGCGCGAGTGTAATAGTTCACTCCCAGGAAGTCTATGGAGTCCATCAGTTTGGGCACTCTCTCCATGCCCAACGGCGGCAGGAAGCGCCCCTCGGTGACGGCGATGAGGCTCAATTCGTTGTACAGGCGGTTCATAAAGCCGGCCCATTTGCGGTCCAGCCAGGAGGCCGGCCGCAGGGGTTCGACATACAGCATGTTTTTCACCAGGCCGACCTGTGCACTGCCCTGCAGGGCGTGGATGAGCCGGTAGGCCTCGCCGTGTGCCAGCAGGAGGTGCCGCAGGACCCGGATGGCATCGGGGAAGCTCTGCCGGCCCGGCGGCCAGATGCCGCGCAGATAGCCCTGATAGGCATAGACCACCGGCTCATTGATGGTGCACCACAGTGTGACGAGGTCGCCCAGCTCTCGCACCGCGCGCTCGACATAACGTGTGAAAAGAGGGATGGTTTCCGGGTTCATCCAGCCGCCGCGCTGTGCCACCCAGATGGGGAGGGTGAAGTGGAAGAGCGTTACCATGGGTTCGAGGTGGCGCTGGCGCAGGCCGGCCAGCATTTGGCGGTAGCGGGCGAAGGCCGCCGCGTCCCATTCGCCGGGGCGGGGTTCCAGCCGGCTCCACTCCAGCGACAGGCGGTGCGTGTTCTGTCCCAGTTCCCGCGCCCGGTCGAAATCCTCTTCCGCCCGGTTCCACCAGTCGCAGGCGGTGCCGGCGCGATCTCCGTTGCAGATGCGGCCGGGTTGTTGTTCCCAGAGGTACCAGTCGTTGTTGGTATTGCCACCTTCCACCTGGTGGGAGGCGGTGGCGGTGCCCCACAGGAAGCCCTCGGGAAACGAGAGGACAGGTTGGTACATGTGCCAGTCAGCTCCTCATCAGGTCATGTCAGCGCTCGGCTTGAGGGAATGATACTCGAACTCGCGGAGAATGGCAAGGGGCTTGGCGACAGGTGATAGAAGCGGGACATGGCCGGCTTCCCGTGCGATGTCAGGCCGCGAAACATACGGGGGCACAGGCTCATATCCTGCGCATGTATTTTTTCGTCTTTCTAGTGGCTCTTCTATCACGGAAGGCGGGAACGCCGGCTGAGAGGGGATTGTGCCAACCGACCTGACCGATGCCGAACTCGTGCATGCCTGTCGAAATGGTCAGCGCTGGGCATGGGACGCGCTGGTGGAGCGCTATCAGCGCCTGGTCTATGCCATTCCCCTGCGCGCCGGCCTGAACCCTGACGAGGCGGCCGATGTCTTCCAGGTCGTCTTCCTGCGGCTGTTCGAGCACCTGGACGAACTGCGGGAACCGCAGGCGGTGGGGAAGTGGCTGATCACCACCGCCAAGCGGGAGGCCTGGAAAGTTTTGCGGCAGAGGCCGGCGGAGGAGGGGACTGTGGATGGTGACCCGGCCGTGCATCTGCTGGAGGCGCATCCTGACGAGGAGCTGTGGCTGGACCAGGTCATGGCGCGGGAGGCCCTGGAGCAGATCGGGGAACGCTGTCGGCAACTGCTGTGGATGCTCTACTTTGACCAGTCCCAGCCATCCTACGAGGAGATCAGCCGGCAGATGAGAATGCCGCCGGGCAGTATCGGTCCCACCCGGGCGAGGTGTCTGGAGAAACTGCGGCAGGTGTTGAAGCGAATGGGGATGTTGGGATGAGCGCGCATCCGGTAACTCTGGAACTGTTGGCGGACTGGCTGGAAGGCCGGCTGGCGCCTGAAGCACATCAGCAGGTGGAACGCCATGTGGCGGGGTGCGCGCGGTGCAGTGCAGAGCTGGCCTGGCTGCGGCGGTTCCTTCGGGCGGCACGGGCGGAGCCGCTTCCAGAGCCGCCGGCCGAACTCGTACAGCGCGTCCAGGCGCTGTATGATCGGAGGCCGGCGCGCTCCCGTACCCTGATATCCTGTTTGCCCGTCGGAACGCGGGTCTGGGCGGCGCTGGCGGCGGTGATGGTGCTGGTCATCTCAGCGGTCGTGTGGGTGAATGCGCTGGGGAAAGAGGGTTCGGCGGTCGTGGCGCCGGCAGTGGCCGAGGGCGCAGTGGCGCTGGTGGAGGTGAAAAGCCAGGAATCTATGCCGTGGCGCGCGCTTCCGCCGGCGGAAACCCTGCCAGCCGGCAGTCGCCTGCGCGTGGCACAGGGGAGCGCCCAGGTCTCCCTCTTTGATGGCAGCTTCATCAAGGTGGACGCCGGCGCGGAGCTGAAGCTGACCCATCTTCAGCGCCGGCCGCTTCTGCCGGCGGGGCGGCAGGTGGTGATTGAGCAGGAGGCCGGCAGTGCCGAGTATGTCGTCCGGCCGGCCGCCGCGCCCTGGGCGGAGTTCCAGGTGCGCGTCCCAGCCGGCAGTATCATCGTGCGCGGGACCCGCTTCCGGGTGGAGGTGCAGGATCAGAACCAGGTGCGGGTGCAGGTGATGGAAGGTGTGGTGCAAGTCGTGGGGGATGTGGATGGAGCAGAGGTATATGCCGGGGGCGAGGCTGTGCTGATGCGCGGCGAGCCGGTCAGGGTGATGCCGGCGCGGGCTACCTCAGCAACGGAAGAGGACGGGCATGAGCCATCTGTCCAGCCAACCGCTCCGCCGGCGGTGATGCCATCACGTCCCGGAGAGACCCCGGGCCCCAGACGTACCCCAGCAGTTCGCCCGACGCCATCCGCCAGCGTCACACCTGGCGCCGTGCCCACGCGGACCCGCCGGCGGCCGGAGGGGCCGTTCCCGACGCCCACAGGCGGTGAACCGCCGACCGCGCCGTGGACCAGACAGCCGCACCCGACCGGCACCCCTGTGCCTGGGCCGACGGCGATGCCCTGGCCGACCAGGCCGACGAGGGAGCCCTGGACCCCAACGCCGGCCATCTCGCCCTGGCCGACGCGCATACCTGGGCCTACGCTTGAGCCGACGTTGACCCCGTGGCCAACGCCCACGCGCCGGCACCGTCCCGGGCCACAGCCCACACCCGGCTGGACGCCGATCTCGCCCTGGCCGACTTCCACCGCTGAGCCGCCGGCTCGCCCGACGCCGGCGTGGACGCCCGGCCCCTGGCCCACACCGGAGCCTACCGTGGGGATCCAGCCCACACCCGGAACACGAGCGCCCCGACGTTGAATCCGCAAGTGCTCGATACCTTTTCGGTCAAGGAGGCAGGAACGATGAACGAACGACAGAAGGTCTGGATGAAGGTAGTCAGCGCAGTGGTTGTCGCCGTCGTGCTCCTGACGGCACTGATGCCGGCGGCGTTTGCCGCCAACGGGGATGCGGGCCGGCGCCCGCGCATGGTCCAGTTCCAGGGCGTCATCGAGTCACGGCCCACGGATACGAAGGTGGGGACCTGGGTCATCGCCGGCCGGAACGTCCAGGTGAATGAGCGCACCATCATTAATGAGGCGGCGGGGCCGGCCGAGGTGGGCGCGCAGGTGATGGTGCTGGCGCAGGTCCAGGCGGATGAAAGCCTGGTGGCGGTCATGATTCGCGTGCTCCAACAGAGGCCGCCGGCGACCATCACCATCAAGGGTCTGGTGACAGACCTCGGAGAGGATTATCTGGTGGTGAACGGCCTGCGCATTGCCATTACCGCACAGACGGTGATTCACGGGGAGCTTTCCCTCGGCGCGGCCGTGGTGGTGCGGGCCAAGGTGCTGCCGGGAGCAACTCCGGGCGCGGCAGTGCAACTGGAAGCGGTGATCATCAATGTGGTCGAAAATGGCTGGCCTCACCGCAGGGTGATGGAGTTCACCGGTGTGGTGCAGAGCATTGAGCCGGCAGACGCCAATCAACAGCTCTGGACCGTCGGGGAGCGCCAGGTGCTGGTCACCGAGCATACGCTCCTGATCGGGGAGCCAAAGGTGGGTGACACGGTGCTGGTGCGGGCGGTGGAGCTGCCGGACGGCCGGCTCATCGCGGTCCAGATCAAGAACCTCAGCGGTCTCGAACCGCCTCAGCCCATTATCATTGAAGGCCGCATCCAGCGCCTGCCGCGGCACATCTTCGGCACCTGGCAGGTGGCGGATAAGTACGTCGAGGTGACACCCTGGACGCAGATCGAGGGCTGGCCGGCGGTGGGCAAATTCGCCCATGTGGAGGCCGTGCTCTCGCCCAGCGGCCGGCTGATGGCGGTGCTGGTGCGCATCAGCGATACCGCTCCGTAACATTCTCGGCATGTGCGTGGGGTACCGGCCGCCGGCCGGTACCCCACGCGCGTCTGTGAAAAGGGAGGTGAGCGTGTCCCACAAGCGGATCCTGCCGGCCGCCGTTCTCCTCAGCCTGTGTATGTTGGTCCTGCTTGGCTTACCGCCGGCACAGGCCGGCTGGCCGGGTATCATGGTGCTCTCGGGTGCGACAGCCGGCGTGCAGGGCGCCGATGTGGTGGTGGACAGCCTGGGGCGGGTGCATGTGGTGTGGAGCGCCGGCGGGACGCTGTATCACCGTTGGAACGCCGGCGCCGGCTGGAGCAGTACCGCGACCATCGGCGCTGGCAGTCAGCCGGCGCTGGCCGCGGACGGTCAAGGACGGGTCTATTTGGCCTTTGTGCGGCCGACTGGCACTGCCCAGGACGTGTTTATCGCCGGCTGGCAGAACGGCGCGTGGGGAATCCCGCAGAATCTCTCGGAAAGCGAGAATATCTCCGAAATGCCGGCGGTGGCGGCGACCACGGCCGGCGCATTGGCAGTGGCCTGGAGCGAACGGGTGGCTGGCGCGGCGTGGGTTTTCACCGCGACCTCTCCGGACGGCGTGTATTGGACAGTAGGGCCAGTGAGCTTTGGCCAGGGCAGTTACCCCAGCGCGGCGTTCGATGACCGCGGCCGGCCGGCGGTGGCCTGGCAGGAGACGCTGAGCGATGGACATCCGGAGGAAATCCTGTTCTGCCGCTGGACCGGGGCGCGCTGGGGGGATATTCTGGACGCCTCGGCGACGCTGGAGGTGCCCTCCCGCCGGCCGGCGCTGACCTGGCGCGGCGATGCCTGGGTGCTCGCCTGGGTCGAGGGGGATGGAGACAGCGCCCGGGCCGTCACGTCGAGCTTTGACCCGACAGCGGGCACCTGGGATGAGATCTCGGTTGTATCCGATGAGGCGCCGCTGGGCCGGCCGGGGCTGGCGTTTCGTCCAGGGGGTGCCGGCATGATTGTCTGGGGGGCGGAGGGCATGGTGCGCGGCCGGCGCTGGGATGCCGCGGCCGGCTGGATGGCTCCCGAGAATATCTCCGAAGGGATGAGCCAGGCGCGCGAGGCGCGTGCGGCGGCCGGGGATATCTGGCATGTCATTTGGCTGGCGGACAGCGCGCTGGGGCGCAGTGACGTATATTATGCCGGCGAGGGCACGGCCACGCCCACGCCGCCGGCTACCAATACGCCTACGCGCACTCCGACTCCGACCAACACGCCGCCGGCTACCAATACGCCCACGCGCACCCCGACTTCAACCAGCACGCCGCCGGCTACCCCAGCCCGGGCGATACTGCTTCCGCTGATATATCGCTAGGCAAAGAAAACGCCTCCCGCAAGAACATCTTCTCGCGGGAGGCGTTGCGTTAGCGGGACATGCCGGCCGAACTGCGCAGGTCCACCTGCAGGAGGCCGTACTCGCCGGGCCAGACCGGGCGCGCCGGCGAGGTCAGCGCCCGCTGGCCGTTGATGGTGAAGATGATGCGGTCGCCGGGTTTGGCCCCCTCATCCTCGGGCGTATAGGGGTCGTCGCCGTACAGCGGCATAGGGCCGAAGCGGCCAGCCTCCTTCACCACGAAGTAGCCGATCTTTACCCCATCCGGGTCGAAGGCCTCCACGACACTGCCGGCCGGCAGGGGCTGGCCGTCCAGCGTCGAATTCAGGCTGTAGGCGTCCACCCAGCGGTTGGTGGGCCGCAGGCCGGCGGGGATGGAGACCTCGCTCTGCTCCGCGCTCTGCGCCAGGGCGTTCATCAGGCCAAGGCCGGCCGGCGAATAGGTGAGCGTGCCGGCCTGGTTCATGCGGATCCAGTAGCCCAGGCCGGGGCGCATCTGCTGAAGCGTGTTCATCTCCGGCGGCAGGTCGGGGTAGTAGGACAGGCCGCCGGCGTCGAAGCCCAGCACGGCGCGGAACCCGCCGGCGATGCTGTCCAGCGCCTGCAGAACGGGCAGGGGGCCGTCCGGCAGATAGCTTACCAGGTTCCAGCGCTCGCAGAGGCTGATGGGAATGCCGTCCGGCATCTCCGGCCCGCTGACGGTCAGGGTGACTGGGGACGTGACATAAATCCAGTAGCCGTGATAGGGGTCCATGTCTGTCAGGGTGTTCATGCCCGGCGGCAGTGAAGGGTAGTACGATTGGGCGCCGGCGGTGCAGGAGAAGCCCAGCACGCGGGTAAAGCGGCCGGCGATGGGCGCCAGCACCGTGTCCACCCGCGTATCCGGCGGCATCACGTCGAAGGAGATCAAGTTCCAGCCCAGGCGCAGGGGCAGGGTGCGGGTAATGGCGCCGCCGACAGCCAGCTCGACGTGAAGCAGTGCCCCGTTCTCGGTCCAGAGCGGTTCGTCCGGCCCGAGGGTCATGGCCGGCTCGCCGTTCACCGTCAGGCGGATGCGCTCACCGGGGGTCAGGCCCTCGTCCACCGCGGTTTCAGGGTCATCGGCATACACGGCCATGGCGCCGTAGCGGCCGCTGGAGCGCACCACGAAACAGCCGGCCAGGGTGCCGGCGGCGTCATACGCTCGCACGAGGGTGCCGGGCGCCAGCGGCGCGCCGTGGAACTGGCTGTCCAGCCCATACAGGTTCACCCATTGATTGGAAGGGTTGAGGACGCAGGCCGGCGGCTGTGCGCAGGTGAAGAGCTGGACGTCGTCCACGTACATCCAGGTGCGCTTATTGCCGGTGCCGTTGTTGATGGTGTTGAAGTAAATGTTGATGGTGCGGCCCTTGTACGGGGTGAGGTCGAAGCTTCGGGAGATCCAGCCGCTGGCGCCGGCGTTGGAGCGTTCGCGCATCAACACTTCCAGCAGGCGGTAGCTGGCGTCCAGCACCAACACTTCCTGCCAGTCATAGGCGTACCAGTAGGCGGTGGCGTCGCGCTGTGCCAGGGCTTCTGGCGCCACCATAGGCTCGCCGGCGATGGCCCTGCGGGGATCATAGCCGGCCCAGCTTACCTCCTCCCAGGCGGCGGTGGGTGTCTCCTGCGTGAAGGGCCGGTACCAGAAGGTCAGGGTGACGCTGGCGGCGTCCGCCGGCACGGTGATGCGCTGATAGAAGGAGGATTCGGTGACGCGATCCGGCTCGGATGGTTCGATGCCGGAGCGCATGGAGCGCAGGCCGGTGCGCGCATAGGTGGTGGAGTAGCGCGCCGGCCAGGGGGTGGGGCCGACCTGCCAGACGTCCATGGTCTCAAAGGAGCCGTTCTGGATGATGTCGGCGCAGGCCGTGCCGCTGAAGTCCACCGTGGTGGTACTGCCGCCGGCGACCGCGGCCGGCTTGATGGGTTCAGCGAACTGGCAGACGCCTTCCAGGTAGAAGAGCTGGACCGTGTAATCCCCTGGAGGGAGGATGAAATCGGTGAAGTAGACGCCGGCGGCGTTGGTGGTGCCCGTCCAGATGATGCTGGTGGAGGGCAAGGGGCCGGCGACGGAGACCACCGTTCCGCTCACCGGATTGCCCTCGCAGGAAACCGTGCCCTGGATTGCGCCGTGGATAGTGACAGCAGAGACCGTGGGAACCAGGCTGAAGAGCATTAGCAGGGATAGGATGAGGGCGATGGAGCGCTTGCTGATGGTGCTCTTGGGATCGGACATCCGCATTTCCTCCTGATGGAAGGAGCCTTGGGCGAAGCCGGCCGGGCATTTTCCCATGCATATTGCCGTAATGCCCTGCTGTCATTATACCACAGAATGGATGATGTGCAATCATGAACGCGGAGGGGGGCGACGAACATTAATATTAGAGTTGATTCTCCGGGCAGAATGGATTATCCTTGCAGGTGAGAATTGAAGGGGATGGGATGAAAATGCGCAAGACCATTCTGGTGGTAGACGATGAGGCGAAGATTGTGCGGCTGGTGCGCGACTATTTGGAGCAGGCCGGCTTTCGCGTGGTGACGGCCAACAGCGGCCGGCAGGCGCTTCAGGCAGTCCGTCTCGAACAGCCCCACCTGGTGATACTGGACCTGGGCCTGCCCGAGATGGATGGGCTGGACGTGGCGCGGCAGATCCGCAAGGAATCGAACCTTCCCATCATCATGCTGACGGCGCGCGTGGATGAGGCGGACAGGGTGGCCGGCCTGGAGCTGGGCGCGGACGACTATGTGACCAAGCCGTTCTCGCCGCGCGAACTGTTGGCGCGGGTGCGGGCCGTGCTCCGCCGCACCGAGAAGGGGGAGGAGCCGGCGGCGGAGCCGATTGAGGCCGGCGATGTGCGGATTGACCCCGTCCGTCGGCAGGTCAGCGTGGCCGGCAGGACGGTGGAGCTGACCCCCACGGAGTTCGATCTGCTGGCCGCCATGGCGCGGGAGCCGGGACGCGTCTTTACCCGGCTTCAGCTCCTGGAGAAGGTGCAGGGTTACGCTGCCTATGAGGGGTTTGAGCGCACTATTGACGCGCATATCAAGAATCTGCGCCGCAAGATCGAGCCGGATCCGCGCCGGCCGCGCTATATTCATACCGTCTTCGGAGTGGGATATCGGTTCGAGGTGAAAGAAGATGCGTAGCCTGACGTGGAAGATCATGCTGGCCTTCGCGCTGGTGGTCCTGCTTGCCCTGGGCACCGTGGGGTGGATGGCGCGGCGGGCGGCGGTGGCACAGTTGGGGGCCTACAGCACCAGCGGGGCGCGCCTGCGTGCGGAAAGGCTGGCGCCCTCTCTGGCGGAATATTACGCGCAGACGGGCGGGTGGACCGGCCTGCAGGATGCGCTGAACACCGCTATACCCATGATGGGCGCCGGGATGGGCTGGGGCCGCGGCGCGATGGGGCCGGCCTGGCTCCCCATGGGCATTATGGGGACCTCATACCGGGTCATTGTGGCCGATGCCGGGGATGTGGTCGTGGCGGACACAGGCGCGCAGGATGCTATCGGCCGGCGGCTGAAGCCCGAAGAGCGTTCCGCCGGCGTCCCCATCGAATGGAACGGCCAGCGCATCGGCACCGTCCTGGTGCTCTTCGAGGCGACGGAAATCGAACAGCAGTTGGCCAGCCAATTCCGGCAGGCGCTGGATCGTTCCCTGCTTGTTTCGGTCATTGTGGCCGGCCTGGCGGCTATCGCCCTGGGGTTCCTCCTGGCGCGGCAGATCCTGGCCCCCTTGAGACACCTGCGGCAAGCCGCGGTGCGCGTGGCCGCCGGCGATTTCTCCCAGCGGGTTCAGGTCGCCAGCCATGACGAGGTGGGCGATCTGGCACACACTTTCAATACCATGGCCGAGGCGTTGGGCCGGCAGGAGGAACTGCGCCGGCAGTTCATCGCCGATGTCTCCCATGAGCTCCGCACGCCGCTGGCCATCATCCAGGCGCATCTCGAGGCGTTTTTGGACGACGTGTATCCGCTCACCAAAGAGAACATCGCCAACGTGCTGGACGAGGTTATGCTGTTGGGCCGGCTGACGGAGGACCTGCGCCAGCTCGCGCTGGCCGAGGCCGGCCAGCTTTCGCTCCAGCGTGAGCCGGTGGACCTGGCGGCCTTTACGGCCAGCATCCTTGCCGGCCTGGCCCCGCAGGCGCAGGAGCGGGGTATTACTCTGCAGGCCGATGTGCCCGAGGGCCTTTCTCCCGTGTACGCCGACCCCCAGCGCCTCAGCCAAATTTTCCATAATTTGCTCAGCAATGCCCTGCGGCACACGCCGGCCGGCGGGCGGATCGAGATTCGCGCCCGGCCGGCGCCGCAGGCCGGCTATATCGCCATCCAGGTGGCGGATACGGGGAGCGGCATACCGCCAGAAGAGCTGTCCCACATCTTTGAGCGGTTCTACCGCGGCGACCGCTCCGAGCGGCGGGCGTATGGCGGCACAGGCTTGGGCCTGGCCATTGTGAAGCACCTCATCGAGGCGCACGGCGGGCAGATCAGCGTGCAGAGCCGGCCCGGGGAAGGGACGACCTTCACCTTTACCCTGCCAGCCGCGCCCGGGTCCTAGAAAAATCCCTCTCCCCCGTTGACGTGGATGACCTGCCCGGTGATCCATTCGGCGCGCGGGGAGGCCAGGAAGCGCACCACGTAGGCGACATCCTCCGGCCGGCCCAGCCGGCCGACCGGGATATGCGCCACGAGGGCCGCCCGCCGCTCCTCCGAATGGACAGCCAACATATCGGTCTCGATACTGCCGGGAGCTACGGCGTTGACAGTGATGCCCTGGCTGGCGGTCTCCAGCGCCAGAGCGCGGGTCAGGCCAACGATGCCGGCCTTGCTGGTGCCGTAGTGGGCCTCAACGGAAGTGCCGGCGAAGGCGTCAATGGAAGAGATATTGATGATGCGGCCCCAGCGCTGGCGGCGCATGTAGGGCAGGACGTACTGCGAGAGGATGAAGGGCGCCGTCAGGTTCACCGCCATCAGGCGGTGCCATTCCTCCAGGGTCAATTCCTCCACCGGCTGATGATGGTGCACGCCGGCGTTGTTGACCAGGATATCCACCCCGCCGAACCGGCTGACGGCGAACGCGACCAACCCCTGTACCTGCGAGGGGTCGGCCACGTTAGCGCCAAAGGCTTCCGCTTCGCCGCCGGCGGCGCGGATGTCCTCCACTACGGCGCGCGCCAGGCTGGGATGGGTGCAATAATTGACGACCACGCGGGCGCCGGCGTCGGCCAGCTCGCGGGCGATGGCCGCGCCGATGCCGCGCGACGCGCCGGTGACAAGGGCCGTCCGTCCGGCCAGTTCCTTCGACATCCTGCACCTCCTGGGGAAATGGGGTCTGATGGTGATATACCACATTCTGCCGGCGATGACAACGCCTGCCCGGTGCAGAATGCAAATTGCACAGGAGGGTGGGATGGGTATAATGCGTGTGCACATCGGGCATCAGGACGCGCCCAGGCCGGTCGGGGCCGGCGAACGGCCGGCGCGTGCGAAGGGAAATCCTATCGTCTGGAGGACGTGATTATCGCCAATGGGGAGTGCTGAGCGGCGGGAGCGTGCAGAGGCACCACAGGTACAACTGAGCGCGGAGATACTGCTTCCGCAGGCCAAGCCGGCCCGCTACACGGGAGGTGAATGGAACGCGCGTCAGAAGGACTGGCGTGCCGCGGAGATACATCTGGCGCTGGCGTACCCCGATATCTACGATGTCGGCATGTCCAACCTGGGGTTTCAGATTTTGTATGAGATCGCCAATGACATCCCGGACGTGCTGTGCGACCGCGTCTATGCGTCCTGGGTGGATATGGAGGAAGCCATGCGCCGGCACGGCCTGCCCCTGTACGGGCTGGAGAGCCGCCAGCCGCTGGCGGAGTTCGATATCATCGGTTTTCAGCTTCCTTATGAGCTGAACATGACCAATGTGCTCAATATGCTGGACCTGGCCGGCGTGCCCATCCTGTCGGCACAGCGCGATGAAGGGCATCCCCTGGTCATCGCCGGCGGGAGCGGCGCGTATCATCCTGAGCCAATGGCCGATTTCATCGACGCCTTCGCCGTCGGCGATGGGGAAGAGGTGCTGGTCGAGATACTGGATGTGTATCGCGCCTGGCGCCGGCGTCCACACCGCTTCCGCCTGCAACTCCTGGAGGAACTGGCGCGCCTGGAGGGGGTATATGTGCCGGCGTTTTACCGCCCGCGGTATGACAGCAAGGGACAGTATCTGGGACTACAGCCTATCCATCCCGACGCTCCGGAGCGGGTGTGCCGGCGGGTGGTGGAGCGCCTGCCGCTCGCGCCGGTGCGGCCGGTGGTGCCCTACATCAGCATTGTGCATGACCGCGCCATGGTGGAGATCCAGCGCGGCTGTACCCAAGGGTGCCGGTTCTGCCAGGCCGGCATCATTTACCGGCCGGTGCGCGAGCGCTCGGTCGAGGAAATCTGCCGGCTGGCCCAGCAGTTGATCGATCATACCGGCTACGAGGAGCTGGGCCTGCTGTCCCTCAGCAGTGCGGATCATTCGCAGATCGTGGAGATCATCCGCCGGCTCAAGGCACAGTTCGCTGACCGGCCGCTTTCCTTGTCCTTGCCCTCCCTGCGGGTGGATTCCTTCTCGGTGGAGCTGGCCAACATGATACAGGAGCGCCGGCGCAGCGGCTTGACCTTCGCGCCGGAGGCCGGCAGTCAGCGCCTGCGCGACGTCATCAACAAAAAGGTGCGGGCGGAGGACCTGTTCCAGGCGGCGGAGGCGGCCTTCCAGAGCGGTTGGCTGCGCATCAAGCTGTACTTCATGATCGGCCTGCCCACGGAAACGGTGGAGGATGTGCGCGCTATTGGGGAGCTGGTGCGGGAGGTGCTGGATATCGGCCGGCGGTATGCCGGCCGGCGCGCCCAGGTGGCCGTCAGCGCCGCCACTTTCGTCCCCAAGCCGCATACCCCGTTCCAGTGGGTCCCGCTGGTGGCGGAGGATACCCTCGCGGAGCATATTGCTGTCCTGCAGGATGTTACCCGGGTGAAAGGGGTTCATCTGAGCTGGCATGCGCCCATCACCTCCTTGCTGGAGGCGGCGCTCGCACGGGGGGACCGCCGGCTGGGCCGGGTGATTCATCGGGCCTGGCAGTTGGGTGCCAAGTTCGATGCCTGGGAAGAGCAGTTCCGGCCGGCGGCCTGGGAACAGGCGTTCGCCGAGAACGGCCTGCACCCGGACGACTTCGCCCGCCGGCCGCTGGAGTACGCCGATGCCCTGCCGTGGGACCATATTGACGCCGGCGTGACGAAGGCGTTCTTATGGGCGGAGTATCAGCGGGCACTGCGGGGCGAGACCTTGAGCGACTGCCGCGGGGTCTGTCACGGATGCGGGATCCGCGGCCGCTTCCGCCTGCTGGCATGTCCACTGCTGGCCGAGGAGCCGGCGGCGGAGGGGAAGCCGGCATGAACGAACCGAGCGCTCCCTGCCGCCTGCGGGTGGGGTATGCCCATGGGCCTCAGCTTCAGTATATCTCTCCCCTGGACCTGATACGGGTTTTCGAGCGCGCCGTGCGGCGGGCGCGCCTGCCCCTGGCCTATACCCAGGGGTTCAACGCCCGGCCGCGCATCAGCATGGCGTCGCCTCTGCCGGTGGGCATGGCCGGCGAGAGGGAGTTGGCGGACTTTTACCTCACGGAGCGGGTTCCCGCGGGGGAATTTCTGTCCCGCCTTGCGCCTCAACTTCCACCTGGTCTGACGCTCCTCGCGGTGGAAGAGGTGCCGCGTCAGGGGCTGTCGCTGGCCTCGCTCGTGCGGGCGGCGCGCTATCGCGCCGTACTGCCGGCGCACTATTCCCTGGCCGAAGTCCAACAGCGGATCGATGAGTTGTTACAGCAGGCTGTTCTGCCGCGCACGCGGCGCGCGAAAAAGGGCCGGCCGACGGATTACGACCTGCGGCCGCTGATTCAGGCGCTGACGGTCGAGCCTGGGGCCGATGGGCCGGTGGTGCGCATGACGCTGGCCGCACTGCCGGGAGCCACCGGCCGGCCGGAAGAGGTGCTGGATGCGCTGGGATATCCGCCGGCCAGGGCCTCCATTGTGCGGGAGGAGATTATCCTGGCGCCGCACGCAGAGGCCCCGGCCGGGGAAGCGGGCTTGCCGGAAGATGTCGGGGAAGTCCCCGAGGAATCAGGGGATTTCGCCGGCGAGGATGCACCGTAGTTTGTCGTTGGGCAGGTTCCCCCCGGATATGACGCAGACCACTTTGCCGTGCCCGGCATGGCCGGCCAGCGCGGCCGCCACCGGGATGGCGCCGGCACCCTCCGCGATAATGTGATTCTTTTCCGCCAGCAGGGCGATGGCATCGGCGATCTGCCGCAGGCTGACCACGCAGGCGGAATCCACCACTTGATGGACCACTGGCCACATCTGCGGGAAGACAGAAGGCGAGCCGATGGAGCCCACAAAGCCG
>Ga0080004_1086161_pt1 | contig 18982 bp, 20 predicted proteins | sample WasSprMetagenome_FD_69207 | JGI IMG/M metagenome (GOLD analysis project Ga0080004, IMG submission 69207) | Sulfidic aquatic microbial communities from Washburn Spring, Yellowstone National Park, USA - WS (SPADES assembly) (version 2) | ecosystem: Environmental > Aquatic > Thermal springs > Hot...
TATTTTCACAATACCAGAACCAACCGATGTGCATGATCTTGAACATTGGTACAATGAGTTAGATGAGAAAACAAAAATAGGACTTATTGCATTATCGGTTGAAAGACGGCTCAGATACGAACCTGGAACCGATGAATGGGTAGAGAAGATCATTGATCTACTCGAAGGATCCTGCTGGTGGGAAGATCTTGATTTAATCTGCCCAATGAATTTATGGGAAATTGTTCAAGAAATTAAGCATGAGTCACTTATGAGAGAAGTGCTCGAAGTACTACAGCAACTTGAAGAAATTCTGCAAATTCTACAGAATTTGCAGAGAATGTATCAAGAATGTTTAGAGTTGGAGAGAAAACTATTGGAAAGACTGAGTGCACATAGAGGAGGATAAAGAAAATGTTTTTAATTTTTTGTGCTGTAGCAACCATATGCCAGAAATCCCAGAACATGTTAAAAAATGGATCTTGGAAGGTTTTATACAACGCTATGGCAATGCGGATAAAGCATACGCAGGAATTGCTAAGTGTTGCCTTGAAGGATATGACGAAAAGCTGGGAATAAAGCTCAGCGAAAAGGATAGAAAATTTGTATGCGCTCAGTACATCGACTGGACAAGGAGTCTGATCAAGAACGCAATAACATCGTTGTCGGACATAGAAAGAGAGCAGGTCCTCATAACGCTCTCACACGCAAACCCAGATTTAGCTGATAGAATTGAAAACATAATGCAGGAACTGAAAAAGAAATACGGAATAGAGGAGTACATCGAAGGGGACGAATACAAATATAGACTGAAAGGAGTTCCAAAATACAGAGCTGAAGCGATTTTTTCAGAATACTCTGACAAAGTGTTCAGCGAATTCATCGAAAAACTCTACGATAAGCTGGGAGACTTTTTCTTTGATGTGCGTGAAGCGATGATAAGGATGTCAAAAATAACGGGTTCAGTTCCGCCACCGATACCTCAGAAGGCATTGGGAAAATACCAAGAAAGAGTCGCAACACAACAAACTACCGAAACTCCTAAAACACAGACTCCACAGACTCCACCTGAGATCATCAAAATGGCGAATGAAAAACTTATAAAATACAAAGAGGAACTCAAGCAAGAAATCAGCAAAAAAATAGATGAAATACTTAAAAGATCTAAAACTTAATTTTTTTCTTTAAGCAAGTTCGTAGGCAAACGCGTATTTCTGTGCCCAAACCTCTTCAGATACCTTCTTCTTGAGACCCTTCATGCATTCAGCAACGGCTTTGACTCCTCCTGTGCTGACCTTTTCACCACATGCATAATATGCACTAGCCCCACCAAGCGCCTTTATTGCGGTCAAATATTTTGCGGCAGCCTTTTCTTTAGAGAGCACCATTCCGCATCACCTCGAAACTGTTATCTACTATGTGATTTATATAGTTTTGTGAGACAAAATATGAAAAAGAGGCTACAAACCGTACACGTCAGGCTCAGGCCAGAGCAGATTCGGTTCATAAACGAGCTAGCAAATGAACTAGGAGAAAACTTCAGCGACGTGCTGAGAAATCTCATAGACATCGCGGTCTTGGTGCTGAATGTCGCAGACAAAATCACTTTGAGAGATTTGTTGATGGAGGTGGACTATGACAAATACTTGCGAAGAGGACAAAGAAATTCTGGCGGTAGTAATCCTGATGAAGAGGGATAGAATGACTAGGAAAGCTATTATCCAATACGCCAGAGCTTTCGTTGGAGAAGAGGAGTGGATGAAAACCCTAAGCTCCCTACCTTAAAACCCCCTCGGCCACCTTTCTGGAAACTCTCTCAACACATCTCTGGAATTCAGGGGTCCCAGGCTCGACACCGAAGAGCTTCTTGCACATTCCTTCGGCTAGGTTTTTAGCCCATCTGCTTTCAGCAACTATTCTCACCTTCTCTTCATACGGCACGCCCTCAGGCACGTTTACCTCTGGATTTGTGATCACAAAGCTGTCCCCGCTAATAAAGATGACCTTGGGCTTCTTCCCTCCGCACTCCTTCATCAGCATTTCATTAATAGCTGCTAATGCAGCAACACACCTATCCGCTTCCATAGCTAAAATATGCTCGTGATATTTAAAATCTTTCTGCTGAGCTACCCCGCCTTTAAAGGCGGGGCTTCCAGGGCTTTGCGCCTCTAACCTCATCTGCTGGTTCGGGGGGCTTCGGTTTTTCTCTCAGAACTTTGAAAAAGTTATACACTAGATCATCTTTATCATTGTAAACGATTATTCTTTTTTAAAACACTCTATCGAAGTACGGAAGAAAGAACTCGTCCTTCGTCACGCTCTTCACTTCTAAACCCAAAGCTTTGCCAATTGCTGTAGCTAAGTGGTAAGCCAAAATCGGTGGGACAGCTTCGCCAACGAGCTTGTACCTTTTAGATACAGAGCATCTGTCTGGGAAAATCCACCAATCAGGGAATGATTGTATCCTCAAACACTCTCTGACTGTGAGTCTTCTATACACCACTGGCAATAGCTGACCGCTTCGGTGTTTTTCTGTGATGGTGTTTGCTGGGCTATCTGTGCACATAACTCTAGTGCCCCATTCGCTATTCCACACTTTCGATGGGTCGAGATCGGTCATGACATGATCGCTCATTGGCAATAGAGCTACTCTAGAGCTTTTGGCTATGTGTGAAAGCAGAGTGTAAGATGGCTCATCTAAATTGAGAGGAAGATGTTTATCTTGATATTTAGTCCACGGTATTTCGACAATCTCTCTGTTTGAGTTCATGAATAAAACTGTTTTATCGAAATTTTTTTCTTCTTGCTTTCTGTGCAATGTTTTTCTTTTTGCAGGAGGTATATGCATTATGTCGCCAATTGCTTCTTTCAACGTGACCCATCTTTTCACTCTGTTACCACTAAGATCTACATACTCTTCATGTGCGTGCGTCGGTTTCGGAAACTCGAAACTAACACCGATATCTTTCCGAATTCCTACGACAAACAATCTTTCCCTTCTTTGTGGCACGCCATAATCAGCAGCATTCAGAACTGAATACTTTACATAGTAGTCTTTCACTCTAGAGAGTTGCTGGGTCAGATAGTGAACAAACGTATTTGTGATAAGCCCTTTCACGTTTTCCATAACGAATGCTTTCGGCTTGAGTGCTAGCACTACATCATAAAATCGAATAAAAGTGGGAAAAAGCGGATGGTTCTCTCCACGTATTGTGGTATTAGCAATGCTGAAAGGCTGGCATGGGCTACCCCCTATCACTAAATCAAACTCACTTGTCGGTTTCCATCGAAGAACATCTTGCACTATTGCTCTGCAACCGAAGTGAGATAAGTTCAGATTGTATGTTTCAACTGCCCATTTATCGATATCGAGACCTAATATCTCTGCCCTTAGAGCTAATGCGAATCCCAAAGATAGCCCGCCCATCCCACAATATAAGTCAAGCACTCTAATTTTTTTCATTATCTCCCCTTCTTAGTTAGATACTAGAAGATCTTAGTTGTAAACCAAAAGTGTTTTTTGTCTCGCTTTTGTTTGTCTACTTTCAACTTTCTGTGAAAATTTATGGTGCTCAACCGTTTTGACCCTATACTTTGCTATGAACTCCTTCACATAGCTTATACCCATATGGTCCTGAGGTAGTTTAAGCACAAATTTTCCGTTTATTTTCGCTAGCATATCCAACAACGCTTTCATGTCTTCATGGGTAAAACCGAGCCTATAATAATCTCTCCGCTGTGTTACAGACAGGAACGGAGGATCACAGTAAAATACAGTATTTACTGAATCGTAAAGTGGTATAATCTCTCTAAAGTCTTTGTTTTCAAGAACCACATCGATCCATCTCTTTGCGATATCCGCTAAACTAACTATTTTGCGCAGATAAACTTTCGATCGAGATGTTCTAACGCTCTTTGCTACTTTAAAGCCTGCACCAATCATTCCAGCGTAGCTCATCATATGCAGACAGAAAAATAGTGTCGCTTTCTCAATATCACTCATATTCTTATATTCTCCACTTCTAATAACCTCTTGCAGTTCACCATGTAGTTTTCTTGAAAACGGCATAAGTATAAGTTCTCTCATTAGTTCCTTCGGTTTTTCTCTCAGAACTTTGAAAAAGTTATACACTAGATCATCTTTATCATTGTAAACGATTATTCTGAAAACTTCCCTAGGCGCAAAGGCTGATATAGTTCCTCCTCCTCCGAAAACCTCGACTAGAGTTCGACATCCAGACTCCGTGAGTAGATTGATGATCTCGTCTTTCATATACCAGTCCCCTCCAATTATTCCAATTATTTTACGACATTTTGACGTTCCCAGCTCTTGCTTCACATATTCGATTAGCTCGTCTGCAATTTCATTTTTTAAGTCTTCATTCTCATTTGTGTGCCTTAACACATCTCTAAACTTTTCCATGCTCTCTTCCATAATCAGTCACCCCTAAAACAAGACTCAAAAAAATCGCAAAACTGACATTCGTTTTCAAACCGAGGCGACAACCTTTCTGGAACTACCTTCTTTTCCAGACATTCACAGAGATATTTCGCATCTTCAATCATCCGTTCAGCGACGTATGCGTCTGGGGAAACCTCAACGAACTCCATGTCCAAAGTTTCCCTATCAATTAATACCAAAAATCCTCTTTTAGCCCTAAAACCATAGCAGTAGAACTGCACCTGCAGATAATACCCAGCATTTTCCTTTGCTTTGTTAATACTCCTGACAAACTTGAACTCATAAACCTCGTCACCGATCAGCATATCACAACGACCTTTCAGAACCCAGCCATTACCGAGTCCGAAGCCAAAACTCACCTCAAAAAATGCTTGGATGTATTTCTGGAGCAGGCGTTCAAAAGCATCATGAAGCAAGCGCCCGATAACCATCTGAGGAGAGGGGTATATCGGTGGCCTGACAATCGAAAAATAGGCCCGTCGAAGGCATTTCGTAACATCAGTCACATATATCTCCTTTTCATCTCTTTTTCGTCGAGTCTCATTGAGGATTTCTAAGATCTTTTCCGCGCTGATCAAGGCGTTGCAACCTCCCTAATCTGTATCTCCTTGAAGAGATTTCTTTCTTTTGCATATCTAATTACCCACGCCTGCACATCAGGATCGATTATTCGCTTAAGCGCGTTTCGGATTGATTTAGCAGCAAGGATTTCGAAAAGGAACTCGGTCTGGAAACTGGGAACCCGTGAGGCGATTGCAGTAACTTCGACGTTGTTTTTCTGATCAACTGCCCTTGCCTTCGCTATGTACTTGCCTTCGACTTTCTCAAATCCGAGAAACTCTGCTTTAATGTTTCCTTGCTTCAGCATCGCCTTAGTATACCCATACCAACTCAATATGTAGTGCGTCTTCCCCTTTCTATCCTTAAACTCATAGAGTAATGGTAGATCGCTGTAATCCCCTTCTAGGCTTATTATTATCTGTTTTGCGTCCAAATCATCCGCCATCTTGAAAATTTCCTCTTCCTCATCTTCCCTCGCAATCAGCTTCTGCACTTTTCCCCCAATTTCCTTCACCTTCTCTTCCTTAATCTCTTCCTTCTTTTCCTCTCTCTTTTCCTCCGCCATATCACTCCCGAGAACTATCTTGTCCAAGATATCTTCAAGTCTCGGCAGATCGAAGGAATCCGTTGTTGTATTGTATTTGCTCTTCAGTGCACATGCAATGTGCACACAGAGACTCCCATTCGCGTATGTTTCGCATTCGCAACTGACATCGACTTCACTGTTTACAAGCGCTGCTACAACCTTAAAACTCCTCTTCGAGTCGCTCACCAAAAAATGCCCTTTATCTGTTTCGTTTACAGTCAATCCAAGGCCTTCGGCTGACTTCGCAAGCGAAGCGAGCTTCGCCCGAAATGCTTTATCCAACAAGAATCTCATCTCTCACCACCCCCGACATTTACTCTAAAACTCCAAATATTTAACTTTTTTCCTCCAAAATTCCGATACTCTCTAAATAACGTAGATTGTACCTCACCGCTACCTCTGTTACCTCAAAGATCTCTGCGACATCTCTTTGGCGCAGTCTTTTTTTGGAGACATAATAAAACACTGCAGCGACCATCGGCCTGAAAATTGCCCTCTTTTCACTCACCTTTCTCAAGATCTCAACACCCTTCAATATCATGTCTTCGCTGAAACCGTGTTCTTCCGCCTTTTCGATGAACATGTTGATCATGCAGTCATCTAAACAGACCGTTACATTAAACATCATTTTCAAAATTTTCCTAAACGTCTTGCGCGACTTTGGACCATCTTCGCGCATTATCTCAATGGCTTTCCTGAACTTACCGTTCCTGTAGTAGTGCATGTACGCGATCGCCTTTGAAACATCGGCAACTGTATAGGTTTTGGCGACATCAATGATTTTGTTGGCTAAGGAAAACTCTTCCTTCACATCCTCAAACTTCAGCCCATAACGCAGTAGGTAGTGTTCAATAAGCTCTTTAGGTATCGACTCCCCACATTTGCTGCAGTATATGAACCTACTCTTAGTATCTCCCACCGAACTACCACAAAACACACATGATGCACGCATATTTATTGTAGTGAAAGTGAAATATATAAAGTTTACTCTAACGAGAATCCCAATATACTGTAAAATTTTGTTAGTTCGCTGATATCGAACTCACTACCAATCCTATACTCTCTAATATTTCCTCCGGCTCTCACTATCATTTTACTCTCTCTTAGGTCGTATATGACCTCAACCCCGCTAGGGTGGATAAAATACAATCCCTCTTTTTTGTATTTAAGTGGTATCTTGAGCTGTTTAACCCTTGTAAAAATGGACCACTTTCCTCTCTTGAGCTTCTTCGCTATATAAGTTATGCTGTATCCTCGATCCACCATTTCGATAAGCTTTCTGTCCTCGTTTGGAGTCCACTCCTTCCATCTCCGTCGCATCATAGGACATCACAAACGATATCCTAGTCTCTCCAGTCTATCCATTATTTCCTCATAACTACCGCTAAACTCCTTCGTTACATTATAACCGCACTTCGGACACTCTATCATTATTTTAGCACCACAAAGTCGAAATTCCCGGGCACCTGCATAAAAAAGCTCCACGATGTGGTTTTTTGGAACACCCTTCTCAAACAATGGAAAAATTTCCCCGCATCCTGAGCACCTAACCTTCACATAACCACCTCAAATCGGGATACAAACCGAAAAACTTCTCCTTTCTCATCGGCAGTATCCTCTTTCTCTTGGTAAGCTTTACTTGGCATCGTATGAAGCTCTTGTACTTGCTTATCTGTGCGCCGGTTTTTTCGACCCATTCTCCAGCACGCATCATCGCCTCCTCCTCGCTCATACCCTTTATTGTGATCAAATACGGGATTATGGCGTGTAGAAGCAGTCGCTTCCTCCCATCTCTCACTTTTTCAGGTTGCCGTATTATCTGCTCGATCCACTTTATCTTACTAGGGCCTCTCGGCTTCTTCTCTATTTTGTTCTCTTCTTCGATTTCTTCATTCACAAGCTCCTCAATCTGGTTCCTCTCCCGTTTTCTGGATATGTATTCCTTAACACTAAGCACCAGACCCTTCGGGATCTCCCATATCGGGTAGAAGTCTCCGAAAAGCGGTAGCTTCCATTGTTTTCCTTTGGGATTGAAGCTGTAAACCGATCTGATCAGATGCGCGGATGATTGCATTACTCCGAAGTCAACTAGATCCTCCTTCAACCCAAATGCTTTTGCCGAGTCGAGGATGTATTCGAAGAGGGCATTACGGAACTCCACAAGATCAACCGCCTCAGCGAATTTCTCAATCGGAACCCCTTTCGCAGTAAAGAGAACGTGCAAATGGAATCCGCGGTTGCCGGAAGAAGCAATGAACGGGATAACCCCATAGCTTTTCAGCCTGCTTATCAAGATCTTCAGCTGTTCCTTGTCTTTGGCTTCGAAATCAAAAACAAGTTCACATGGAAGAACCTTATAGTGTACGATTGGTGTGCCCGTGATAAGATCGTAATCGCAAGTACACCATTCGGTTCGGATGCTCTCGTCCCAGTTTGCAGCTTGGATCTCAATTAGAGGGTAGATTAGATAAAGTCGCTCCAAAAACTCCTTTCTCTTATCAACATACTCTTTAAACCTCATGTAACGATCTATGCTACCCCAAAACTTTTCGATGAGTTCAAACTTTCTCTTTTGGGCCTCTCTCATCAATTCATATGACGAAGGGCCTTCCATAATCATCATACCACTCCAGTTTTCCATTATTACCAATTCTCGGAACCAAAACTCTTTTCCTAAACCAGCTCGGTATTAGGTCTGGGTTCTTCCTCTTTATTTCTTCATATACTTCGTAGGCTTTGGTGTCAGGTGTAACCGTTATCGCAAAGCTCAGCGGGTTTCTGGCATTTCTTCCACACGCTTGGATGAATCTGCTCATCGCATCCCATTCATAATCCCATTCCCAATCCTCTTTTCCGAGATACTCATAAAGTGCCTGTTCGCGCGGGTTCTCCTTGTCTCGATAAGGCATCCTCAGAATGCACTGATATGGAAAAACATACCAGTTTCCCCCGTATTCAGCGCCAGCCCCAAATGCCGCAACGTAGTATTTACCTGCGCAGAATTCCTTAACTATCTCCTTCAGGTTTCCTTCTTGATGTATCAGATACTTGTCAATCCCGTTGTTCTCAAAAACATCGGCCATCACTTCAACGAACTTCATCGAACCACAGTATATTGGGATTGGCAACACAGTCTTGGCCCCAAACAGTATTGATACTTCTTTACCTAGCGGGAAAATCAAGTGCTCAAAGACCGCGTTTAGAATTTCGAATGCTCTTTCGCTGTTGTGGTTCTTTGTAAATACATTTGAAAAGGTTAGTTTCTCAATTGGAAGGAATATAATCTTCGAGAACGGGAATTCGACATCATAAGAAACAATTTTTCCGCTCTTAACTGGCGCCGTTGCCGAAACCACAATACACTTTTCCGCTGACCTAAAAACGTTTTCCATAAGCTCTTCCATGCTCATATACGCCTCGACAACTATCTGATCGTTCTTGTAGTAGTAGAAGATCTTCTCTGGGAATAGGAGGAACTTGTAAATTCTTCTAAGAGCAGAGTCCAACTCATCTTTTTTATCATTCAGTTTTTCAAACCTCTTTATATCCTCCTCAGTCGGTCTATAACTTTCATCGATCGTAAGTTGCTCATTTATACTCTCTATTTCCAACTCAATTGCTTTTGCAATCGCGTATAGCAAATCTTGTAGTTCTGCGCTGGACAGCTTTCCGCGGTTTACAACCTTTCCCAAAATTTCTGTGATTTCTTCCGGCAAATCTCTAGAATGTTTTATCACCAAGTCCAGCCACGCTTTTTTCAATGTGACTGCTTTGGTGACCATGCGCAGAAATACGTCCGCTTCGTCCACAACAACAACATCAGGGAACAGCTTTTCACCATTGAATTTATGGTATATCAAATAATGATTTCCAGGATTCAGAAGCAAAAGCGCTTTTCTGCTCACATATTCTACCAAAACCTTGGTTTTATGCACGTTATACACACAGTCCTCGCAAGGATACAGTATTTCTTTGCCCCCATATTTGAAATACCAACGATACCCCTCCTTTGTGCGCCTCCTATACCTCGATCGACATGCCGCAACTACTTTGGAGGCCTTTTCGCTCATCACGAGTCTGTGGCAATACTCTTCCCTCCTTTTCAAATCGTATATCGGCATCCCATGCTTGGAAAAATGTTGCGAATATTCCCTCACAATCTGTTCCTGCAAATCCTTTCGTGGCGGTACCGTCAGAACACGCTTTCCTGAGTCCATCATCTGCTTCAGCGCTGTCAGATATACCGCCGTTTTCCCGGTCCCAGTCGGGGATCTGAGAACGATAATCTTCTCATCTTCATTCACCAGAGCCTCAATAGCCTCGTTCTGGCCCTGATAGGCCCTCTGAAATGGAAAGCACTCAAACTTACTCGGGACCATCTTCGATTCGAAAGAAGACTTATCAAAGCCCCGCCATGCATAATAAAGCTTTTTTATTAGAGCGGAAGTCTCCTCGAAATAAAACTTGCATTTTCTGGTGATCAGATCGAGCTTAATATCGAGATTATCGCTCATGCCTTCAGCCTCCATTCATTATCCTCATAAACGATCCTCTTTGTTCTTACAAACCTGCGTATAGCCTGCAGAACATCGTTGCTGTCAAAGTTAGTCCCATACTTTGCGTTAAAATCGTTTATCAGCTTGAGTGTATCCAGATCCATGCTGACCGTAAACTTCTGCTCATCACCTTCAATCTTAACATATCTCCCCTCCCAAAGGGTTCTAACGAGATCAGCGAGTTTGTCTCCTCTGATGATCTGATCTATCTCTCCTCTCACTTCTTTCAAGATCTTTTCAATCCTTTTCTCATACCATCGGCATTCGTATTCTAAATAGCTAGCCTGATTTTCAGGCAATAGATTGCTCTCAGCCATGAACTTGCATATAGAGTAGAGAAGCTGGCTAGCAACGGATATGGGAACGAGATCTCTATCAGCCATCGAAATAGGGAAGAGGTTTTCAGGTATGCACGCATGAATCACGGGGTCAGTTGAGTTGCCCGTAAGCGGAAATCTGATTTCAGCTTTTTTGACTAGTAGTGCAATCTCGTTATAGACATCGATGTCAAGATCGAGAGGAATATCATATTCGGACAGAAACTTCGCAATCGGATGCCTATATGTGAGGACTGCGTGTGTGAAAATCAAGCGCTCGATTTGGTAATACTTTCTGAGCATACATGTTACATCATAGTAAACTTTGTTGTCGTTTTCATCAAAGTGGTATACCTTCAAGTCCTTTCCAATCACTTTTCTTCGAAAGCACTTTCTGAAGTTCCGATAAACAACTCGAAACCCAGGGTAGACATGAAAAACAACTTCGGTATCTATCCCCTCGGTAAAGGGCGAATCAAAGATACTGTAGCTCGGATTAAGCTCGGCATAGTCTTCAGCGAGTTCCTTGGGAAAGTGGAGTTCCATTTCCATGGAACCACCACCTCATATGCGCTCTCTGAGAATCTTTCTCTGCTCTTCATCTAGAAAGTTAAGGTTTGCAAGCTCTCTGAGCACAGCCCTTCTGACAAAAGTCGATACTGTCTCGCCTCTAGCTCCAGCAACCTTTTTAACAAGGCTGTAAATGTTAGGGTCGAGCCTAATCAACAGCATTTTACTTGCCATATCCCTTGTATACCAACCGATACTTAAGGCTTCTGTATTCTAGAAAGTATATCTTACAGCATATAATTTCCAATTAAATCTATAAAAAACACGCTATACCTATATTATTGAGTTACTAAAGTAACTATATGATCACTAGTGATCGAATGATCAAATGATCGGAAATTATTAGCATAGTTAATTTTATATGTAAAACCCTTTTTTTATGCGTTTTGCATATCTGTTTGCTATGCTTGATGCGTTTTCGTTATCACAGCTCTATTCCGAGAATTGTTTGAAGACTTCATTTTAGCAAAATCAGTTCTACGCTTTTTTTATTCAGAACTCAATGACATATACTCTACAGCATATATTATTGGTAACAACAGATTCAAATGTAGTGTGTCGCATACGAATTTTGCTAGCATTCGACATAGTTGTGAAAACAGATCTGTATTGTTGGTAAAGCTGTTTTATCTATGCTATCAGTCTGTTTATTCGTTTGAGTAGTAATTGGCTTCATTCGATTTAGTTCGGATAACGTATTTTTTATCTGAGATAGAACAAAATATACTCTGCAGGATATATTATACGGCATTCGACAGTTGTCGTATTTTTATAACCTCGATAGAAAAGCTTAAATAAATAGAGTCTGAATAGAATCTGGGGGATGTTCCTTTGCAGAAAGAAGTTCGGATATGTGTTGTAAAGAAAAAAAGGGGTGGTGAACTATGTCCGCCTTCTTGGGTATATTGATCGGGATTATAGTGCTGTTGCTCTTGTGTTGGGTACCGATTTTGGGACCCCTGATCGCAGGCTTCATCGCTGGGCTTATTGCTGAGAGTGCTCTCCGTGGCTTGGTGGTCGGTTTTTTGGTTGGGCTGTTCGGGAGTGTTTTCATCGGGATACTGGTGTTTTTATTCAGTGGCACAATTTCACTATTGCACTTTAGGCTTGTTGACATATTGATGGGTGGTTTTTTGGGAACTCTTGTATCGGCAATGCTTTTCATTTACTTCGTCCCTCTGACGATGTTGGGTGGGCTGATTGGAGGGGTGTTGGGGAGGTGATGGTATGGAATCCCAAGCTAGGATAAAGCTGTCTGCAGACATACCGTATGAGCTGTGGAAGAAAGCAAAGGCGTATGCTGCGGAGAAAAGGATCAGGCTGAAGGATGTTGTTGTACAGGCGCTTGAAGCGTTTTTGGAAAAGAAGTAAAAGTTGGGAGGTGGCAACGGGAAAAAACCTCGTAGGTCAGCTCTTTTTAGCAAGAATATGCTTCGCAAGTTCTTGGAGATCTTCCAAAGCTGAGTCGAGGTCTCCTATCACCGATATTTTTAGAGTATTTCTACAATATAATGTCTGCTCACGATATCTTCTCTGAGTTTGTCCATCAGCAACGTGAAATCCCTGTATACATCGCTTATCTGAGTCTTATGGCCAAGCCAATATCTCAGTTCCCATTCTGCAATACCCCTTTTGGTCATCTCTGTTTCGAAGGTCTTCCTTGCTGTTTTCGCTGTAACCCTAAATCCCAGCTTGTCGCTCAGGTATCGGATCCTATCCGAGAACCATTGTCTGGGACGGTAGTATCCCTGCACTTCTTGCGAGAGCCTGACCCATTCTTTCACATATTCCTCTATTCCATCGAACGGCAAGACTCTTGAAACTCCTTTTCTTTTTGCATTGGGGATCGCTATAAGTTTCTTTTTGAAGTCCACGACGCATTCTTGGGGCCTGTCGAATGTTATGCTCCCAACTCTGTATGGCTTGGCGAGTTCTATTGGTCTGGCGCCGAAGTAGAAGTGGACTATTATTGCCGACGCTAGTTCATACTCCGCATACTCTATGAGTTCTTTGAGTTTGTCCAAGGTTATTGCCGACGCTTTGATGTAGAACGGTATCTCTCTGAACCTTATTGTCTTAATGCTGGAGTATAATCGGTCAGCTTCAAGCAAGTCCTCTATCGTCTTGTGCCGTACCGAAAACCGAATGAACCTTGTAAAGCTTCTGCACATTGAGAGGAATGCGTTTGCTGTGTACGCGTTTTCCAATGTAGATAGAAATGACCTAACGTAGTTCTCCGAGAAGTGGTATCTGTTCAGCGATCTGATGTCTGTTTTTAGCCACTTTGCGTATTTTTTGCCGAAGTATGTGTAAAGCTCTCTAGCCTTTGGTCTGTCCTTTAGATGTGCTAGAAAGGCCAGGAATTCCATACTTCTTGATATAACCTAAAATTTTCATGGACTGTATGTTTGGGTCGGGCTTTCCTCCTTTTTTGATTATTTCTGCTAGGCCCTTAACAACATCCAACGCTTTCTTCGGATACAGTATAACGAACGCCCATTCTATCGGTATTCTCATACGTCTAGCATATCTGCGTGCTTTTATTCCTAGCTGTCCCAGTATCGGGTAACAGTAGAACTTCGGGCATTGCCAAGCCATGCAGTCAGCGAGGTTCGGCACTAAGTAGTATTTGTGGTCAACCTTTGTAACGAGGCCGAGCTTGCGTGCCGGATATAGGATGTTGTAGTAGAAGTGGAACCATGGCTTATCATAACCAACATCTACCATTTTATTGCGAAGTTCTCCTACCGTGCATCCATTTCTGAGTATTTCCTGTATGTGTTTTATAACATTTTTATAGGTTACTTTACGTCTTGTCATATCTTTTCTTCCTTCTTTTCTTCCTTCTCTTTAATACTCTCCTTTTCCTGTTCCACCAAAAAATTGTATACGTTTATAGCGTATTCTTTCGCTTTCTGCATGTTTCCGAACTTAGCCTCCATATATGCAGCGCTGATCATCGCTCTGCAGAACGAGCAGTTCACTTCCCTCATTATTTTCTCAGTTGCTTCGAGTAGGGCTTTCATGTCTCCACTGTCTATGAACATCCTAAGCAATATCTTGTAGTCAAACCTCTTGTAGATGTCATCCCTATCCTTGTCACTACGCACAGCCGAAGCGCTAGGTAATGGCTTGCTCAGGATTTGGTCCAACGCTCGTATATTAGCATCTATCCGTGCGATTGTGCCCAATAGTTCTTCCAGTATTTTGTCCATGGGCATGTCCATGAATTTATCTAACAACAGAGGAGGAAGTTTGAATTTCTCCCTCTCGTGAGCCATACACCTCACGTGCGGTTTCTACTATTTCTTTTTCCAGCTGAGCCTTGCTAAAACCTCTATCTTTCAATCCCCGTTTTCAGGGGATTCATTTTGTTAGTGCTGTGTTTGACAGGATAATCCCGGAGCTGGGGTTCCTTTCAATCCCCGTTTTCAGGGGATTCATTTTGTTAGGGATCCGGCATGGGGGATTGTGGTGAGAGCGTTGTAGACTTTCAATCCCCGTTTTCAGGGGACTTACTTTGTTAGGTGCGGCGATGTGCACGACATAGTTGATCTGTTCAAGGCTTTCAATCCCCGTTTTCAGGGGACTTACTTTGTTAGGATCAGCGAAGGCGGATTACATCCCTATCGAGCTCAGGGCTTTCAATCCCCGTTTTCAGGGGACTTACTTTGTTAGTCCACAATGTCATCCGCAAAGCTTGCACCACGGATCTTTCAATCCCCGTTTTCAGGGGACTTACTTTGTTAGGCGAAGTAATGGGCGGCGCTGTCGGCGGGAAGCTGATCTTTCAATCCCCGTTTTCAGGGGACTTACTTTGTTAGGGAAAGACAACTATGGGAGAGATAGTGCTACACATCTGGCTTTCAATCCCCGTTTTCAGGGGACTTACTTTGTTAGTCAAGAAATGCGATCCAGAAAAAGTTGCCAATTTATTTGGCTTTCAATCCCCGTTTTCAGGGGACTTACTTTGTTAGGTCCCCCTTCTTGTACACCACCCCCGCCCATCCCTTTCTTTCAATCCCCGTTTTCAGGGGACTTACTTTGTTAGGGCAGGTGCCCAACATGCCCGCTTGCGATGGAACTGCAGCTTTCAATCCCCGTTTTCAGGGGACTTACTTTGTTAGGCCGAGGGAGGGGGTTCAGAGTGTACGTAAGAACTACCTTTCAATCCCCGTTTTCAGGGGACTTACTTTGTTAGCCCTTGAAAAGGGACTCGGCAGGAAAGTCAGGAGATCATCTTTCAATCCCCGTTTTCAGGGGACTTACTTTGTTAGGCAGGTTGAATCATACCCGTCGATTTACAGAGGGATCTTTCAATCCCCGTTTTCAGGGGACTTACTTTGTTAGGCTCCTGAGCCAAGCAACGTATTCATCTGCAAACTCCCTTTCAATCCCCGTTTTCAGGGGACTTACTTTGTTAGGCTAGCGGTGTGTCGGCTGTAAAGCAATATCTTACCACTTTCAATCCCCGTTTTCAGGGGACTTACTTTGTTAGCTGCTCAAACCATAGCGCACAACTCTGATGCCCAAATCTTTCAATCCCCGTTTTCAGGGGACTTACTTTGTTAGGAGCGACGAGGAGGAGGAACTGATCAAAAAGGCTGACTTTCAATCCCCGTTTTCAGGGGACTTACTTTGTTAGGTGATAGCACTTTATTTTGCTAACGGGCGCATTTTAACCTTTCAATCCCCGTTTTCAGGGGACTTACTTTGTTAGGGTGAGAACGTTGCGTATTGGGCCAGACTACAAGGACTTTCAATCCCCGTTTTCAGGGGACTTACTTTGTTAGGTTCTGAACCCCAGCTCTGGGATTATCCTGTCAAGCACAGCCTTTCAATCCCCGTTTTCAGGGGACTTACTTTGTTAGTCAGACAGCCCGTGATGAGGAGGCACTCTGAACCGTACCTTTCAATCCCCGTTTTCAGGGGACTTACTTTGTTAGGCATATAAACTCTGTGAGCACAATGACCTAGAAGACCTGCTTTCAATCCCCGTTTTCAGGGGACTTACTTTGTTAGGGTTTGGTCGGTATCCGTCCACTATTGTTATAAACTCTCTTTCAATCCCCGTTTTCAGGGGACTTACTTTGTTAGGAGTGCGACAGGAGGACAGCACACTATATCAAAAGGACTTTCAATCCCCGTTTTCAGGGGACTTACTTTGTTAGTGTGCTATGGGGGTTGTATCAACAGAATTCTGTTGCACCTTTCAATCCCCGTTTTCAGGGGACTTACTTTGTTAGAGATGACTGGAAAGCGAATGGACTTCAAGCGAAGGCTCTTTCAATCCCCGTTTTCAGGGGACTTACTTTGTTAGGGTGAGGAAAATGATGTTAAAAATAGTAGGGGAAAAGATCTTTCAATCCCCGTTTTCAGGGGACTTACTTTGTTAGCTAACTGAGGAGGGCAGAGTTATCGCCGCTATGCTATGGGCTTTCAATCCCCGTTTTCAGGGGACTTACTTTGTTAGGCCTGTAACCCCGGCTGCGGCTACATTTCCTTTCTCTTCTTTCAATCCCCGTTTTCAGGGGACTTACTTTGTTAGCAAACACGTTGCTCGGGTCCTTTTTGGCTGGGTTCAGCATCTTTCAATCCCCGTTTTCAGGGGACTTACTTTGTTAGCTTACCAAGAGAAAGAGGATACTGCCGATGAGAAAGGCTTTCAATCCCCGTTTTCAGGGGACTTACTTTGTTAGACTGGAAAGCTGATTGAATCCCTACCTAGGCTTCCGACTTTCAATCCCCGTTTTCAGGGGACTTACTTTGTTAGTGGGAGGAACTTGATTTGATCTGTCCGGCAACACTCTGCTTTCAATCCCCGTTTTCAGGGGACTTACTTTGTTAGGGAGTTTCCCGATCACGACTGGTTCGAGAGCGGGGTTCCTTTCAATCCCCGTTTTCAGGGGACTTACTTTGTTAGATTCTGAGCGCAAACTTCACGATCGTAGCGCTGAACCCCTTTCAATCCCCGTTTTCAGGGGACTTACTTTGTTAGCTTAGCCAAAGACGCTATCCACTTCCAGAGTAGGTTGCTTTCAATCCCCGTTTTCAGGGGACTTACTTTGTTAGGTCTGCTGCAATAATATACTTGTTAGCCGCGTGGGTAGCTTTCAATCCCCGTTTTCAGGGGACTTACTTTGTTAGGATTTTTGGTCCCCCCGTTGTTGTTCGGGGGTCATACTTTCAATCCCCGTTTTCAGGGGACTTACTTTGTTAGTCAGGAGTGATCGATTTGAACATGAAGTTCAAAATTGCTTTCAATCCCCGTTTTCAGGGGACTTACTTTGTTAGCCGTACTTCTCGTGCAGTTCCTTCGCTATGTGGTAGTCTTTCAATCCCCGTTTTCAGGGGACTTACTTTGTTAGGCAAGGTCTGGCTCTTTACGTTAAAATGATTTTTACACTTTCAATCCCCGTTTTCAGGGGACTTACTTTGTTAGGTTTTGGTGTAGAACGGGTAGGAGGTGGGAAAATGGAGACTTTCAATCCCCGTTTTCAGGGGACTTACTTTGTTAGCAGACCAGGCGACTGGGTTGCCCTGGAGAAGGAGTACGCCTTTCAATCCCCGTTTTCAGGGGACTTACTTTGTTAGATTAGTGAAGAGGATTTGAAGCGATTTGAAGCCGTTCTTTCAATCCCCGTTTTCAGGGGACTTACTTTGTTAGGCTTTTCGGGAGCTTTATCATCATGGGGATGAATCCGTCTTTCAATCCCCGTTTTCAGGGGACTTACTTTGTTAGTAGAGAACCTCCCTGAGGGACAGGAACTCACCAAACTCATCTTTCAATCCCCGTTTTCAGGGGACTTACTTTGTTAGGACGCTTTGATGATCTGTCTCGCTGTCTCGTCGTCATCTTTCAATCCCCGTTTTCAGGGGACTTACTTTGTTAGGATTTCACGGCTTGAGAAAGAAAAGCAAATGGTGAGCTTTCAATCCCCGTTTTCAGGGGACTTACTTTGTTAGACGGTGAGCTTAGGTTAGCAGACGAGGAAGAGCTGAACTTTCAATCCCCGTTTTCAGGGGACTTACTTTGTTAGGTTAGGGGAGGTGATGGAAAATGAAGAGATTTTTGGCTTTCAATCCCCGTTTTCAGGGGACTTACTTTGTTAGGGCAGTGATCTGTCACACGTCAGGATACCGTTGAGGACTTTCAATCCCCGTTTTCAGGGGACTTACTTTGTTAGGCAAGGTGCTGCTCAGAGGAGCAAGCGGGACCGGGACTTTCAATCCCCGTTTTCAGGGGACTTACTTTGTTAGAGAATTTACAGGTTCAGCTCTGACTCGGTCACGCACATACTTTCAATCCCCGTTTTCAGGGGACTTACTTTGTTAGTCGACTGTTCCGCTGCCAACGGAAAGCTTTCCTGTAACCTTTCAATCCCCGTTTTCAGGGGACTTACTTTGTTAGAGACTTCTTTCCGACAAGCCGAGGAAAATACACGGATGTCTTTCAATCCCCGTTTTCAGGGGACTTACTTTGTTAGTATCATGGCTGCGCTGCCTCTCTAAGCGGCAGTTCCTTCTTTCAATCCCCGTTTTCAGGGGACTTACTTTGTTAGGATTTGTCATATTTTCTTGGAATTTCAGAAAAATTGCTTTCAATCCCCGTTTTCAGGGGACTTACTTTGTTAGGTCGCATACATTGATCCCGAGTGGGGCTGCCAGAAGGCTTTCAATCCCCGTTTTCAGGGGACTTACTTTGTTAGTGCTAAGCTCAGCTATCTGTGTGCTCATGTCTCTATATACCTTTCAATCCCCGTTTTCAGGGGACTTACTTTGTTAGAAAATTTTGAAAATGATGTTTAATGTAACGGTCTGTTTCTTTCAATCCCCGTTTTCAGGGGACTTACTTTGTTAGCAAACACGTTGCTCGGGTCCTTTTTGGCTGGGTTCAGCATCTTTCAATCCCCGTTTTCAGGGGACTTCCTTTGTTAGCTTACCAAGAGAA
>Ga0080004_1167178_pt1 | contig 18981 bp, 17 predicted proteins | sample WasSprMetagenome_FD_69207 | JGI IMG/M metagenome (GOLD analysis project Ga0080004, IMG submission 69207) | Sulfidic aquatic microbial communities from Washburn Spring, Yellowstone National Park, USA - WS (SPADES assembly) (version 2) | ecosystem: Environmental > Aquatic > Thermal springs > Hot...
AAGCTACCCCAGCTGGAGGACATCCTCTTGAGAACGATCTCACTGTATGTCACACTCCGAGTGAGCAAAGAGGGGGCTGACGCCCTCAAAGCACTCGGCATCGACAAGAGCGCTGTCTCCGTGGTTCGCAGCGTGCTCAGCGAGGAAAGAGTGGACTACGCCCTGCTGAGAAAGGCTGTGGGCGAGGAGACGGCCTCGAAGCTGCTACCCCTGGTGAAAGTTTTCAACTCTCTCTCCGCTGCCAGGCAGCTGATTCTCGAAGCAGAGCAAGTGGTAGAGAGGGGGAAAACGTACTACATTCTCTGCGGCGACAAAGCCTTCGCAGAGGAGCTCAAGGATAGTTTAAGAAAAACTCCCGGGACCAGGGTGGTCCTAGTGAAGGCGCACGATAACTTCTATGGAGTGTTACTAGAGGGCGATGCAAGGGCTTTGGAGGAGCTCGCAAGATCCCTGAGAAAGAAGCACAGCATAGGAGTCCTCCCACTGGGCCCTGAGGACACCATTGACACCCTGAGGAGGAAAGCAGCAGAGTGCATGGACTCGAGGAGGACCGGGATCATAGCCGGCGTGGTATACGCGCAGATGCTTAAGCTCAGAAACCGCGTGAGCAGGATAGTGAAGCAGCTGAAAGCGCCCGAGCTCGATGAGCTCTGGCAGCTGTACGGCAGCCTTAAGTCTCCCGGGCAGCCCACCGCTGACTGGCACACGCAGCTTAAGAACATCATAACGAGCTCTGAGGAGGCTATAAGTGATATTGAAAACTTAGATTCAGCACTCTCTCTATTACCAGAAGTACCCTTTGAAGAGCTTCCAGAGATTTTAAATCTAATTACGGTTAAGTTAAAGAGAGTGCTTCAAAACATGCGTTTCGTCCTCCAGTACTCTGAACTTATAGAGATTACGTTGAAAACGCGGGCCTTGCTCAGAGAGCTGAGAATACTGAGGGAGAGAAGAGCGACGGTCGTCGAGGGTTACATACCAGCCAGGGATAGGAAGAGGTTTGAGGAAGCCATAAGAGCAGTGCCACACATCATATACTTCAGGATAGCGGAGGTCCCACGCGGTGAGCTAGCTCCAACGTACATCAGGGCAAGGGGGCTGAGAAAATACCTTTACAGGCTGACCACTCTTCGCGGAATACCCTCCTATTGGGAGATAGACCCCACCCCGTTCTTCACAGCGCTCTTCGTGGTCATGTACGGGATGATGTTCGGCGACGTTGGGCAGGGGCTAGTCCTAGCTCTCTTCGGCGCATGGCTTCTGAAGACTCGGTACAGGCTGCTCGGCATAAGCGAAGAGGGGGCAGCCTCCGTAGGTGCACTCGCCCTGTTGGCAGGCGTCTCCGGAGCAATTTTCGGCGCGCTGTACGGCTTTGTGGTATTCCTTAAGCCCTTGGCTCACCCGATAATCAGTCCGATACACGATGTTTACGAGATTATTGCGATCGCGCTTTGCTTCGGTGTCATACAGCTTCTGCTAGCGATGACGCTGAACATAATAAACCTCGTCAGAGCAGGGGACGCCCTTGGAGCGGTCTTCAGCGGCATGGGAGGTATGGGGATCTTGTTCTACTCTTCGGGAGTAGTAATAGCCTATCATCTGGCTACTAGCGGCTTTAATTTAAGTGTGTTGGCAGAGTCACACTTGCAGCCTTTTGTTTATCTCTTGTTATTCTCTCTGCTGGCCGTGATGGGGTTCGGTTTTTACGAGTGGAAGAGCGCGGGGAACTTTGAGAAGATTATGCACGCTGTATCGGAGGTTCTGGAGATGCTGCTCGCCTTGCCTGCCAACTCCTTATCCTACATCAGGCTTGCCGCGTTCGCGATGGCCCACGAGGCATTTGGCATTCTTGCCGAGAACATGAGCCCAATGATAGGCGAGCTCGCAGGATACTTTGCTGCGAACTTCCTAGTTTTCGCGATAGAAGCATTGGCTGTTGGGATTCAGGCGATGAGGCTGCTGTACTACGAGTTCTCGACGAAGTTCTTCAGAGGAGAAGGAGTTGAGTTCAAACCCCTTTTCGCGAGGTAAAAAGAGTTGTGAAGCCTAAGGAGAACCAAAATTTAAATACCCCCTGTTAGGGCAAACCGCTGTGATCGCGAGCAATAGTAAACAACGAAAGATAGCAATCGTTTTCACGGTCGCAGGCATCATAACCCTGGCAATTGCCGGAAGCGTGCTGGCGCTGGCAGCTTCCAGGGTAGCCGCTTCCAGCTTAAACACCGCTCAGCAGGCAGAGGCTCAGCGCAAGCTGGAGCTGGCTGACGTAATAGCTATGCTTGCTGGAGCCATAGCGGTAGCGGCTTCAACTCTTGGAGCTAGCTACGCTTTAAGTTCAGTAGCCAAGGCGGGCTTCGCGGCGGCTGCAGAAAAACCTCAGCTAGCAGTTTGGCTGCTGATTACAGGGGGTCTTGCTGAGGGTATCGCAGTGTACGGCCTTCTGCTTGCGATCCTTATACTGGGTAAGATAGGCTAACTAAACAATAGTAGTATTGTATTAAGTTTAGAAACCTGCTAGAAAAGAATTAAATTTTTGGTAATAACTTCTTCTGCGACCCCAAGCTCTTTGCCTATGAGAATCTTCTCGAGGTTCTGTGCTTCTATAAGTAGTAGGTGATTCAGCGCATAAATATAGACCATGTCTAGGGGGTGGCTGAGCACCTCCGCTCTAGTGTGCGCAGCTAGGACTCTAACACCCTTCTGAACAGTCTCCGTGATTGCACCTTTAAGATCCTCTAGAAGCCTGAGATTTACCCTAAGCTGGGGGGCATAGCTCTTGAGGAGCGAGCTCAACACTTCCTCTGGGAGAAGATTCTTCCAAATAGCATAGCTTACGGTGAGGTCGTTTGTAACTAATTCCATTAGAGAATTGACAACATCCTTCCTTGTTTTAAGTCTGTTTATAGTGTTTAGAAGGTAGTTGTAGTAGAGGATCCCGAGTAAGACTTCTCTCTCCGCGATGAGCCTAGTTTTGAAAGAGGGTGTTGCCGGTGCTCTTAGGGGAGTTTTCGAGAGAGCTTCCCAGATAGCGCTCTCCGTTCTCAGCGACATTAGCTTCTCCGCGCCCAGGAGGCGGCTGTAGGGGTAGTATAGGACTGGCCTCTGATACCCGGCAAGGTAGCGTAGGTGGAACTTGATGTTTTCAACCTCGAGCCGATCGAGCAGCGCAAAGACGAAGTCCGAAACTTCAGGTATCTTGGCTAGTAGGCTCATCCTGTTGATGTACACTTTATATATTTTCTCTAGTTTTTTCTCCAGGGAGTCCCGCTCCGACAAGTGAGCATAGTCGGGAAAGTCCCAGATTCTCTTCGAGCCGGCTATGAGCGCCTCGTAGTCCTGCCTTGAGAGAAGCCTGGACTTCACCCCGTGCGCCCGCACAGCCGCGTACGTCTCCATAGGCTCAAGCACCCGCGAGCAGCTTTAGCCGCGTGAAGTCTTCCAGCTCCTCCTCCAGGACTCTCTCCTCCACTCTGCGGATAGTATCCTGGAGAAGGGGGATGACGTTCTTCTCCAGGCTGTTCACAATCCTGTTCACGTAGGAGAGCTGCTCGCTTATCTTCTCGACCGCGACCTCCATATTCGCGACCTCGATGAGGCTTTTAACCGCTCTCCAGAGCTCTTCCATGGCTGAGCGGTACTCCGGGTCGGCTACCTTCGAGAAGTCAGGCTCCTCGGCTATCCTGGCCTGGGGCACGGGTACGCCCTGGTAGCTGACTATCGTTCCGACTACCTTTGGAGGCCTTACAAGGGAGGCTATCGACCTGAAGTCGTACTCCCCTCTGACCATGCGTAGTGTCGCGATCCTCCTGGAGGCTTCAAGGAAGGCGCTCTCAGCTTCTGACCGCTTTCTAAGCTCATCGAGCACTGCCAAGATCTCCTTTGCCAGCTGGTCTCTCCTCATCTGTAGGACGTCTTTGCCCCTTTGCACCAGCTCGAGCTTGCGCCTGAGCAGCTGCAGCGTGCCCCTGGAGGCTGGCAGGAACCTGAGCTCGCTGTACATCCTGCATCAGCTCCTGTACTTGGGATGGTACTTCTCGATGATCTTCCTGGGTATCCTCACGAGCTCCTCCTCGGGCAGTACGGAGAGCACTTCCCAGCCCCTGTCGAGGGTCTCCTCGATGCTCCTGTTCTCGTAGAATCCCTGGTTCACGAACTTGCTCTCGAACTCCTCCGCGAACCTCAAGTACCTCCTCATCCTCTCGCTGAGCCCGATCTCGCCGATCACCCTGGCGAGGTCCCTGGCCTTCACCCCCCTCGAGTAGGCGTCGTAGAGCTGGTCGGCCAGGTAGCGGTGGTCCTCCCTAGTCTTACCGGGGCCTATGCCGGCCTTCATGAGCCTGCTGAGGCTGGGCAGGATGTTCACAGGCGGGTAGATGCCCTGGCTGTAGAGCTCCTGGCTTAGGAATATCTGCCCCTCCGTTATGTAGCCCGTCAGGTCCGGGATGGGGTGCCTGAGGTCCCCGCCGGGCATCGTGAGTATGGGGAACAGCGTTATGCTTCCCTTCCTCCCCTTTATCACCCCTGCTCTCTCGTATATCGTCGCCAGGTCGCTGTAGAGGTAGCCGGGGTACCCGAGCCTGCCCGGTATCTCGCCTCTCGCGGAGCTGACCTCCCTGAGGGCCTCGCAGTAGTTCGTCATATCCGTCATGATGACGAGCACATGCATGCCGAGGTCGAAGGCAAGGTACTCTGCGACCGTTAGAGCTATCCTCGGGGTCATTAAGCGCTCCACAGCCGGGTCGTCGGCCAGGTTGATAACAGCGGTCATTCTCTCGATAGCTCCTGTCTCTCTGAACTGCTCCAGGAAGAACTCCGCCTCCGTCTTCCTAAGGCCTATCCCCGCGAAGACCACGGCGAACTGCTCGCCCTCACCGCGCACGGTCGCCTGCCTCGCTACCTGCGCTGCAACCATGTTGTGGGGTAGCCCTGAGACGCTGAATATGGGTAGCTTCTGGCCTCTCACAAGGCTGAAGAGGCCATCGATGACGGATATGCCGGTCTGCACGAAGTCGTGGGGGTACTCCCTCATGACGGGATTGATCGGCGCCCCTGTTATCTCCCTCATCTCCCCTGAGAGGACTGGCGGGAGGCCGTCTACCGGCTCGAAGCGCCCATTAAACACCCTCCCCAGGACGTCCTCGGATAGCCTGATCTTGAAGGTGGTGCCCGTGAGTTTCACCAGGGTGTCCGTTTCCAAGCCCTCTCTGTCGCCCAGCACCTGTACTATAGCCGTGCCGATGCTCGTGTCGAGTACCCTGCCAACCCTCTCCCGACCATCTTTGCCGAAGATAAGGGCTACCTCGTCGTAAGCCGCTTCCTCGACGCCGTCGAGAATAAGGAGGCTTCCTCTAATCTCCCTTACCCCTCGGTAGATCTTGCCACCGACCTTTGGCACAACGTACTGGAGCAGCTCGTCAGGCACCTGCGATCACCCCCGCCTTGCTTTCCAGGGTTACCCCGTGCCTCTTAGCTATTTCCTCCAGCCTGGCCATAACCCTGCCATAGAGCTCCTTGACGGCCTCCAGGCCCCTCTCATCCTCCTTCACCTGCATCATCTCGTAGATCTCGGGCAGCCGCATTATCTCCTCCACGGAGACCCTCTTCTTGATTAGCTCGTAGGCTTTGTCGTAGAAGTCGATCATCATCTTGAGGAGCCAGTACTGCTTCTCTGGCTTGCAGAATACGTCCTCACCCTCCAGCGCCGTCTGCCTCAGGAACCCCTCCTTTATTATCTCTGAAGCGAGCAGGATCAGCCTCTGGTCGTCAGGGAGGGCGCTCTCGCCGACGACCGAGGCTATGGCTTCGATCTCGCTAGCGACAGTCAGCAGCCTGAGGGCTTTCCTCCTGTACTGGGGGAAGTCGGGGGCCACATTCCTGACCCACCACCTCTCAACGATGTCGGCGTACTGGCTGAAGCTCCTCAGCCAGTTCACAGCGGGGAAGTGCCTCCTGTAGGCGAGGTCCGTGTCGAGGGCCCACATTGTGCCGACGAAGCGCAGGGTGTGGATCGTTACAGGCTCGTTGAAGTCTCCGCCTGGCGGCGAAACCGCACCCAGGACCGTAACGGAGCCCTCCCTCTCAGGCCTCCCAAGGGCCTTAACCCTACCACCCCTCTCATAGAACTCCGCAATCTTGTCGGGCAAGTAGGCTGGGTAGCCGCGCTCCACGGGCAGCTCGCCGAGCCTGCCAGCAATTTCCCTCACAGCCTCAGCCCACCTGCTCGTCGAGTCAGCTATCAAGGTCACATCGTAGCCCTGGTCCCTGTAGTACTCGGCAATGGTTATCCCCATGTAGATTGAGGCCTCGCGAGCCGACACAGGCATGTTTGATGTGTTGGCTATCACTATGCTGCGCTCAATGATGGGTCTCCCCGTCTTCGGGTCCTTCAGGGCTGGGAACTCCTTCAGCATCTCCGCGATCTCGTTCCCCCTCTCCCCGCACCCTATGTAGACCACTATCTGTGATAAGCTGTACATTGAGATTTTGTGCAGAGTCACCGTCTTCCCTGTGCCGAAGCCGCCGGGGATGGCGCCCGCTCCACCCTTAGCCACCGGGAAGAAGGTATCTAGCACCCTCTGGCCCACAAGCAGCGGCACGTCGCTGGGCAGCCTCTCCCTGTAGGGCCGAGGCTGCCTCACAGGCCACTCCTGCTTCATGCATAGAGGAATCTCTGTACCGTTGGACTCCAGCACAACCACAGGCTCCTCAACCGTGTAGTCGCCCTCCGGCGCAACCTCCTTCACGGTCCCGCTCAGGTTCGGAGGCACCATCACGCGGTGCTCGATAAGAGGGGTCTCCTGAACCACCCCTATCACGTCCCCGGGGCCCAGCTTCTCACCCCGGGACACCGTGGGCTTGAAGTGCCACCGCTTGTTCCGCAGTAATGATGGCACTTTCACACCCCTCCTGACGAAGGGGCCTACTAGAGCCGCTATGTCCTCGAGAGGTCTCTGCACCCCGTCGAAGACCCTGCCCAGGAGACCCGGCCCTAGCTCCGCAACCAGGAGCTTGCCCGTGGCCGTGACCGGCTCCTTGGGCCTCAGCCCGCTCGTGTCCTCGTAGACCTGAATGGCGAAGTAGTCCCTTGACACCCGCACCACTTCTCCTAGAAGCCCCTCCTCGCCCACGTAGACCACTTCCCCGAGCTTAATGTCCTCCACGCCCTTAGCGAACACTACAGGCCCTGAAATCCTCACGATGAAGCCTTTCCTTTCCCTCACGGCCACCCCCTCCACCAGTAGTAACCGAGATTAATGTTTTCCCCTCTTGGTTGACAGGGATGAGAATAAAGCAGCTGCGGGTTTACGCGCTGGTGCTTGCGGTAGCAGTTACGGCGCCCCTGCTCCATAGGACTTACTACTTGAAGGTAGAGTACGTGGCGAGAGGTGAGGGTGTTATAGGCCCTGAAGTCTTCTCGAGGCACTTTCTCCTAGCTCCGACCATCGAGGGGTTCCAGGAGAGGGACTACGCACAGGTTTTCATCAACGGCCTGCCTACCAGCTTCACAGTGAAAAAGGACAGCGAGGGTAACGATTACGCAGACCCTGGTTCCATCTCCTTCTCGGGGACCATAAACATCACACTTGTGCAGAGGGTTAAGGTTGTGCCCCCTCCCTTCAGGGGCAGGTGGACCCTCGTGGAGGGAATCGCATGGGACAAGGCGGGTGGGAAAACCTATCCAGGCGGCTTCTGGAGGTGCAACTCCTCGAGCAAGTCTTTCGAAGACCTTGTCTCTCTGTCGAGCCAGCTGAGAAGATCTAGCAGCACTGTTGACCAGTTCATCGTGAACACTGTTCAATGGACGCTTGAAAGGTTCAGCTACTCAGTAAGGGAAGAGGGGGGTGTGATGTGCCCTGCCAGGTTCATGGAGAGGATGTCTGGCTCCTGCGGGGATGTGCATGCCTTTGTGGCAGCACTACTCAAGATCCAGGGGGTAGATACCTCCCTCGTCTACGCTTACGTTGTTTCCCCGGAAGCCAGGCAGAGCATAACGACGAGCACGACCTCCTTCACCTTGGAAGGGGCCTATCCTCACATCTTCGCGCTGGCAAACATCTCAGGTATCCTGCTGCCGATAGACCTGACAGCCAGTACGGGCAGCTCACCCGCGGACAAGGTTTCCGGTGCCAGCGTGAACATGCTAGACAACATGGTGGTTCTCTACCGCGTGAATAAGGGCGATCCTAACGACTACCTTCTAGTGTATGCTCCCTCAGGTGCGCAGGAAGTCAGGCTGTCGATCCGCGTGACAGCTGACAGCTGGGAGGAAACCAGGCACTATGCGGTGCTTGCCATAGCTCTGGCACTACTACTGCTGCTCCTGAGGGAGGGGCGCGCTACTTCAGCCTAAAGCCGCAGAAGGGGCATATCAGGTGGAGATCCCCGTAAGGCAGCTCGCGACCACACTGCGGGCAGATGGGAGATGATGCAGGTGTCACAGGCGCCGCCTGTGCCCTTGGGGCAGGCTGCACCGGCCGCACGATGACCTCGTGTCTCTGCGTAGCTGCTGTTGTAGCCGTTGGCTGTGCCGTGACGAGCGGGGGGTGCGGCGGGCGCCGTGGCTGCTGCGCAGGAGGTGCTTGAGGAGTTAATACCTGTGCTGCCGGCACAACGGGCTTCACGAGCACCTGTGCTCCTTCAGCGGCGCGAGGAGCCTCTCTCACAGAGGGTGGCTGCGCTGATGTAAGCCTCACGTAGAGCTTATACGAGTAGGCATCCGCGACGCGCCTCGCCACCTCGTAGCTAGCAAGCGCGCAAGCGGAAACCGCGAGCGCCGCAGCGGCAAACGGCGCTACAAGGATCACGCTCACCGCTGGGAGGAAAAGCATGGCCAGCATCAGGGCTAGAGCCACCGCAGCACCGGCAGCAGCAACCATAATTACTCGCTGTCGCGCCTTCGCAATCATTCTATTGAAAAGCTCATCGGGAGAGGAGTCTCTCTCACTTGCTGCAGCGCCCTGTCTCGGCTTGGCCGCGCTTCTAAGGCGCACGGAAACCCGCCTCCCACGCTAAAGCTGGACTAGGTACCCGCCCGCGCCGAAATAAGCTTTTTCACTATAGCCTTCTCCCCGTCTATCTCGAGCTCCACCATGGAGCTCTTATCTATGGCCTCCACAAGCTCGTCCTCTATCGCGAGCTTAGGCCCGGTCAGGTTAACCTCTAACCCCAGCAGCTCGCTAAGCTCGCGGAGGGTGTACGTGAGCTCCCTCACCCTGCTCTTCGCATCGACAATTTCGTCCTGAACCTCCGAGAGAAGCTTCACGACCTGGAGCAGGGCCTTCCTGTGCTTCTCATCGATGTCCTTTGACAGCGCGAGATCCTCCACGATCTCAACAGCCTTTAGGATCTTCGCCCGAATGCTCATACAGCGGCCATTGAAGGAGGGCGCGAGGGCTTTAATCAAGAGCTACGGTCAGCGGGTAAGGTACTACCTAGGTATTTCGGCTATAGCTCGTAGAGCTTAGCGCAGCAACGCTGCGCCACCCTGCTTCCTGCGTGAGGCTATCAGGGCATGTGCGAGTAATAGGGCAGCGGTCGAATTCCAAGGCCAGTTTCAGCGCCAGGACATTGGCGAGGAGCGCTCGGAGCAGGGAGTACCTTTTCCCTGCGTGCTTTTCGAGGATTGCAATGCGTAGCCAGGCGGGCGGCTGGGGTGAGAGGCTGAGTATGCTCAAAACCCTGCTGCGAAGGGACATACCTCTCAGCAGCTCTGGGTACTCGAGCTTTATCACAGCCCTCTTCAAGGGTTCAGCCCCCTTCCTGGCGGCTGCGGCGAGGTCCGCCCTAACCTCCACAGCCCTGCTCAGCAGTATGAGGAAGACTGCGTATGCGGCGAGGTAGGCTGCGAGTGCCGAAGCGTGCGCTGCAAGTGGGTTCGCAAAGGCTAGTGGCGCGAGACCGAGTGCTAGCATGAGAGCGAGGAAGACGGTATCTCTCCGATCGAGGTGCTCTAGCTCGTGCTCCAGCACTGCAGATAGCTCGTCGGGCTCAAGGTCCACCAGCAGCTCGGCGTTGAGGACTATGCTCGAGAACCTACGAGCAAAGCCCAGTGATAGGGCGGTCACCTCCGGGACGGGGGTTATGTACAACACGGCCCTCTCGCCGTCGCCGAGCATGCGATATAAATCGTATTCAAGCAGCTTCACCTCGCGTACGGGAACACCCCACTCCTCCAGAACCCTCCTAACCTCGTCTAGGCGCAAGTAAGCTCCGCGGCGCTTGGATATGCTCGCTTTAGCCAGGAGGGCGGCGGTGTACACCTCGTCGTCTAGCCTCTCCAGCACCACTTTGTAGACTCTTACCACCCGGCCCCGTGGAACCCTCCAACGAGGCAGAGCGCGAAGCATCAGGTATGGTGGTAGGGCGACGGCTGCGAGAGTAGTGACGACTAGTGAGAGAAGCATGCCTAGCGCAAGACCCAGCCTCGTGAAACTGCTCAAGAACCAGTGGAGTGCGATGAAGAAAGCCGAGAAGATAGCCACTCTCGCGCCACTGCGCGTGAGTGCTGCTGCCACCCTGCTCTCTGCATCCGGTAGCGGGTTCTCCCCGATGAACACGAGAAGGAGCTCTGGGCTGCTGCCGTGCCTGCACAGCTCAGATATCTCCCTTAGGAGCAGCCTGTGCAGGCTCCTCAGCACCTGCTTTGATCCTGAGGTTATACTGACTTCGCCTGGGGTGTAGCGTAGCAGGGCTGTAGCCCCGCTGGTGCTCACCAGGAGGCAGGCATAGTTCCTCTGCGCGAGAATCTTGAGGATGGTGAGGCTTCCCGACTCATGCAGAGGAAAGATTATGCTTTCGAGAAAATCCTCCACCCTGTGGGAGCAGATAGGTGGGAGAAAAAGCCTCTTGGCGTACATCCTTGGCTACGCTCACTCAAGCTCTATCTCCGCCTCCTCCTTACGCCTGCTCCTGCTAAAGGCCGCCCCAGCGACAAGCGCCGAGGCGGCTCCCACGGCAGCAGCTGTTGTGACGGTGACCGGACCCAGCAGTGGGAGCTCGAAGAGTATGCCAAGGTTTACATCCAGCACGGCGTCGGCGGAGAGATTCACAGTCTGCTGCGCCGAGACCCCCTTGTACTCAGCCTTCAAGGTATAGGTGCCTGCAGGCAGCTGGGTGAAGAGCGCGCGCCCGTTATCGTCCGTCTCGAGGGACTGCGTGTACCCGCTCTGCCCGCTCACGGTGACCTGCGCCCCCGCGATCGGTGAGCCGAGTGCTGTCTTGACGTTGGCCTTCAGGTCGTAGAGAGCGCAGGGTATCGTGATCTCCTGCTCCATCAGCGTGCCGAGCACGACCTCGCCAACGGTGGAGCCCTTGTACTTGACGGCCACCCGGTAGACACCTGGTGCGTAAACCTTGACCGCCGCCACGCCGTCAACACCGGTCACACCGGAGGTCTTGAAGGGGCCCTCGACAGTGACCTCGGCGCCGACCACGGCTCTCTTCTTAGCGTCTACAGGCCTGATGCGCAGAGGGCTCCACTCGACAGCTATCGTGTAGACACCCTCTTCGATCTTCGCCCCGTTCTTCACTTGAACCGACACCTCGTGATCCTCCAGGACCATGGTCCTCCACTCTCCCTCCCAGCCGGCTGTGTAGTTCTCGAAGTCCGAGATCGTCACCCCGCTCGGCAGGGTGACAGACTTTATCCTCGCGAGCGCTGGCACCTGCACGACCAGGAAGGCCGCGTACGCGGTGCCCAGGTCCTTCTGGCTGACTGTGATCTCGACTCCTTTCGACGTCCACGTACCAGCCTCCCGGAAGTAGACAGGTATAGCCAGCAGCTGCACGTCGTGCTTGCCGGGGTTGCTCACCCTCACCGTGCTGCTGTAGACGAGGTACGCCCTAATCCAGTAGTGCAGGAGCAAGGGAGGTATCAGCAGCGACGCACCCCGCACCTCGAACTCGTCCTTCCTCTCGACTACGAAGTTCGCAAGGTTGCCCTCCACTTGTACGTAACTGCTGTCGAGGGGTCCCGGAGCCACGCTGTAGGCTACGATTATCCAGCCGAGGGGCTTCCAGCCGGACTTAGCCTTGAGTGTGAGGGTTTTGCTGCCCTTCGCCGGCACAGTCTGCTCGATGAAGTCCTCCTCCACGACGAGCATCGCGCTGGGCAGGACGTAAGCATCACTCCTCTCAACTTTCACGATGTACTTGCCGAAGCCTACCCGCGAAACCCTGATCTCGACGTGCTTGGGATCCACTTTCACAACGCCCGCGCCCAGAGCCTCCTGGTTCTTTATGTCGAGCAGGTCCTCGCCCTGAGGTCCCAGCACTTGCTTAACCGCGTAGGGTGCGTAGTTGTCGAGAGTAATCTTAAGCGTGACATCCTCGAGCCCTGTGCCCGCGAACTCCGACGTGTCAATCTCTATGCTATCGCCGAGAGGGTACCACGTGGTCCTCCTCATCACGGTTAGCGCGCGCACCTTGCAGGTGCCGTTGTAACCGTTGGACCCGAGGCTCACCTCTCCGCTGTACGAGAGGACGGACTCGAGGACCCCCATCCGCTCGCTCTTCTTGTCGTACTTCAGCGGCTGAACACCTTGCGGAGCGCCCCCCTCGAAGACCACAACGAACCTGTCGAGGGTGAAGCCTGGCAGCGGGCTAGCGCTCATAAGGGTTATCACGCTCTTACTGCCGAAGTCCAGCTCGTAGGTCTCCTCAATGGTCACCAAGAGGTCTGCACGCGCGTAGAACACTGGTGCCTGCGGAGGCTGTGCTGCCAGCGAGCCGGCGAGCGCTAAGCAGGCCAGCAGGACGCCCAGCACAAACTTTACCTTCATGCGCTCTCCTTAGCCAACGGGGCACCCAGGGCGAAAATCTCGTGATTCCACACCCATCCTCGATATCTCGCCCAGCATACATAGGTACTACGGACACCCTCAATGAGCTCCTGGGGCACGCCGGGAAGGTGAGAAGTGGCGCGGCGCGCGCGTAGAAGCAATATCGCAAAGCCTAAGACGACTGGGTATTCAGCATATTTCCATTAGTATTGTCAAAAACAAATGGAAAAGATATTACTACGTGGGTTTCCATACCAGCGAAGTGGTAAAACTAGCAGAAAAATACTCACAATGGCGGGAGGCCATAAAAAGCTGGTAGCAATGCACGACATAAAACCAAGGGGACCAGTAACACGCAGGCTACTCGAGCTCGCGGAAAACCCACCCCTCCTTGCACAAAAAATATAAATCCAAGAAGATTTTCCCTTTTGCCGCGGTAGCTCAGCCAGGTGGAGCACCCGACCGCGTGTGCGGCGCGCGGGGTGAGGCTGTTAACCGGGGGGTCCCGGGTTCAAATCCCGGCCGCGGCGCCACTTTCTCTTGCGCGCGCAAAGTTGCAATCGACAACCATGCCCCCTACAGTGCGCAGCTAAGCGTGAATGGATGATGTGGGTTTAAAAGGTTTTGTGAGCTAGGGGCCAGGCCTTCCAGGAACCAGGGAGTGCTCGCGCTGGCTCCGGGCTCTCATTCCTCTCGGCTTAGCGCTGCTCCTCGGAGGGGCTGAGCCTTGCCAGCTCGTAGTTGGCGCACAAGTATCGCTGAATCCTGCTTATTGCGAACTTGACATCCTCCTCGGTCACTGTCTTCCGCTCAGCGTGGCGGGAAGCCTCCACAGCCTCCTTCGCAACTTCCCTCGCAAGCTTCTCCAAAAAGTCCCTGAGAAAGATGGCTGCTTCCTCGCTGACTCTCTCAGCCCCCGCCTGGTGCAGTATCCTGTCTACAGGGGCTAGGGGTATCTCCTGCCTTCTCCGCCGTGAGCCACCACCGCGCGACATCGCATGTAGTAGTGGGCGGAGAAGTTATAATAATTTTTCTCTGTGCTTGAAAAAGAGGAAGCTGCTCTTAGTTTTCCACCGCTAAGGAGGGGAAAAATTAATCTAAGCCGCCCTGCCTTCGCAGAGGGGTCTCGATGGGGAATGTACGTATAAGGCTCGTGAAGAGGACTGCGAGAGAGCTGCTGAGCCGTTACCCCAACTTGTTCACCGAGGACTACGAGCACAACAAGCAGGCGCTTCTAAAGGTGGCCGATATACCCTCCAAGACCCTAAGGAACCAGATCGCAGGATACATCACCAGGCTTGTAAAGAGGCAGAAGAGGCTGGAGCAGCTGAGCACCAGGCAGGAGCTCATGGTGACCGACGAGGAGGAGTACATAAGGCGCATCGAAGGAGTCTAGCGATTCACACGTAAGAAGAGTTTAAATCCCATCGCTTCCATGAATTATTACTGGCAGCGGGGGTGCCCGAGCTAGGACAAAGGGGGCGGACCGCGAGGGCCCACACTTAGGATCTAGGCGGATAGGAGCTCCGCTGGCGTCGGCCTGCCCGGGTTCGAATCCCGGCCCCCGCACCACACCGCTCCGCCTTAAGCCCTTGTTCTACCAGGGTGGTTTTAGCGAAGTATAATTAGGCGGCAAGAGTTCCTCTAGGGCGGTGTCGGGAGTGCAGGAGGTGAAAAGCGGGGAAGCTGAGGTTTGGAGAGCGGAGCTGAGGGGGAGGAAGGTTGTGGTGAAAGACAGTGCAGCCGTGGAGTTTCTCGCCCAGAGGGGTTACGGCATACCGAGGGGGGGTGTCCTGGAGCTTGAGCTGGTGGAGGCCGCCTACCTTGCAAGCAGAGGGATGATCGCCGTGGAGGATGAGGGCAGGCGGCTAAGCTTCATCGACCTCGTGGAGCTGGGCTCGAGGGAGGACCCTGACTTCTGGGTCAAGCTCAATGTGTACACCGACCTCAGGAATAGAGCACTGGTCGTCATGCCGGGCGTCACGAGCTACGAGCTGCTCGTAGACTGGAAGCGGAGGGACTCGGCCAGGCGGTTTCTCGTCAGGATAGTGAAGGAGGGGGTTAGGATAAGCTTCGCGGACTTGGAGGAGATGCACAGAAGAGCTTTGGAGAGCGACCGCGAGCTAGTACTCGCAATAGTCGATAAAGAGGGGGTTGTCACGTACTACACGGTAGAGGGGGTCGCGCATGTCACAAGCGTCTCGTGGGAGGAGGGTCTCGAGCAGGCACAGCCTCAGCAAGAGGGATAGAAGGAACTTCGCCGAGAAGGTTGCTAGAGAGCTGGGTGCGAAGTTCGGGGAAGCTGTGGAGGGGAGCAGGAGCGTGGAGGTGGCAAAGGTCTCGGGTAACGAGATCCAGGCGGCATACTACCTTGACGGGGTGCTAGCTGTGCTCGAGCACTCACAGTACGGGCTCCTGCCCTCGCTCTTCTACATTTACAGGACCGGCGTTACCCCGGAGCTCGCCAGCGTGTACGTCGACTCGGGGGCTGTCTCTAGGATACTGAACGGCGCTGACGTGATGGCGCCGGGAATCACAAGGGTCGAGGGCGAGGTGAGACCAGGTGACAAGGTTCTCGTGAAAGATGAGAAAGGGCGGCCAATCGCGGTGGGCGTCTCACTGGTGAGCTCATCCGACGTTGGGCCCTCGAAGAGGGGGAAAGCCGTGCTGAACCTTCACTACGTGGGGGACGATTACTGGAAGCTGGCACAGGGCTGAGGGGCTAGACAATTCTGATGGCTTCCGCGTTCTTCGGAGCCAGCACTTCTAAGTTCAGGTTAAACTTCTTCCTGAACCACTCGCTGAGGAAGTAGCTGCGCAGCTCAGCTATCTTACCGCTCTCGCCATGGTTCAGTATGAGAAGCTTGGGCGACGGCTCCATCCTTCTCACGAAGTTCTCCAGCTGCTTGCGGTCGCTGTGGCCCGAGAAGCCTTCAACCCTGAAGACTCTCATCTGGAGCTCCACAGTTACCATTTTACCCGAGTGGTCCGTGAAGGTGAGCTTGCGCAGACCCTGTAGAATCCTTCTGCCCAAGGTGCCCTCGGCCTGGTAGCTTACGAAGACTAGGCTGCTGTTCCCGTCTCCCGCGAGAATACGCAGGTAGTCTAGGACAGGACCCCCTGTGAGCATCCCAGAGGTCGCTAGGATTATTGCAGGTCTCTTGCTGACAACCTCCTCTCTCTCCTCCCCGTGGATAACGTGCACGTTCTCTGCTGTGAATGGGTTCTCATCGTTGTAAATGAGGTTCCTCACCTCGGCCGAGAGGTACTCCGGAAAGGTCATGTGGACTGCGGACACCTCGTCCACCATACCCTCTATGAAGATTGGCAACTGGGGGAGAACACCTCTCTTCATGAGGTCGAGGAGGCCGATGAGCACCTCCTGAGCCCTGCCAATGGCGAGCACGGGTATCAGTACTACCCCACCCTTCTCCGCGGTGTCTCTCACGATCTTAGCCAGCTCAAGCCTAGCGTCATCCTCGCTTGGCAGCACGTCGTTCCTACCACCGTAGGTGGACTCCATGATGAGCACTTCCGCCCTCGGAAACTTGCTGTTGGCAGGGTCTAGGAGCATCGTCTTGGCAAACTTCATGTCACCCGTGTAGACAGCGTTTATGAGCCCCTCGCCAATGTGGAGGTGAACGATCGCTGAGCCCAGGATGTGCCCTGCCCTGTACAGCGTCAGCCTGACCCCGGGAGCTATGTCCGTCACCTCCCCATAGGAGAGAGTGTACGCGTGGAGAAGGGCTGAGTTCACATCGCGCGCAGAGAAGAGCTCGCGCTTTCCCTCCCGGCTGGAGACCTTGAGGTAGTCCTCGAAGAGAAGCTTTGCCAGGTGCAGCGTGGGCTCTGTCATGTACACCGGGCCCTTGTAGCCGTACTTGTACAAGAGGGGCAGCGCGCCGCAGTGGTCTAAGTGTGCGTGGGTTATCACGACCGCGTCTAAGAGGTCGACGTCGAACTCTGGGAGGTCGAAGAGCGGTAGTTCATCCTGCTCGTTGGTCGGCTTGATGCCTGCGTCAAGCAGAATGTTGGCCTCGGGTGTTTGCACGAGTATGGCGCTCCTGCCAACCTCCTGGAAAGAGCCCAGGGCAACTATGCGGACCCTGTCTATCTCGAACATCGGCTTGCGGTATATCCTGTCACCTAGCACTTTGAGGAACTCCCTGCGATCCTCCGAGCCTGCCCTGTACAGCTCCCTGAGCTCGTGAACGGTTCTACACCGAACAGGCGGTCTCCTCAGGATCTTGGGGTACCAAAGCGTCTCGAAGAAGATCCTGTGCAGCACGGAGGGGTCGACCTTCTCCGGCGCTAGAACCTCTATTTCGACTTCACCGGTCTCGTCGTTGAAGAATAGGTCCCTGAGGCCAGCCTCCTTTGGGAGGAGCCTCTCGATAATCTCTTTGGACTCGCCCTCCCCCTTTCTCAAGCTGGGGTCGCCGCGGATGACCACGCGCTTCTTGATCGTCTTCGCTATCCTCCTGACAAGCTCTCCCTCGTTCTCGAAGAACACCCTGGGATTCCTGGTGTAGATCACTACTTTCGGCCCCTCGAACTCCACCCTCACAATGCCGGCCTCGGGTGGCACGTTTGTGAAGATACCTTCTCGTACTTCCCGAGCTGCCTCCCAGACATGCTCCAAAGCTGGTCACCTAGCGCTTGCGAGAAACCTCCGGGCAGGCAATCGTGAAGCGAGTTTATATTTTTGCCTCTAAGCGCGCCGCGCCGGACCTCAGGCTCTCAGGTACTTTATACCCTCCTTGCTGATAACCGCGACGTCGACACCTTCCCCGCTGCCAGGGTCCCTTGAGAGTGCGGTTCTTACGGCTTTAGCAGCTATTTTCACAGCCTCGTCGATGGACAGGTCGCTGCGATACTCATTCTCCAGCACTGATACAGCAAAGGGGGATCCGGAGCCTGTTGCAGCGTACTTCTCAAGCGTGGTGGAGCCCAGGAGGTCTACGAGGTACAGCGCGGGACCCTCGGAGTCCACCCCGCCTACGAGCATCTCAACTGCCAGCAGAGGCCTGTAGCTGAACAGGATGAGGGAGGCCAACGTCGCTATGCTCTTAATGGGCATAGGCTCTCCCACCACAGTGCTGTAGTACCTTGCCTCCGCCCTCAGCCTCTCCACCAGCTGCTGAGCATCGCCGACCGTACCTGCTACAGTCACGGCGGCGTGTCTATCCACTTCGAGTATCTTCCTCACATCCTTGCTGGCTATGAAGTACCCGCTTGTAGCTCGCTTATCCGCTGCCAAGACTACGAAGCTAGGCCCTACTAAGCCCACGGTGGTTGTTCCCTTTAACACCTTAAGCTCGTCCAGCCGCATTCCACGCTCAGCCGGAAAGGAGATCATCGTAGATAAATACACAGCGGTGCTTTCGGCACCTGCTCCGCCCTCAGGAATGTTTATCTGACTAGCCTCCGTAATTGCGCGCCGAAAAAGTGAATGCCGCGCAGAGCTCTCTCGATGGTCACAAAACCCTTTGCGCGAAAGGGAGCCGTTTTCCAGCCGCTTCTGACAAGCAAGTGCTTATCGTGCGAGTTCTTCAGGGTTTGCATAGGCTCCACTCGCCCCCTAGTCAGCTACCGCGTCGTGGAGACCAGAATGCACTTCAACCGCTGTCCAGCGCTCTCTGAGGAGATGCAGGTTGTCGTTGTCGAGGAAATGCCCACAAGGCTGCTCGTGGAAGCCCCCTTCGTCGCCCCCGGAGCCGAGATAACCTACAGGAAGCCCGCCAGCTGCCCCGAGGGTTTAGACTGCGAGCATCTAGGGGTGGAGCAAGGCGAAAAGGTAAGAATAGTAAGAGTGCTGGAGAAGCTAGCCCCCAACCTGTGGCTAGTCGAGGCAGAGCTCCTGGAGCCACCTAGCCCGCGCCTATGGCTTGCTGCTAAGCAGAAGCTTCTCCAGAGGCCCCGGAGGTAGCCTCCTCCTTTCTCTCCTCCTTTCCTCGCTCGAACCTGAACTCCTCGACAAGCCTCACTTTAGAGATGCTCGGAATGTACCTCTCCACGTCCCTGAGGAAGCCGCTGAGGAGGATGTGAGCATTGGAGAAGGCGAATATGCTGCCGGGGACCTCCACCTCCGCTGCATCACCATCTATCTTCACAGAGACCCTATCCCTGGGGATGCCTTTGAACCATTTGAGCAGGAGTTCTGCGAGCTTTCCGCGGTCATCCTCAACTATTTTCTGCACAG
>Ga0080004_1148135_pt1 | contig 18980 bp, 22 predicted proteins | sample WasSprMetagenome_FD_69207 | JGI IMG/M metagenome (GOLD analysis project Ga0080004, IMG submission 69207) | Sulfidic aquatic microbial communities from Washburn Spring, Yellowstone National Park, USA - WS (SPADES assembly) (version 2) | ecosystem: Environmental > Aquatic > Thermal springs > Hot...
TAAAGGACGAAGCTGTGATAGCAGGCTTCGTGGATAAGGTGTTTAAGGAGAATGAAAAGGCAGTTAAGGACGCTCTAACCAACGAGAGAGCTGTAAACTACCTTATAGGCCTTGTTATGAAGGCGAGTGGAAGTAAGGCAGACCCGCATCTAACGAGATCCATAATTATGTCTAGGTTAAACAAGGAGAGGGCCGCTAACCCCTCCTTAAAAGAAACAAGATGATCGAGATTATGGAGAGGATGATTAAGAGAGGTGAGGTTGTGAAGTAGAATCCACCTTGCCTCTAAACCCAAAGAATTATGGGCGGAATCTTCTCTAACGATAGTAGCAACTTTACTGTGGGAGAACAAGCCATATATTAGATGTTAGCGTAGGAGGAGGTGTTGAGCGAGGGGATCAAGAGCGCTAGGCATAGTAGCCGAGTCAGAGCCTGGTAAAGGATAATTTGGTAAGCCCTAGAGTAGGGCCTACGGTAAGCTAGAGGGCCGCATAGGGGTAGACCCCATCCCCATACTTACATTCCATTCCGTGATCAAACTAAACAAGAATTACGTATTAAAATGGGGCAAGCCCCTATATCCATGAAACCCGCTCGAGAAACCTAGATCAATACACTTTAAGGTCTTATAAAGCAAGCTCCTTAAATGAAAAACCCAAGGAGAAGCTTGGTCTAAAATCTGGATTACACTATAGCAAAACCCCAAGAGAGTCGATGGCAAGTGCCAACACCGCCACTAAAATTAGTTATGTGCATGTCTCACTTTGGGACGACCTGAAACGATACTCAAGAAGCCTTCCCGCAATCCTTCTAGCATCCCTCGCTATAGCTAATAATTCACGTTCAAGGTCCTTTAGCTGCTTTATTTGCTTTATTGATAAGATCCTCGTTTCAAGTCTGGAGCTCATGAGCGAAAGTTCTTCCAAAGCCATACGGTCCCCCTGAATCGCGAGGAAAATTAACTTGACAAACTTCTCCGCAACTTCCCTGCCAAGCTGATCGATGGTAAGAGCTTTTCTAACAAGCCAATTTAGAGCATTCTTACTCTGTTCTTCAGCGGATATATACTCGAGCAACCTTTCAGAACGGATATACATCTCTCTTAGTGGCGCATGTATACTAACTGCCGAAGCAGCTGGCTTAGGCCCCACGGGGTCGATAACCCCAAGAATTAGTAAATCATGCGGCTCATTCGCCAGCAAATCCCAAAGATTTGTCAGCAAGTGTAGTATTAACGCATCGACAGGTCTTATCCCACACCATAGTCCAGACAACCTTTCATGTAGAATGAGCCTCCACCAGCCTCTTGACCACATAAGCTCTAAGGGTAGGACATGAACCGACACCCAACTCCCCCTGTCCAACCTAGTGCGTCCAACCCTACTTATTAGATAGCCTGCAAGCATTAACACAAGAAAATCCGAACTAACCTCTGGATCCATTGAGAAGCCATCTTTAAAGAGGGTGCTTCTCGTCAACGCGTAAAGTTCTAGCTTAAAAATGCTTGGAAGCGCATGCCCATCGCTTAAACTAAAGTTCTCAAGCCCTCTCCTGAGCCTATCAAGACCTCCAACTCTAGGAGAGCTGAGCACATCACTATATGCTTTAAGAATTGCGATCGGATCCAGCTCGCACTTCAGCTCTGCGCAAAGCTTCATAAATATCTTTTTATCATTATTACTCATCGGCAACTCGCTCAATCTTCGAAGGGTCTCTTCCCTCCTTCTCCTCTCAATAATTTCTTTTACAGTCTTAATAGCATCTAATATTGCTCCTAATACATCTTTACCTCTGAGCTCGATATATTGCCCGATCTCAGACTTCCGTGCCTCAACTAAGTTAAGGAACGAATACAGGTAAAGCTTTGGTATTAGTAGGCCCTCTGGCGCTCTGATCCTGAGAACCTCCAGCTCACTCATCTTCAACAATCCTCCTGAGTTCCTTAATTATTAATCGATCACCCTCCACTCCACCCCTTTTCTCACATGCATCCAAATTGTCTGCAAGAACTATCGGAAACATGAGGAGGCTGTAGAGTTTCAACCATTTCTTGTTCTCGTCAAAATTCTTGCGCAGGAGAAAGTCAAGCGACCCCCCAATTTCATTGAAGATTGATTCAAATTCTGGATAATCTCTTATAAAGACCGATTCAACACTCAGCCCAACCTCCCCTAAAACCGGCTCAAGGTTGTATACAGAGTCACATAGCCCAGCCCTCGCCACATCTTTTATCTTCTTGGCCAAAGGGCTTGTCTCAACCATTGATAGTCCCTTTAATAGCTCTGGAATACTCTCTCTTAAAGCCTGGTGATGGTTCAGCACCGCCATGAGCAACAAGACCTTAAGGGGATCCTGATCCCTCAACACCCCTATCATCTTATAGCATGACGCGGCTGACAATATTTCATGACCCTCAAAGCCGCCACTATACCTCTCAACTCTGTCTTGGTAATACTTGTAAGCCTTTCCCAAATCGTGTGCAACTACACCCAGTTTTAGAATTTCTACAATATCTCTTTGTTTAGCAACATTAACACCTGCGCTTAGAAGCCTCATATAGACCACCTTGACGTAATTTGGATTCATGCGCAGAAAGTCCTCCAATTTACCAAGACATCCTACTATATGATCTGCTAGTGATTGATTCTGATAGGCGTATGGCTTGCTCAACTTCAGACCCCTACAAGCCCCTCCACAGGGTCGATTCTCTCAACAGCAAGCCCTTCTATCCCATATTTGAGGAGGGAGAGAGTTAATGGCTCCCTACTATTCAGTATCCTCCTGATTAGCTCGTCTTTCAGGCGAACCAGCTTAAAGTCCTCGAGATCGGCCCTTATATCCTCGATATATCTTGAAAAATCTCTCCTTCCTGACCTTTTGCGTATAAGCACCATGCAGCCGGACGCCAATAGCTTCCTTGCAGCATCTTCAGACACCCCGACGCAAAATTCATAAGAAAAGCCCCTAGATATTTCGGATGCATCGAAAACTGTAACAATTCCAAAAGAATCCGTAAAACCTTCCAATTTTTCTAAAGCCTCTATTGCATCATCTTTGCCCAAGAGGGGCTGCTCATCAAGCTGGCTCAAAATACTAATTCTCGTATGACGTATTATCGAATCGGGATCCACATATTGTTCATAAACCCGCTCCATTTCGCTAATTAACATCTCCTCGAATTCTAGCTTTTCAAATGTTTCTTCACCAAGTCTTTCAAGAACATTGATGGAATCTTCTGTAAGCTTCTCGCTATACACCCCGGAATATTGTTCAGCATCCGTGAGCTCCATTACATATATATCGCCTTCTCTGGACTCGGCTGACCTTGCAACTCTTCCAGCTCTCTGAATGAATCTATCAAGTGGACATGGATCAGTTATCAGAACGTCAAAACTCTTATCCACACCTGCCTCAACAACCTGTGTTGCAACAACTAACCGAGCATAATCAATGTTCCTAATCCGTTCTCCTTTCACGTCCTCACGCAATCTTCCATGAAGAAGAATTGTCTGGAGATCAGATCCAATTGCTTGACGTATTTCTCTGAACATTTTCACAGCCCTTTCAACCTTATTCATTACAATGAGTATTCTCTTCTTGGTGTTCATTTTCAATAGATTTATGACTTCGTTCTCATCGGTTATCCTGAGCGAGATTCTTTTGAGACGCATAGATTTTTCAAAAACATCATCCTTCAAATCACCCCATTTCAAAACATTCTGTTCATCAACTTTTATCCCAACCCCCTTCAAAACATCCTTAATAGCCCTAATAAGAACCTCCGGAAGCGTTGCTGTTGAGATTACAAGCGGAACACCGGCTTCACATAAAGCCCTTATAGCAACAAGAGAGGAGGCAAGAGATTTTAACTCATCATCTTGGCTCCCTATATTGGATAGTAGGTGGAACTCATCAAGTACAACTGCCGATGAATATATGTTCGCTCTTGGTATGTCATAATGGGAATAGCCGAGCTCTATAATTTTTCTAAATTCCGGCGCCGGTACCTTGAACAAGTTCATCATAAACGTATCGAGGGTCGTTACAATAATCCCTTTACCACAGTAGAAGGGGGACATCGGCGACCCCATACACTGTTTATAAACTTTGATGCCTACAAAATTCAGCGTTTGTATATGATCGCTCAGCCTACGCTCGACATCATTGACTATTGACCTCATGGGGAGCACATGGATGACCCTGAGCCAATTGGTGCCATTCTCTTTACAAGCAAGCCCGGCGCAAAGGGTTATTGATGTCTTGCCATAACTCGTTGGTAGCTTAACGATAAGCGGGTTAACACCGTTATCTACTCGTCTTAGAGCCTCTTTTATAAGTATACGAGGCTCCCATCCTAAAAGCCTACATACATTTCCATAAATCTGGGAAACACTTGGGCCGTCCGAAGATACTTCACCCCCCAGGAGCTGGAAAGATCAACCTAACTCCTTCGCCCAAGTCTACATAGGCCTCTGCCTCAACCGGTATCTCGGAACTTGATATCGGGCTTCTTAATCCTGGGATCACATACTCCTCGAAGATCGGTGGATCAAACCTCCCCCACCCCCTCCTCCAGAAAACCTCTGTGTAAAATGGTTCTCTCAGAGCCCTCCCAGCGCTTGATGGGAAGTAGAATTTTGTCTCTATAACCCCTTTACCAATGTCGGATTTACTCAATTTTATACAAGATACTTTCTTGATTGTTACGAGTGACTCCTTACTACCAATCCTATTAATGTTCCAAGCTGCTATCTCTAGGGCGTGAGCTGGATCTTCATCCACCACGTTTTCAAGCTTTGTAAGGTCGAAGAGATATGCGGCCTCAATTGGGCCAGAGGGGTAATATATCTTCCCGCAGCAAATCGCTTCAGTCCTATATTTTGGCAGATATCTCCTTGGAACCATTTCCCCGCCAACTTCCTCCAAGGTTTTCGCTTGGAAAAGCAGGGTTACATACCTGTTAAAATCCTCCGTTATGAATGCACACTTCTTATCAGAGAGGGCGGCAGATGCCGTAATAAGAGCATCATCGAGCAAAGATGCGGGGCTCCTAAAATCTACCCTCCCCCTCCTACCGACCTTTATGCTCGTTATGAGTAGCTCGCTAGATAATTTCTCCCCATTTGGGCCTTTCAGTAATCCTTCTCTGACTAGTCCGCTTGCCAGCGCCCCTAGTAGTGTCGTCGGGGGTGGTAGCGGGAGGGATAATTGAAGCTTGCTAGAGTATGGGACCCTTATCCAGTAACCCCAATGGTACTCGGCCTTAATCGTCAGCCCTAGGATCATTTCCCTACCTTGCTGGCTTCATTAATAATCTCCACAATTCTTTTTGCGAATGCCTCGGGAGTTTTTACGACCTCAATCCCATCAAGACCTTCAGCAGCTCCCTCCCTATCTAATGAAACTAGCTTTAACTGTGGCCCGCTGCCCTTGATCCTCTCCATCAAACTGACAAATTCTTTTGCTCTTTCAGCGGTTTCTTTAACAAAGGCCTTGTCGTTCCCCGGAGAAACTAGGAAACTCGCTCCTTCATAGCACGCAGCAACCGCCGAAAGATATTCCAAGTTTGGCATGAACCTACTCTTCTTGGCGCCGAATGGTATGAGGGTTATAAAGGAGGCGAGAGCGGCTACTGCGGCCTTAATTCTCATATCCCTCTGCTTCATCAACTCCTTTTCAGCTTCCTCATCTCTCTCACCAAAAGCCGTCATCGGCTTCGCAACATAATCAAATGACATCGCGAATGTGAACGTATACACTGCTGATCCAACCTCAACGTTGTATGGCGCCTGATATTGTTTCATAGAGGAGGGCGCGTGTCTCACATGGAACTGCGTCTCAAGGGCTGTGGCCTTCACGTCCTTTAGCGCAGGTATCATATAGCCAACTTGGAATAAGGATGTCCTTTTTACAGGGGGGTCCCCGGCATGCAAGAACCCTCCAATATCGCAAACCACATCCTTCAAAAGAACTTGTACTTCAGTCCTCCTCATTTGATTCTCACTTTTCGGTATTAGTATGCCGTATTTCGTGAGCAAGGCATCGTCGGCAAACTTTAAGAATTCACCTCTCTCGCTCTCCTCGGTCAGGGGGAGGTTAAGCCTCTTGGCCTCATCGACGAGACACATTTGGTATGCATGTGCTAAAGATTCTCCTGAAACCGCTGGAACAAACCTTATCACATAACCATTAGTCGTTGGAATAACTATTGGTGCGGTTCTATGTCTGACCAGATTACCAATGGACTCAACGCTGTTAAGGCTTTCAAGATTCATCAATAACCTAAAAGAAATGCTAACAAACATCACGTGCTCACCTCCTCCCTTCTGGACATCGTTGATGCGATAAATTGCATGGCATAGCTTGCGATAGCCCTAGCCAAAGTTATATCCCTGCTCGACTCCTCGAGAAACTCCCTCACAACAGCATCGCTCGGAAGAGAGCCCCTGATCACGTAAGGCTTAGGCTCATCCTTCCGTTTCACCAAGATGCTATCCTCTGCGGTCTTAATCCACTCATCACAACCAGCTCTTTCAGCCCTGAGCGCAGCCTCAAGTATTCTACCATTCTCGTAGATTGCCCTGATGACGCTCTCAGGGCCTAAGGCATTGGCTATCCTATCAATGATAGAGTAACTCCCCGTATAGAGGCCAACAGCTGCGAGAGCGGCAGCAATGTCGTGATACCTTCGGAGATTGAGACTCACCCCAACCCCCTCAAGATTTTATTCACAGGACTTGGATATAAGTTTTATTGAGTATGAAATTATTTTCAAAGAATTGAAATTTATATATAAGCTGTTCCATAAAATTGGTCGGCATGATCCTAGTAATGACGCTGGGTTTTGACGAGAAGTTCGCGTTAAGGGCAATCCTCCGCAGGGGGCTTAGAGCTGGCGATAGGGTAATATTTGTTGTGCCGGAGGATGAGGACCCAAGAGCGGAGAAGGCCTTCTCAACCATTCAACAGATAGTTTTCAGATCTATTTCAGAAGTGTTCGTTGAAAGGTTTAGAATCCCGGTCAAGGACTTCCCGAAAGCTGTTTCGCTTACGAGGAAGCTTGCCTTAAGCCTCCTCAGGAGCGGCGAGAAAGTGATCCTCAACCTTAGCGGGGGACAAAGAATAACAATTCTTGAAGTTCTTGCAGGCTTCCTCAGCTGTGGCGCTGCTGATGTTGAGGTTGAGGTCGAAAGTGAAGACTCCTCAACGCTAGCCACCTTCCCTCTTATAATGATGACAAACATAGAACTTGACTATGAAGATGTAAATATTCTTAAGATATTGACACAAGCTTCAAGAAGGTTCAATGAAATCCAGTTAGCAGCCGGAATGAGCAAATCCTCAACCTGGAGAAGGCTAAAAAAGCTAATAGACCTAGGTCTTGTTGAAAAGGTAGATAGTAAATATAAGCTTACAGAACTTGGACAAAGCAGAATCATCGAATAATCCTGAGTCCTCTCTATCTTCACAGTCGTATACACCGTATCACCAGCACTCAGCAACCTCCTCCTCATCTACGGAAAAACCCTGACAATCCTCCTCCTAAGCCTCATACCCGTAGCAGTAAGCCTATCAACCATACCCCTCATATGGTACCTAGGCTTAAACGGCCTCGCCCTAATGAAAGGCCTATCCATACTCATAAGCTTCACACTAACACTCTACGTATTATCCGGTGTTGTGAAGATAAGGCTAGACAAACCGGCGCTAACCAAAATCTACACATCCTCAACAATAATGACCCTAACCATCCTACTCATCGAACAAACCTACTACCACAGGCTGCTAAAGGTGATGATGAGCAAGACCTCAACCCCCTAAACCAAGTGTTCGGAGCCGAACTCAGCACTCTACCGACACGCATCAAACAAAGAAGCTAACTCTTTTGGGGCTGTGCTTCGCGTAAAAAGTTGTTATGGGGGCTAGCGGTTTAATCTTAACAAAAGCATCAGTATAATCGAGATTATTGAGACGATGATTAAGAGGGGTGAGGTTGCGAAGTAGAACCCGTCTTGCCTATAAACCCAAAGAATTATGGGCGGAATCTTCTCTAATGATGGCAGCAACTTAACCAAAAAAGGTATAGCGATAAGAATCAACCCTAGGATTAGAAGCATCAAACCAAGCATCTGTAGGCCTTGGTAGACTTCACTCAACCAAGACTGCTCACCAAAGGGGTTGCAAATTAACTTTACTTTGGAGAATAACCCATATATTAGATACTAGCGTAGGATGGTGTGTTGAGCGAGGAGATTAAGAGCGCTAAGCAGGCGAGGCTGGAGATAGTCAGACTATACGAGGAGGACCCAGAAGGCTGGCATATCTTCCTGAGTAGAGACAATAAGGGGTATTATAATACGAGCGTTGTACATCGGAGCGACTTCTGGCTCATAAAGGAGGAGGTAATCAACCCCTACGAGGTCGTAGGTTATGCGCTCAAAACCACCCTTCAAAAAGACCTTGGGTTATCTGAGGAGATATCTTTCGGTTTAAGGCCTCTCCAAGGTAGAGTAGAAGATGTTGAGGTGGTGCTGAAGGCGATGCTTCAGAAGCCCCTTCCTCCCTCTAAAATAACATCACCGTACGTCGCTGAAGGACCCTACATCATTTCGACGAAGCTGAGTAGCTTAGCGCCTAGTCAGAGTGAGCTTGAGAAGAGGTTGAGCGCTGAATTAGACCGCTTGACTGAAAAGAGATACAGTTATTTAAGGCGCATCTACGGTTAAACCCTTTACCCATCTGAGCTTCTTCTCCTCATACACCCTTCTGCTGTAGACTGGCTTCGCTGGAACACCATACACTACAGTATCAGGTGGTACGTCTCTCGTTACAACAGAACCCATGCCTACCACGCTATTTCTACCTATTCTCACACCAGCCTTTATTACAGCACCCGCACATAGCACAGCGTTGTCTTCTACTACAACACCCACTAGCCTCTCACTCATAGGGTAGGGGTCGTTCGTTAAGGTGACCCTCGGCCCTATGAAGACGCTCTCACCTATTATAGAGAGAGGTGGTATGTAGACTAAGCCTTCGATCTTCGTATTAGAGCCTATCTTAACGTTGTAGTCTATGTGTGTTAGCGAGCCTATCGTGACGTTATCCCCTATCTCTGTGTTATCTCCTATGTAGACGAAGTGCCATATCCGCACATTCTTGCCGAGCTTAACATTCCGCCCAATGTAGTTGACTACGCCAGCCAAGTAACACCAACTCTCCTACAGGTGGAAGGGCTTGGATTCGTAGAGCACCTCTTTAGGCAGCGCGTGCATCCACTTCCTCAAGAAGGACAGATCCTCCTCACTATTCCTGAGCTCATCAGGCAGCATAATCGGAATCTCGTCAACTATAGGGTAGAACCTCCTACACTTGCTGCATAAAAGAACCCCCTCCTTTATGACGTCACCTTCTGAAACCAGCTCGATCAGATCAAGTGGGTAGTGCTTATCTATCGGGCAAGCCAAGATGTCGAGTAGTTTCCTCTTTAAGACTCATCACCCAAGCATCTACCAGCCTTGGTCAATTTTAAACTATCTTGCTAACATTCCTTATAGTTCAAGGTAGATCGGTACGCCGTGTTTGCTCGAGATTAGGGCTGCTTCTGCTATCTTCGTGTTGTTTATGGCGTCGCGTGCTGTGATGATCGGTTTCTGCTTCCCCTCAACACATTCGATGAAGTGCTGCATCTCTAAGAGGAGGGGCTCGCGCCACTCTCTCCTCGGAATCGTCGTGCCCTTATCATCATCTATCTGAACCTCTTGGGTTATGAAGTCTATGGTTACTATGCCTCCTGTGCAGACGGCGATGAGGCGCCTAACCTTCTTAGGGGTAACCCAGTTGGAGGCTATGAAAGCTGTCTTCTTTTCGTCGAAGCCGAGTATGATAGCGGCAAAATCCTCGTGTGGGCTCATTACACGCCCGGCTCTAGCATAGACTGAGGTAGGCTCTAGGTTAAAGATCCACCTCGCGGTATCTATGTCATGCACAGCTGTGTCTAAGATGATACCAACATCCCTAACATTACCTGACCACTTACTCTCCCTATGGAATTCGAGGAGCAGAGGCTCACCCAACCGCCCCGAAACAACAATCTCCTTAAGAGCTGTGACAGCTGGGTTAAACCTCTCGATGTAGCCTGAGGTGAGGATCACACCCTGCTTCTCCGCAGCCTCAAGAAGTTCTTCGCCTTCCTCCGAAGTTAGGGTAAGCGGCTTCTCCACAAATGTATGCAGCCCAGAAGCGATGGTCTTCTTGGCTATTTCATAGTGTGTGACTGTTGGTGTGCTTATAACAACAGCATCAACTCTCTCACACCTCAACATTTCATCAACCGAAGAGTATCCTTTTACATGATACTTTTCCTGATACCTTTTGACTTTCACAAGATCTATATCGCAGAACGCTGCTAAACAACCTAGTTCATTTAAGACCCTGAGGTGATTCTTACCCCAGCCGCCTACACCTATAACACCAACCTTCAAACTACGCATAATGGCCACCTAGCTTAGATGTTTTTGTGCTCAGAGTTTCACAGATTAGATTGGCTTTAATAAAAATATATTCCCCTCGCGGCTGCTCTTTACTTAACCTATTCCAGAGGGTTTCGTGGTCAGTTTGAGAACCTGAAATAATTAGTTTGATCCTCGGCTCGGCTAATATCCCATTGATCTTGATCTCGGGGTTGCTTTCATCCCAAGGTGTGGATGAAGTTGTTGAAACGTCGCTGACATAATCTCTTAGCCTCTCCAATAAAGTCTGGTGGATATTTAACCTATCCCCCCTCATCTCATACCTATCAACCGACCAATTTAATATCACCTTCGTCCTACTAGCCTTTAACTCTAGACTTTTCATCAACTCTCTTACTTCCTCCAAAAACCTCTTGGTAAACCCCTCGACAATCTTCAAAATGTTGGAGGCTAGGTGCATCAAAGGCTCTTTAGATGGTAGCGATGCCACTATCAGCCTCAAGTCAAGCAGCTGAGATGAGAGTGCGTCAATAAACACGTCTCGTCCACCAAGTAGCCTACCGAGTTTTACTCGTTCAGAGCCTTCGAGCAGCCCATACACTTCTATTTGAGAAGCGAATGTAGAATAGGTGGAGAGAATCTTCGAAGCATGCAAAGCCTCCGCAGATTCGCATCCCAAGGCGACTGGCTTAAACCCGAGTTTAGAGAAGAGGTCGAATACGTTCTTCTTCGGTTTAGATAAAAACCCTATCGCATAGGGTTCGATTGTGCGGGGTTTCAGCGGAGCGTAAACATACTCAAAACCATCTTTACTTGAAAGCCCACTCATCTTCTCAAGAAGCGCTACGATGGTTTCGAAGCCGCCTAAGCCGGAGGGCAGATGGTAGATTATTGTAGCACCTTTCATCATACTCTTCGCTACTTCACGTAATCTAGAGTTTACTTCACTTTCGGCTTCTTCAAGGCCGCGTCTGACTTTGGGTGCGAAGAAGATGTATTCAGCTTCGCTTAAAGCAGCTTCGACTGGCTTTATAGAGAGTAGCTGGTCTCTGCCTATTAAATCAGGTAGAGCGCGTATAGTCTTTGCGATGGCTGGGGTAATCTCTGTTGCTATTTGCATTTCCTCATCAATTATCGAGACCGGGAAACCTTGTGATGCTAATGAGGAAGCGATCTGATAGCCTTCTGTTGAAAAACCATATACGACCACACCTACCACTCCGTAAGCCCCCCGATCAGATTGCTGCTTTACTCATAATAATATGTTTTGCACACACAAGAAGTTTAACTCCGGAAATATTGTTTGCAGCCTTATCGCCATAGTCTCTTATAGGAATCCAGATGCTACTGTTTGAATGTGGCTTAGGTAAGATTATCTGTAGTCAGCTGTAGTAGACGTTAAAGGATACATAAGGGGTTTTTCACCACTCTTCTACTTCCACCATCTCTATATGTTGAGCCGAGGATCTACCGATATATTCGACGATCTGCTTCACCATATTAACTAGTGGTAGAGCCATCATAAGGTATAATAGCGGCTTAAACGTTAAGGTGAGTGTGTAGCCACCATACGATAGCGTCAGTACACCGCCGTTTGTTATCACATAGAGGTAAAGTGCTTCAACTATAGCTAGACCTACAGCAGAAGCTAAACCTATGATGTGATCTTTTAGAAGAAGATGGAGAATGGTTAGGGAGGCTATCATCAGAAAGTAGCTTGAGATCGCAGCTTCGATCTCAGCTGTTAGGAGACCCGTGTGGATAAAGAAGAAGCGCGGTGTGATGAAGAAGATCACATAGTTGATGGCTACGAATATCGCTGCTTGAATAGCACGACCAGCATACACGAGCGCTCTATTCTGCTTCTTAGGTGCTTCCATCCCCCATCCTACACCCTAAAAGCGCTTATCCACTCATATACGTGACCAAATGTTTCAAACCTCAGCTGAAGCACATACCACGCGCCGCTCTCCAGTTCCCCTTTAGGTAGTGTAAAAGTGAGGTGTGTAAGGTAGTGTTGAGAGGGTTGAGCAAAAACTTCTATCGGGGCTGCTGTATACTGTAGGTTTCTTTGCCTAGCTGAAGGTAGCGAAGCGTGAAGTACACCACTAACTGGTATAGGTGATCTGTTAGTAAACTCCGTCTCAATGTCAGCCTTAACGTGTGTTTCGTTAAGCGGCTCAACGCTTCGAAGCCTAAAGGTTAAGCCATCCAGCGCAGCGCCCACCCTACTGCTAAAGCCCCCCTCAAACGAAGCGGCTATAAAGGGCTGAAACCCAAAATCAACCTTAACCTTAAAAGCGGCAACGGTTTTGTTGAATAAAATCGCCTTCAAAAGATTGTAGTCGGTGCAGGCTTTTGTCAAATTTATGGGTAGAATTAGGTTTATCTGCTTCTGCGTCTTCGGCGGTATCATTATTTCACCTGTGCTTGCTGAGCCAAGATCTACGTCGCCTATCATAACCCATCCTCTCAGCGCTACGCTCAAAGGATACACGCCGCGATTGCTGAGCGTAAGATTAGATACTGTTAGGTGTGTGCCGTTTACGTTAAGCTGCGGCATACCTTCACCCACCCTAAACCCTTCCAGCAAATACGTGGCGTTTTCGTAGGCTGAGTATGCTAGTGTTGTGAGTGTTAAGAGTAGTGTGATGCCCAACCCTAAGGTTAGAAGCCTAAACCCCCTTGAAGTAAGAGGCTTCTCCACCCTTAGCACACCAGCCAAACTTACTCGCTCTTCTTCTCTTGCTGCTCTATCGTTGCTATACCTACACCTTTTTCAACTCTAAAGGTTACCACCCCAACACCTCTATCTACCTTGAGGAAGTCAACCCCTCTTACTAATAGTATAGAGCCGACCCAAGCCATAACCGCTAAGAACATTGCTCTTATCGCAGCCATTAAGATCTCGTTCACCGAAGCCAAGAAGTCGGAAGATATATTGAGTGATAGGTATTGAGTGAATGTTAGGTAGGCGTTATAGAATGTGAAGAGAAGCAGCGCAACACCAACAGCGGTGACAACTAAACCGATAGCACCACTCTTGCTAACCCGCATAAACGTACCACTCCTACAACATTTAATAAAACTTGTGCTCTATGGTAGTTAGCTTTTCACACCAACTCATAACGTTTTTAAGCCTTCAGCCTTGCTCAACGCAATTACACCTTTCCCACCTTCCTCTAACTACCTTACTATCTTAGCCGCATCCAATCCACGATACCTACCACTAAGTTGTAGGTTCGAGGTCTCCTAGTTGCAGCTCTTTGCCGAGGGCATCAGCCCATTTACTAACCACAGGAAATATTATAATATTTCCAATATTCGTCAATAATGTGCTCAGATTTCTCCCCTCCACGGCTGTTAGTTTCTTTGTTCAACAAATTCCTCCTCAACCGTTAGAGTAAGCCTTTAATGAGCTACGAATTTCTTACTCTTGGTCCTTTCAAAAATCCGTAAAGAAATTTATTTGAGAGACTCACCTTCCAATAAAAGAAGGGGCTGGAAATGTGGTTTAGATGTGGTGTTGATGTTTGGCATCTTGACTGCAGAGTCGGTGGCATCCTAGATCTAGAGCGGGGCAGAGTGGAGAGAGGTGAGCATGACTACATAGCAGCGGTTACAAGAAAGGGAGAGAAGTATGAGCTCCACATACCACCCTCCCACCTAAAGATCTTCGACTCAAAAGATTCGTTAATCAAATACCTAAGAGCTTTAGGCTTAGAAGAGATAGATCTGCTATAAAACCGCTGGCTGGTCGGGATTTTGCTTAAGCAGACCTACTAGTATGCGATTAAATTTTTGGTAAAAATCTACTCTCCCTCTTTTAGCCAGCGGTAAATAGTTTTCAGAGGCACGCCCAGCGCCTCTGACATTTGCTTGGCGTTATAGCCTTTACTCCTTAACTCTTGCATCTGCTTCTTCTTCAACCTTCTTTCAGCCTTATTGAATCTAGCTTTATTCTCAAAAATGACGCGATCTTCTTTGCCGAAGAGTGAAAGAGCTAACGTGAAAGCTTTAAGGTAGTTGTATTCCCTAGTGATATAACCTATTATCTTAATGTGGTAGTCTTCAGCAATATACTTTCTTAGCTGATTTAGCACCTCCTCTACTATATCGAGGCTTATGGGAGCCCCGAGGTTGACTTCAACCATCTTACTTTCAGGCTTGACTTCGACCGAGTAGCTTCTGTTCATTTTGGATCGCCTCCTTTAATATTATCACCGCTTATAATTTTTCTCATTCTATAATTTCTCGATGATGCGAAACCTTTATATACTGTCCTCCCATATTATAATAATGGAAAAATGAGAAAAAAAGGAGGTGGTCGATATGATGACTGAAAAGATGTTCAAACTGAAAACGCTCAAAAATAAAATAACCGATAGAGGGCCTCCAATGCTCTGAATACCATTTTTATTTTTTGTAAAACTAAAACAACGCTTTTCAGGTAATTTTTGTGTGATTCGTGGCGACGCCTAAGAAGATTGTGTCCGCTTTTGCGCACCAAGATCAACAATACTTGCTCTTCTCCATCTCGTAAAGAGACTCAAAATTTTGGTGGGCCGGCCAGGATTTGAACCTGGGACCTACGCCGTGTCAGAGCTTGACAGCTCACAGAGAGCTGTTGTCCTAACCAGACTAGACGACCGGCCCTCTTCTGGGCATGGTGTTGCTAAAGATGGGTTTATAATCGTTCTTAACTGTTCGGCGATGATCGAAGTGTCCGTTAGCATGTTTAAGGGAGTTTGGGTAAACATATATGTAGGGGCGGTAGGGGGTTGACTTGAGGTAACTGGAGGTTGTCTAAGACATCTCTGCTTCCTGGCTTCTATAAGCTTAGCCCAGAGGAGAGGCTGAGGGTTGTGAAGGAGTTCGCTGGCTTGACTGATGAGGAGGCTGCGCTGATAGGTTCGATGAGGGGGCTGAGCTTGGATCTTGCTAATCGGATGATTGAGAACGTGATAGGTGGGATAACGATCCCTCTTGGTGTTGCTGTTAACTTTTTGATAAACGGTAGGGATTATCTGATACCTATGGCTATAGAGGAGCCTTCGGTGGTGGCTGCGGCGAGTAACGCTGCTAAGATGGCTAGGGTGAAGGGTGGTTTCACGACGAGCGCCACACCCCCGATTATGATCGGGCAGATTCAGTTGACGAAGGTCATTGATCCATATTGGGCTAAGATGGTGATACTTGAGTCTAAAGATGAGATCCTAGAGTTGGCTAACGCCCAAGATCCTGTGCTCGTTAGGCTCGGTGGTGGGGCTAAGGATCTTGATGTGAAGGTTCTTCATACATTGGTTGGGCCTATGGTTGTTACCGAATTGTATGTTGATTGTAGAGATGCTATGGGTGCTAATGCTGTCAACACTATGTGTGAGGCTGTTGCGCCGCTGATAGAGAGGAAGACGCGCGGCAAGGTCTATCTGCGAATAGTTTCGAATCTTGCATCTAAGAGGCTTGCTAGAGCCAAGACCGTTGTTGATAAGAATGCGCTGGGTGGTGAGAATGTGGTTGACGATATTATATGCGCTTATGCTTTTGCTGCGGCAGACCCATATAGGTGTGCCACACATAACAAGGGGATAATGAATGGGATCATCGCGGTGGCTCTGGCAACTGGACAAGATACGAGGGCTCTTGAGGCTGGTGCGCACGCTTTCGCTGCTAGAAGCGGGCACTACAGCCCCTTGACGATTTGGGAGAAGAACGAGGATGGTGACTTGGTTGGGACGATCGAGATCCCTATGGCTGTGGGTGTGATCGGCGGGGCTACCGCTACTCACCCTGTCGCTAGGGTTTGCTTGAAGATTTTGGGTGTGAAGAGCGCTTCTGAGCTCGCTCAGATAATGGCTGCTGTCGGTTTGGCTCAGAACCTCGCTGCGTTAAGGGCCTTAGCACAGGAGGGGATCCAGAGGGGGCATATGAAGCTACACGCTAGGAATATCGCTATAGCAGCAGGTGCACAGGGTGCTCTGATAGACATTGTTGCCCAGAAGATGATCGCTGAGAAGCGTATAAGGTTCGACAGAGCGAAGGAGATTCTCGAGGAGCTGAAGCGTAGCTCTACCTCCTAAAGTTCTCTACTGCAGATGCGTCGTCTTCTTTTTGGCGCAAAATCAAATAGAGCTTCGCGTTACCAGAATCGGTAGGCTTCAGAGGAACGTTGGTGGATATAAAATAATACTGGTGAACTTGCGCAGCAGCAGAACATAGACCTCCCTAAATAGTCATAGTGTAAACAACCTAAAGAGAGAAGCTCGGCACAGAACTCAAAGCATACATATATGCGAGAATAGACTATGTGAACAAGAGGGTAAGCGACCTAACGGTGTGGTTAGAGCTAGCCTCAACGATCCTCCTACCGCCCCGCTGAAGATATTCTCCTAAACTAATTTGGGTTAAAACTCTTTAACAATTTTGTGCGCACATCTACCTACACCAATATATTTTAATGCCAATACACATGAGACCAGTTAGGACGTTGAGCGTGAGCGATAGAGAGCATCTCAAGATAAGGCGGGGCATAAAGCTGTTTACAGGCATAGATGCCCTAGACAGGATCTTCGGCGGTTTCCCAGACGGCAGCGTCATCCTCGTAAGCGGCTTACCGGGCTCAGGCTTCGACATATTCGCCCAGCAGATACTCTACACAGCCTCAGCAGCAGGCAACTGCAACACACTCTACATCGCAGCAGACAGACCGCCTCTAGAGGTTGAGAGCGAGATGGCTGAGAGGGGGTGGAGGATCGACACCCTAGCTGAGAAGAGGTGGGAGTTTCTAGACGCATACACCGTCAAGCAGAGCGTCTTGAAGGGCATCGCAGGCGCAAAAGGCTTCTCAGACCTCTTCAGAGGGCTACCATCACTCATCAAGGAGGGTAGGTGGACGGCTGTAGACACACTATCATCCTTCATCGAAGCGCTGAGGTTCGAGGAGGTCTTGGATGTGCTTGGGGAGCTCGTTGAGAAAGCGAGGGACAGCGGCGGGCTGCACCTCCTCCTCGTAGTCGAGGGACTCCACGACGAAAAGACGATGATCAAACTCGCACACACCGTAGACGGCTTACTCAACCTCACACTCGAAAGCAGATGCGCTGAGCCGGTAGGCTTGATCACCGTGAAGAAGCTGAGGAGGATGAACCACGTAAAGAGGGTGATATCCTACCGCATAACCGAAAACGGCTTGGTGATAGAAACCGTGACGAGAATCGTCTAAACCTAACCCTTAACCGAAGTCAAAGCCTCACATCCGCAGTTTGATGAAGGGCGGCTACAACCGCCCTTTAACCCGCCTAAAAAAGCTGTAAACGCCCTTTCAAGCTCCTCGAATGTCGAAGCCTCTATCACATCCATCTTATAGTGTGTAGCTAGGGTCTTCGCCTCGCCACTAAGCTTCGGCCAAGCTACGAGCAGAAATCTCTGCGTGTTCGTGTCGAGGAGCTTAGCGTAGCTCGCCAAAACATCCTTGCCCTCAACGAAATCCTTCGAGTAAGCTACATCAACCTTCACATCGCCATCGCCACACTTTAAGGTGAGGTCGAATGTGTGCGGTATCCCGCTTGAGCCGACGCTCTTCGCCTCCTTGAGCACCTCTATGCCGAACCGCTCAGCCATCAAGCTGAGCTCATCAATCAGCTTGTATTTGTCGTATTCTAGTTGGGCTATGCCTTTTTCGCTGATCTTGTAGTCGCTCAGCTTTCTGGTGCTGGCTGTCTCCTCCGTGAATATGTTTTCACAAGCTAGGCATCTGAATTCGAGTTTTGGTTGCTGCTGTTTTTCACCACACTTCTCGCATACGAACCAGGTGCCTAGGACTCTGCAGTCTGTTGGCTTCAGAGCTTTACCGCAGCTTGGGCATATGTAGCCTCCTTCTTTGGTTGTGAATGCTGATTCTGGGTGTACTCGCCCGTCTGCCTTATGCTCTATGAGGCGCTCCCTCCTTATAGATGATTGGCCGCACTTCACACACCTCAGTATCGCTACGTAGTCTGGTCTGCCGCAGCTGGGGCAAATCAATATGGTTGTGACACCGCACTCGATCAGCAGCCCATCCCTATGCATCTCCTTCAGAAGCTCTTCGCTGTCTTCGCCGAGCTTCAGATCGGCTAGATCTGTGTGTTGGAAGCTGTCTTCTCGGCGCCAGCTGTGGCGGAGCTCCTTAACAGCCATAACCCTCCTTAGGATCTCGAAGACGCTTGTACGCTTAGAGTGCTCATCAGGCGACAAACCGACCACAGCCCCGCGAAGCCGAATCACCTACCACTTTATCCAACAGCTTATTAAACGTATAGTTCGAATGGGTGAAAGCATCAAACCCAAGGCGAACAAGCAAGCTTTAAATATGAAAAGAGGCGAAGTCTTCGCCTAATGGGGTCACGTATTTATCGAAAGGGGGGGGGCGGTTTACGGGTTCTTCTGATGAGTCTGCTGCGCCCTACGCTTTGCTTAGGAGTGGTGATGCGTTCATCTTTAGGTGTTTGACGTTTGCTGACTTTAAGAGCG
>Ga0080004_1131648_pt1 | contig 18976 bp, 24 predicted proteins | sample WasSprMetagenome_FD_69207 | JGI IMG/M metagenome (GOLD analysis project Ga0080004, IMG submission 69207) | Sulfidic aquatic microbial communities from Washburn Spring, Yellowstone National Park, USA - WS (SPADES assembly) (version 2) | ecosystem: Environmental > Aquatic > Thermal springs > Hot...
ATGATGGAGGGGCGGTTACACTGAGCCTTCATATCCCAAGAATACACTTTTTCACCATTAATGATACATTGAGGGGAATGCTGGAAGTTGGCTTCACACAAGTCTTCCTAACACTCTCAAATTCCATAATAGCTACGAGGATAGCGGTAAATGAAAGGTTTTCAAGGAAGATAAAGGATGGACAACTAGCTTTAAACATGGGTTTAATAGAAATAATTTCAGCAATACTCTTCTCAGCAACAGTCATGTGGATCCTCTCAAATTTCCCAGTAGCAATAGTTGGTGCAATGCCAATCCCAGCATCCATAGAACTAGGGAAAGAAGTCCTAAAATTAAAGAAACACATCGAATTAATCATAGCCCTACTCGTAGCAACAACATCATACCTAACAAACTTAACCATAGGCTTCATCATTTGAACCACCACCTATTACATATTAAAAAGACACACAACTCCACAACAAACTAAAATACATCCCCAACATCCTTCATTCAATTACTGACTTCATCAAAGGCATGAGAGCCATAATAAATAAGACAGCATTCACAGGATCATCCAGCAAACCCAATACGCTCCCTCCCATCATTAACTATCCATCAAGCCATGTAAAACTTTAAGCCTAAACCAAAAGCGAATCTACGGAAACATGTTTAGTCGCTCATATCACTCAAAAATATCTCCACAAATTTAAATTTAAACAAATAATCTTAGGCTAAACCTCAAACTTCGTATAGTTATACATGCCAAGAACAACCTCTATGAAAATGTCTCCCTCCTACAGATGTTAGAGAATCAGAAGAGCGTATAAAGTTTCATTTTTAGATTTTGTTTGAGCTGCAGTTTTCATAGGAGGAGTGATATTATTTTAGCGAGTTTTTCGCTTGCAATAGTGTAGTTCATTAGGAAATCGATCTCCTTTGAGCTTTGGATTATTGTGTTCTTCATTTCCTTCCATCCTCTGCCATCCGTTATCCAGATGAATTGAAGTCCTCTTTCACGTACTTTCCGTTGGAAGTCTATGTATGCATTTGCCGTTTCAATAGGTTTGCTCCCTGTTTCACTATAAAAGTTGCATTCAATAACTACTCTTGGTATGTCACGTTTATATATGACGAAGTCAGCTTTCTTATTCCTCACAGTTTTAATGTTTCGGTCTTCACTCTTTATTCTAATATTTTGCATATTCCTTAGTTTCCTTTCAAGCAGTAGTTGAACGAGATTTTGAAATATTTTCCCACTCCTATTCTTTCTTGCATTCGTGTCTAATCCAACTTCCACGCCAATTAAATATGCGTACAGGTCGTTGATTTCGGAGAAAAGCTCCATTATTCCAACGTTTTTGCAAAATCTAACGAGTTCACTGGACTCATCTTCTTTCACCTTACGTTGGGAGAAATCAAAAACCTTGTAGAATGCTTTTTCACCAACTTCTATGATCGGTATACTCTTCTCCCTTATCGCAATTATTAGGGGTATAACTTGAATTGTTTCGGGATATCTCATGAAGATTTCTTTTAATTCCCTTTCCCTTTCTTCTGTCTTCACCTTTGTTAATGCATTTAGCAAAGAGATTTCCTTCACATATCTCCTCACGTACTCCTTAACCTTCTTCCAATCCACAAAATAATCATACGTCCAGTTAGTTTCAAGTAGAGTTTGGAAGAAATAATCTAAGAAATCCCCTTCGCTTTTGAAATCAAGCATTTCATATTTGACCATGCAGATAACCCTATTAACTTTAAAATTAAATGTTTACTTTTAAAGATTTGTATTGAGAAAGCATATATCTGCTTTGTTTCCGCGTATGCTGGTTCTCAATTATTCTAAAGGGTTAGGAATGTTATGAATAGGTTATGTGAGGTTTATTTAACGAAACTTGACCACACGTCTGATCTCGCTCATTGTAAATCCTGCTTCTAATAGGGCGTAAACTGCTAATGTGTATTTTGAGCCCATCTTCCTTTCCCTTGGTGGATAATTTGCATCTTCCTGCAAGGCTATCCACTTTAGTGTTGCCAAGAATTTCTCAACATCTCTTTTCAAGTTTTCATCGAGGTTGTTGAAGTAATATGCGATTATTCTTGGGACTCCCCATCTATAGTCCATGCGGATAAGTTTTATGACTGCATTTATTAAATGCTCTTCTACATCCTTACTTTTAGATTTTAATTGTATGTAGAAGGCTGCTAGGTCATCATGTGTTGGTACCTTAACATCTAATAATTCTCCATTTTTGAATATGGCTCGCCAAACGTAGAAATCGTATTCAGATTTCTCGTTGGGTACTTGTATGAAGACTTTGTAGTCACCGTAATCTTCAACTAGTATAACTCTGAAATTTCTATTGCTATGAACTTTGAAATTTTGCTCCATTATACTTCTCACATCGTTTGGGTGAGGTAGCGGGTCTACTATGAATCCCGATCCATTAATGTAGTGTTTATTGGATATTGCATTATGTACTGGAGCTTTATACTTGTACCAGCTTGGCACTCTTGGCATCTTTAAGCCCTACCACCACTTCATACTATCCCTATAATCATCCGCATCCTCGTTTTTGTCTGGCTTCCTAAATACGAATAGATGTTCATGGGCGATCAAGTAGAAGTCCGTCCAATGCTTTTTACCCTCCGGCTTTTCAACCCAACATTCATCGGCCGTCTTAGCTAATCCAGCCCACTTCTTCTCAGTAGTTTTCGTATGCCATTGCATCTTAATTATATCCTCCTTTAAGATGAAGCCTACATCTAAGAATTGTTGCATAACTCTGAAGGCTATTGGAACGTAGTGTCTATGCCTCCTGGTGTCGCCTATGAGTATGGCGCAATACCTTTTAGGCTTCAGCACCCTGAAGCTTTCCTCAGCAACTTCACGCATACCCTTCAAATACTCCTCCAAACTGTAAACTTGAGATAGATCCCCCTCTATCCTTTTGCTCTTGGAGTATGGAATTATGTTTGCGTATGGTGGGTGTGTGGCTATCAAATCTATGGATTCATCTTCGATCAAGTCTAAATTCCTCGCATCACCATGATACACCCTTATAATAGGCTCTCTGTAATCCGGGTCTAGAGGCCTGTAACTGAAGTTTAATCTATCCATGGTGAGCATAACTGCATCATAATTTATATCCACACCTATCGCATTCCTACCCAAAAGTCTACATTCCACAAGCGTCGTTCCACCACCACACATTTGATCCAGCACAGTCTCCCCAGGCTTACTATATCGTAAGATAAGGTTTCTCGCTATCTGGGGGGCCCAATTCCCCCTATAATCACCCCTATGTGTAGCCCAATCTCCCCTATCAGGAAAAGACCATACAGTCGAAGTCTCAAGAGAAAACTTGTCAGGCTGATACCTCTCGATCCTATAAGGCCTCCCAATAACGATCTCCTCATCCTCTATACGCACAACACTATGAGTCTTAACATACTCAAGATACTCCTCCCTAGTCACAAGCCTCATAGACATATACCTATCTCTCTTAGCCCTAACATCCATGGCAATTCACTTTAAAACCCATCCCTCAGAAGTAGCCTCCACAAGCCCCTCCCTCTTAAGATCTTGAAGGCGACCCCTAACAGTATTATAATTCACACCAGTTCTCTCAACGATCTCACGAACCCTCATAGGCCTATTCTCCTTCCTCAAAAGCTCCAATATCATCTCACGAGCAGGCTTACCATAACGCATCCTCATAAAACCCCAATATAAAATGATCAAAAACACTATTTAAAATTGATCGATCATTTCTATAATCTTGACGATCGAAGCCAAAGATTCTTACATGTTTTTAATTGCGCATGCATAAAACATTATATCATCAGCTTCAAAATTGTAAAATCATATTTCATAATAGACTTGATAAGCTCCAGTAATACCATAAAAAGACCTTATAAAGGAAAGCAAATTGATTTGTTAATCAGTGTCTTTATAAGAGTGAGCAGCCTGAAAATGGTGCTCTAAGCAACATCATCTATTTACATTCCATGAAGAATGCTCAAAGGAATCTAAGAAACCTCCGAAATGAAAACTTACGAAGGAGCATTACAAGCAAACTTAACTTAATATATTTATTTAATAATTTTATTGAATGAGTATTTGGTTGAATTTGGTGAAAATATATGTCTGAAGGAAGCATATCAAGCAATCTTGTTGATGAGCTTACGAAGTTTGCACTCTACAAGTATAATGAGTGGTATGTGATGCGTAGAGACGGATATCATGACGCTGAAGACAAGGATGAGTATATTTACGGGATTTTTCTCAAAACTTTGGAAAATCCATTAGCTTTACCATTAAAGTGCATTGAAGACTTCCTAAGTAAAGTGAAATTCTCTAGGTTAATGGAAGCTGATGAAGAAGGAATAAGAAATATGGTTTGTGGAGCTGGAAAGCTTACTCCAAGATTTGCCCCTAAAGGCGGCTGGAAGAATTTTTCAGAGTTTCACGTCGAGCTTGTAAAGAAAGCTAAGGAGTCTGGAGGTTTGATAAATTATGTTAAGAAGTTTAATGATGCTGAGTCTCTCTACCAAGAGTTATTAAAGCTTCCTGAAGTCGGGGAAGTCATCGGGCTTCAACTCGTCAGGGAGCTTAAGATGGTTGGAGTTGCAAATGTAAGTCTTGAAAAGCTGGGTCTCCCTCCCTCTGATCCTGTTAGGAGAGTTTTAGAAAGGACTGGCCTAGTAGCTAAGGGCTCCCCATGGAATACTATAAATGAGGTTTTAAAGAAGACTTTTAAAATACCTCCATTGGTGCTAGATGTGGGATTATGGATCATAGGCTTCTACTATTGCAGGGAAAAGCCTGAGCACGAAGCATGCCCAATAACAATAGTATGCCCAAAGCTGAGTGCAGGAAACTCTTAAATCATCTTCCTTCCATACATTTTTTTAGACCTTCTTCGACATGATGTTATTCGTAATTTCAAGTCAAATCGGCTTCAAATCCCATATCAATATATTTTGTAAAAACAATTCAGTGAGATCTTGAGAAACCTTTCAATGAAAGGACCATACACCTGTGAAAACATTGAAGATAGATTCTGGTTATGGGTAAACAAGAAGACTGGAAAGGCAGTCATAACAGGAGGTGAAGGCAACGGCTGGTGCATCCCACTAATAATTGGAAACTCAATAGAAGAAGTACTCAGGGAATACATCAAACATCCAGAAAAGACAAAACCGAGATTCGCTAATCTCCTCGAAGCCCTAATCTACATAGATTCTAAATCATAAAACACTTTGCTCAGAAGATTACATAAAGAATCATTTAAAATTGCTAGTGTTTAACTTTTTTGACGTCTACTTTTCCTCCGCATAGATTTTTACCTAAATCCTTCCCAATAGGGCAATCTTCTGGCTGGCAAGTTATTTGAGGCTCCTTTGTGTAATAAGGAAATAACCAGCTAATTATGGAGCAGTATTTTTCCCTACCTTTATGACAAAGCTTATTTTCACCAAATGGACATTTACTACATTCCTTCCTTCTACACGCGTTTGCTCCTATTTCGAAGGTAACATCAAAAACGGAAGGCGATATTCCATACTCTTGTGCAAGCTTCCTAGCCATTTCTTTAGCATTTTTTATTATACCCATTGCCCTAAACAACCTTATGTTCCATACATCGCCAGGCAATTCTATTTCATTTTGACTAAAACATTCTTCATTAGTCCATATTGAAAAAAGCTTTTCACCATCAATTTTCCCGTAAACCTCGATTAATGCACCTCTAAAAATTTTAAGTATAGAAGGATCTCTTCTAAGAAACATTATAAACATCCAAAGCCTCTTTCTCTGCTCCCTCCTAAATTTCTCTAAATCTAGAGGGGAAAGAGATTTAACGGAAGCATTCTCCCATAAAGAATCGTTTAAAAATTTAGTTAGCTTAAGTATTCCATTCTTCCCCTTAAACTCAATAATTGCATTCCCAAGCATCTTCACAAATTTAAAACTCAAACTCTTGTTTTCATCTATATCTAGCTTGGAAAGGTAATCAAACGTATTCTTAATTCGGAGATAATCATCTCTTATCAGTTTAAAGGAACCTTTGATTATCGGAATGTCTGCCATCATTCTTCCAAGTTTATCTTTCCTTAAATTATGCATAACCTTACTGACATCAGAAAAGGAGCTAGGATTCTCCTTAAGTATAGTTAACATGGCTTCCTCACCATCCGTCCAAACCTTCTCATAAGGATAGAATTGATCTATCATACTACAAAGCCAAAAAAGGAAAATTCTCTCGGAGTACGTCAATTGCAAATTCTTATGAATATTTACCCCCAACTTTCCCCAATCAATTGTATTTTTAAATCTAAGCTCATCAAGCTTAATACAAACTCTAACGAATCGATCTTTATTCAACTTTTCAGACATAAACTTAACATCATATTTAATTCTTGAAAAGATTTGAATATTTCCATTTCATAAATTCTCCTTCATGCTAAGTAAGAAAACCTTTAAAATGTTCAATAATGTAAAGAAGCATTATGAGAAATACAAAGTTCGCAATACAATTTAAGGAGGATTAAAGTTAATGAAGCAACTCCTTCCAAAATGGGATAATCATGTTAGTCCAGAACATTGTTTTGTAAATGATTCTCCCTATTCAGGGTATGAAAAGGGGAATATACTTGTAAGTTTTAGGAAGGGTGAAAGAGTACTTGTCATCACGGAATGTAGTAAGAAGAAGCTTGGATACACCTCTTCCGTTAAGGCTCCAGCTAAGCAGATGTATCAAGGTAGACTTTTCAAGGCTGTTAAAAATTATTGTGAGAAAATGGGGTTCGATTACCTGATAATATCAGCAAAATACGGTTTACTCCACCCAGACGACGTGATCGAAGGATACGATATGGTTTTAAAGACAAAGAGAGATATTGAAAGAATACGTCCACAAGTAGAGGAAAAACTAAAACCAACACTTGAAAAGTATGAAAAGATCATTGTAATAGCTGGAAGATTATATCGTGAAGTCCTCAAAAACCTATGGGACGAAAGATTCATTACAATTGAAAGCAAAGGATACGGAGACCTCTGCAGCATCATTAACAAAGCAACAACCCAACAAAAATGATATCACTATCTCTAATATGCCACGAATCAACGTCCATCAAGCCATCAGCTTTACAATTCCCCTATCAATCCAGAACTTTTACTCAAATCATTCTTGCTGTAAAAATCTCTTAGTCCTTTCAATAGAGTTCAAAATAACCTCCTTATCCCTTTCATTAATTGGTTTGGCATTAAGATGCTGAGTCAACCACAATCCACTCTCTCTTATTTCCGGTATCGGTGAATAATTCCCTAACCAATTTTCAGACGGCCTACACAATTTACAGCTAGCCAAAGTTCCAATTAAAGCACGCTCAAGCATCATCCTTTCTGCCTGACCATTCAGAACAATGAATCTAAAGGAGAATCTCTCCCTAATTATTCTCGTTATTTTCTCCTCCAATTCTTTCTCCTTATTTATATTTCTCATGAACCCATAAGGCTCCCTATCCTCCCTCTCCACAAACTTGATATTCCATATTTCCAAATAACTATCATTATCCCTATTCAGCAAAGCCCTCCCAATATTCTTCCTAAAATACTCCTATCAGAAGGTTTAGGCCTATTCCGATCAAAATACATTTGACGCTCATATTTACCTAAAAGGTAATGCTCAGCAATTCGATTCCTAAGACTCCCACCCCTATGAGTACCAACCCTAACTATCCGCAGCTTATCACCACCATGCCCCCAAACCTCCCCATCCTCATAAAAAGTACACACCACACTTAGGCAACAAACCCAACCTAAAAGGATACCTAATAAGCGGCAACTCCTCTAACTGCTCATGCAACCACTTACATAACTCAGACATCAACTTTCACCATATATAAAATAACTATATACCCCTAAGTAGAATTTATTGTTATTATCAAGCTAACATATGGCTGCTCACTTTTAGGTTTCACTCAATAAACTTCCTTAATAGTGTCTTAATAGCAGATGTTTTATCAATTTCCTTCTTCAACAATTCTATATCGTATTCCTTAATGAACATACCTCTAAATATTTTAAACCTCTCATTTTTCTCATCCCATTTTTCATACCAAAACCTCAATGCACGTGAACCATCATTAAACTCTATGTAATCTATGACAGGATACCAGTACCCAGCAGGGGTCCTTTTTGGTACAAAAACTCTTTCCACAACCTTCCCCCCAAATGCCTCCCGATACTTCTCTGAATACCCTTTAGGTATTGAAAACCTCTTACGATAAGGCAACTTTTTCTGCAATTCAGGTGGAATCGGATATTCTTCCTTCATACAACCACTGTTTCATTACTCTCCTCCTTCTGAATTCTTAAATCTTACCATTTCTTCTTTTGGACATTTTTCATCTAATGGTAGAATATTGTATAAAGGCTATTGAACAGTATGAGAAAAATAAATTGAGGCGGAAATTAAAGAGTTCGTAAAGGAACTAAAGAAAACAGAAACGAAATATTAAAACCCTAATGTTTATGCATTACAGTTAGCTTTGGTGTTGTATCAGGTTCTGCAAGCTTCGTTATCACAACGTACTTACCATATTTCTTAAGCTCTTCTATGATTTTCTCGAATCTTTGTGGGTCAAAAGCTAGAAGTGCCTCATCTGCTAATATCGGTGCTAAGCCTTTATATTCCTTAAATATTTTTAGCTTGTAACCAGTCAAAATAGTAACCAACGAAACAGCTAATCTTTCACTGGTGCTTAGGGTGCTTAAAGGCTGTTCGATCTCTTTACCGCTTGGAAGAGTTCTGACAACCTTAACTTCAAACCCCCTTTTCACTTCACCTGTAATTGCATCACGTACTTCACTACTTACTAACCTAATGGACTTGAGCCATGTGAAGCCTAATTCCCTAATCACTTTCGATGCTATTTTAGCAAATTCATCCTTCATTTCCGTTAAAGTTTTGTAAAGCTCTTCTTCCATACTTTTAAGTTCCTTTTTTAATACCTCAACTTTCTCATTTATTTCAGTTAACTTTTTACCACTCTCACTTTTCTCAGCGATGACTTCTTCCAAGTCTCTAATTTGTTGTTCCACTTCGCCTAATTTTCTCTCTATCTCAGCTCTTCTCTCTGCGATTTTTCGTTCCTCATCTGATAATTCTTTCTTGAGATCTTCTAGCTCTTTAACAATATCATTCTTCTCATTTTTAAGTTTAATAAGCTCCTTCATGTAATTCTCTAAACTTTTAGTAAAGCTTTCAAGTTGCGTTACATATTTCGGCATCTTTATAGCTTCAATTTCCCTAATCTCATTATATTTCTTTTGAAACTCCTCAAGCTCTTTCCACAAGCTCAATCGCTCATCATCGATTCTTGCGATTCTTTCTTCATAGTCTCTAATGATATTAGCTTTTTTCCTTTTTACATCCTCTTCAGTTGCTCTCAGCCTTAAGCTCCAGAATTCATCAGGATTTTCCACAGGTGTACCACAAATTGGGCACGTCGTAGCTCTTGTTAACATAGCCATCTTAATAACAGGTATCCTTGCATCTTGACCGCTTATATATCCACTTAGTTCCTCTTTTAATTTATTTATAAGGTTGTCAGCTTGTCTAATACGCTCCTTTAAATTTTCAGCATATTTATCGGGCTCTCTATAGTGCTCATAAAACTCGCTAATCATTATTTTTAGCTTTTCTACTTCTAGCTGCAACTCTTCCTTTCTTTCCTCAGCCGTTGAGATAAGTTCCTCATTAATATCTTTAATCCTTCTATCAATCTCTCCTAGTCTCCTACTGAGCTCTGCTATACGTCTTTCTACTTCATATACCCTTTCAACGGAAATTCCTTTTACTTTCTCTAATTCTTTCTCCAGTTTTGCATGTTCACCTTCCAGAACCTTCCTTTTCTCGTCAGCTTTTGCCAATTCTTCAATATCTCTCTTTAAGTATTCTCTTTCCTTTTCCAAACTCTCTATTTGTGATCTAAGCTCCATCCTCTTCTTTTCATAATCCTCTAATCTAAAAACCTTGACCAAGTAGTCCGTTATATCCGGTTTCGTTTCCAGAACTAGTCTCTTAACTACTTCTCCGAGTTGCGAATCTAGGACTATGTACTTCATTCTATCGTCCATTGTGACAGGCTTAGACTCGGCCTCGATAACTTTGTCTCCTTCCCTTTTAAACCTCCTAATGAAAGTCTTACCACCTACTTCCACTTTTATGTAACCTTCATCAGCATCGTAATTCAGAAGCTCTGTTACTGGAGTCGCATTGGGAATGTACATAGCTAGTAAGGCTTTTATTAATGAGGTTTTGCCCATAGCATTTGGCGCTATGACTTCAGAAAGTCCTTCTTTAAACTCAAACTTATGCTTACCAATAAAACCTCCTATGTTCTCAAGTTCTACAGTTATAACCATATTCACCACCTTGTGAATACATATTCAGTAATATTAATGCTCTTAAATAATTGTACATCTTCATTACTTGGTTTTCCGGATAACCATTTTTCCCCTAATCTCCTTATTTCTTCAGGAATACAGTCTTCCTTTATGTATCTAGCATATATCAAGTCACTTCTCAGCCCTTTTTTCTTTGCTTTGAGGTGTGCGGAATATAAAAATGATGCTGAAAGACCGTCATCTAAGCTCGTTATGAAGATAATGCCCTTTCTACTGAACATATCCACATGAATTGGTATTTTCCTCTTAACTTTATTAAGTTTATTTATTAGATCCACGTAGTAGCTTTTTTCATATTCAACCTTTAGTTGCAACATTAGTCTAACCCCATTAAGAATATACTAACGCATCTTAAAATCATTACTATCAATATTGGGATAGTATCATTACCATAAAGGACTATATTAAAAAAGGTTTCCAAGTTTCTCTAGATAAAGAAGTTGATAATGATTGTGATAGTGATGAAAACGTTAAACATTTTTTAAAAGATTTCCAATCTCTCTAGCTTCTCTATGTAATGTTTTATTACCATTCTCTCTACTTCTCTTGCCGATTTTGGCGGTGGATTCATTAAACGTATTTCCTCTTTGACCTTCTCAGACTTTACTCCGAGCTCCATGCATTTCTTCTCAGCTATAGCTAGCGCAGTCTCTAAGCTTAAGGGCTTAAATTCTACTGGGTAAAGTCTATCTATCAGAGCTTTGTCTACAAGTTCAATCCAATTTGTCGTTGCCATAACCCCTATTCTTGACGTGTCTAATTCATCTAACATGTGAAAGAAAACGTTATCCTGCGCTATATGCCATGACTCTATTCTTTCTTTTCCTCTAGACATAAATATAGACTCCACATCATCAAATAGCAATATCGTATATCCAGCTCTCTTTCTAGCCTCTTCAAATACTTCAACAATTCTCATCTCAGACTCACCATACAATGGTCTAGCTATGTCAGAAGCATCAACAAGCATCAGGTGCGTGTCTCTAAACTTCTTACCAAGTTCCCTGACGATCGCATAAACTAGGCTAGTTTTGCCAGTGCCAGGTTCTCCATAAAACAGAAAACCTCTAATACCTCTCTTAATACCCTCCCTAAATTGGTAATAAAACGTCTTAAACGCTAAGTTAAATATTCTTCTATATTCTTCACCAACGAATCTGCTGATATCATAATCCTCAGATACCTCTTTTGCCTCAATAATCTTCAAGGGCTTAACAAATTGTCTAACTCTTTTACTCATCCTTAACACCTATGCAAAAATACTCCTCATATAGCATAGATCATATTCTAAGTCTGGCTCTTTAATGAACCTTTTCTTTATGAAATAGTGTACTAAGTGTCGCCTGTGCAGCTCATTACAAATTTCTCGCAACTCTCCAGCCTCTTTAAACTCCCTTTCAAGCACAGTTACAGGTATAGATTCCATTTGCTTGTAAATGTATATGTTGCCATATGCATAACCTGGGTCAAATACTATAAAATATTCATTCTCATGATTAATAATGTAGATGCGTGAGATATAATTCCTTATAACAGGTTCGCAGCGTATTTCCTTAAAATCCTCTATACCTTTTTTCGTGTCTTTCTCTAATCCTCCGGACATATCTTTTCACCCCTTCTTCATGCATTTTAACCCAAAGTTTATTCAGTTTATAACCTTCCGAAGTCTGACCCTCTATTATGATGTTGTCAAACATGAGGTCAAAGGCTTCCATTCTAATACTTCGCCATAGTTCGCTTGGATATCTCTTCTCAATAACAAAGTAGTTGTCTACCACGTTTATTCTCCCTATTTCAAGAACATCTTCTATTTGCATTCTTCCGGGATCAAGCCCAGAAATTGTGTATGTCATTGCTAGCCTAAGAAACGAGGGGATCAACAACCCCTCTTCAGCATATTTCCTACTCTTTATAGTGTGAGTAATCACAAAAATGCTAGTGAGACCACTTGCAACAGCAGTCATTCCTGCAAATTTTTCAGTATCTACTGGAATTACGAAATACTGTGCTGCAGGTCCTACTATCTGGAAAAAGTTTGAGTTAATTTTGTAAGAGTACTCAGGTTTATCGCTAGGCTCTAGTATCCTAGTATGTTGGAGAGGTCTCAAGTATTCTCTCATTCTTTCTGAAGGGATCCGAAAAATTTCCATCCACTCTTCAACAATCTCCTTTGAGATGTAAAGTTTATTGAGGTCTTTTTCGTAATATGCTTCTCCGCATCTATCGATAATTGATCTCAAAATTCTTTCATGCTTTTTCTTAATATATGGATGTTTATAAACTATACCTTTAAACCTTGAAGCTAAAGCATATATTTCGCTGAGACTTGAAAAAACCGCCTTACTCTTAGTGCCAACAATATGAGCTTCTATCTCATCCATAAGGGCTGACATGGTTTCTTCCGTCAATGGTTTATAATGTTTTAATGCCCATCTATTAACCTTTATTTCTGCCATTTTCTCATCCTCGAGATTATTCTTTCTCTTGTTAACTTGTAATATCTCTCGTAGGCCGGTGCAATCACCATATCTACAAGTGTTCCTACAACTTCTATTGGGTATGTTTTGACAATAGCTCTGTTTTCATGTAGAAATCCGACAGCTTTGAAATATTCTACGTCAAACCTATCTTTAAGCATGCGAAGCTTAGACATTTGATTCCTAGCTAAAGTCCACTCATTTAGTTCTATCGTGGTCTTTAACTCGATAGTACCATCCTTTTTCACATGGGCTGTAGGGCTGAGCAAACCAGTCATAATAGTAAAGCTGCTTGGAAAGCGATTAACCTTATGCATGACGTAAAGAGCGTTCATACCTGATATTACTTTGCAGGGATATGATACTGCGTCGAGATCAATATCACGCAGATTTAAATCCCTAGCTAAATAAAAGGCTATGTGCTCAACAGTCCCCTTAATAGTATCTAGTTTAAGCTTAATTTTGTCAGGCGATACTAACTCAGCTATACCCAATTCGTTTAGAAACTCAAAGGCTGCTTTGACTTTATCTATTTCATCAGGTTCAAAGTCTGGTACTTCATTAGCTACTACCTCATATAGGCTTGGATCCTTTTCAATATATCCTCGGCCTGCCTTTGCCAAGGAGTAGATAAGCACTTTTTCAACGCTCATTGGTGCAAACGGTAGGAAGTAAAGTAGCTTAGCGAAGTATTGTGCAACATCTATACGTCCCCCCTTTACAGCATCAAGCGCTGATTCTACGACCTTTTCAGCGAACCTTCTAAGGGGAGTCCACTTACGTGTAATATAACTGAAATCTAATGCAACCGACATAAAATTTACACTATAAAATTGTAATAACATGCTATTTTATAAATTTATTTATGTTCCAGCCTACATGAAATTCATGTACTACATTCTTAGAAAAATAAGTCTAGCTACACATAATACTAATAAAGAGCTTAACTCGTTATGATATTTGCGATATTCTCATATCTTAGGTGAGACAACTTTCAGCATTCTTTTTTAAAGGTTTAGGATTTATTGTTTAATGAATTGAACTCCTTGTTTATAGTCTTTTTGACATGCTTGTTAGGAGCTTCTTATGGGACTTTAGATTAGTGTACATGTTGTGTAATTCTTCGCAACCCAAGATTTTTACCTTGTCTTTTATTCTTGCAAAGGAACCTTTTAGTCTTGGCTCTATGAGTTTTTTGGCTCTTTCAGCTTTAGCTTCGTCGCTTACTATTAACCATAGTTGTTCGCAACGCCATTTGTCGTGGGCGTGGGCCAGTCTAATTAATGCTTTGTCTACATCGCCGCTGACTTCCACTTCGAAGACTTTTATGGGTGCATGGTCCTCTACCTCCCTCCATGTAACATCTATTCTGTAAACATTGTCGGGAGTCGGCTCCTCCCTTTTTACTATGAAGTTAAGCCATTCTCCTATTTCTAGAAGCTCTTTCACCAATTCATCGTGGCTTGGGCATCTTTCTCTAGCAAAACCCTTTTTTCTAATTGCTTCAACTACGCTGGGCGCATCTTCAGGTTTTATATATGTGAATCCAGTTATAACCCATTCACTTAAAGGCTCCCTACTAGTCGATGTTCTAACATCACTGCATTCTGCGAGCTTAACTGGCTTATCATACTTTACAAGATTTTCGAACTCTATGATCCATGAAGCTTCACCTGGCTTTGGAAATGGCGTCCCAACTTCTACAGCTCTACTGGCGTAAGCTGAGAATTCCTCACCCCTGACATGCTTAACGCTTTTAACAGTAAATTCACCTACGAAAGTCCATTCACTCCTAGGAGTTTTAGAAGATGGTCTAGCTAAGATTAGGCAAACACTACCACTAACTAGTTTCCTAATGCCACGTGGTTCACGACCAGGAGGGAAATCGAAGATTGTACACCCTTTCTCCAAACATTTCTCAATCCACTGTGGGGTTGTTAAAACTATACATGCTGGAGGATTCCCGGACATAAGACTCGCCTATCACTCAAACATTGGAGGATTCAAGGATGAGTGTTCTGTCAAAATAATTTGTTAGAATCAGTGATATAAAAAATTTATTAATTTTGGCAAAAACAGTTTAATTGGGAATATGTACTTAACGACTCCTTATTTTAATTCTGCTATTGTGGTTGATGATGTGGTGGAGGTTTGAAATGTGATTGATAATTTAGAGTTTTGTTATGTTAGGCGTGTTATGGATGAGGCTTATGAGCGTTTGTGTGACGTATATTTGGGTACTTCTGTTCTTGGTCCTGTTAGGCTTTATTCTGCTAGGGATTCTGTTGATAGGGAGTTTTGGGCTTTGTTTTGTGCTTTGATAGATTTTCAGATGCCTGTTGTCAGTGTTTTGAATCCTATGCTTATTGGTTTGGTTAAGCATATTGAGAAGAGGAATTTGTCATTCCTAGACTTGATATATGATGCTAAACTTGCTGAGAATATTCTTAAGGAATTTGAGTGGCATTCTCCGAGAGGTTCTAGAATTGGCTTTACACATAGGTTTGTGAAGATCGGCGATATAATTGGCTTATTTGCCGCTTTTAAAAGAATCCATGAAGTTTATGGTTCTCTTGGAAACCTTGTCAAGGAATTGTATGCCAGGCATAAGTGGGATTCTGAGCCTATGGAGGGGGTTTTGAGGGGCTTGCTTGGGGTAATGCATAATTATGGTGGACGCTCACCACTAATACCCAAGAGTGTAGATTCGCCTTTGAAGAGGTTTAACCTATTCTTTAGGTGGCTTGTTAGACCGTATCCTGATATGGGTTTGTGGAGCTTCATTGATAAGAGGCATTTACTAGTCTCATTGGATTTGGGTTTGCAGAGAGTTCTCACAAGGGCTTTTCAGTTGAAAGTAGCATTGAATTGGCGTGGAGTATTGGAGGCAACTAAATTTCTGAGGGGGATAAACCCTGAAGATCCAACAAAATACGATTACGTACTCTCAAGGGTTTCAATAATGGGGTATTGCGCAAAGAATTTGGCTAGATCACAATGCTACCTATGCCCACTAATAAACATCTGCAAATCATCAAAGCTTCCGAGGATTGCTGAAGCTAAACCATTAACATCAGTGGAAATGAAGATACTAGAGGATTTCCTCAAAATCCATGGAGGAGAATTCGACAAAGTAGTAACCGAATATACACTTGGAAGATATTCTGCTGATGCCCTTATGCATGCTAAGACTTGTAATGAATATATTGTTGAGGTGGAGAGGGAGTTGAATTATATGGCTATAGGTCAAGCGGTAACATACAGATACCTATACTATAAGCATAGCGGTAAAATGGCTAAACCGATGATAATATGTAGAAAGGCATCGAGGGAACTTAAAGAAGCAGCTCAGCTGGAACAGGGAATTGAGGTGGTGGAAGTATCAGAAATATAATTTAATGTATGTAGTCCCTTAACTATGCTTTAACATGGAATTATTGTGTTGAAAATGTTACTCAAATTAGAGTAGTTACTCTAAAATTTAAATATTGGTTGTTATGTTTTAGCTTCTGGGTGGAAGGTTGGGTAGCAGTGTGAGGAGGAGTGTTTTGGTTGCGTATACTGCTATTTTTGCAGCTTTGGCTATACTTTTGACGTTTAGTCATGCTGAAGTTCCATTTCCAATACTGCCATATTTGAAGTTTGATTTCGCTGAGATACCTGTGATGTTGGCGCTATTCTTAGGTGGGTTTGGCGTTGGCCTCTCCACTTCAATTATACATTGGATTGTCTTAACAATTGCGAGGGGCTGGTTCCTTGGGCCATTAATGAAATTCTTGGCTGTGGCACCCATGGTTATTGGTTCTTGGCTTGGGATAAGGATGGTTAAGGGTAGATCTCTATGGAAAACTTTAGCCATGGCTCTACTACTTGGAATAATCTTCAGGGTTGCTGTAAGCTCCATAACCAATGTTGTTGTACTGCTTTGGGTAGCTCCAGACTACCTGAAATTCTCAGCATCCATCTTGAGAGCCATTGGATTCAATATTTCATCGGAAACTGAGGCATTAATGCTAACTTTATGGTTTAATGCCATCTTCAACATAATCCACGTATTCCTCTCATCCATAGTAGCCTACATGGTATTCAAAGCAACAGCCAAAATACTACCATCAACTCCAAAAACCATGAAAGAAGTATAGCGACACTTCTAAATGCTTGAATTCACATTCTTCAACACCATTTCTCCACAAGCCCTTATGAACATTACAATAACTTGTTTCTGCAATTCTTAGGAAAGCATATGCCCTCCTTCTAAGAATATTTACCTCGTCCATATGTGGCACAATTTTTCCTCAAGGTACCATTTATCAGTCCCCAGCATGTAATTCTTCTTTCCCTCAAGGTGAATCTCGATTCATGGCAGATTTTGAATGTATGTGACATTGTAAAAGATGATCCCTACTTTTTATGTAAGTTTGAAGGATTTTTAAAAACTCCCTCCATTTTCTCCTGCTACTGCAATCACCTTGTATGTTGTCATGTATTTTGGTAGTTTGGTGAAGTTGTAGCTGTAGGATTCCCCAATGTATAGGTTTTCAACGCTCTTTGAATATGAGTATGGACTCCAATATTCAATTAGTCTGTCTCCCTTATATGGGAATAGGATTATCCAAACCTTGCTTATAGGTTCCACGCCTATATTCGTGACGGTCACCCTCACAGTGTAGCTCAACAGCTTTCCACGGGAGAATTCAGGTATAACCTCACTTGTAACCCTTAATCGCCCATCCTCAGAGATCCATGTGGCGGATTTAGCTATAGCCTCCCCACCCTCAATTATTGATATGAGTTTATCGTAATCCCGCTTCAACGAGTAATATGTGGAGTTTAGCGATGAAATCTGTGAATCCTTAGCCCTTAATGTGCTGTTAAGCTTATCCACCAAATCTTGCAATTCCCTTATCTTCGTTTTCAATGAAAAGATTTCCGAATTTTTCTCGCTTATCATTAGTGTGTAGTTCACCAAAACGCTTACTAAGCAAACAACTAAAACTATGAATATCAATCCCAATAAAATAGCAGTCTTCCTACTCACAATTATCTCTTCACTCATCTTCATGTTCATAATTACGATAAGGAAAACGTGATATAAACTCTAACCACGATGTGCAGACATCCTATATTCCTTAGAGAAACTATTGTGAATTTCCTAAAAGCGCCAAATAAATCCCTTGAAAGACTGCTAAGCATCATGTATATGGAGCTTAATTGAAGAGAAGCTAGGTGAAGTGGAGCATTTCACCAGAGGCACGGTTGATTCCATTGTTGGTTTAGGCCTTAAATTTGATTACATGTGGTGTGGGGAGGATTTGTTTGAGGTTTTGAGAAGGAAGGTTAGTGGACGTTAATGTATTGTTAATTACTTATTACTTGCTAACTTATGTTTAGTTCTCTCTTAACGTATTGATCTATTTCCATTCCTATTTCTATGGATCTCTTGTATGTGGCTTCTATGGTTTTCATTAGTGCAGCTTTAACCCCCTCTGACTCCATTACCATTACTCCCCGTATTGTTGTACCAGCTGGTGTTATTACTTCATCTTTTATGGTGGCTGGGTGTTTATCTACGTTTCGTAGGAGTATTGCGGTGCCTTCCAGTACATCCAGTATGGATGAGAAGACAAGAAAACAGATACCTACAAGAAGTAAAGAAGATTGCAAAATACGGAAATCTCTCCCCTTAATAAATTTTTAAATAGGCATATTGTGATGCATGTTCTTCTGTTGTTCGTTTAAAATTCATATATTGTTTACCTCCATCATCCTCTGTTTACTCTCATAAATTTAGTGCATGATTGCGGCGATAGTTATAAGTTGTGAGGAGGGTTTAGGGGTTATTGGGATGTATGGTTGTTTTCACTTAGTTATTTGAGGGGGAAATTGGCTCAATTTAATCCTGTTCTTTTGTTGTGGAAGTGGTATGATTACTTATTCTTCTATCTCTTGATACCAGCTATACTCACAGCGTTTTATGTTTTGCCTGATGATTTGAAGGATTATCTTGTTTTATGGCCTTCAAATCCCACGTTTGTAAGCT
>Ga0080004_1230010_pt1 | contig 18954 bp, 20 predicted proteins | sample WasSprMetagenome_FD_69207 | JGI IMG/M metagenome (GOLD analysis project Ga0080004, IMG submission 69207) | Sulfidic aquatic microbial communities from Washburn Spring, Yellowstone National Park, USA - WS (SPADES assembly) (version 2) | ecosystem: Environmental > Aquatic > Thermal springs > Hot...
TTGCGGAGCTCGCCAGAAAAGTCGGAAGCCCCGATGAGATCCTAAAACTGACCATGTCAGACCTCAAAGGCCTAAAGACTCTATACCAGATGGAGATAACCTAAAATTTGCCAAAGTTTAGTAACTACCTTCATGGTCTTAGGAGGATTCCTGGCGAGCTTACTTCTAAGGCTTTACAGTACCTCGACGAGGGTGAGTTTAGAGAGGTCGTCGGAGGTTTGGACAGGCTTAGGTCCATCGGTATCCTAAGGGAGGATGGGTCTGTGGACTACTCCCTCATACTCCAAGCTGTAGCGTTAGCTTCGAAGGACGAATACCTTAAGCAGGCCATCCTCAGGTTCACGGTTGAGCATTTCAGGGAGGATCTTAGAAAGATGCTAGGTTTAGTGCCCTCCAACGTTAGGTTGACGTGGGAACGTGGCTTTGAGGAGTTTCTTAGGGAGAGGAAGAAGCGTAAGAAGATAGTGAGCGTCGAGACCCTGGCATACTATCGGAGCCTGTTCGATAGGTATCTTAAGGGCAGGGATTTATCCCAGGATCTAGTAGACTACGTTGTAAATCATCCTAACAGGTGGATCAGAAACATCTTCAGGCACTATGCTCAATACTTATATTATGCTAGGAGGATATCGCCTGAAATCTACGGGTGGATAATGGAGGTCGTTCCGAGTAGGAGTTATAGGATGGATGTCAGACCGTATCCAATAGACATTCAGGATGTCGCTAAAACACTGGCTCACCTTAAGACTGGACATGAACTATATTACATGGTGTATAGGCTGATGATCGAGGGTGGGCTGAGGCTGTCGCACGCTCTAAAGCTCATAGAATCCTTCAGCCCAGATGAGGTGGTCGAAGTGGACGGGCTAGATATGGATACGCCGAGGTTCGTATGCCTCCAGGATAGGGGCTTCTGCAGATACTTCCTAGGCGTAACGGGGGGAGCTAAGCCATGCGGGTGGGCGTACTTCTCAATGGAGACATTAGAAATGCTTAGGAAGTGCGCCAGGAGGAGGCTTTGTAGATACACTATACGGAATTATACTAGGAGGAATGGTCTGCTAGCGTCGAGGTATATGCGTAAAGTAGCATGGAGGCTTATGATACAGGTTATGCCTAGGGAGGTCGCCCGCTTCATACAGTCGAGGTTCGGGGAGCTGAAGATTAGCGAGGCGAGGTATGAGGATCTGCTCAGCGAGGCAGATGAATATTACCCAAGATACCTTGAAGGCCTAAGCAAGGGCATCCTCACGGATGCAAATCTTCGAAGGTCTTAAGCCTAAATAATATATCGGGTAGAGAATCCTCCAGGAGCCTTTTGGGGAGCCTTTTCTGCTGGGCCCATATTTTGAACCTCACGTAGAGAAGCCTGTACTCAGGGTCCTCGAGCAGTTGGACGAGGCCCCCTCCCCTTTTGGAGGTACGGCCGCCCATAGGGTTCTAGAGCCTCCCCTCCCACTCTTTCAGGCAGTTCTCGCAGAAGTAGTGCGGCCCGTCCTCCCTGACGATCGTTCTCGTGGCGGCACCGCCGCAGCGCTCGCAGTGCCTCGCCGCGGCACCGCCGGCCTGCCCCTTGGGGGCCTCGGGGAGCTTACCCTGCCTGAGGGACTCGGGCATCTCTGCCCTCAGGCCGAGCCTCCTCAGGGCCTTCTCCGTGAAGACGAGGGCGAGCCTTGCGGGCCTTTCGGCCTTCCCCTCGAGGAACCTGCCGTAGGCGCCCTCCTCTATCTCCGCCCAGGTGAAGATCTTCATCTTCCGCCTCCCCGTCGGCCTGTCGAAGCCGAGCTCCCTCAAGAAGCCTTTGAACTGCCCCGGCGTGACGCCGGGCGCCTGGTGCTCGTGGAGCCAGGGCGTGAGCTCCCCGTAGACCTCCTTGTTGCTTATCATGAACTCGCCCTTGGTCGTCCAGTAGTTGGGGTGCTCGCGGCGCTTCTCGTAGAGCTTCACGAGGAGGTCCCTCAGGAGCCCCAAGACCCCGACCTCCCGCCTCTCCTCCTCGGCCTCCGCCTTCAGGGCCATCAGCCTCCCTATGCTTTCGGTCATGTCTATGCCCAGAAGGTTCGAGAGCTGTATCATGTGGTAGGCGATCTCGACATCCCTGCCGCTCAGGCTCTCGAGTTGACCGAGTTGCTCGCGGTTGACCGAAACGGTCAACTCATCGAAAACCCTTTTCTGGAGCTCTTTTAGCTTTTCCTCTTCAGAGCTGGCTTCTTTTAATAGTGAGTTGACCGAGTTGACCGTTTTTTGAAGGCCCCTATTAGTAGGGTTCTCTATATGAGGTGCAACTCGGTCAACCGCGGTCAACTGGTCAACCGAATCCATGTACCAGAGCCAGAACTCGTCGTAGAGGCTCTGGGCCATCGAGTCCTTGATGGTGTTTAGAACCGGAAGCTTCGGATCCTTCGTCTCCTCCGTCGTTATCGGTATCGTTCTGGTCGCCAGGGCCTCCTCGAGCTCCCCGTGGACGCTCATGATCCATGGGGCGAAGACCCTCCAGGACTGGGGGATCCCCTTTTCGCTGACCCTGTCGTAGGTCATGCCTCGCCTTTGACACATGCGGGCGATCCTCGTGAGCTCGTTGTCCTTTTCGGCCAGAACGTCGAACTCGTCGACGAAGGGCGTGATCTGCAGCCTCTCTATGCTCCTCCCGAGCCAGGCGACGCTGGGGCTGGCGACCTTCCCGTGGCGGCATAGCTTAACCAAAGCTTCGCCTCCCACGGTCTTCCCTGACCCGTAGGCGCCTGTCGCCGCCAGGAACCAGACGCTGTTGAAGTTGTGAAGAAGCCAGGTCTGGAAGGCGAAAAGGGTGTAGGCCTCGTAGAAGGCTTCTTCCTTGAGGTCCAGGAAGAACTTGAAGTAAGCGAGGCTCAGGTTCCAGAGATCCTTCGTCTCGAGGCTGAGCCTCACGCCCTTAACCCATTCCTCCACGGCCTCCGGGGTCGGGAGGGTGAAGGTCAGCTCCTCGGGCCTCAGGGGCTCCTCCCCGAGCCAGAACGTAGCCTTAAGAGCCTTGAAGAACCTCGCCCCCTTCCTCGGCTGCGTTTCCAAGGCCGATACGCCCCTGAAGCCCAGCCAGTTCCAAGCGTAGGCGAAGGGCGTCACGGGCTCGTAGACGAAGCCGAGCTCCGGCCTGTAGCCCCCGGCGGCCTTCAGGTCGTAGACATCGCCCACTTTCTCGATGATCCCGAGCCTCTCGCCGATCTCGGCCTTCCCCTTCTCCGTGAGCCTCGAAGCGCTCACGAGCCCCTTATCCTCGAGCCTCTTCAGGGCTTCCCTTTCGGGCCTAGAGTTCGGGGGCTCCTCTCCCCTGAAGAGGCGCTCGAGCACCTCCGCCTCCTTGCCGAGAAGCTTCATCCGGGGCATGGGATCAACCTCTGTAACGGTAGCGGATCCTAGAGCCTTGCCTTGCCAGGCTGAGCCTCAGCCTCCCGTCCCTGATGCCCTCCACGAGCCCCAAGGCCTCGCGGACGCGGCGGCATTCGTCGAACTGCCTCTCGCAGCCGAGGTCGTCGCAGTCCGCGGGATCCATGCCAAGATCCCCGGGACACTCGAAGGTTTCGATGAGCTCCAAGGCTTCCTTGTAGTCGGGCTCCGGGACGGTCTTGACCCGAGGCTTCGCGCTCCTGAGCCTCGGAAGGGTTACGAGGAAGAGGTGCTCCCTGGGCGTGAGGCAGGCCTCGCAGACCCACTCGCGGTCCCCGAGGTCGTGCGTGACCAAGGAAGCCTTCGTGTGGACGGAGTAGAGCGGGTAGGCTTCACGGCCGCACCTGGAGCAGCCCATGCTTAGACCCTTCGGAACCGTTATGAGATACTGCGCGGAGCGGTCCAGTTGCGATCTTCGTAAGGTTCGCCTTCAGGCAGCTCCACGAAAATCCGAACCTTAACTTTGGAACTATGCAGCATTTCCCATAGGTAGTTCCGGTTCGCTGGGAGGTATATCAGGTAACGATTGCCAGATCTTCTCACGCCCAAGCTTGTCTTGCTGACATGAAGGTCTCCACAGTCGAGGAACTTCATCCTCAAGAGGTCGAGGACGTTCAGGTCAGGATCTTCCTTAACTTTCCTCTGCGTCATGGCTGAGTTCACCAGTTAACTACGCATATAAATCGCAAAAAATATAGATTCCCTTCTGCGAAACGAAACATTAAGAGGCGACTAGTATGCGAAATGTTAAACTGCCCCTATTCAAGGGGCGTTGGTCTCAAAATAACAGGCGAATTCTGCAAGTTCTCGCAGTAGAGGGCCCCATGACTATCCCCGAGATAGCCAAGCAAACTAAGAAAAATAGGGCTGTAGTCTTCAAAAGGATAAAGGGCGAGCCCCGCCGCGGTGAAAGGGGCGAGGGCTTAGAACCCAACTATGTCGTTGCTGTCGGTCGGAAGTCTTGGCGTGGGCGTGAGTTCAACGCCTACGGTCTGACCTTCCAAGGGGTTTTGGCAGGGCTAGTCGAAAAACTCTACGATAATTCTGCGCAACTCATCTGCAACACTCGAGATGTAAATCCCTTCCTCAAGCTTGCAAAGGCCATGCTGGATGAAGGTGTAGAGGAGAAGATCGTAGAGGAACTGTTCTTGACGACAATGAGGGATGCCGTGTTAAAAGGGGGCTTAAGCGTCGAGCATGAGATAGATGAAGAAATATCGACCCTGTTACTCTACAACTTAGTCAAGAGGAGGCTCTTTGAACTCTACGATCAGGATAAGCTAAATGAAGATGTCCTGAGGAAGATGCTTAAGTCCCTCGACAGGCCTGAGGCTGTGAAGGCACTCTATGACATATTCTTCAATTTGAAATGGTCTCTAGCAAAAGTTGAATTTGAGCTTCTTGGAGGTGATGGGAGGGCAAAGCTTTTCGCAGAGCTCCAGGATAGACTATCGCCTCTGGAGGCACATGATATATTCCATGGAATAATTGCCCCCCAAAGGTTTAGAAGAGCTCAAGAAGAGAGGAGAAGCTCTGAAGGAATCTAGGAAGATTCCAAGTATATCACTCTCTGATCTAAACGCATTGGGCAAGGCTAAGATGGACAAGTGCGCCCTTACACAGGACTGCCCTCTGAAAGGGTTAGGCGTTAGCCCGTCGCCAATAGAGTGCGTGTTATGCCAAGTCCTGGGCTCCTAGCATAATCGCCCGAAAGTGAACTTAGGTCGGTTAGGAAGGATTTGGTTCTGGAGTCTCATCGGTTCGGAAAGCCAAGAACCGGAACTAGTTCCACTTCCGAAGGAGACCCGCACCATGAGCCAGAAAGGGAGATAAGGCCTAGAGCAACCATCAGCCCATAGAGAAATCACAGCTCCGTTAGGATGATAGCCAGTAAAGGCTTAAAATTGCCAAAAAATAATTCTTGATTGAGAGCATGAACAAAAGTGTAGATGAATTGTTGGCTCTGCCGAAAAATAATCTGGAGCCGGCTGACTTTCTGCCCCAATTTGGCTTCCATGAATCCAACTTAAAGTATGTCTTCTGTTGGGCGCTGGAGAAAGTGGGTTTAAAATCTTATGGGACACAGGTGTCCCTCCCAATTTATCCCCAAGCCCCTCAACTCAGCGGACCAAAAGGTAAAAGGAAGTCTATTCCGGAGGATCGGGTTTTGATAGAGGCTTGCCGGAGGAATGCCTTCCACGGGAAACAGCTGACGAGGGAGGAGAAGAGGGCCTTGGCTGCAAGCCTCTACGATAAAATGACACAGGAGGAAATAGCAAAAATTTTGGCCGTAGACCGAACGACCGTATCCAAATGGCTCAAGGAGAAGGAGGAGATTAAACGGAAGGAACAGGAACGCCAAATAATGGAGCTTTTCCTTCAATGTTATACACAGGATGAGATCGCCGATAAAATCGGGCTTTCCCAGAGCAGAATCAGCGAAATTATCGGAAATGTTTTATGCGAAATTATCGGAAATGTATCTTAATTGTTTTATGCGCTACTTAGTTAGTTGTGGTGGGGTATGGAGAGGGCCATCCGGACTATTGTCATATCCATCTTAGCGCCAATAATTGTCGGTGCCCTACTCCATTATCTCTTGTTATTCCCCCTCCCCTTTGTCACCATTATTTGTATACTTGCGTTCTTGGTTCCGTTTATATTTGACCAATACTTACGTTCAAGAGAGCTTGAAACTCGTTTTAACCGTATAGTCCATATGATTAAGCTAGTTGTTGATGCCTTGATGGGTATACGCGTCAAGTTATCGCAGTTGCCTAGAGATAAGTCAATTACGGTGGGGTATCTAACCGACATCCTTGATGGGGCTACATCAGCGATTAGTGAGGGTGTAATTGATGAGTACTTTAAAGGTCTACAAGCTAAGTCAAGCAATCCAAGTTCTGAGGAACGTCGAAAGAGGGAGTTGCTAGAAAAGGCGAGGAGGAGACGGATAACTTACGAAGAGGGGGAGGAGTTAAGGAGGCTTCTGGAGAAACAGAAGAGAGATCGTGAGCAGGCAGGCGATATATTTGGAGCCATTTTAGTTGGGCTATTAATCCTATTCGTTTTGGGTGTATTGGCCGCTTTATTTGCAAAAGAGGGTGAGTGAACTACGCTATGGTTTTGGTAGCACGCTTACCTTCTCCATGTATTTGAATAAAACCTTTCTCTTCCTAGAGATTGAAAAAGAGCTGGCAAGGCAACGACAACTTACCCAAAATTTTTGGGGAGTGGGGCCTCCGAGCGAAGGTGAAGCGCTGGAGCTCTTCGCCAAGGGTTCTTTCGATTCTCTACGAAAGCTTCACGAAAGAAGCCCTGGAATCGGTTTTAAGGAAGCTCGTGGAACTCTTGGGCTTTGAGGCGCAGGAGCATGGTTCCGGAGCTGAAGGTAAACCCTGAATACGAGGCGCTGCTGCCGAAGCTTCCCGCCGAAGAGTACGAAGCCTTGAAGAGGTCGATACGGATGGAGGGGCTTCACTACCCGATAGCCGTCAACCAAGATTATGTCATACTGGACGGGCACCATAGATACAGGGCTTGCAGGGAACTCGGAATCGAGCCGAAGGTCGAGGTGGAGGCGTTCGACAACCCCCTTCTTGAAAAGAGGTTCGTCATAGAATCCAACCTGTTGCGTAGGCATTTGACGACATTCCAGAAGATAGAGATGGCGAAGCCGCTCTTGGAAATCGAGCGTGAACTGGCGAGGCAAAGGCAACAAAAAGCCGGAGAACTTTTTGGAAGAGGAAAGCTCGGGCAAAATTTTGCCGAACCTATTTCGGAAGGCAAAGCATTGGAAGTTTTCGAAGCCGCTCTTGGAGATTGAACGTGAACTGGCTAGGCAAAGGAGGCTTTCCACGTTGAAACAAGGAGATAAACTCCCCGATACCCAAAATTTTGGGGAACGGGAGACTGGTGAAACGTTAGAGCTTTTCGCCAAGAAGGTTGGCTCCAACCCTGAGATGGTTGGCTGAAGGAGGACAGGATCTGTAGGGAGATCCTCCTCCGACTAAGCATGATAGTAGAGAGATTCACCCCAGAGGAGAAGAGGGGCCTAGTGGCAAAGCTTAAGGATAAAGCCAAAGATGAGGGCCTAAAACAGCAATCCCAATATATCCTCGATTACCTTATGCCAAGCATCTTCAGATAGTATCTTATGCCGCGCAAAAGTCGGGTATATCGTTTTGTAGAACCTTCTTCATCCAAGAGGACTCGCATCTTTTATAGCCAAATATATTTATAAGCGATTATTTAATAAAATAGTTTAAGCCACTTTGAAAAGTTAAGTCTTGCCTTGGGCCGATTGTGAAAGTTTGCTTTGGATCAATTTTTCTATTTCTTCTTGAAATTCGGGCTCTCTCGAAATAATGTTCCAAATATTATGTAGCACTTTCTCTCTTCCGTTTATTTTCTTAACGATCTTCTCAACAGTTTGCAGATCCAAAACTTTAGCTTCTTCCTCCACAACTCCCAGCTGGATGGGTTCTCCTATATCTCGGGATACCTTCATTGCTTGAATGATGCAGTAAACCGCCAATTCTAAGCCTCTTTCAATATCCATGCTCTCATCATAAAGCCCCTCCATTAGAGTGCGCACATAGCCGCTTGCGCTTCCAATGGCTTCATACTTGCCACATGGTTCCGGATAGCCGTCGAAGAAAAACATGTAAATGTTCTCTCTATCAACGGCTAAGAGATTTCCATAAAATTGTCTATTAAATTCGTCTATTGAACCAAAATTATCCACATAAATTCCTCGATGATATTTATAGATCTTAGCCAGCGTATTTTCAATCTTTTCCACTTCCTCATTGCCACCAAGACCTGAAATGTTAATCTCTGAAAGTGCGCTGACAATTCGTTTTATAACGCCTGTACTCCCAGCGAGCCCTATCAGAACGTTTCTGCTTATTTTAAAGATCTTTTGCTCGCTCCTAAACTCGTCAAGCCTAACGATTCTTCCATCAGAAGCGATTACATTACCATCTTTACATTTAAGCGCTATGATAATAGTCATATTTTTCCTCCTTCAACACCCATTTTCATCTCGCTCTTAATCATAAAGTTGTTGGTGCCCATGAGATGCATGGAGGATTTTTCCATTACCAACAAACTCCCAAATTAAGAGCCCCCTAAACCTCTGGATGAAAGACGACTCAACATGCCCAACAGCCTCCTCAAACTGTTCAAAGCTAGGCGTCCTTTTATTCCAATCCCTAACAGCTAAACCCGCACCCCCAGCAACGGCTAAGGGAACATATTTCCCTTCTGCCTTTAGAATAATTGGGTAGACCTTTCTAACCTCATAGCTTACTGGACCAACAGTTGCCTTGGAATCCGAGGAGACGACGATGCCCTCTTTCCCATCCACTATCCATTTCAAGGCGAGGATTAAGGTCATGACATCACCTACGTAGCAGTAGGCTTTGCTTGCATAGACCATAACATCCTTACAATATCGTCGATCGGCTGAAGCGATTTCCTTGGTGTTATAAGCCGGCACGTGCGCGTCCAGGCATATAACACGGTGTTGCTGGTAGTCTTGGTGTTATAAGCCTAGATGTTGCCGAGCCTGAAGAGGTCCGTCGAGTACTGGCTAGCTCTTTCCCAGCTCCGTAGTTTTTCAAGCTCTTCCTTAGAGGCATTTAAGCCTTAGCCTTAAACGCCCGCAAAAGTCATAAAGATGAAATAGGTCCTTATTTAATGATTAGAAGGAGTTTAAGATTAAAGACATATTATGGAGGTAAGGGCGTGGAGGAAGATGAAGTTAAAAAGGTATTTAAGGCATATTTGGATAGAAGTAGGGCTCAATATCTTCCTGGTAAAGATGCAGGTCCAGACTTTGAATTTGAGGATGGGTCGATTGCGGAGGCTAAAGGATCGGAGTGGGCTGATGTTGGCGAAGTTTTAAGGCAGATTGCGGAGTACTATCTTAAAAGTCCGTCTGTGACTTTCATTGCACCATCCGATAGCTTAAACCTCGATAGGGCCTTCAGGCTTTGTATGTTGGAGCGGATAATGAAGGGCCTAACGCTTGGAGGAAGAGCTATTAGCGTGTTCCTTGTTGACAAAGTAGCGGATAACAAATACAAGGTGTGCATGTTCGACTCATTGGAAGATCTGTGGAAAGAGGTTACCGAAAGGATAGGGTCAAAGAAGCCAGGCTGGTATGTCTCAACGGATGAGAAGCTTTCTTTTGTTTCAACATTCTCCTTCCAGATCGGAAACGAGCTGTTTAGGCTTCACATTATAAGCTTAGTTAATGAGCGGGGTTCGGATGTGGAACTTAAAGACTCCTCACAAGTGGGCGAAGGTGAAGGAGAAGAGGAAGTCGAGAGGCGGGTGAAGCGCCTTCAGGAGATCATGAGGGAGTGCAAGGAGATCATCGAGTACCTGAAGAGAGAGGAGGAGCGGAGGAAGAAGGAAGAGGGAGGATGACCGGCCCTTGGCCGCCAAGGCAAAAGAAAGGATGTAGGAGGCATGGCCGAAGAAGAAAAGATCATCTTTCCATTTATCTTAAGGAGCGCTGGGTACCCCAACACTGCTAAGAACTCCCTGCTTTATAAGCTGCAAAGAAACATCCTATTGGTGCTCAGGGTTTGCCTGGTGGCTTTTAAAGGGAGGTCGAACGCACCTACCGGGAAATACTCTGCTCACATATTCTTTCAGAGAGGCTCTTTCCTGAGATGGATTCAGACCTTCTTTAGGACGGTACTTCGCTTTGAGTTCCATAGCCTTCGATCTACATGCGACTGCTTTTGTGTCGTCTCCAGCCATGAAGTAGTAGCGGCCAAGATCCTCCCATATGACCCAATTATTGGGTTCCCTCTTTACTGCTTCCTCCATGCAACTGATGGCCTTTTTGTAATTTCTGTGTTGCTCATATATCCTTGCAAGTTCCATCCAAGGATATGAATTTGTCGGAGATAGCTGACAATACCTCTCAAGAAGCTGGATCGCTTTTTTATGGTCTCTCATCTCATATGCATTCCAAGCTGCCATGGACAATGCCCTTGGGTCATCCGGCTTAATTTCCAACGCCTTATCATAATACTGTTGTGCCTCTGAGTATCGATTCTGAAAGAGATATGTGTCAGCGAGGTCTATCCATGCTTCGTGGTCTTCCGGTCGTGCTAATAGATATAGCGAGAAACATAAAATGGCCCACTCGTAGTCATTCGATGGAGGAAGGCGATTATACCTCCTTCCATGACTAAAACTTCTCATCAGAAAGAGCTCGCCCAAGTCTTTCAGTATTTTGACCTCTTCCCCCAACGCATTAAGATAACACTTCAATGCATTATCTAATTGAGGAGATTCAGAGAAATAATTATGATAAAGTCCTGCCAGCTTTAACCAGACCTCTTTTGCTTTCGGGTTTATCTTTAATGCTTTCTCATAGCTTTCAATAGCTCTTTGTAAACATTCATCGAACTTTGTTAGATCAAGCTCGCTATCTCGGCTCATCTCCTCAAGTTTTTTATAGAGCTTGTCCGCCTCGCTGACATACTCCTCGAAGGAATCGCTGTCCATTTTCGCACCTCAGGAAAAAGGCTCAGGTCTCTCAGGAATAAGAACGCCTAAAACATATCCTAAATCATAGTTAGGAGTCAGCTTCTCGGCCAGCACCCTTTTCAGCAAAGCCTCTTCATGTGGTAATGCCATTTAGCCCATCACCTCGTAAACGACAAACTTGTGGCTACCGTCTATATCCGCCTCAAAAATTCTCCCGTGTATCAAGCTTGACCTGTAAGCATCCAGCCCCTCTATGTTTACTTCCCTCTCCAACTTTCCGATTGCTTCAAAGAAGGGCTTCAGGTGCTCGGGTACGGCTATGCGCTTTCTCGCCGGAACTCCCTCCTCCTCAACGATGTATGTTCTCTTAGCTACCCTGCGCATCTCCTTCAGGGCCTTCTCAGGATCATCAAACCACAGGAAAGCCAGGCAGGTTATGCTTGCCTCGAAAACCTTATCTCTAAAGGGTAGCTGGTGGGCATCGGCTACGATAAACTCCTTGCCAGGGGTCTTCCGTTTTGCCTCCCGAACCATTGAGGATGAGATGTCCACCCCTACTCCTTCTCTGAAGGGTTCAAGCATGATTCCTGTCCCGGTTGCCACATCCAAAACTGAACCGCTGTTGCCTTCGGCTTGAGAAAGAAACCGAGCTATCCTCCTTTGGGCTTGAGCGTGGCCTGTTTCTTCCATGTAGCGGTCATAGTGTTCGGCAACCATGCTGAAAGCCCTTGCAACCTCATCCTTCACGGTTTAACCTCCTACGATAGCGGTCGCACTGGTGGGGGTGAAGGCAATCTCTCCTTCAAAACCTCAAGGATTCCACTGAGCAGGATGTCCTTACTCTCCAAAGAATAGGCGATCGGCCTAATAAAAGGACATGAGCTTTCGGACTTAACTTAAGACCCGGAGCTTTAGACCCTATCTGAAATAGTGGAGGCATTTGAAATGTTAAGGCCCGAGGATCCTTCTGCCTTCTCATCAAACCACCTCTATGGGCTCTCAGCCTTTAACCCTATAACCTATCTTCTTCCTCTCATATTCCCCAGGCCTCATGAAATGCAGCCAGTCCGCTATCCTCTGCCTGTACTCTACGGCTATGTCCAATGCAAGCTTCAGCTCCCTATCGCCTATTTCTCCGTGCGGGCTTATGAGCTTCAGAAAGCCGCTTGCAAGCCTCTTTATGCCCCTTTCATCCCTGCCTGTTATGTTTGAAAGCTCAATCCTATCTGAGACCCTGTAGTAGAACTCCGTCTTCTTCCTAAGTTCGTGGAGTATCTCAGCGAGGTAGTCCGTAACGAAGCCGTAGTTTTTAGATATGTAGACGTCGAGCTTCCCGATCTTCGGCACTTCCCAGCCCGGTATGAAGCCGTTTATCCTGTCTATGAAGGCAGGATCCCTCATGACCTCAGGAAGCACGTACGTGAAGTCCTCTATCGGCATTTCGCCTTTAACGTCAACGTTCCCCATGAACATCAGCGAGCACTGGCTTATGCCCCTCCTCACGCCCCTCTCTACGAAACCGCTCTCCATGTAAAGTTTAAGCTTGCCCATCATCTCGTCGGCACTCGAAAGCTCTATCTTGCTGATCTCGTCGAAGACCACGCAGTCCTTCGTTGTTATCTCCCCCGGAATATTCCTGGCCAGATTCCATATCAGGACGGCTGGGCTTACCCTACCGCCTGAGAATATCCTGGTGTAGTGGGATGTGTTCAGGTACGTGTAGGTTTTGCCCGTGTTTCTTGGACCGAGTTCCATCATGTTCACATTGGGCTCTACGAGAGGTATGAGCCTAGAGAGTATGATTAGCTTCTTCCTCCAAGGCAGGACCTCAGGGTTGAAGCCTATAGTGCTTATCAGCACATCGACCCACTCCTCCGTCGTGAACTCTTTCCTTCCGTCCATGAAGGCCTTCATGTCAAGCCTGGCTATCTGGAAGGGAGTGAAGCCTATCACGGTCACGTAGCCCTCAACACCGCTCGACACATACTGAAGCCTGGCCAAACCCCAAAGGCCCTGCCTCAAGAGGTTCTCATAGTTCTCCAGGAGCTCGTCCGTTATCGAGCACTCGAGCCCAAGGTTCCAGAGGAAGGCCCTATGGGTTCCGGAGGATACGTCCGTGAAAACCTTGACCTCATCTATGACCTTGTGCTCGCCCGTCTTCATAAGGTCGTGTAAGACCTTATCCCTATCCCTGGGCTCGGGATAGCACTCCGAAATCACCCGACTTATTTTCTCCAAGTCCTCCCTGTCGGGCTTCTCCTTGCCCAGGCTCGAGATCAGATACTCTGATATGAACCTCGGAAGCCTGGCAACCTCCTGATAGAGGACTACGTCCTTCCTGACGACGACGTCGCTGAAGACGTACTTCAGCTTTGCGTTGAGCTCATCCATACCCATGGCTAGACACCGAGCAGTTCTTCGGGCTTAAAGCCCCTCTCAACATGCCTAACCTCAGAACCCTTAACGTAAATCGTAAGGTCCTTCTCAACTCTTTTTGGAACATTATCAAAGACGTATTCGAAGACGGCTTTAACCATGTACTCTCTAGGCTTAAGTCCATCAAAGCTTATTGGGAACGAGACTTCATCCTTAACGCTTTCAAAGCTCTTCTCGATAAAGCGCCCGTCGAACAGTTTAAGATTAACGGAGGCGTTGCTTAGAGGCTTATCAAGGGGATTGGAAATCACAACATCGACATTGAATGGCTTACCTCCTTCAACTATATTGTTCCTTAAGGATACATCCGGCATGCTTGGTGGAAGTTCAACGCTTTCCTCTTCCTCCTCTTCAAATTCCCCACCTTGAAGCATAGATAGACACTTAGTAATCTCTTTAAGCTCATCTTGGGATATGTCATAGAGTTGAGCAACAATATTATCTATGTCCTCTTCGACTTTCTTTAACTCGTCTTCTTTGTCTTGCTGGGCAAGTTTATGAGCTTTCTTTGAAAGAAAAGAAAGCTTTAAATGAATTATATTAGTTTTATCAAACTTAGGAAGAAAAACATTTTGAAGAATATGAGTTGAGATACCCGTTTCGATAACGTAAGATGCTACAATAAGTCTATTGATAGATGAATTGAGAACAGCGCAAATGTAATGAGCTTCATCCTCGTTGTCAAGTGGTATAAACATTAGTTTCACATTTGGAATAACAATTTTTTCCCCAAGAAATTCATCCTTAATAGGACCAACTACCGCAGCTGAGAACTCAGCTTTTCCGGAAATTTTCCCAGCTACATTCTTCCAAACCACCTTATATTGAGAAAAAGCGTGCAAAACATTAAATAGCATATAGAAAGGTGAAGTGTTTTCTGAAGCTTTCATCCCTACTTCTCGATATGGCTTTAACAATGTTTTATATGGTTCCCCGCCTCTGTTTACTAATTCATTGAAAAAATTGAGAAAATACTCATAAACTTTTGGGTGCTCAACTTTCATTTTTTGGATTGGTATGTTCATTCCTTTTTCATCGGTAGGAATTATTATGTAGTTAGAATAATCGAAGAACCATCTTTTAACATCTCTTCCTCTAACTAAGGGATAAACAACATCAGGTTCTATGAGTGATTGAACTTGTTTAATCTTCTTTTTTCCCGTTTCATACATGTTTTGAATTAATAAATTATCACCTTGCCTTGAGAGAACATCTATATAATAGACTCCATCAAGTCCAGTATAAACCCCCGCATAAGCTCTATACTTTGCAGGTCTCATTATCTTTTGCAAGACTTCGTAAGCTTTTTCTGAGATTATCATCCAAGGTGTTCCTGCATCGTTTCTTTTTATTGGAGCAAGTACAGCTTTGTATCGTTCAGAAGCTTTTGTTACCTCTTTTAGGTTTGCTTCTGTTGGGACTTCTCCTTTAGTAGATTTATTCCATACTACACATGGAATTGGAAAGTCCGTTCTCCCTTCTTTCTTGAAGTGTATAAGGCATGTCCTGTTTATCGCACCTTCAAAGGGGAAGAGTTCCACGGTGTCGTGGATTTTAACAACCCTTCCCTTTAATGCTAAGAACTTTCTAAATCCTGCACTTGCATGTGTTTTAAGAATCGTGAAGGGCATCAGGAACGACAGGCCGCCGCCATCCGCTAAATATCTGTCAAAGCATGCGGCTAAGAAAAGGGATGATACATCTCTCTTTACTTTACCCAAACCCATGCCTTTCGTCTTTTCTAGCAAACCATATCTGTCCCAGAGAACTTTAGATGTATTCCTATAATCTTCAGGAAGACTTTCCCAGTTCACCCATGGAGGGTTTCCTACGACGTAATCAAATTTCCCAGCGAAGAACGGTGCAAAGGAGTTCTTTAAGACTCTAGTCCATATCCTGTTCTTGCCTTCCCTTTCAAGCTTCGATAATGTTTCAAAAAGCTCCATAAGAATGGAAACTTCATTTTCATCCAGGCTTACATCCCTTAACAGCCTTGCTTTAAATTCATTAATACTATAGTTTCCTCTCACATAGTCTTCTATTATTGTTAAAGTTTTCGCCAGCATACCCTTCTCCACTACGCTGGTTGGAACGTTGAACTCTCCCACAGCCGTCTTCAGAATGTATGTTGCTCCCGCTAGCGTCTGCCTTCTTTCTACGAGTATTGAGTCTGTTAGGTAGATTGGTATCTCAATTGGCTCGCCACCCCTCTCCCTAAGCATATCTCCTAAAGAGATTAGATAGTTTGCTCTAGATGCTATCACCGCTAGAGGGTTTAAATCGAAGCCGACAATGTTCTTCACAATCCTCTTCAAAGCCGTTCCCTTATCTATCCAATGCTCCTCTATGTAGCCTCTCAGCCTGCCTATTGCTAGAACTAGGAATGTTCCGCTTCCACATGCTGGATCTAGGAGCCTAAGGTCTAAGGGTGTTAAGACGCCTTTCGCCTGAGCTATCTCCTCGAACGTTTCTACAGTCCATCCCACTTCGTTCAGCACAAGCTCTGCAAGCCAGTCCGGAGTATAGTACTCTCCTAGATCGTGCCTGATCTTCTTGGGAACTAAGTTCTGGTATAGTCTCTTGAAAAGGTCTTTAACCCTTTCAGGCTCAAGTTCTGCAGCGCTGGGGTCGTAGTTTGAAAGCCTGTTTACGATGCCCATTATGCACCTTGCAACACCTTCATCCCATTCGTCTAGGTACCATGCGAAGTAGTCCGCCTCCATGAAATTAGTTATTCCAAGCTTGGCGAATATTCCGCCTTCCTCAAGCTGTTTTAACTCTTCCCTTAATCTTTCATGCCCCCTATAGTAAGCGTCCTCGAGGGCTTTCAAATAGGACCATAGCCTTGGAGCAACATAGAGCGACGCGACCTCTGCTGCCAGAAGCTTCATGATCAGAGCGTAGTAGGTGTGCAGTGCGAAGAGCAGCTTCTCAGGGTCGGCCTTACCCTTACCGAAGCCGTAGACCTCCTCCAAGCCCTTAATCTTCTCAGGGCTGTAGGCGCACACCTGCGAGAAGACCCTCCTCCAGTCCTCGAATAGCATCTGGGTCCTGGGCGAGGTTCCAAGCATTTTTCCGTATAGGATTTTAATGCTCTCATTAGCTACAGAGCTTTCGGGTCCGAAGTCCTTCAGGAGCTCCTCGGCGCTTAAAGCCTTCCTCCTAAGCCCAATAATGGCTTCGACAAGCTTGGCTACGGTATTCTTGTTGACTTCGAAGGGCCCCTTGCTCTCAAATCCCTTTATGGCTTCCCTATACCTTACGAAGCCTATCTTATAGCCGTCCAAGACCACGCCGAAGTAACGTGGGAACCTGGCCTCGACCTCGGCATGATCCCTAATGTATCCCTTAACCTGCTCTACGGCTCTCTCAAAGCCGCTCTTCGTCTCGAAGGTCTTTGGCTTCTCATACTCTATTATCAGATGCCCGTACAGGGCATCAAGCCTAGCACCGGATACGAGTGTAACCTCGTACCTAGCCTTAGGAGGCCTCCAAGAGCCATAAGGTATTTCAACGCCCTCAGCTGCCTTAAGCCTCTCAACAACCTTCGACCTTAAAACGTACTCTACGCCCTGCCTAACATCCTCCTCGCTCACAGACTCCGAAGCCACCCTCCTGATATCGTCAGCTATCGCCTCAGCGTCTACAACGAAACTAGCACCCATCCCTTTCACCTTTTACAGCCCATCCTCCCCCTCGCTTCATTCTCCTCCCTGCTTATGCTAGGAGCCATAGCCTCCATGAGAGCCTCCCTCCTAGGTTGCATGGGCTACGCTCAACTCTCCCTCACCGGAGCCTTAACCCTGATCACGAACTCCGATTTCTTGCCCCGAGGGCTTACGCCGGAATAGAGGTTGAATATGCCCTTGCACTTCGGGCATTGAAGCCTCTTAACCGCATAGAACCTGAAATTCCATGGATTCCTAAGCTCTTTGAAGCCCCCCTCATAACCGCAGTATGGACATTTAGCCATCGACATGCGCCTCCCTGGAAGCCTTTCTGATGTATATCTTGCCATCGTTGAAAACCCATTCGACGAAGTCGCCTTGGCCGACATCTAAGAACTTCCTAACGCTTTCAGGAACAGTTGTTCTATAAAACCTCCCTAAACGGGTCTTATCAAGTACAACATCCCTGGACACTATAAACACCACTACAAATCAATTATAGTAGATTATCTTTTTAAGATTTTCCTTTAAAAAGGGGGAGCTGTGAACTTAAGCCTTAGGGGAGCCCTATCTTCCTCGATGAACTATGATAGCAAAGCCTTTTGAAAGGGATAGGGCTCCCCTAGCCACAGTAGCCTATTGCCCTTTCCTTATGCTTCCTCCAAAAGGGGCGTTATATTTTATTTAAGTTTTCAAGGAGTATATCAAAGGAATGGGATCCAACATACCAAGCACCCTGATTAAATTTTATCGGAGAAACGCCTATCTTCTCGCACGCCTTAACGATTCTCCTTCTGACCTCGTCATCGCTTAACTTCCCGTCCTTAATGATTCCAGTTTTAACGGCTACCTTTCTCACCCAAACATCAATGGGTTGGAGGTATATTTTGTCCTTATCCTTGATGGACTTCTCAAGGGAATATATGTGCACTAAATCCCTCAAGTACAGAGAAGCAACTTTTGGGCCAATCGAGAAAATTTGATCTAGCTCACGGAAATGACCCTCCAAATCTCCCTCCTTGATTTTTGAGATCGAGTACCTTACGACATTTTTGTCCTCCTCTTTTAACCCTGAGACAAAATCTAAGATTGAAATCACCATATCGATATCCCTTCCTCTGCCAACCTTCCCCTTACCGATCGCCTTCTGTAGTTCTTCTCGGATCCGGTCGAAATTCTCCTTCCTCAACCGGATGAGCTCATCCTTGCTTTTTCGGGCAAAATACCTTTCCAAAATATCCATCGCCTTCTTTTCAACCCTTTCCGAAATGGTATCTGTTCTCCCCTGGTAAAACGAGTAGTGAAGGAAGTACCTGAGCGCTTGCCACCAATCTTTGAGCATCCCACACCCATCAAAAACATTGGCAAGGTACTTTTCTACAAACTTATCGCTATAGGTTGCGATTTTCTTGATAATTTCTTCATCCACATTTATAACCCCCAGGCAACCCCACTTATTCATTTTTGTTTTGGGCGTGTCCAATAATTGACTTGGGTTCCGTTACATAGTTTTCTTCATGCTCCGGAGGTGGGACAGGAAGGCATACGATTTTGGGCTTCTCATGGGCATCCTCGACCTGATCTTAGGATCTATGGATTTGGAATCCGTAATAAAGGAAAGGCGTGGGAGTGGAAGAGGAAGGAGAAGAGGAAGGGGAAGGAAGCCTCTAAGGCCGGCTAGGCTCTACTTGAAGGCCCTCGTCCTCAAGGAAATGGATAAGCTGAGCCTCAGGTACGCCGAAAGCTGCTCTTCGATGCACTTTGGCGAGAGAATCCCCAGATCGACCCTGGGCTACTGGGAGTTAAACTATGGCTTCCTGGTAGAGGAGGTCCTTAAGGTCCTCTTCGGATTCCTCTGCCTCCTGGAATATGATTATACGGTCCTGGATTCGACGAAGTTCACGGACTGGCA
>Ga0080004_1103212_pt1 | contig 18953 bp, 20 predicted proteins | sample WasSprMetagenome_FD_69207 | JGI IMG/M metagenome (GOLD analysis project Ga0080004, IMG submission 69207) | Sulfidic aquatic microbial communities from Washburn Spring, Yellowstone National Park, USA - WS (SPADES assembly) (version 2) | ecosystem: Environmental > Aquatic > Thermal springs > Hot...
AGCTCTGATGGGCTCTGGCTGCTTCTCGATGAACTCCCAGTCCGCGCTGCGCCGCCTAAGCTCCCTGGCCTCACGCTCAAACTCCTCGAGCTCCTTCAGGGCCTTGGCTAGCGCGCTCTCGTTCAGGTTGAAGCCAAGCTGCTTGGCGATCTCAGCGGCCTCAGAGCTCGACGCCATACGCCCTCAGCCTCGACCTCGAGAACACAAGCCCCGTGTCCTCCTCATAAGCTTTAACCGCCTCTGCGAGACCGCTGCCGTAGATGAGGGCTAGCACGTCGAGGCTGTCCAGCACTCTCACCCCCGAGTACTCGCTGAGGGCGTGGACGAGGTGCTTAGGCGCCTTGTTGTCCGTGAGGACTGTGTAGCCCCTGCGCCTGGCTACCGCGAGGCAGTACGCCTCGGGCGGGTCCAGCGTCGGCAGCCTCTGCGACCTGGAGAACTCGACCAGCCTCAGGGCCTCGACCTCGCACTCGTTTATCCTCGGTATGAGGAAGGCGCGCCTGGAGGCTAGCCAGGGTGCAAGCATAACTCTACCTCTCGCTCCCATCTCATCCAGGACCATCACCGGCACTGCCACCGACTCGAAGGCATCGAAGAGCCTCTCCCTGCCCCTGAAGCGGAGCCAGTGCACGAGGAAGCACGTGTCGGCTACCGCCACGCTCATACGACGACCGGTATCCTAGCCTTGATCCTGATCTCATCGAACTCGTCGACCGGTAGACCGGAGATCTTCGCCGCGAGCCACAGGTCCCCGGTCTCGACGAGAACCTTCAGCGCGGTCTTGATGGGCTCTGGCTGCTTCTCGATGAACTCCCAGTCCGCGCTGCGCCGCCTAAGCTCCCTGGCCTCACGCTCAAACTCCTCGAGCTCCTCCACGCCCACTGTTAGGATTAGCTGCTATAAAAAGCCGCTAGCGGGGGGACAGGCGCTGCTGTGCTCGGAGCGGGCGACGGGGCGCAGCGAGCTTCTCTTGGAGGCGCGAGGAGTTTAAGCCTGTGCGCCTGATTGACTCTCGGAGGGGTGGTCTTGGAGGCTGCGGTGCAGGACTACTTGAGGGAGGTTTGCAGGAGGCTCTTGGAGTACGACCGCGACATAGTAGAGATTGTCCAGTTCGGCTCGTCCGTCTACGCGCCAGGGCTCTCCAGGGATGTGGACCTCCTCGTGGTAACGAGGAGTGTTAAGGAGTACGCGGGGTACCTTGACGCGGCGAACCCCGAGGGCGGGCTTATCGACGTGGATGTGGTGGTGCTGGGCGTGGGTGACAGGCCCAGGGAGGGGCTGCTGAGGGGGGTTCTGGGGGCCTTCAGGGTGCTTTACGGCAGTGGTGAGCACCTGCGCAGGTACGCCGAGGAGCTGGGAGACCCGACCTTCGAGGAGGCTAGGTCCTCGCTGAGGGTTGCGGCCATGCTCATGGGGCTCGCGCTGGAGACGACTAACCCTCTCGACAGGGATAGGCTCTGCAGGGAGGCCTTCGACGCCCTCTTCCACGCGGCAAGGATCGCCTCGATGACTTATCTCTCGGCAGAGGCGGGAAGGTGGGGCGCCATGAGGAGGGAGCTACCCCAGCCCTACAGGTCTAGCTTCGACGAGTTCATCAGCGTGCTGCATGTAAAGTACTTCTACAACGGGGAGTACCCCAGGGATAGGGCTGAGGAGGAGTTCCGCGAGTGGTACAGGAGGGTGGAAGCGTACATCAGCAGCCTGGAGTCGGAGGCCAAGAGAGTCGGAGCAGGGCAGCGCCGATGAATAGCGCGCCGCGGCTGGGCGCAGCAGGTTTATTAGCTCGCCGGGCTCTACTCCCGAGGGTTATGGAGGAGGTTGTCGAGGAGTGCATGCTGGCCGTGCTCCCTGAGGAGGTGGAGGAGGGGCTCCTGCTAGCGCTGCTCCCGCCGGAGTTGATCGAGGATGCTGAGGCTCAGGGTTAAGCTCTGCAGAAACAGCACCTGCGTCGAAGTCCTCGCCATCGCGAACAGCGGCTTCATAGGGGCGGAGCCCGAGGTGGTCATTCCCGCGAGGGTTTCAGAGGCCCTCTTCGGCCCCAGCCCCAAGGTGGAGCTCGTGGAGAGAGTGCTCGCTGACGGTTCCCGAGTGCTGCTCCCGAGGACGCTCGACACCGTGGACGTCTACGTGGTGGAGGAGGACCGCGTGGCGGGGCCGGTGAAGGCCCGCGCATACCTCGGGGGAAGGTACGCGCTGCTCAACGACAAGCTCCTGGGGAGGCTCGGCATAGTGATTATCGACGCAGGGGAGGGGCTCTGGTGCTTCAGGGACGAGATCGGGCTTAGAGAGCGGCGCGGGTACTGAGCACACCACAACCCTCGGAGCGCCCGCGTCTCAGGGAGCGGGGCTCCTCCCCGGGGCTCTCACCCGGGGGTGCGCTCAGCTTTCTGGCTGAGGCTTCGGTGCCTGGCTAGGCCGGCTGCGAGTGCTCCTGCGAGGGTGGCTGCGAGGAAGAGGGGGCCGGGCTCGTAGGAGTTTCTGCAGCCGTAGGAGCTGGGTGTCCTCCAGATGTCCACCCTCATGGTCACGAGCCCGTGGAAGTCGTAGAGCAGCGTCATGTTCGCCTGGGCTGAGCGCACTACCCCGCTCACCTGCTCCGCTTTGCTCAGAAACGCCGCTGTCACTAGGTAGGGGTAGACGATCACGAGCATCAAGAAGAGCACTGCCCCTGCCGCCCCCAGGGATCTAAGCGCCCTGGTGAAGGGTGCAGGGGGGCAGCCCCCGTAGATCGCCAACGCCTGGCCCTCATCCCGTATGACCGCGTCCCTGCTGGTCCTCAGGAGCAGCAGGAAGAGGGTTAGATCGCCTGAGCAGCCGAGGGTGTTGGAGAGGCTGGCGGTGACGAGCAGGCTCCGGAGGACTCCTTCCGCGTGCGCAGCGAGGAGGAGAAGGATCGGGGAGAGGGCGAGGGGAGGTAGCAGCGTGGCCAGGGCCCTGTTCCTCGTCAGCGGCTCCCCGATGTTGATACCCACGCCTATCGGCACTCTCAGCTGGAGCCGCCTCGGGAAGCTGAGCCTGAGAGGGTACTCCAGCAGCTCGAGCCTCATCGCGCGGACTCCGATAAGCCTGAGGGCGAGCGCGTGCAGCCCCTCGTGGAGCACCAGGGTGAGGAGGAGCCCGAGGGGGACGGCTGCCGCATTCCCTGAGGGGTCTAAGCTCGCCAGCAAGCCCGGATTCAGGGAGAGCATTGGGTAGTACCACGCTACAGCTAGCGCGGCGCTCACGCCTAGCATAGCGTCTAGGTAGTCAGCAAGCCTGATGCGGCAGGAGGGAGTACCACCCAGGATGGCTCCCCAGCGCCTGTTGAGGCATAGCGCATATAATGCTTGCCCCCCGGCCAACTTGCTCGGCAGGAGCGCGCGCTTCGCAGCGCTTCTTGAGAGCTAAGCGCCGCAGCGAAAAGAGCCTGGTCCAACACGCGGTGTGGGCTGTAGTGGTCGCAGGAGGCATGGCTGGGAGGAGCGGAACCCTCAGGGCTTAGGGGGAGGAGCGCGCTGCTACCAGGCGCGCTGGTCTTTTAGGCTTCAACAATAAGTAAGGTTACCATGGGTGGTGGGTGCTGGCGGACCGCGTGCTCGTGTACTTCGAGGATGCTAGGAGGTTCTACGAGGAGGCTTTAAAGGAGTTCGAGGAGGGCGTCAGGAGGGGTGACCCCTACAGGGTTAGGGACGCCGCTGAGAAGGCCTGGAACGCGGTGGTGCAGGCGACGAACGCCTTGCTCCTGAAGCTCGCTGGGAAGCTGCCCTCGAGCCACTGGGAGCGCAGGAGAATGCTCAGAGAGCTGGAGGCGAAGATGCCCGAGGTGGGGGCGCTGATGCTCAGGGACAGGTACGGGGCTAGGGAGAGGCACCTCCACGAGATGGTGTTCTACGAGGGAGTCGTCGACGTCGAGGACATCAGGTACGAGCTGGGGAAGGTGAGGGCGTACCTGGACGATGTCGGCAAGCTGCTTGGAGTGGGAACGTAGCGCATCGCCGCTCAGCCGCTCCTCAGACCGCGGAGTGAGGGGGCAGCGCCTGGGGCTTGCCGCTAGAGCTCTACGGACTCACTGTGTAGGCCTCCCGCCGTGAGCCTGTACACCTTCTCCCCCTTCTCGCCGAGGCACACCACTGTGAAGGTGAGCCCCCCGCCCTCCTCGCCGGCCCAGGCCGCGACAACCTCCCCCTCAAGCCTGGCGAGGTCGCTGAGCTTGGGTGCTGCGAGGCCTAGCTCCGCCGCGACCGCGGCCACGGCTAGCCCGAGGGCCTGCTCAGCCTCCTGCCGGCTGACCTGCCTGCGCCGCATGCTGGCGAGCGTGGTGAAAGCTTGGGCAGCGCTGCAGCCGGTGCTCGAAACCTCCCTGTCGGAGATTGGCACGTAGCCGCTGGCGAGGGCCGCCTTGTACCTCACCGCGTGCCTGACTGCGTGGTAGGCGTGGTGCACAGCGCGGAGGGGATTCCCTCTGAGCAGGTTCTCGAGCGCTAGGCCGAGGGCTACCACGGCTGAGCGGCGCAGCACGCTGACTGTGCGCTCAGTGACCCTCGGCTTTAGCTCCAGCCTGGAGAAGGTCCCGTCGTCCACGAGGACCAGCCCCCTCTCCACCATAAAGGCTAGGGGGTCGCCCTCCTCGGCGAGCCTCGCCAGCTCCTCCGCCCTGAGGACCACGATGTCGACTCTCTGCCCCTCAAGCTCCAGCGTGTAATGCCTCTCGCGAGGCTCGCCCGCGACGAGCACTAGCACGTCGACGTCGCTGACGCCCTCGACGAAGTCCTCGGGCCGGGCTGCTGAGCCGAACACGATGACGGACCTCACGTCCTCGGCGCCCTCTAGCAGCCGCGGGAGCTCCCTGAGCAGCTCGTGCACCCGCTCTAGCAAGGGGCTCGGCAGGAGCGCTGCCGCAGCCAGCTATTATGCCTGCCGCCGCGCTTAAAAGCCTGTCAAGCTTCCCGACCGTTGGCGTGCGGCGCGAGCTGGGGCTACCGGGCTCTGAGTCCGAGTCGGAACGGATCGCCTGGCTGAGATACCCGGAGAACATCGCCTCAGGGCTTGTGAGCGCGCGCAGGTGCCCTACGAGCTAGCCTCCACGGTGGGCAGGGCTGAGTAAAGACGTGCGGCAAGCGATCGTCTTCCCTTCCAAAGCTCTAGCCCCTGTATCTCTCTAGAGTGTTCTAGAGAAAATCATTTAACGGCTGCTTGGTGCTCGGAGGTTCTCGTGGAGAAGGACTCGAGGAGCATGCTCCACGTGCTCTCGGTCACCACGCTGGCCGCCTTCCTGTCCGGGCTCGATGCGAGGATCACGGTCATAGGCCTGCCCGTGGTTGCAGCAGCCCTGGGGGCGGACCTGGAGCAGGCCCTCTGGTTCACGCAGGCCTACATGCTGGGGTCCTCTGCCACGCAGCTGATTGTGGGTAGGCTTGCCGACCTCTACGGCAGGGTTAGGCTGTTCACCCTCGGCTTCGCCGTCTTCACGGTCGCCATGCTCCTCTGTGGCTTCTCGACCAGCCCCTCGCTCCTGATAGCGCTGCGGTTCGTGCAGGGGCTGGGCGCGGCGCTGATGATGAACCTGAGCCTCACGATCATCGCGGACAACGCGCCGCCCAACAGGCTGGGGACCTGGCTCGGCGTGAACCAGGTGGCCTTCAGGCTGGGGGCTTTCTGCGGGCTGACCCTCGGCGGGCTGATCATAGACAGCCTCGGCTGGAGGTGGATGTACTGGCTCTTCGTCCCAGTGGGCGCGGCCGCTGTGCCCTGGAGCGTGTGGAGGCTGAGGGAGAGGTACAGGCCCGCGGGTGGTGCGAGGATCGACTGGGCTGGCTTCGCGCTGTTCACAGGCTCTGTGTCCCTCATCTTGCTGTCCCTGACCTTCGCCGCGTACGGCTTAAGCCTGAGGTTCTACAGCGAGGTGCTGGCCGCGCTCGGCCTGCTGCTCCTCGCAGCCTTTATCGCCTGGGAGCTCCGCTTCGACTCCCCTGCGCTCGACCTCAGGCTCTTCAAAATATGGGGTTTCGCCAGCGGCGTGGCGGCTCAGCTGCTCTACTCGATAGCCTTCGGCGCCACCTCAATCCTCGCCGTGATCTACGCGACCTGCGTGAAGGGCATGTCCTCCTCGGAGGCCGGGTTGCTGCTGATACCCTTCGAGGCGGCCTTCCTGGTCTCGGGGCTCCTGGGCGGCAGGCTCTCGGACGCTGTCGGCTACGCGCCGGTGACGCTCGCCGGCTGCCTCACGTCCTCCCTGGCGCTCTACCTGCTCTCGACGCTGAGCAGCAGCACGCCAGCCCACGTCCTCGCAGCCTACCTGGTGCTGGTCGGGGTTGGCACGGGGCTCTTCACATCCCCTAACACGAGCTCGATACTCGGCAGCGTGCCCCCTGAGCGCAGGGGTGTTGCCTCCTCGGTAAGGGCCGTCGCGTTCAACGTGGGCTTCACGCTCAGCCTGAACGTGGCCATGCTGACGATGACGCACTACATCCCCTACGAGCTGGCGACGGAGCTGATAGTTTCCGAGTCAAGCGTGAGCAGCGCCGCGCTCGGGGGGGTGGAGCAGCTAGCCGCAGCTATCGCGGGCTCCTACAGGGTGCAGTCCCTGGTCATGCTCCTCGCCGCCGCCTTCTCCATCTCGCGCACAGCGCGCTCGGGGGTGAGGCAGGCTGGCCCCAGCGCCCGCGCCGCGCTGAGTTTAGCCGAGTGATTACAGCGGGAACCCGGCGCTAGAGCAGCCCCTGGTCCGCGAGCTCCTTCTTCACTCTGCTCATCGTCTCCCTCCACTCTGGTGAGGGCTCCAGTGTTCTGAGGTCGTACACCTCCCAGAAGGGCTTCCCAGGGTTCGCGCCCATCCGCTCGGAGTAGAGCCTGTAGAGGTCCCTCACGATCTCGCAGGCGTCTCCCAGGCCCAGCCTCCTCCTCGCCACGGACTCACCTAGCTCCGCCATGAACTGCGCCTCCGCTCCCCCGCCGTTGGGCCTGGTCCCATTGGCCGGGACGGGGCCCAGCAGGTGGAGCCCCGCTGCCACCGCGGCGACAGTGTTCGCGGCGATCTCGTAGAGGTACTCGGCCGAGCCCGCGCCGTTGCTCGGCCACACGTCCGCCACCAGGGGGAGGTTCATCTGCTCGTTCGCCAGGCCCACTGCTGCCTGGACCCAGATGCACTCCGCCGTGGACGTGGCCTGCTTGATTATGTGGACTGGGTGCAGGAGGACGTAGCTCGCCCTGTAGGCGGCGAGGGCGAGGAGGGTCTCTGCCACCGAGACAATCGCGCTCCCGGCAGGCCCCCTGGCGAAGCCGCCGACAATCGGGTCGACGAGCGCCGCCCCGTGCACACCCACCATCAGGCCGACCGCGGCCTTGGTCAGCTGGTGGTAATCAGTCTTCAGCTCATTGAGCACGGGTAGAAGCTGCGCATCCCCCCTCCTCAGCAGGCCGGCGGACATCGCGGCTAGGCTCGCCGTCGAGGTCACGCTGCTCTCAGCGGCAAGTAGGTGCATGCCAGGCCTGCCCGCGTCCTCAAGCGCTCTCCGCAGGAGCCTCAGCTCCTCGACGCCGGCCGCCGCCTCGCTGGGGGCGCCTCCCCGGACTCTGACGCCCCAGACCTCCTGGATGCTGCCGTGGTCCACCGCGTCGACAAGGGGCTGTGCTGCGTACGAGAGCGCCGAGAGGTAGAAGTACTCCTGCGGCACCGGCGTCCCGGCCAGCCCCCCGAACACGAGAGGCCTCGAGCCGTCCCCAACCCTCCTGGCCCTGAGGAGGCGGGCGTCCCTGCCCCACCCCAGGACAAGCTCCCTGGGCGCCTCCCTCAGCGCTGTGCGGAGCTCCTCATGCGTGAAGCGTACGATCCTGCTCTCGTCCACCACCAGGAGGCCCTTCTCAGCCGCCAGCTCCAGCCCGGCCTCGAAGACCGCCTTCCCGAGCGAGGGGTCACTCGGCACGGGGGTGCTGGGGTCGTAGTGGACTCCGTACTCCCTCTCCAGCTCGGCAACCCTCCTGGACAGCTCGAGGTCGAACTTCTTCGCCTCGACGAGCTCCCCCTGCCTCGCAAGCTTCTCGACGTGGAGAGGCGCCAGCCTCACACCGTGCAGCAGCACCACTCAGGGAAAAGCGTTGCGCAGCACAAGTCTGCGTGCTGAGCCCCGAGAGCCCTGACCCCCGAGGGAGAGCGGCGGTGAAGCCGGGCTGGAGCTAGCGCCTCCGACTGGGCTGAGCTGGGGGACCGCTGCAGGCCAGCGCGTCATGCAAGTAGCCTGAGGCGCGGGATTGGAGGTATGCGGAGCTCAAGCGCGCGCCTGCTTGAGGCATAGGCTCACGAAGTCTTCTAGCGCCCTCTCGCACTTCTCGATCATCTTCTCGACTTCCTCCCTAAGGCTGGAGCCCAGCCAGTCTGTCTGCCTGACGTGCTCGTACCAGGTCTTCAGCGAGCTCAGCATCTCCTCCATCTCCTCGGCTTCCTCCTGGGTGAGGTTCCCCTTCTCGATATTGCTCCTTACCTCCTCCAGGAACTCCTGGCACTCCTCCAGCAGCTCCCTGTACTCCCTCTCCTTCGCAGCCCTCAGGACCCCGAGGATGGCTGAGGCGTCCTCGCCGCTCAGGGGCTTAGCCTCAAGGAGGAGGGCTGTGCCGTGAGCCCTTATCTCCTCGACGACGCTGCTGATGCCGTCCCTGACGGCTGGGTGCTCTGGGAGAATGCAGAGGGAGAGCTTCGGGTAAACCCCGCCGAGCCTCTTCAACTTCCTCCACACGTTCACCTTCACTCTGGAGGGCTTCTCCGGGACCTCGTACAGTAGCACCAGAAGCTTGAGCTCCCCGCCCTCACCACTCATAGCAGCCCTGTACGCACCCGGCGATGGCGCAAAAAGGTTTCCGCGCCGACCTTGCGCGGTGTAACGCGCGTGAACACAGAACGCTTAAATACGCTGGTGTAACGACCGTTACACCGAGGCTGTCAGCGGCCATGGGCAGAGCTGTGCTCGCAAGCCTTGCTGAGTGGGTGGACGCGGAGGCCGCGGTCAGGTACGTGCTCTCGAAGCAGGGCAGCGACAGGGGCTACCTCTCCTTCCAGTTCATGGACATGTTCGAGTCCTCCGCCGAGGACACCTACTACGCTGTATCCACGCTCCTGGCGCTGGGCGTTGAGCCGCCCAGGGCTGACGACACGGTGGAGTTCCTGAGGGGGCTCCAGAGGGGGGATGGTGCGTACAGCAGCGTGGAGGTCGCCTTCTACGCGCTCAGGGCGCTTAAGCTGCTCGGCTCAGCTCCGCGCGACCGCGAGGGCGCTGCAGCCTTCCTAAGGGGCGCGCTGTCCCTCGCCGGGGCAAGGAGGGTGGAGGACGTGCTCCCGGATGAAAGACCGCTCATCGACGAGGCGGGCGTTCTCAGGTCGAAGGACGCCACCTACCTGATCACGTCCGCCGACGTGCTGCCCACGCCCGTGGTGGTCTCCATGGCGGTGCTGGGGCTCGAGGTTCTGGACGGGGTCACGGGAGAGGTTGAGGAGGAGGCCTTCAGAGCCCTGATGGAGCACTACGGGGGCGCGAACGGCTCCGGTGGCGCCAGCCTCTCGCTGGACACCGTGTACTGGACACTCGAGGCTCTGACCGCTCTCGGGCGCGAGCCACCGGTTGACCTCCGCGAGGAGCTCTCCAAGCTGGTTCTCGCGTGCGAGAACCCGGACGGCGGCTTCAGCGCAACACCGCACTCGCGGACAGCGTTCGTGGAGAACTTGTTCTTCGGGCTGCGCGCGATGCGGCACCTGGGGCTGAGGCCGAGGTATGCGCGAAGCCACGCTCTGTACGTGCGCGGGCTGCAGAACGCGAACGGGGGCTTTAGGCGCTCCCGCGAGCTGGGCGTGTCAAGCCTCGAGTACACGTTCTACGCTGTGAGCGCTCTGCAGGAGCTTTCAGGCCACCTCTAGCGCTGCGGCGAGCGCGCAAACGTATTAAACCTTCAGCTTCAGGGGTCGTCCGTGCAGAAGGAGAGAGTGCTTGTCGTGGGGCTGGGCGAGGTCGGGGGCGCTGTTTACGAGATTCTCAGGGATTCCGGGAGGTTCGACGTGTACGGCTACGACGTCGACCCCTCCAAGACCGTGCACAAGCTGGAGGAGGTCCCCAGGCCCGTGGAGTACCTCCACGTCGCAATCCCCTACTCGCAGCGCTTCCTCGACGCTGTTGCAAGCTACGCTGAGGAGTTTAAGCCCAGGATGGTGATCGTCCACTCAACCGTCGCTCCCGGGACCACGAGGAGCCTCCACGCGAGGCTAGGAGTGCCGGTGGCCTTCTCCCCCGTCAGGGGTAAGCACCCGAAGCTGAAGGAGCACCTACTCTTCTGGCCCAAGTGGGTTGCCGCCCTGCCGGGCTCCTCGCTGGGGGAGGCCGCCGAGCACCTGGGAGCCGCCGGCTTCAAGGTGAAGCCAAGCCGGGAGACGCCGGAGTCCCTGGAGCTCGCCAAGCTCTGGGAGACCGTCTACAGGGCCGTCATGATCGCTGCGTGGCAGGAGCTCCACAGGGTTGCGAGGGCTCACGGGGCCAGCCTGAGAGTGGTCGCGGAGTTCGTAGGCGAGGTGCACGAGGTGCTGAGGGACAGACCTGTCTACTACCCTGACTACATCGGCGGCCACTGCCTGATACCGAACACGAGGATCCTCGAGGCCGTCCACCCCTCCAAGCTGTTCGAGTTCGTGCTCGAGTCGAACGAGAGGAGGAGGGAGGAGCTCGCAGACCCCAGTGTGAGGCGTGAGGTGGACGAGCTGAGGGAGTACTTCCTGAGGCTGACGAAAAAGGACTACTACGCCTAGCGCGCTCAGGCGAATAGGTGGCAGTACACCCAGTGGTTCTCCCCGACCTTGACCGCGGGCGGCTCCTCGCGCCTACACCTCTCGGTGGCGAAGGGGCACCTCGGGTGCAGCCTGCAGCCACTGGGCATGTTGAGCGGGTCCGGTATCTCGCCCTTCAGCCTCACAACCTCGCCACCGGCCTTCCTCTCGTCCAGCGACGGCACAGCCTGCAGCAGGGCCTTCGTGTAGGGGTGGCGCGGGTCGCTAAACACCTCCTCGAGGGGGCCGTGCTCCACGAGCTTCCCCAGGTACATGACAGCGACCGAGTCGGCGATCGCCCAGGCGGAGGACAGGTCGTGCGTTATGTAGAGCATGGAGAGGCCCATCCTCTCCCTCAGGCTCCTGAGGAGCTCGAGGATCTGGGCCCTGGCCGAGACGTCGATGTTGGATATGGGCTCGTCGGCGATCAGCAGCTTGGGCCTGAGCACTATGGCCCTGGCTATGGCGATGCGCTGCCTCTGCCCGCCGCTGAGCTGGTGCGGGTACCTGCTGTAGAACTCCTCGGGCGGCGTCAAGCCGACGGTGCGCAGCGCCTCGAGCGCCATGGCCCTCCTCTCCTCCGGCGTGCCGATCCCGTTCACGTCGAGGGGGTACTTCACCTGGTCGCCCACCCTCATCCTCGGGTTCAGGCTCACTGAGGGGTCCTGGAACACCATCTGCACAGCCCTCCGCATCTCCCTCAGCTCCCTGTTCCTCAGCGACGAGACATCCCTGCCCCAGAGGAGTATCCTACCGCTAGTGGGCTTCACCAGCCCGACCACCGCCCTTGCCACCGTGGTCTTGCCCGAGCCGCTCTCCCCGACCAGCGCGAGCGTCGCGCCCTCGGGTATGGACAGCGTCACCCCGTCCACGGCTCTCAGGTACCTCTGCTGCCGCCGCAGCACCTCCTCCAGCGTGCGGCGCAGCGGGTAGTAGACCCTCAGGTCCTCGACCCGCAGGGCCTCAACTCCTGAGGTGGCACGCGACAAGCCTCCCACCCCTCTCCACTAGAGGTGGCTCCTCGCGCCTACACCTCTCGGTCGCGAGGGGGCAGCGAGGGTGGAACCTGCAGCCGGGCGGCGGGTTGCGCATGTCAGGCGGCTCCCCTGGGATGGGCCTCAGCTCCCTGCTCCCGCCGATCCTCGGCACAGAGCGCAGCAGCGCCTCGGTGTACGGGTGCAGCGGGTTAGAGACCACCTCGCGCACCTCCCCCAGCTCGGCTAGCTTGCCCGCGTACAGGACGGCGACCCTGTCCGCGACCTCCGCCACGAGGCCCATGTTGTGGGTGATGAAGAGCATCGAGGTCCTGTACTCCCTCTTTACCTCCTTGACGAGGTCGATGATCTGCCTCTCCACGAGGGCGTCCAGCGCCGTGGTTATCTCGTCGGCGATCACCAGCCTGGGCTTGAGGATGAGCGCCAGCCCTATGGCGACGCGCTGCCTCTGCCCGCCGCTGAGCTGGTGCGGGTAGTCGTTCAGCCTCTCACGGGGGACGCCGAGCCTCTCCAGGAGCTCGCCGGCAGCTTCGAGGGCCTCCTCCCTCGTTGCAGCCGCGCCGTGCTCCATCATGAGCTCCACGAAGTGGTCGCCAATCCTCATGACGGGGTTCAGGCTCGAGTAGGGGTCCTGGAACACCATGCTCACCTCCCTGCCCCTGATCCTCCTCAGCTCCTCCTCGGGGAGGGAGGTGAGGTCCTTCCCGTTCAGGAGCACTGAGCCCCTGACCTCCGCGCTCCTCGGCAGCAGCCTGATGACTGCGAGCCCCAGCGTGCTCTTGCCCGAGCCGCTCTCCCCGACCACGCCGAGCACCTCGCCCTCCTCCACGGAGAGGCTGACCCCGCTGAGAGCCTCGACAACGCCGCGCCTCGTGCGGTACCTCACCCAGAGGTCCTGGACCCTCAGGAGGCTCATGCTTCCACCTTCCTCGGGTTCAGGAGCTCGTTCAGCGACTCGCCGACCAGCAGGAAGCCCAGCACGCTCAGGATTATCATCAAGCCGGGGAACACGCCGATCCACCAGTAGCCCGCTAGGAAGAACTGCCTCCCCTTGTTGAGGTCAAAGCCCCAGTCGGGCGTCGGGGGCTCTATGCCGAGCCCCAGGAAGGTCAGGCCCGCCTCCGTGATTATCGCGTCAGCAAAGCTCACGGGCAGCAGGGAGACAATCTGCGGGACGACGTTCGGCAGTATGTGGCGCGTGACGATGCTCCAGGGGCCCGCCCCAGCCACAACCGCCGCCTCGACGAAGGGCGCGGACTTGAGCGAGAGGACAACCCCCCTCACCATGCGGTAGTAGGACGGGATGTACACCACGGCTATCGCCATGGAGATGTTCAGCACGCCCACGCCGAGCAGGGCGGCGATCGCTATAGCGAGGATGAGGCCCGGGAAAGCGTACATGCTGTCCATCACCAGCGAGAGAACCCTGTCGAGGAAGCCCCCGACGTAGCCGGAGAGGAGCCCGAGGATTGTGCCGAGGGCGGCTGAGATCGCGGTGGAGAGGAGGGCTACCGTGAGGACGAAGCGGGCGCCGCTCACGACGCGGGCGAAGACGTCCCTCCCCAGCTGGTCGGTGCCCATGATGAAGACGAGCTCCCTCCCACCCACCGTGAGCCTGGAGCCGGGCGGTAGCAGCGGTGGCACCTCGTACACCCTCCCGTCGACCACGACAATGTTGCTCACGGCCAGCTGGCCCACCAGGGACTCGCCGGCCAGCGCCAGGGCTACGAACAAGGCTACGAGGGCTGTGCCCACCGCGAGCCCCCACTCAGCGAAGCCCCTCGGCAGCCTCATCAGTACCTCACCCTCGGGTCCACCAGGGTGTACGCCACGTCCACCACCAGGCTGACCAGGGCGACTATCAGCGCGTAGACCGTGACCGCTCCCTGAACGATCGCGTAGTCCCTCTTCAGTATCCCCTCGTACACGAGGAGCCCCACACCCTCCCAGTTGAACGTGGTCTCAGTGAGCACAGCGCCGCCCAGCAGCGCGGCGACCTGGAGGCCAGCCATGGTGAGCAGCGGGATCAGCGCGTTCCTGAAGCCGTAGCGCGTCACCACCCTCCACTCCCTAATCCCCCTAGCCCTCGCCGCGCGCGTGTAGTCCTGCACCATGGCCTCGCTCACCGAGAGGTACGTCACGCGGGTGAAGATCCCGGAGAGGTATATCCCCAGGGTGAGCGCGGGCAGCAGCATGTGCACGAGGTAGTCCGCTGCTATGTCGAGCCTCCCGTTGGCGAGGCTGTCGATGAGGACGAAGCCCGTCCTCACTGGGAGAGAGTCGAGGGCGACCATGTTCACCGGGCTCAGCCTCCCCGTGGTCGGCAGCCCCGAGGGCCTCGCGAGCCCCACCTGCAGCAGCAGGCCGAGGTAGAACACGGGGATCGAGTAGACGACGGAGGAGTAGACGCGGGCGAACTGCGGGAACCAGCTCTCCTCGTACCTCGCCGAGAGGAGGCCCATCGCGACTCCTATGCCTATGGCGACCAGGGAGGCTGCGATCGCCAGGTCCACCGTCGCGGGCAGCCTCGTCGCTATGAGGTAGCTGACCGGAATTCTCTCGAGGGCTGTGACGCCCAGGTCCAGCTTCACGAAGACGCTGTACAGGTAGTTCACGTACTGGACGTGCAGGGGCTTGTCGAGGCCCAGCTCAGCCCTCCTGCGCGCCAGAACCTCCTCCGGGATGTTCTTGCCCTCGAGCATCGTTATGGGGTCTCCGGGGAGAACACGCATGAGGACGAAGACCAGGGTTAGGAGGACGAGGAGCATGAGGGGTGTGAGCGCTAGCCTGTAAAGAACGTGCTCCTTTAGGCCCATCCCCAGGGGCACCCTCCAGGGGGCTAGCCCTGGACCTCCGCGTACAGCAGGTAGTAGCGGAAGATCTGCGAGTAGTCGAGCACTATGCCCTTGACGTTCGGCTGGGCCACTGCGAACTGGCCCTCCTGCCACAGCGGTATTATCGGCGCGTCGTCCGCCACGATGTCCTGTATCCTCGCCAGAGTCTGGACTCGCTGGTCTGTCGGCTGCAGCACCTGCTCGTCGATCAGCCTGTCCACCTCAGGGTTCTTGTAGTTGACATGCAGCCAGCCGTTCGCCCCGGAGTGGTAGAAGGGCCTGACGTAGTTGTCGGGGTCGAGGAAGTCGGGGTACCAGCCGAGCAGCCAGCAGGCGATCTTCTCCTCCTTGAAGAGCTTCCGGTACGTGGCCCAGTCCGCGCTCTTGAGCTCGACCTTTATGAGGCCACTCGCCTCGAGCTGCTGCTTCAGCAGCGCGGCGATGTCCGGCTCCGCGGGTGTGTACCTGACGGGCGTGAACCAGAGCTCGATGCGGAGCGGGTTGGCCTCGCTGTAGCCGGCCTCCCTCAGCAGCTTCCTCGCGGCGTCGATGTTCGGCTTGCTCCCGTACCTCTCCTTGAAGGAGTCCTTGTGGCCCAGGAAGCCTATGGGCACCATGCTGTAGAGCGGCTGCGCGAACTTACCCATGAACACCGTGTTCACGATCTGCTCCCTGTCGATCAGGTAGGCGATGGCCTGACGCACCCTCTTGTCGTTGAACGGCTCCTTGTTCAGGTTGAAGACCATGTACCTGATCGGGGCGATGCCAGGCCCTGCGGCAACCTGCAGCTTACCCTTCTCCATTATGTCCTTGATGTCCGCCGGCGAGAGCGTCCTGAACGCGATGTCCACCTCGCCGTTCTCAACAGCGAGCCTGAGGGACTGCGCGTCCTTGTAGAAGCGGATGATGATCCTCGGGGTCTTCGGCTTCTCGCCGTAGTAGTTCGGGTTGGCGACAAGCTCTATGTACTCGCCGGGCTTCCAGGTCCCGAGCTTGTAGGGCCCTATCATGTCGACAGTGTTCGGAGGCTTAACCACCTCCATAGGCGTGGTCTTCGGGTTCACGGGGAAGGCGACCCACGTGGCCAGCAGCGACTTGACGTACGTCTCCTCGAAGGGCGCCTTGAGGTACACCCTGACGGTGTCCTGGCCCACGGCCTCAGCCCTCTCGATGAGGTCGGCTATCAGGAAGGCGGGGTCCTGGTTGAGCGTGATCGTCCTGTTCCACGACCAGACTACCGCCTGCGCTGTCAGGGGCGTGCCGTCCTGGAACTTGGCGTCAGTCCTGATCTTGATCTCCCAGATCCTCCTGTCGGGGCTCACCGTGTAGCTCACGGCGAGCGCGTTCACGAGCTTGGCCGTCCCAGGCTCGTACTTGAAGAGGCCCTCCCCCATGTTCTCTATGATGTTCACGCCGAGGTAGTCGTAGGCCTCGCAGGGGTCGAGCGTCGTCTGAACGGAGTCGGTCGTGCCTATGATGAGGACGTCCTTCACCTTAGGAGCCGCGGGGCCCGCCTGCCGAGAGAGAAGGAAGGCCGCTATGGCTGCTACAACCACTATGGCAACTGCTGCTGCGATTAGCACTTTACTGCTGGGCTTCTTCATCGGAGCAAAGCCGCATCTCAAGGTCTTTATGTATCGATCTCCAGAGCCTTCGTACAAAATTCCTCGTGCACTGAGGCCGCCTGCATATCCTTAAAATATTGTAGGGCAAAGCTTATCAGTACCTGTGTCAAGGGAGTATTCGTAAAATATGCCGCTCCTCCTTTAGCACAATATGCACAGAAACTTTTACAAGGTTCAAGCTCTCCGTTCAGGAGCCCAGGGGCGCGCCTCCTAAGCTCTCCGCGCCAGGCGGGTTTAGGCTTCCTTCTTCCCCTCCTCCTTCTTTGGCGCTGGCTCCATGTGGATGGTTATCTCCACGTCGCCCAGCTCCTCGCGGAGCCTGCCCTCTATGGCGTCGCAGACCCGGTGGGCTTCCTCGAGCGTCAGCGAGGGATCCATCTCCAGGTGGACGTCCGCGTAGACCTTCCCCTGAACGGCTCGCGCCCTGAGGTCGTGGTAGCCGAGGACTTTCTCGGAGCTCCTGAGCACGTCCTCTATCTTGCGCATGACCTCGGGCGGGGGGCTCGTGTCGAGAATCAGGTGCTTGAGCCCCCTGGTGGTATCCACTATGAAGTACGTGACTATAGCAGTGATCACCGCTGCAGCTAGCATGTCGTACAACCCGGAGACGAAGGCTCCGAGGGAGACACCGGTTAAGGTGGTCAAGCCCTCCACGACGTCCAGGGACACGTGCCGGGCCTCCGTAGCTGCCGCCGGGCTACCCCCGCCCCACAGCCTCAGCAGGCTGGAAACGACGAGGTTCAGCGCCAGAGAGGCCAGGGCGAAGACCACCCCCACAGGGTCCACCCTCTCGTGAACCCCGTGGCTCACCTTGTCCACAGCCTGGAAGAGGACGAAGGAGAACGTGACCGCCATGAGCAGCAGGATCACAACTGAGGCGTAAACCTCGAGCCTGGCGTGACCGTAGGGGTGCTGCTCATCCGGCGGCTTCGCGGCCTCCCCCGTGAACTTGTACGCGACAGCCGCGCTAGCCACGTTCAGCACGGAGTCACTGCCGTCAGCCAGCAGCGCCACGCTGCCCGACAACAGGCCCCCCGCTATCTTCAGCGCCGCAACACCGGCATTGCCCAGAGCGGAGAGCAGGAGGACCTTCCTCAGCCGGTCTCTCCCGTGCATCCCCAGGTCCCCAGCAGCCCCTGGTTTAAATCTTGCGAAAACCTTTTCCCACGCTGAGCCCGCTTACCTCCGTATGAGGAGCGCTGTCGTCACAGGTGCCTCGTCGGGCATTGGGCGCGAGCTGGCCAGGCTGCTCTGCAAGCAGGGTTTCAGGGTGCTGGGGGTGGGCAGGGACGTTGGCGCCCTGGAGGAGCTGAGGGCGGAGCTGGGTGGGGCGTTCGAGCTCATTGCCTGCGACCTGAGGGGCCTGGGCTGCGTCGGCAACATCGCCTCGAGGGTCGCCGCCTCGTACTCCCCGCTGGACATGCTGGTGAACAACGCCGGGTACGGCTCCGCGAAGAAGCTCGTCGAGATGACCGCGGAGGAGGTGAGCAGCATGACTGTTGTGAACTTCGTCGTCCCGCTCGTGCTCACAAGGGAGCTGCTCCCCTACATGCGCAGCGGCTCCACGGTTGTGAACGTGGTGACAGCCGGGATCCACATCCTGATGACGCGGGCGCCGCTGTACGGCGCGACAAAGATTGCGCTCCACTACGCCTCCGAGGCGCTCAGGAGGGAGCTGAGGGAGAAAGGGGTCCACCTGCTCGAGGTCTTCCCCGGCGTGGTCAAGACGAGGTTCCACGAGAGAGCGGGGCTGCGAGCCCCCATGCGCGGGGTGCCGCCGGAGCAGGCTGCCAAGGCGATACTCGACGCGGTCGCGAAGGGGAAGAAGAAGGTCTACATTCCCTGGTACATCGGCTTCCTCAGGCTCCTCGGCCCCTACCTGCCCGCCCTCTACTAGCGCGCCTGCAGAAGCCCCGCTTTCTCTGGCGCTTCTGAGCACAGAGCTGATTCGTGAAAAGGAGCGAGAAGCTGCTAGCGCGGCTGCGCTTTAGCGCGAAGCACGGCTTTTCCGAGCTCTATGGACGCCAGCGGGACTGCTATGAAGAGCAGTACTCCCAGCAGGTCAGCTGGGGCTAGGGGCTCGAGGTCGAAGACCTCCGCCAAGGGGGAGTAGACTGGAATCACCGAGAGAGCAGCTGCGAGGGCAACGCTGGCCAGCAGCGCCTTGTTCCGCAGCAGCCCTTTGAAGAATGGTCTGCGCTCGCTCCGGAAGGCGAAGGAGCGGAGAACCTCCCCCAGCGTGAAGAAGATGAAGGCCGCGGTTCTCGCTTCCCTGTAGCCCATGGGAGCGTAGAGGTGCAGCATCAGCAGTGTGAGCCCGGCGGTCAGAGTGCCAATAAGTGCGTACGCGAGGAGCCTCCTAGCGCTGATCAGCCTCTCCCCCCTGCCCCTGGGCGGCCTCTCCATGATGTCAGGCTCCCCAGGCTCGAGCCCCAGCGCGAAGGCCGGGAGAGAGTCTGTGACGAGGTTCACCCAGAGGATCTGGGCAGCGGTGAGCGGCGGCGGGTAGCCCAGGAGCTCTGCCCCCATCACGGCGAAGACCTCGCCGAAGTTGCAGGAGAGCAGGTAGTCGATCGGCTTCCTAACATTCTCGTAGATGATCCTCCCCTCCCTCACCGCCTCCACTATCGTCACAAAGTTGTCGTCAGCGAGCACAAGCTCTGAGACCTCCTTCGCCACATCAGTCCCCTTGACACCCATCGCCACGCCCACGTCTGCAGCC
>Ga0080004_1150363_pt1 | contig 18931 bp, 18 predicted proteins | sample WasSprMetagenome_FD_69207 | JGI IMG/M metagenome (GOLD analysis project Ga0080004, IMG submission 69207) | Sulfidic aquatic microbial communities from Washburn Spring, Yellowstone National Park, USA - WS (SPADES assembly) (version 2) | ecosystem: Environmental > Aquatic > Thermal springs > Hot...
TGCTTCTTCATTTCTCTGCACGCTGAACAAGGAACGCTGGGATGAGGGGCCTTTTCTGTCATGCCAGGGGGCGCTTGAGGGGGGTGAGATGCCGTTTAGGAAAATACTTTGTGATTGCGCTCAGCCCTGGTTTGGCAGAAAGGATCTCGATGAGTCCGAAGCGCCTGCAAAAACATACTTTCTCTTTTTAACATGAGGGCTGTTGTCACAGGAGGAGCTGGCTTCATAGGAAGCCACATTGTCGATAGGTTAATGTCGGAGGGGAATGAAGTTGTCGTGGTGGACAATCTGAGCTCCGGAAGCATGGACAACATAAAATGGATTGGCAGCAAAGGATTCAGGTTTCTGAAAAGGGATCTAAAGGATCCGGAGTGGGCAAAGGACATAAAGGCAGATGTTGTATTCCACTATGCTGCAAATCCTGAGGTGAGGGTGAGCACGGTAAATCCAAGGGTACATTTTAACGAGAATTTGGTAACAACATTCAACGTTCTGGAGGCATGCAGAAATCTGGATATTCCCTTCATTGTTTTTGCCTCGACAAGCACTGTATACGGGGATGCAAAGGTTCCAACTCCTGAGAACCATAAACTTAATCCCATATCCGTGTATGGGGCCGTTAAATTGGCCTGCGAAACGATAATAGGGACATATTCAAGGCTATATGGGATAAGAGCTTTGATATTGAGGTATGCAAATGTCGTAGGGCCTAGGATGAGGCATGGGGTTATAGTTGATTTCATAAGAAAGCTGAAAGAAAACAGAGGAAAGCTGGAGATACTGGGTGATGGATCCCAGAGGAAGTCTTATGTTTATGTTGACGATGCAATTGAGGCCACCCTAACTGCATTTAGAAGTATGGATAAATTTAATGTTTATAATATAGGTTCTGATGATTGGATAACCGTGAAAGAAATTGCGGATATTGTGGTTGAGGAGATGGGCCTCAGAAATGTTGAGTATGTTTACAGGCCCTTTGATGATGGTAGAGGGTGGCCTGGAGACGTGAAGATGATGCTCCTCGATATATCCAGAATAAAGAATATTGGATGGAGGCCAAAGCTAAGCTCCAGAGAGGCTGTCAGAACTGCTGTCAGGAGTTTACTGAATGGATGAAGAGATCTTAAAATGCTCGAAGCAATAGCACTTTTCTTGGCTGGAATGCATTTTGGAGTTCCGTTAGCTTACTACTATTATGCAAAAACAAGATGGCTACCTAAACCATGGAACATAAAAGTAGATGAAAACTATAGACCAAAAGTGACGATAATACTGCCAACATATAATGAGGAAAAAATAATAAAAGAAAGACTTGAGAACATCTATAATCAGGTATACCCAAAAGAGCTGATGGAGATAGTAATCGTGGACTCAAGCAATGATAAAACAGCAGAAATAGTGGAAACATGGCATAACAACAATAATGATATCAAAATAACTCTAATAAGGGAGAAGGAGAGAAGGGGAAAGGCATTTGCGTTAAATGAGGCCTTAAGGGATGCAAACAATGATATTGTAATAATTGCTGATGCGGATGCCCTCTGGCCCGAGAACGCAGTCTGTGAGGCTGTTAAGTGGTTTTCGGATTTTTCGGTGGGTGCTGTTTCCTGTTTAAAGAAACCCATGGAGCAGGGTTTTTTAGGTATAGAGGGAGGATACAGGAGCTACTACAACATCTTAAGGCTTGCGGAAAGCAAAGCTTTTTCTACACCAATATTCCACGGTGAACTTGCTGCGTTCAGAAAAGAATTACTCTTAAAAGTTAATGGATTTCCAACAGACATAGGCTCAGATGACAGTCATACTGCAACAGAGATCGCTTCGATAGGTTATAGATCAATCACACCAGAAATATGGGTTAATGAAAAGGTTCCGAAAGAAAATTATGCTTCATGGAAGATAAGAAGAGCACAGCACTTAATACAACACTTCATGAAGGCAACGAAACTAAGAATAAAGAACAAAACTTTTAAAAAGATATTAGCAGCTGAAACTTACTTACATGTAATAAACCCATGGATTCTATTAATTGCAACATTATTGTTGATAGTAGACGTACTTTTGTTTAAGTCATTAATTTCACTTACATTAGTGTTCATCGGATCAATTTTACTGTTAATAAAGGAATACAGAACATGGTTAATGCAACAAATATATCTAATAATAGCAGCAATAAAAAATATTAAAACAAAGGAAATAGCTTGGAATAAGCAAGTTAAGTAAGCTTTTGAAGGTTTTTATGAAGATCGGCATACTCTATGATTTTAGTATAAAAAAAGGTGGCGGAGATTTTGTGATGCTAAATATTTTAGAAGCTTTACAAGATATGTATGATATCACATTAATAACATCAAAACCTAAAGGTTTTTATGAAGCATGCAACAACTTTGACAAGGTAGTAGATAAATTTAAATTATATATGTATGAGATCAAAGTGCCGTTATTTCTTCGCCACCCTTATACGATAGTATACATGGCAAAGAAAGTTTCCAATGAGTCTAATTATGACTTATTTATTCTTTCAGATGACGTACCTGCTTGTTTATCTAATAGAAGGGTAATATCTTACTTTCACTTTCCTCATGTGGCCCGCCTTAGATTTGGAGAACATATTATGAGAAAGTACACAAAAACTCTCAGAGGAAGAATTGAGTGGTGGGTGCATAAAAGGCTCTTCAAAAAATTTTATCCAACGCGACAGGTTTCGGATAGATGGCTTTTTATCGCGAATTCTATTTTCACTAAAGAGTATATTGCAAAATCTTTTAACATTGATTCCAAAAGAATTATTTTACTCAATCCTCCTGTAGCATCAGCATCGATAAATGCACTTTGGAGGGAATCCAGTGTGCAGAAGGAAGATTTGGTAGTGTGTATAGGATGGTTCGAACCTGTAAAGGGATTTGATGATGTTGTAAACGCTTTATCATTAATGAAAAACAAGCCTAGGCTGAGGTTAATAGGTTTTGTAGGTGATAAAATTTATCTGGAAAGGCTAGTAAGCCTTGTTAAATCCTTGGGCTTAGAGGATGTAGTCAGTTTTTTCTTGAGTTCCAGAAGGGATTTTCTTATCAACAGTTTGTTAAAGGCTAAAGTTATAGTACATCCCGCTCCCCGTGAGCACTTTGGTATAGCGGTACTTGAGGGTATGGCTGCTGGGTGTATACCAATAGTTAGGGTGGGGTTTAATGGACCTTGGATGGAAATATTGCAGGAAGGCAAATATGGGCTAGGTTTTAAGACCACAAAAGAATTGGCGTTTGCTATGGAAAGAGCAGTTAAAATGTATGAAGATTTTGATATAAATAAAATAATTTCTAGAGCCCTTGTATTTGACGAAAGCCGTTTCAGAAGCAAATTCTCGGAGATCGTTAATCAATTTCTTAGTCAAGCATGAGGGGCGATAATATGAGATCTTATTTATCCATTTCCACTGAATATTACAGTATATACAAATTCGTTAATCATGTAGCTATAGCAGTTAAGCATCCTGATGCGGCTTTACGTTACCTCCTTAGAAGATACCTCTTTTTGGGCTCTCAATTAATGAAAATTGAAAGGGCTTTTCTCCCCGATCTTTTAAAAGGGGATTTCATAACGCATTTAAATAAAAAACTCAGGGGCTCGATCCTAGAGAAGAAAGGACTGTTTGTGCAAGATGTCATGAAGATGAGGCAGGTAGAAACTTATGTCTTGTGTAGGATGCTTAAGCCAAAGGTTGTTGTAGAAACAGGAGTTGAAATGGGTATATCAACATCCTTTATTCTTAAAGCCCTAGAGGATAATAACTTGGGGCAGTTGTATAGTATTGAGATTTGCCGATTTTTGCCTAACGGAGAAGAGGTAGGTTATATTGTACCTACTGAACTTAGACATAGATGGAAACTCATTATTGGCCATAGTCTTAAAGTACTGCCTGCTCTTTGTAGACAAGTTTACCCAATAGACATTTTCATTCACGATAGCGAACACACTTACCAAACTATGTTTGCAGAGTATTCAATAGCTTGGCCCTATATCGGAATCGGGAAAATACTTCTTTCAGATGACACGGGAAGGAATGAAGCGTTCATACATTTCTCAAAGAAAGTTGGTGTAGCACCATCTTGGACCCCAAGGGGTTACGGCATTCTTTGGAAGTCGTAGAGTCTAAAATAATTCGTATAGGAACTAAGATTAGACGTGAGTTATGTTGTGTAGCCTCCCCCGCGATGCGAGGTTACGATATACTTTATGTGCATCTGGGGAATAAATATAAATCCTTGACGTTAAAGGCAGTTCATACTGGTATTGGCAACGTGAGAGTGCCAACGATGCAAATTCCTTGTCCATATAGCAGCTTCTTATCTGTGCGATAAAAAGGGCAATGCTGGTAAGAGGAGATTTTTTGAGCGTAGTGCTAGAAAATAATGTGATATATTGCTTATTGAGGAAGGAAGGAAACATAACATTAGCTAGTGTCGACCCAGAACTAAAAATCATTAAAGAGAAGACTAAATTTGAGGGTAAAAAAGGCTTTATACTTGGAGTTTACCAAAACGGGCTCCTAATCAGCGTGGACGATAAGCTTATTCATATAGAAAATAATGAATGGAAGGTGGTGTTAAAGGCTAGCAGATCTACGAATGTATTCTGGCATGCATGCAAAGTTGGGGGTACGATTTTTATACAGGAGTATGGCGAGACACCAACTGGCATTTATGCTTCTCAAGACTTCAGAAATTGGGAAAGGCTCGTCACAAACGAAAAAGTTGATAAAAGTTCGAAGCATTTTCACTACATAACTTACGACCCTTATAGGAAGTGGCTAATCGCTACATTAGGTGATAAAAACCTTACAAGAGTAATCGTTTCGAAGGATTTAGGTAAATCTTGGAAGCCTCTCTATAAAGGTCCATGGCAATTTGTTCCAGTTGTATGCTTGAGAGATAAATTGGTTTTTGGTATGGATAGTTATATAGTGAGGGGAGGTATAGGTATTTGTAATCCTGAAAATGAAAGTTGGAGCTTTATTTTTCTTAAGTGGCGCAATAAAAGATCTAGATTCGCTCAGATTTGCGATCTAAAGTTGTTAGATAATGGTCTTTGGGTTGCTACGTTTGGTACGCCCCAAGCAATTTTGATTTCTAAGGATTTAAGAGCGTGGTATTTAGTTCATGTTGAAGGTTATAGTACGCAATTCAATCATTATATGAACGTAAGTGAAGGAAAGGGAACTCTGGTCTGCTCTACGGGAGAAAGTCTAGTGGTATTCAGAAAGAATGAGCTTGAAAGTTTGATGCTAAAAACTGAACCAGTAATGACTAGTTATAGTGTTCACTTCCCTCATCTAGTAAATTTGAAACATAAGTTAAAAACGATAATTAGAAAGGTCATCTAAATGGCAAACGGCTTGAGGATAGCTATAGTATGCTCGTATTATCCTTGGCCACCTAGGGGTGGCGTGGAAACAATAGTTAACCAAGTTAGCGTTGAGCTCGCTAACAGAGGACATGACGTACATGTTGTAACTACGCCCTTTAATGCAGTGACTATGAAGCAGGTTTCAAAATATGGTATTGAAAGAAAAGATGGAGTCACGATTCATAAACTTAAACCTAGTGAGTTGGGAATAGGTTACGCTAAATTTATGAAGGAGCTCAAGCCTGAAATACAGAAAATTAAACCAGAGATAATACATTCGCATAATTTACACCCTCATTTATTCCAGTTAGCTAGATGGAAACAGGAGATGGGATACAAACTTTTAGCAGAACTTCACTTTCCTATTATCAATATAGAATTTCTTTCAGCTAAGTTAGCCCTTCCAATAGTTGTTAAATATCTTGCTAAATCGAGTCGTGATATCGACGCTTTCGTAGCTCATGAGAGTATGGAGTCTAAGTGGCTTACTGGAAAAGGCATTAGCGCAGGAAAAGTATACAAGGTATGGTTCCCCTGCATATCTAGGCATCTTCTCAATTATGTAAAAACCTCCAATATTCAAAAAAATGATGATCTATTATTTATTGGAAGAGTAGTTCGAATGAAGGGTCTTCATGTTCTTGTTAAAGCGCTAAAGTATGTTAGCTATTCTATAAAAAAAGATGTTAAATTGACGATCGTAGGTCCTCAAAATGAAATATATGCCAAATACTTGGAGAGGCTTATTAGTAAACTAAATTTGAATGATCAGGTAAATATGAAGGGAGTTGTTTCTGAGGATGAGAAGTACAGGTTGATAGCAAGCCACAAAATTTTTGTGCTACCTTCCTTAGGGGATTACACTCCTAGTGTCATACTAGAGGCTCAGGCCTTGGGTACGCCCGTGATAGCCACCAGAGTCGGGGCAATACCGACAATGCTGATTAACGGCAAAACAGGATTACTCGTCAAGCCAGGTGATGCGATGGAACTAGCTGAAGGTATAAAAAAGCTATATGTAAATGACGATCTAAGAGAAAGTATGTCAAAAAATGCTAAAGAATTTTCTAAAAATTTCTTACTGGAAAGGTCTATCAAAAAGCTTGAACATCTATACTACAGACTTGCATATCTAGTATAACTTTTCTTAATTGTGGAAGAATTAAATAATGATTAACTTTCTTAATGCGCTTTTTCTATTCTTTTGTGCTCAATTTGCAACAGCTCTCTTAATATATAGATTTCCTATAGGGCCACAAATATGTGAGTCGACATTACTATGCAATTTACTTGATAAATTAGCTCTTGTCTTTTATATACTATTACTTTTTTCTTCAGTGTACTCTACCATAACTTCTTCTAGATTCATTTGGATATGGATCTTTGGTGCATTAGGAACAATAATAATTATGAGGATTATGTTTTGCACTCTTCATACATCGCAACTCCTCTTTTATGCTGTGTCTTTACCCTCCTTGACATTAATAATTTCGCTGATAATAAATGGGCCGTTCCCTTTAACCTCAGATGAGGGCTGTTTTTCACTTTATGCTTTCAGAATTTTAAGAGATGGGCGATGGATACCATATAAATATTCTAGCATAGTCTCCTACTATGAGTTCTTTCCATTAGTACCCTATCTTAAAGCAGTATTGCAAATGGTAACGGGTCTTGACATGGCCTACGGCGTTCATCCATTGCTTGTTATTTATATAACATTACTTATTTCAATATCTATCTACTCTTTAGTTAGATGCATTATTGTTAAAAGTCCAAATACTGAAATACCACTAAAACCCTCAGTCTTTGCTGCGCTTTCCCCTCTACTCTTTTTAGGTTCCCCCCCTCTTTCAACTATAGCATTTATACCTTACACAGTTTCGTCTTCTCTAGTCGTGGTAACGTTTCTAACGCTCACTAAATTCCTGTATAATCAGCGCCAGGGCTATCTTTTTATATTACTATTTTTGATTATCTCAGGAGTGATTGCACACCCGATATACCCGATATGCTTACTGATAAGCTTAGGTGTAACTATTATTTTAAAAATTTTTACATATGTAAGGTCCGAAATAAAAAAAGTATTTTTGATTGTATCTATTTTTACTTTAGGATATTGGATTTATACTTATGTCTTTAGAATTATACTAAATTACGAAGAAGGGTGGTTTACATCGTTCATAAACTTCATTAGCGGTAGTATAGAGCCATTTAGTGGCATGCATGGTAAACCGCTTTATGTATCTCTAGTGCCTCCTGAAGTAGCGTTCTCATGGTCTCTTCTTCCAGCAATAGCATCAGTCTCTATTTTATGTGGTATATTAGATTTTAAGAATAATAAAAAAATGGATGATTTTAAATGGTTCAGTATAGCTCTCGGAGGTCTTGGGATGTTTCTTCTATTCATAGGATTTTGTTTACGTATGTCGCCAAGTAGAACTACTAGATATTTTTATATTTCTTACTTCTTCTTAATACCCATCTCTATAGATATCATTAGACAGATAGCATTCAAACGTAGAATATTAAACTTATTAATATTAGTTCTCATAATTACTATGGCTATAACCGAGGGAATTCAAGATCCCGCTATCTCCCCAGATATATACAATGCAACTACAAATGCTAACAAAAGATCATGGATGGTTGCTGAAACATTAGCGACAATGTATTTGCCTACTATAAAGTTTTATTTTGATACAAGAGTTGATATAGCTTTCAGCACGATTGCAGGAAATAAGTCAGATCTCTTGCTAAGTTCTTCACATCCGGATATGAAAGTGATTGTATTGGGTCTTGATGATGTTGGTGTGAGATGCCTTGATGGATGGCTTGGAGCTTGGTTTGGATCAAAATGCAGCGAAGTTAAAGGAAACATAGAACGCTACAATTATTCCGTGGTGTATTCCGATGGTCTATATAAAGCATTTGTTATTATAAGCTAAAATCATAATGGCAAATTAGCACATACTTAGAAGATGCGCACGTGTATGCATGTATTAATTTACAACATCCAAAAACTGTCCAGTATGGATGATCTATATGTAAAGTTAGCATTAAAACTAAAGGAAAAGGGATTAGATGTAACAATTGTTACGACTAATTTCGTTCCGCGCGGACTAAAAGAAATATACACTACTAAGTATGTAGTGCTCAAACAATTGTTAAAGAAAAAGGAAGTAGATTATATCGAAGTAAATGCAGTAAATATTAAAGACTTCGTAGTCATTCCTGCACTCAAAATACTTTATAAAGTATTTTCAAGAGCTGATATAATTTATTTAAATAATAGTTTCATACCTAATGAAATATTAACGGTAATCGTTAAAGTCATTAGTAAGAAACCCATGATCAGTGGTTTTCATATACCTTTATACGAGATTAGAAGTAGATGGAGAAAGATATATCGCGATGTTTCAATTCGACTTTACAATCCGCTTTTTAGTGCATATCACGTCTTAAATGTAAAGGATTACTTAACCTTAAAAAGGATGGGTTGCAAAAACATTTACTTGATTCCTAATCCTGTAGATTCAGCCTTCTATGACTTTAAATTACCAAGAGAAGAAAAAGATAACAAATTCACGGTCTTGTTTGTCGGAAGACTTGAGTACGAAAAAGGTGCTGATCTGCTACCTCAAATTATTGAAGGAATAATAGACAATAAAGATATATCTGTAGAAATATGCGGTATTGGATCTTTAAAGCATGTTATTGAGCATTATGCCGCAAAATATCCCATAAGATCAGATATAATGGATTCATTGAACATGGAAAGATGCCAGAAATCTATAAACGTTCTTCTGTTCTTATAGCTCCATCTAGAAGGGAATCCTTTGGAAATATGATTGCAGAAGCATTAGCTTCAGGCATTCCCGTAATTGCATCGGATAGGATTTACTCCTTTCCAAATTGTCCGGGAATAATGCGTTGTAGTTTAAATCCTGAGGAGTTTGTTGATTGCATAAAGTTTATGTATGAGCTCAAAATAAGCCGGAGCCAAGTATATAATGAGATCTGTGAAAAGGCAAGATTATATGCTGTTAATCAATTTAACTGGAATAGAATAATAGAGAAATATATTCGTATGTTTACAGAGGTTTACCTAAATCGCTTTGACTTAACATATAGTAAATGCTGATTTCAATTAAAAAAGCATTACTAATTTGTTTTATCGGGATTGATGGCTCTGGCAAAACAACGCAAGCTAAGATGCTTCTCCAAACATTAAATGCTCAACGGAACTCTGCAGTGTATATTCACTCCTATTCTCGGAAAACTATGGCCGATAGCTTGAGAATCAGATCATTTATCGATGTCCTTATTAAAGAACTTGACAAACCAACTACCAATCGGCTGATAGCTATAACTAAAGTCGTACTTAGACTCATAGTTATGCTTATTGATTCTTGGATAACATACAGCCTCTACAGAATTAAATATAGAGGGAAAGTGCTAATTCTTGACAGGTACTACTATTGTACTTTGGTATCACTAGCTTCTCATCATAGAGTTCTAGCAAGCCAGATAATGATCTTTTCTAAAATTATACCAAAGCCTTGGATCACTATATTGCTTAAAGTAACTCCTGAAACAGCTATTAAGCGAAAACCTGAACATACGTATAGTGAGGCAAGGAAGATCTGCAGTTTGTATGAGGCATTAACACGGATATTGCCCATAACCTCAGTTGATGTAGAAAAAGATGCAGAAGTGGTAAAACAACAAGTGGAGGAATTAGTATACACGCGCGTAAAATTGAGCTAGAAGCACTTCTTCACTTAGTAAGCGAATTATACAGAAGACCTCTTGTCTCATGCCCTTCATTTGAACGTATCGATATTCCAGCTCTTTTGCTTTTAGCAAAAAACAATGGTATGGAGTACTATATTGCTAAAAAAATAGCTACCGATTATGCTAGTAAACTAAGCGGAGGCATATTATCGGTCGTAAGAAACTTTGTTAAAACTTATGAAGATAAATATGCACGAATGTTTCATGTTTTAGAGATATTAAATCAGCATCTTGACGATTATTTAATTATTAAAACATTCCATGAATATCCAAAGATAGGGGCTGATATAGATATACTTGTACATGATTTTAATAAGGCCTTCAAAACACTTTTGAGAATAAACTTTCATGTAATTACATATTCAAATCAAAAGGCTCTCCTTCTCTCCCCATGGGGCCCTAAAGTACATTTACATAGAAAAGTTACTTGGTGCGATGAAAATGTATCCTTTATTGATAACAAATTGATATGGATGAACCCTAGAATAATGACGTTCGATCAAGTTCGATTTAAAATACCTAACGTTAATGCGGACTTCCTCATATATCTTGCTCATATAAACTTCGAGTGCTTTCGAATAACTCTTTCAGATATGCTTCTGCTTTACAGGCTGGCAAGAAAAGTTGATTGGAATGTTTTACTGGAGCAAACAAATAAACATCATTGGGAAAGAACATTTAAAAATTCAATAAAGCTCATTGACATGCTGCATCATACGTTTTATCCTCAACCTTGCCCATTCGCAAAATGGAACCTAAAACACCGCGGAATGGATGATTTAAGGCGAGTTTCTCTTCCGATGGCCATTCCACGCCAGGATATGATTTTAGGAATCGTGGAGCGTAAGTTAGTTAAATGGACAATCTTGCACAGAACCTTGAGGTCAATGCAAATGCTCCTTTTAAAGGCTAAGTAGATGAAGAGAAGATTATTAGTAGTATCCGAAAAACTCTGGCCTGAAGGAGGAGGTGCCGAGCTTGCCACCTATCTCATAATTAAAATGCTCACACAACACTTTACTGTGTCAGTTTTTACTGGTACAGAATTTTCTCGTATAGATAGTGCTCAGGTGGTATATATTCCATGGCTAAAGGCCAATAGCAAGCTCGAGTTATGGTTAAAAATAGCAAAAAATATAGGTATTATAGAAAGAAGCATTAGAAAACATGATATTATTTACATACCTCGTGCCTCTTTTCCTATAGTACCTATAGCCAAAAAGTTTAATAAGAAAGTGATCGTGCATCTTCATGATTATATTCCAATAAGTTATAATGCATTAATACCATATTGCAGAAAAACAGGTTTTAGACTAAAAGCAAGCACAATAGAACTTGAAATGCTACAACATAAGAATTTTGTAAGAGCTATCTCAGCTGGATTTCTTTCAGTACCCACCACCGCGTTTTGTAAGCTGTGGCTTAACTCAGCGGACAAGATAATATGCGTATCCAAAAGGCAACGTGAAATCATAGAGTCAGCCGCACCCGAGCTTACCAATAAGCTAAAGGTAGTATATAATCCGTTGCCAAATTTATCGATTAGAGAAAAGAAGTTATTAGAAGACCCCACATTCTTGTACTTGGGTGGTGACAGCTATATTAAGGGCTTTCATATGTTCTTAAAATCTTCTCAGATATTTCTGAGAAGAAAAAAAAGTGGGATAAAATTTTTGCTAGCTGGAAACTTCAGGTACAAAGAAAAGCAATTTATCGAAAAGTTGAATAGGAGATTCAACAATGCCTATAGCTTGCTCGGTTTACTCAAACACGAAGAAGTTCTGAAATTTCACTCTATAAGCCATGCTCTTTTGTTTCCTTCAATTTGTGAAGAACCTTTACCATATGTTGTCATGGAAGCCATGATTATGGGTACTATCCCGATAGCCTCGATGGTTGGAGGAGTACCGGAAATTGTTAAGGGAACCTATGCTGAAAGAATGATGTTTACTCCAGGTGACATTAAAGAATTAGTAGACCGAATGGAAGTGATTACTTCTTTATCTAAAGAAGAATTAATTAGTATAGGTACAGAATTAAGAAATATTTCTTTAGAGCGTTTTGATAATAGAGCAATAAAAAGAGAGATTGCAAAAATATTCGAGATTTAGTCGATAAAAAAATATTAATGTTAATGCAATATCTTATCAATCAATTTTTGCTTAGAACGCTTTAAGTACGAATAGCTAATATGAAAACGTCTAATATTTACTATATTTATAATGGTGAAGATAGAATCGACTTTGGAAACGTAGCAGCTCTAGCCCTTGGTGGCTATAATACATATTTAATACATTTTTCCAAAATAAAGAAGAATGGAATTAAAAAAAAGATGGTACAGATAAGAGATGGACTTGGTAACTTTAAGATGGTTGAAATAAATAATATTTATATTAGTCCAACAAATTATGGTTTTGAATATCTGAAGCATTTTGAGAAACCAGATCTAATAATTTATAGTGGAATTAATTATCCGTATGCTTTTAAAATAGCTGATATGTTTGGTGATATTAAAAAAATTTATTATCAACATGTTTTATTAAAAATATTTAAAAACAAGTTTTACTGTCAACTAGATAAAAGATCTCTAAATAAGGTAAAATATTCATTAAAGGCGGTATGTTCCACTTTTCAAAAATGTATTTTAGGTTTAACAAGCGATTATACGTTAATACAAGACATTTTGGATTATAGATTTTTTAGTTCTTTAGGATTTAGAAATCTTATTTATACTCCTATAATATACAGCATGTGCTATAACATTCATAATTCAAATAATAATACAAATAATTGGCTAGATTTTATTAACCAATATTATCCATATGTACTTAGTATAATAACTTTAAAAAGAGAAGATGTTTCGGAAAATATGGAAAAATATGCTTTTAAGGTAATATATAACTTAGCTATTAAACAGAAAAACTTAAATTTTATTATAATAGGATCAAATCGTGCACAAGCAGAAAATGTCATTAAAAAAATACCGACAAATATAATACTACTCGGTAAAATATATGATGATAAAGTAATGAAAATACTTTACGAAAATTCTTTATTTGTTATTGTTCCTTTTCATTTATCATCAAATAGAATTATAGAAGGTCTTTTTTACTATAAACCAATTTTAACAACATGCTATCCGCTTAAGCTATTCAAAGGTCTTAAAAATATGATCAATATAGTTTGCGAAGACTCTTTTTCAAAATATAATGATTTAGTTTCTTTATTAATAAATGATAAAGTTTTTAGAGATAAAATAAGAGAAAATGCAAAAAAATTATATAACAAACACTATACCTATGAAACATTTAATAAGTATTTTTCTAAAATACGGCCACTACAATAAACAAGAAAATACAAACCTCTTATATGGTAGCTCGGAGAAAAACTCTTTTTAAACGTTAGAAAACCTTTAAAGAGATCTCCTCCATTTAGAATAAGGATAAATAAATTTTCTAAGGTCTTCAATGCCGTGGTTGGTATGATACAGAAAATAGTCATTATAGGTGCTGGGGGATTCGGAAGGGAGGTTTTAGATATTTTCGAGGAGGATAATAGAAGACAAAGAAAAAGGAGATGGGATATACTCGGATTTATTGACGATAATCCTGAAATTCAAGGCAAAAAAATTAGAGGATATCCTGTTTTGGGCGGAGTTGAATGGTTTTCAACGCCCGAAGCAAAGGAAACAAAGGCTGTTATAGCCATAGGAGACAACAAAGTTAGAAAGAAAGTTGCTGAGAAAGCAGAAGCTTATGGTGCTAAGTTCTGTAATATAATTCATCCATCTGTCATAATGACTCCTTATGTTAAGCTGGGTAAGGGAGTGATAATTGCTGCTGGTTGTATTCTCACAAATAACATAACGATAGGTGACCATGTCATTATAAATTTAGACGTTACGATAGGTCATGATACTGTGATCGAAAGTTTCGTTAGCCTTGCTCCTGGAGTTCACATCAACGGAAACAATAAAATAGAGGAAGGGGTCTACGTCGGAAGCGGGGCAGTAACTATACAAAACATTAAAATTGGTAAATGGTCTATAATCGGCGCAGGAGCAGTTGTTATTAAGGACATTCCTGAAAAGGTTGTTGCAGTAGGCATGCCTGCCAAGCCAATTAAGCCGATCGAAGAAGAGAAATAGCCTGCTTAAACTATTGTTAAGGAGCCGTGTGATATACCGAAAATGAAAAAATAATTTTATTAAGTTATGCATAGCGAGAAGTTAATAATGTGTCGCGTATGCATAAGAGGTGAGGCATTATGATCTGGAAGATACCTCTATTTAAAATCTACTGGGATGAGGACTGTGTAAGAGAAGTTAGTGAAGTCATCAGAAGTGGCATGAATTGGGCTATAGGCCCTAAAGTTGAGGAATTTGAGAAAGCTATAAGTGAATATATTGGAACAAAGTTTGCAGTTACGTTTAATTCCGGGACATCGGCCCTTCACGCAATTCTTTTAGCATACAAAATACATGAGGGAGATGAAGTTGTTGTTCCATCATTTACTTTTATAGCGACAGCTAATGCAGTTCTTTTTGTGGGCGCAAAACCGGTTTTTGCTGATATAGAAGAGGAAACTCTTGGACTAGACCCTGAAAGCGTTAATGAGAAGATAACAGAGAGAACTAAGGCAATTATAACAGTTCATTATGGGGGCTGTCCAAGTAAAGTGAGAGAACTTAGAGAAATAGCGAAGAACCACAAGATCATCTTGATAGAGGATGCCGCTGAAGCTTTCGGTGCTAAGGTTGAAGGCTTAAAGGTAGGTACATTTGGAGATAGTTCTATGCTTAGCTTTTGTCAAAATAAAATTATAACCACTGGAGAAGGGGGTGCTGTTGTTACAGATGATGAGAGAGTATACAACAGGCTTAAATTGATCAGATCCCATGGTAGACTTGAGGACGAAAAATATTTTTCTTCAGTTCATTCAGGTGATTACGTGGAACTTGGGTATAATTTCAGGTTGTCAAACATTTTGGCGGCATTAGGTCTCGCTCAGATGAAGAAGATCGATAAGATAATAGAAATGCGGAGAGAGAAGGCTTCATTGTTAACCGCAGGACTATCAAAGATAAAATATATAATACCCCCGAATTGCCCACCAGGCTATTTTCACGTCTACCAACTGTATACTATTAGAGTACCAAGTGACCTAAGGGATGCTCTTATGGAGCATCTTACTAGGAGAGGCATTATGGCTAAAATTTACTTTAGTCCTGTCCATTTAACGACATTTTACAGGGAAAATTTTGGTTTCAAGGGTGGCGAACTGCCTGTCACGGAGAGAGTTTCTAGGGAAGTTTTAAGTTTGCCGATATATCCAACAATGACAAATGATGATATAACTTATATTATAAAAAGTGTTGGTGAGTTCTTTGGGAGCTGAAATAAGCAAGCTTTTTAGCGGAAAGAAAATCCTAGTTACCGGGGGCACGGGCTCGATAGGAAGTTGCATAGTTAGAGAGTTATTAAAGTTTGACATCAGTGAAGTAGATGTCTTCAGCAGGGACGAAATAAAGCAGTTTATGATGAGGAAGGCCATTAATGACAAGAGATTGAATTTTATTGTTGGGGATGTGAGAGAATATAAAAGCTTAGAAAGAGCGTTCGAGATGAACGATTTTGACATAGTTTATCATGCGGCTGCCATGAAACATGTCGTTGTTTGCGAAGAAAATCCGCTGGAAGCCGTGAAAACGAATATAGTTGGCACACAGAATGTCGTCGATCTTGCCAGAAAGTATGGGGTTCCAAAGTTGATTAATATAAGCACAGATAAAGCAGTTAATCCGTGCAATGTTATGGGTGCCACAAAACTTATAGGTGAAAGGATAGTCCTCAATGCTAATTACACGTCTGTTAGATTTGGCAATGTAGCGGGCTCAAGGGGTTCCGTGATTCCAGCACTTATCGAAGAAATGATAAGGAAAAGGCAAATAACTATAACAAATCCAAGTGTTACCAGATTCGTTATGAGAACATCTGATGCGGTAAAACTGGTCCTCAAGGCCACGCAATATGCAAAAGGAGGCGAAATATTTGTTCTCAAAATGAAAGCTTTCAAATTACAGGATCTAGTTGATGTACTAATTAATTATGTAGCACCTAAACTTGGTATTTGCAGTGAGGAGATAAAAGTGAATGTAACAGGGCTAATTCATGGGGAGAAGTTACATGAAGACCTTGTAAGCAAACTAGAAATACCTTATTTACACGATTTAGGTGATTTTTATATTATCAAGCCTAAGGCTTCTGCTAAAACTCTTGAAAAAGAGCACCTGATATTTTCTTCTGATAATACTGAGTTTATATCAAAAGATGAATTAATAAAAATTGTGAATGAATATATTAATAGTTTATTTTATAAGAAAATTACTAGAAATTAAACAAAATAGTTCTGCTTTTAACTTAATTGTTAGAGACATTTCTAGATTAATTAATAGCATCTTTAAGTGTTATAAAACAATAGATAATCCTCAACTGCTTTCCTATTACCTCAACACTATTTAAGCATACAAGTATACGGTTCACGTACACAAACACTTGCTTCAACTTTTCGATAATCTTAGCAATACTTAGCTATGCCACAGCCACGAGTAGTAATCTTTATAGGTACGGTTGGATCTGGTAAATCAACTCATATGAGACTTCTATACTCAAAGCTAAGACAGAAAGGATTGAAGACCAAGATGAGTTTCCTGAAAACAGGTAATTTATTTGCCCTTATTATTGAAATTTTATTGGCCAGGATTGTTGCAAGCAAGAGGAAAGATGTGTTCCCGATAAGGGCCCTTCTTGAAGAGAGACCAACTTTGTTTAGGAGAATCTTCAGGTTGTGGCTTAGTTTAGATCTAATCAGCATTACTTTAAAGTTCTTCATAAATATATATCTTCCTCTAAGGCTGGGCTATATCGTACTTGTTGAGGAATATATTCCGGCTGCGATCTCCGATTATATTTACCTAAGCAGAATCATAAATTTCCCTTTAGAAACAAATTCTTTTGCAATTAATTATCTGCTAAGACTGATGAGCTTATGCAGTCCTACTCAAATAATCTTCTTAGATGCTAAGAACAACGAGCTAAAAATGCGTTGGAAGCTAAGGGGAAGCTTTGATGAAAGAGAAGATTATCTTCGAATGCAACGTACTTTGCTTTTACGAATGTCAAGAGAACTTTTATTCATGAACCTTATCTATGTAAATACTAGTTCAAAAACATTAAAAGAGACTCAAGAACTAATTATGAACTGTTTGTTGGTATAAAATAAAAAACTTACAGATCCTATTCGTAGGATTCTTATATCATTGCATCAGGCATCTAGCATATAGCGTGTAAAGGAAGATAAACTGATGCAAACATGAGTAAAGCACCCCAGAGAATATGTGTTATTGGTCTTGGGCAAGTGGGTCTTCCAACGGCTAAGTATATTCTAAGTAAGGGGTTTGAAGTTTATGGGTATGACATATCTTCTACTGCTATTAAAAGGGCTAAGGAGGAGGGAGTACTGAAAGCCACAGACATCTGGGATGAAGTGCCGCCAGTAGATGTTTACATCGTATGTGTTTCTACGCTACTGAAAGGTGACATGCCTGACCTCTCACCTGTTTTTGATGTCTGCGAAAAAATATCCAAGAAAGCCAGTTCACATTCCTTGGTTTCCATAGAAAGCACGATAGTTCCCGGAACCTCCAGAAAAATCTACGAAAATATACTTAATAAAAACATAAATCTGATTCATGTGCCACACAGGTATTGGGCTGGCGATCCTATAAAGCATGGTGTGAATCAGTTAAGGGTTATCGGAGGCGTAGACCAGAAAAGCCTAGAAGCTGGTATAAAGTTTTATAAAGATATGCTTGGAATACCTTTGTATACTTGTTCATCTATCGAAATAGCTGAGATGTGTAAAATTGCTGAGAACGCCTATAGATATGTGCAGATAGCCTTCGCCGAAGAGCTTAGAATGGTATGTGAGACACTAGGTCTCGATTTTAATGAAGTGAGGGAAGCATGCAATACTAAATGGAATGTAGAGATACTTGAAGCGAGGGAAGGAATAGGAGGCCACTGTTTACCAAAGGATATCAGATATCTATCTTCTTTAACAATCCATAACAGGTTATTAGAAGGTGCCATAAAAACTGATAAAAAATACAGGAAATGGTTATCTGGGTTGCCTAAAAAGGACAGAAGCTGTAATTCTTAATAAAGCTGCTTATTTAATATTTTCTGCATTACTTTCATTGCTAGAGAACTGCCCTATCTAATGCACGCAATGCATGCGCATTATTTTACATAAAACCAGTTATATCTGCGCTGCATAATATAAACTTATATAAATACATGACATTGTATTCTATGATTTGCGCGCGCATGCTGAAGCTTTAGTTTCTGCGGCTCATGCAGTTTACAAGGAGCGCATCTACACTTTAAACGACTACTTTACTGTTAAAGAATGAACAACGGAAGAAAACCTTTAAGCTTCCTAAAAACTAAGGTGTACTTCTAGTTTAAATCTTGCTGTGAAAATTAACGAAGCAATTGAAAAAAGGATTGACTGAAGCACCCGCGCGTCCCGAGTTTCCTGTTGCTGTTCACAGACTTCGGGATAAGCCCTGCTTTAACGATGTTCTCTGCCAAGCTTATGAAAGAGGGATCAAATAGGCTTGCATCGATGATCAGGCATGCCTGCACATTCAAAGCCTTAACATCGACCATTA
>Ga0080004_1125749_pt1 | contig 18930 bp, 22 predicted proteins | sample WasSprMetagenome_FD_69207 | JGI IMG/M metagenome (GOLD analysis project Ga0080004, IMG submission 69207) | Sulfidic aquatic microbial communities from Washburn Spring, Yellowstone National Park, USA - WS (SPADES assembly) (version 2) | ecosystem: Environmental > Aquatic > Thermal springs > Hot...
GCTCTGCTCCGCCCCCGGCCTGTGGGAGCACTCGGTCAACACCTTCCTGCTGTGCCGCGCGGCCCTGGACGCCCTGCGCGTCCCCGACGGCCCGGCCCGCAGGGAGATCCTGCTGGCGGCCCTGTGCCACGACCTGGGCAAGGCGGAGTGGCCGGAGGCGTGGTTCTCCCTGCCGCGGTACGCCATTGCGGAGAACGAGTGGGTGGTCATGAAGGCGCATCCCCTGGTGGGCGCGGACCTGCTCCGGGAAATCTGGCCGCAGGCCCCGGAGGCGGCCCTGGAGACCGTGCGCCGCCACCACGAGCGGCCGGGCGGATCCGGGTACCCGTTCGGCATCGCGGACCCGGGCTGGCCAGCGCTCCTGGTGGCCGCTTGCGACGTGACCGCCGCCATGCTGGAGGACAGGCCCTACCGCCACGGCTTGGGCCTTGAGGCCGCGCTGGCCGAGGCGGCGAGGTTCGCGCCGGAGGCGGTGGCCAGGGCCGTAGGGGAGGCGGCCGGCAAGGTTCTGAGGTTTCCGAAGGGAGGGATCGAGCGCGCTCAACCGGCGGGATAGGTTTCGCGGGAAGAGCGGATTTTTGCCGGAGGGCCGGCCCCCGCTAAGGGGGACCGGCCCTTTCGCTTTCTTTCGGGGTGGTTTGACGGAGGACCTGCCCTTGAGGCATAGAATTTACTCGAAAGGACGTGGTACGGTGTCCAAGCGCGTCCGGAAGAAATGCGAAACGCCGGTGGCCGTCAGGGTCGTCTACGCGCCGCACCGGGGAGACGGAGCGGCGAACGGGTACCGGCTGTTGGCGGAGAAGGTGCTCGCCGAAAGGGAGCGGAGGGCAAAGTGCGAGCGGCGGTCTACGTCCGGGTAAGCACCGAGGATCAGGCGCGGCACGGCTATTCCCTGGCCGAGCAGGAGGAGGCGTGCCGCCGCAGGGCCGCCGAACTGGGTGCCGCCGAGGTCCTGGTGTACAGAGACGAGGGCGTTTCGGGCGCCAGCCTGGACCGGCCCGGCCTCGCCGAACTCCGGGAGGCCGCGCGCGCGGGCCGGGTGGACGTGCTGGTGTGCCGGGACCCGGACCGGCTGAGCCGCAGGCTGGCCCACCAGCTTCTGCTCACGGAGGAGTTCGAGAAGGCCGGGGTGCGGCTTGAGTTCCTGGACTTCGCCTGGCAGGAGAGTCCGGAGGGACGGTTGTTCTACTCCATCCGCGGCGCGATAGCCGAGTACGAGCGGGAGAAGATCCGGGACCGCATGGTGCGGGGCAAGCTCCAGAAGGCGAGGCAGGGCGGCATACCGGTCGGGTTCTACGCCTACGGGTACCGCTACGACCCGGAGACGGGAAGGGTGGAGGTCCTGGAGGACGAGGCCGTCTGGGTGCGCCGGATGTTCGAGTGGTTCGTCTCGGAGGACGTCGGCGTGCTGGGCGTGGCGAACCGACTCACCGACACGGGGGCACCGACCAGGAAGGGCAAACCATTCTGGCGGCGGCAAACCGTACGCCAGATACTGGCGAACCCGGTCTACAAAGGCGAGTGGCGCTACAAGGACCTCACCGTGCCGGTCCCGGCAATAGTGGACGCCGCGCTTTGGGAGCGGGCTCAGGACAAGCTGAAGGAGGCCCGCCGCCTGTGGGCCGGGAAGGGCCGGAAGCAGTACCTGCTGTCGGGAATACTCACGTGCGCCGACTGCGGCAATCCCATGGTGGGCACGTACACCAAGTGGTGGGGGCGAAAGGAACGGCGCTACACCTGCCGCCAGGCGCGGGGCGTGGCGCGGAACCTGGGCTGCCGGCCGGCCAAGTCGGTCCCCGCCGCGCCGGTCGAGCGGGCGGTCTGGGAGCAGGTGAAGGCCGCCCTGTCGGACCCCGACGCGCTGGCGCGGGAGGCGGCGGCCCGGTCCCCCCAGGCTGAGGAACTGCGGCGCGAGATGGGCCGCGTGGAGAAGCTGCTGGCCGACGCGGAAAAGGGCCGGGAAGCCGTGCTGGACGCCCTGGCCGCGGGGCTGGTGGAGCTGGACGCCAGGACCAAGGCGCGGCTGGCGGAGCTGAAGCGCAGGAAGGAGCGGCTGGAGGCCCGGAAGAGGGAGCTGGAGGCCCTGCTGCGCGGGGCCGAGGGGGCGGCGGCCCGGCTCGACGAACTGCGGGCCCTGGCGGCGGAGGTGCTGGGTCGGCTCGACGAGCTTTCGTTCGAGGAGAAGCGTGCCCTGGTGCGGGCCGTGGTGGCCCAGGTGACGGTTGGCGGAAGAGGAGTCCGGGGCGCGGCGGGACTGAGAACCCTGAGCGTCACGGTGGCCCTCCGGGTGCCGGAACCTGGAAGTGCTGGTGTTATGGCCCGCCAGGAATAGACTTTGACATTTCATTTTCTATACACCGCGCAGCGTACGTAGCCAGGCGGATACCGCGCTGCGGGTCGAAGGTATTGATGGCTTTGATGAGCCCTATGGTCCCGATAGAAATTAGGTCATCCGTCTCACCATTGAAATTTTCGAATTTCTTAACGATGTGCGCCACGAGGCGGAGGTTGCGTTCGGTAAGAATGTTGCGGGCCTCCACGTCGCCGGCAGCGAGTCGCTGGAGGTAGTACTTTTCTTCTTCTTCCGAGAGGGGTTGGGGGAAGGTGTTGTTGACGATGTGGGAGACCAGGAGCAGCAAACCTTGGGCCAGGGACAGCAGTGCCAGGGTGGTCAGGCCTGTAACCATCGGTGGCGGAATCCCTCCCGAGGAAATTCACATTCCATCGGTATGCACGGCCCAAGGAAACGTGCCTGTCCCAACGGCTGTACCATCTGGAAAAAATTATTCTTTACAACCTGCCAATCCTCTGATATACTATTACTTAATTTAATAAACTTTCTCAACGCTGAGTTCCCGTCTGGGAAGCGGGGGACCCACCTTTTTGGGGTGAATCGACGGCCCGTGGGGCCGCGTAGGGTTACCTTTCGACCCGAACCCGTCAGCTAACCTCGTAAGCGTGGAAAGGGCAAATCAAAGGGGCCTCGGGCTCCGCATGGTTGATTATTCCCTTGCCCCGGACGGCGTACCGGGGTTTTCTTTTGGGGGGGTGCCTGTGAACCAAGCGCGACGGATGGCGGAAATACGGGCCGGCGAGTTGCGCTCGCGCATCGACGACTACCTGGCGGCCGTTGCAACGATCCCCTCCGGGCTGGGTATGCGTGAACAGTTGGAGGAGCAAAAGTATCGCCTATTGCGTTTCTTCGGGGCAACGGAAAACGATTGGCATAACTGGCACTGGCAGTTGCGCAACCGCATTAGGGACGCAACAACCCTAGCCCGGGTCCTTTGCCTGGACGAGGAGACCAGGGCCGCCGTGGAACGGGTCGGGCGGCGCTTTCGCTGGGCCATATCGCCCTATTATGCGGCCCTGGTGGCGGTGGACCGGCCCGGCGGGCCCATCTGGCGCCAGGCGGTGCCCTCACCGGCCGAACTGGAGGACGCTTTCGGCTACGACGACCCCATGGGCGAAGAGTTGACCTCGCCCGCCCCGGCGGTCACCCGGCGCTATCCGGACCGGTTGATCATCAATGTTACCAACCGTTGCGCCGTGTTCTGCCGCCACTGTCAGCGCCGGCGTAACATCGGTGAAGTCGACCGCCAGCAGCCCGTATCGGTTTTACGGGCGGCCCTGGAATACGTCCGAGCCAATCCGGAGATTCGCGACGTGCTCATTACGGGTGGCGACGCGTTGCTTTTGAGTAATCGGCGTCTGGACTGGCTCCTGAGGGAGCTGCATCACATACCCCACGTGGAGATAAAGCGCCTGGGCACCCGGGTGCCCGTGACCATGCCCCAGCGGATTACGCCCGAATTGTGTGCTGTACTGGAAAAGTACCCGCCCATTTATGTCAACACCCAGTTCAACCATCCGCTGGAGATCACGGCGGAGGCGGCCGAAGCCTGCGCGCGCCTGGTTAGAGCCGGCGTGGTGCTGGGCAACCAGGCGGTCCTGTTACGCGGGGTTAATGACGACGAGCACGTGATGAAGAAGCTGTGCCAGGAACTGTTGCGCATCAGGGTGCGGCCTTACTACCTGTTCCACGCCAAGCCGGTGCGGGGCACCGGGCACTTCATTACGTCCGTAAGTAGGGGACTCGCCATTATGGAAAAATTGCGCGGCTACACTTCGGGGCTGGCCGTGCCGACCTACATTATCAATGCGCCGGGCGGGTACGGCAAGGTCCCCGCGGGCCCCAACTACGTGGTGGGCCGGGACGGGCGGTACCTTTACCTGAGGACCTGGGAAAACAGGATCATAGCCTATCCCGACGAGCCCCCCGCTTTTTCTTGAGGCTGTAGCAGGTAATGCGCCGGGGAGGTGGACGGAATTGTCGGGTAAACTGGTGGTAGTTTCCAATCGCGGACCCTACGTTATTCGCGGCCGCAACAAGGAGCGGGCCGTGGGTGGCCTGGTGACGGCCATGGAGCCCGTGGTGCGGGCCACCAGGGGTACCTGGGTGGCCTGGGGCGGCCGGGAAGGCGGCACCGGGGAGTTCTCGGGGGACGGCGCCGGGTACAGCTGGCGGGAAGTGCCGTTGAGCCGGGAGGAAATCCAGGGCTACTACTACGGCTTTGCCAACCGGGTGCTCTGGCCCCTGTGCCATTGCCTGGTCGACAAGTGTGATTTCAGCGGGGCCCAGTGGAGGGTCTTCGTGGAGGTCAACCGCAAGTTCGCCCGCATTGCGGCGGCCGAGAGCGTCGAGGCCGACCTGGTATGGGTCCACGACTATCACCTGCCCCTGGTGCCGGCCGTGATCCGGAGGCAGCTCAAGAACCAGAAGATCGCCTTTTTCTGGCACATACCCTTTCCCCCGCGCGACGTTTTTGCCATCCTGCCCTGGGCTCGGGAAATCCTCGCCGGCCTTCTGGGTAGCCACCTCATCGGCTTCCACGCTCCGGAGTACGCGGAAAATTTCTGCCAGTGCGCCCGGGACCTGCTCGGGGCACGGGTGGACCCGGTGCAGGGGTGGGTGGAGTACCGGGGCCGGCGGACCCGGGTACGGGCCGTACCCATCGGTATTGACGTAGAAAAATTTGAAACCGACCGGCGTCGGGTGGAGGTGGCGGGTATCAGCCGGCGCTTGCGGGAAATGCTGGGGGTAGAAAAGCTGGCCCTGTCTGTCGACCGGCTGGACTACAGTAAGGGCATCCCGGAACGGCTCGCGGCCCTGGAGCTACTGTGGGAGCGCCATCCGGAATACCGCGGGCGGCTGAGTTTCATTCAGATCGCCGTGCCCACCCGCACGGAGGTGGAGGCCTACCGGTTGCTGAAGCGGCAGGTGGAGGAGGCCGTGGGGCGGATAAACGGCCGTTTCAGCGACGGCAAGTGGTTGCCCGTATACTACCTGTACCGGGGGTTTTCCCAGGCCGAGCTGGCGCTTTACTACGCGGCCGCGGACGTCGCCCTGGTCACACCCCTGCGGGACGGGCTCAACCTGGTGGCCAAGGAGTACTTGATCGCTCGGGGCCGCCAGCCCGGCGTGCTGGTCCTGAGCAAGTTCGCGGGCGCGGCCGCGGAGCTGCGGGAGGCCCTGCTGGTCAACCCGTACGACGTCGAGGATATGGTGGCCAAAATCAGACTGGCCCTGGAAATGCCCGGCGCCGAGCAGCTCATGCGTTTGCACCTTCTGCAGCAGCGTGTGCGGCGGCGGGACCTGCGCTGGTGGGTATCCAGTTTCCTGGCTCACCTGGAGGCGCGCGAAGCCGCGCACCACACCTTGTCCCGGTCCGTGGCGGCCGGTCGGGAACAGGCCTACTGAAGTGCCGTCACACGTCGGGCCGGCGTGGCCCTGCGGGAAAATTTTGCCCTGGCACATAGAAGTGTGCGGGTTATAAACGACCGGTCTGGCCCGATAAGTCCCCGTTGGGAGGGACTTATACCGGGCTTTTTTACAGCTCGGGGTCGCAGCCCGGCTCAGCTGCGGCCGGTGGCGGCCCGAGGCCGGCCGGCGGCGCAAGCAGCGCCTCCCCTTCGTAGTTATTGTCTCCGGCCGTCAGGATAGAGAGGGCATCGCGGGCCCGGTTGAGGAGAATCAGGTCCGCGAGTTCCAGTACCGTAAGCACTTGGGGAAACCTCAGCTGGTACCTTACCCGCAGGCCTTCCTTGCGTGCGGACACCAGGGCAAACCTGCGTAACACCGCCAGGTGTTGTGAAACGGTCGATTGTTCCGTAGCCAGTGCGGCCATGATCTCCCCAACGCAGTGTGCTCCATCCCGCAATGTTTCCAGGATCCTTAATCTTTTAGGGTGGGCGAGGCCCTTCAGCAGGTTGGCCTTGGCCTGCAGAAGACGTTCATTTTCCGCCACAGGGTTTTCGCCTCTATTTTTATAACAACATGATAACTTAATGTAATTGTAACCGCCGGAAGATAAACCTGTCAATACGATGCAGGAAATACCACCGGAGTAACCCGCCTCCCAGCGGTCGCATATGATGGGGTAAGCCGTTGGGAGGGGAACTATGGAGAAGTTTCGGGAAGCGTTGCACCATGCGCGCCGAAGCCTCTTGGGCCTGGAAAACGTGGTCGGGGTCGGCATCGGCCACAAGCAAAAGGGATCCGACAGCAGCCACCAACTGGCCTTGATTGTTTTCGTGCAGCGGAAACTGAGCGTCACCGCCCTATCGGCCAGGGACGTCGTACCCCGTGAAGTGCGGGGCGTGCGTACAGACGTAATCGAGATCGGGATACCGCGCCTGCTGGGGCGGGTGGAGCGTTTGCGGCCGGCCCAGCCGGGCGTCAGTATCGGGCACTATCAGGTGACGGCCGGGACCTTCGGGGCCGTGGTGCGGGACCGGCAAACCGGTGAACCGCTCATCCTGTCCAACAATCACGTTCTGGCCAATGCCACCTCGGGACAGGATGGACGTGCCAGAATAGGCGATCCGGTATTGCAGCCGGGCACATACGACGGCGGTACCATGGCCGACCGCATCGGGGAACTGGTACGCTTTGTTCCTTTGCGGAGGCCGGTTGAGGAGGCCCGTTGCCCCGTGGCCCGGCGTGCGGCGGCCGCGGGTACGTTCGCCCTGCGCGCCGTAGGGCTGAAAAGGTACCGGGTCCGGGTATTTCAGGCCCTCGAGGCCGTGAACCTGGTGGACGCGGCCCTGGCCCGACCGGACCGTCCCGAGCTGGTGCGGCCCGAGATATACGAAGTGGGGCCGGTCCGCGGTGTGGGAGAGGTAGAGCCGGGGACCCCGGTTCTGAAGAGCGGCCGTACCAGCGGTATAACCAGGGGGCGCGTTACCGCTGTAGGCGCAACTTTGCAGATAGCGCTGGGCAACGACGAAATCCTGTGGTTCGAGGATCAAGCGGTAAGTGAGATGCTTTCGCAGGCCGGCGACAGCGGCTCTCTGGTACTGGACGAGGATCACCGGGCCGTGGGCCTCCTGTTCGCGGGTTCGGAACGCTACACGATTTTTAACCCCATTCAAAATGTGCTGCAAAGGCTGAACGTGGAATTTTGAGGAAGGAGGGCCAAAATGGTTAAAACGGAGCGCCTCAGGGTTAACCAGGTCGTAGGTGATAATACAAAGCAGGTTGTGGTACGGCAAAAATTCCACGTGCCCCGGGATAAACCGCCCATCGATCAGGTACTTTACATCGACAAGCAGGCCAGGGTGGATCGGGTCGAGGTTATAACCGACAAGGTGATCGTAGAAGGGACCGTCACCGTACACATCACTTACGTGGCCAGGGAACACGGTCAGCCCGTACACCACATTCACCAGCCGGTACCCTTTACGGGCTATGTGGAGGTACCCGGGGCCAGACCGGACATGAACGCGATGGTGGAAATCCGTGTCGAGGACGTTCAGGTAAAGGTCGATCCCGTCGATCCCTTTGAATTCGTGGTGGTCCTTGTTTTAGATTTGTTCGCCAAGATTACCGAAGTAAGGGATTTAGACGTTGTGATTGACGTACCGGCCGGTGTGCGGGCCGAAAAGACCATGCTCAGGGTGGACGACGTGGTGGGGACGGGCACGGCCCAGGTAGTAATCGGCGAAGAATTTACCCTGGCACCCGCCAAACCGCCCATCGACATGGTGCTCGGCGTGGAAGCCACCGCAGAAACTACGTCGGTCAAGATTATCGAAGACAAGGTACTGGTGGACGGCACGGTTACCCTCCAGGTCCTCTACGTGGCCGCGGTGCCGGGGCAGCCGGTCCACGAACTGGAGCAGGAATTTATGTTCAGTCAGGCGGTCGAGGTACCGGGAGCCCGGCCGGGCATGCAGGCCGATGTCACGGTGGGGGTAGAAAAAGCACTCGTCGAGCCGCTGCCGGAACCCGTGGACCCCAGGGCCCGCGCCGACGTGGTGCTGTCGGTGAAGGTTCAGGTTACGCAGACGAAACAGATGAACGTGGTCACCGACGTCAAGGGTGTGGCCGGGGTCACCAAGGTAAAGCTGCGTGTGGACCGGGTGGTGGGCGAAGCCACCCAACAGGTGGTGCTCCGCGAACTGGCAGAGGCACCCCCGGGCAAGCCCGACGTGGCCAAGGTGGTCGATGTCGTGGCCACGGATGTCAGGGTCACGCACGTGGAGGTCCTCAAGGACAAGGTCCTCTGGCGCGGTTTCGTGGACCTCAAGGTGGTATATGTCGCGGATCTGCCCGACCAGCCGGTGCACGTCTTTGAGCGGCGGTTGAATTTCTCTGCGGCCGCCGACATCCCCGGAGCGCAGCCCGACATGCGGGCCCTCGTGAGACACGTGCTGGAATTCGCCAGCGGGCGCGCCGTGGACGAAAAGGTGGCCCTGGAGGTGGTGCTGAAGTTCACCGTCAAGGTAGTGGAGCTGGTGCAGCGGGACGTGGTGGTAGGCATGGAAGCGCCGCCGGCACCGCCCTGTCCTCCCGGCGCGGTAATTACCCATGTGGTACAACCCGGCGACACCTTCTACAACCTGGCCCGCCGCTACGGTACCACCGTGGAGGCCATCATGCGGGCCAATCCCGGGGTCGACCCCATGAACCTGCAGGTAGGGCAGACAATTCGGATTCCCTGCGGCGATCCCCGGTAGCCACCGCCGGGCAACTAAAGATCCAAGAAAAAGTATAGGGCTGCGGCAAAGGCAGCCCTAAGTATTTGGTCTTGCCGGTCTGAATCCGGCCTGGAGGGTTTCCAGGCCACGCCGCATGGACTGTACCGAGGTCTGGGTGGCCTGAAGGAGGGAACTGAGAAAATCGAGTTTCTGGTCACAGTCACGCCCGCTGGCGAGGAGCAACAACACGAAAATGAGGAATAGGGTATAGGGGTTATACGGCTCCAGGACGTCGTTATCCATCGATATCACCTCCCGCCACTATTCTACTTGCCACACGGGACGATGGTGACACCAGACCGGCAACTTTTGGTGCCGCGGAGAATATACTTTTGTTAGCGATCTTCAAGGGAGGATGCGGTGTGCTCAGCAAGCTGGTGAATCACTTACAGGAACTTAAGGAGCAGCTGGCCAGGGAAAGGGCCACCGTCGAAGCGGGTGACGGAGCCGTACGGGTGGTCATCAACGGCGTGCAGGAAGTGCTACAGGTGGAACTGGCTCCCTCCTTGTGGGAGACCGGTGACCGCGAGTACGTGCAGGGTTTGCTGATGGAAGCCTTCAACCTGGCCCTCCAGGAAAGCCGGCGTATGATCAAAGAACAGGTGGGTAAGCTCACGGGTGGATTGCCCTTGCCCATTTGACCAAAACCATGCGGAGGTGCCCCGGTGGACAGAACACGCCTGGAAGAGACCCTGTTTCAACTGCTGGAGTTGCGTGCACGGGAAGGCCTGGATTACGGGGGCCTTTTACTTTTGCTCAGTCTGGTCAACCTGCTGGGCATCGTCAGTATCCTCCACCGTCGCGGGGTGACGGCCGCGCGGTCGGAACGGCGGGGAAAGGCAGGTCTGGACGAACTTGCGACCGCGCTTACGGGACTTCTGGGGGCCACGGCCACCGGCCAGGCCGGACCGGCGGCCCTGCTCGGGGCCTTGGGCAAGGAGGGCAAGGGGGATCCCCTGGCGGCCATGCTGGCCGCCCTCCTCGGAGGAGAGGGTAAGGGCGCCGAGAGGCAAAAGACCGATGGGGGTCCGGACAAAGGCCTGTAAAACACGAGGGCTGCATCGTCGGATGCAGCCCCCGGCGAATTTAGTAGTACCAGAAGTCGCCGAGCAGCAACAGGATCAGGATCAGGAATACGATGAACGCGCGGCGATCAATGTAACCCTTGTCGCTCATTTACAACCCTCCCCGGCGTGGAATCGTTGCGGCGCTTGCCGTTAGTACCAGAAGTCGCCGAGCAACAACAGGATCAGGATCAGGAATACGATGAACGCGCGGCGATCGATGTGACCCTTGGATCCGGTGACTTCGGGCATCGAGGAACCCCCTTTCTCTTTGGTGGTGCGGCCGGTCTGGTAACCCAATCCGGGTTCTTACCCGGGGCCGGCCGTCGTCTGCTAATAAGTTATGAGGTTCGGTATCTTTTGGTTCCTGGTTGGCTGGTAGACTTTTACTGTTGCCAAGGCATCGGCAAAGTTTGGGGCAGTTCCGGGAGTTGGTGCTCGGGAGTGTCCGGCAGCACGGGCAAGGCCTTGGCATGGAAGATTTCCAAACCCTCCTTGAGTTGGGTCAGCGAGGTGCGGGTGGCCTGCAGGGCCTGGTCCAGGAAGCTCAGCTTGTCGACCAGACGGGGATTGTTGGCCAGGGACAGCAGCACCAGGATAAGAAATAAACTATAGGGGTTCCAGGACATCAGTACCCTCCTTTCCGGTAGGATTGTATTACCATTTTACGTAATGAAAGAAACTTGGTGACAGGGGGTGGCCGTAAATTGCCGGAAGCACCTCTGGAAGAACTGGTGGGAAGGCTCCTCGACCAACCCGACGCAGACCCGGAAACGCTGTTGCTTTTGCTGAGTGCGGGTAGCCTGCTGGGAATCGTGAGTTTGCTGGGGCGGACCTGGCCGCAGGCCGCGGCGGGCCGGCCGGAAGCCCGAACCACGGTGTTGAATTTCCGTCCGGCCTCCGGGTCCGGCAGGCGGGAAGAGAGGAGGAAGGGTGAGGGGCCGGTGGTGCGCTGGGGTCGAAGGACGGCCCCCGGAGAAACCTCATGCCCGGCGGGAGAAGGAATTGGGGAAGGGGGGGACGTATCTTAAAGCCATAAGGCTTGCGCGGGAGCTTTCCATGTACGGGGCCATCATTCTCGCCGGCGGAAAGAATAGGCGCATGAACCGATCCAAGGCCTTCCTGGAGGTCGGGGGCCGGCGCATCATAGACCGCATCCTCGGGGCACTGGCACCCGTATGCGGCGAAATTCTGCTGGTGACCAATACCCCGGGGGAGTATGCCCGACTCGGCCTCAGGGTGGTACAGGACATACTACCCCACGGGGTTCCCCTGGCGGGCCTCCACGCCGGACTGGTGTACAGCGGGGCCCGCTACAACCTTGTGGTGGCCTGCGACATGCCCTTCGTGAGCGGCAGCCTGGCCCGCCTGCTTCTGGAGCGGGCGGCGGGTTTCGACGCGGCCGTACCGGTGCATGGCGACGGGCTGCTCGAGCCGCTCTGCGCGGTCTACGGCACCACCTGCGTCGGGCCCATCGAACGATGCCTGGCCGAGGGGAAAAGGCGTGTCGTTGACTTTTTCCCGCTGGTGCGGGTAAAGTATATTGGGCAGGCCGAGGTGGAAAGGGTGGCCGATCCTTTACTGGCCTTTTTCAACGTAAACACGCCCGAGGACCTGGAGCGGGCGCGTGAGCTGGCGAGGTGAACTCCGTGGGCAAAATGGTCGCCGTGGTGGGTGCGGCGGGAGCGGGTAAGACCACGCTGATAGAGGGTCTCGTCAGGATCCTGGCGGACAGAGGATACCGGGTGGGCGTCATCAAGCACACTTCCCACCCGGTGGAGGGCCTCGGCCCGGCGGGCAAGGACACCTGGCGTGTGGCGCGCGCCGGGGCCGCGGCGGTGGTCCTGGCCGGGCCGGATGGACTGGCCTTCTGGCGGCGGGGCCGCGCGGAGGGGGTCGAAGCGCTGTCCGGCCTCATGGCCGATGCGGACCTCGTGCTGGTGGAGGGTTTCAGCCGCGAGGCCGGGATACCGAAGATCCTGGTGCACCGCCGGGACGGGGCTCCGAAGGAAGTGCTGGGGCCGGTGGTGGCCGTCGTGGGAGACCCCCTGCCGGACTCGGCCGTACCCCACTACGGATACGCGCAGCTCGAGGAACTGGCCGGGCTCGTGATGGCGGAGGCGGTAGCGCGGTAGATGTGGCGGCTTTTACACCCCCGCCTGTGGGTTTCGTCCGTCTGCCGGATAGACACTTCAGACCTGCAGCGGCGGGGAATCCGGGGCCTGATACTGGACGTGGACAACACCCTGGTACCCTGGGGCGAGACCGAAATGGCGCCCGCCACGCGGTCCTGGCTGGAGGGGATGCGTGCCGCGGGTTTCCGCATTTGCCTGGTGTCCAACAACAGGAGGCGCAGGGCGGAGTCTCTGGCCAAGGCTGTGGGATTCCCGGTAATCTCGGGCGCGGTTAAGCCCCTGCGCCACGCCTTTGTCAGGGCCATGCGGTTGCTGGGTACCCGCCCGCCGGAAACCGCCGTGGTCGGTGACCAGATCTTTACGGATATCCTGGGGGGTAACCTGGCGGGTGCCTATACGGTGCTCGTAAGCCCCTTGAGCAGGCGCGAGTTTTTTACCACCCGTCTGAACCGCCAGGCGGAAAAACTGGTTCTCTGGCACTTGCGCCGGAGGGGACTGGGGCCGGACGTACACTTGACAACCGAAGGGACGGTGGATGATGCTTAAGGTCAACGCCCACACCAGAATCTGCGGGATCATAGGCGATCCCGTGGAGCATTCCCTATCGCCCGTAATGCACAACGCGGCCTTCCATGCCCGGGGCATCAACTACGTTTACGTAGCCTTCCGGGTTCCGGCGTCCCGGCTGGGCGCCGCAGTGGCGGCCATACGGCACCTCAATCTGGTGGGGGTAAACGTAACGATACCGCACAAGGAGACCGTGCTGGCCCATCTGGATGAGCTCAGCGAGGAGGCCCGCCTGATGGGCGCGGTAAATACCGTGGTGCGCCGCGACGACCGCCTGATCGGCCACAATACGGACGGCGAGGGCTTCTTGCAGGCGCTGCGCGCGGCCGGCTTCGTTCCCGCGGGCCGGTCGGCCCTGCTTCTAGGGGCGGGCGGCGCGGCCCGGGCCGTGGCGGTGGCCCTGGCCCGCGCCGGAGCGGCCTCCATTGCCGTTGCCAACCGTACACCGGCACGGGCGGAAAGGCTGGCCGCCTGGCTGGCGGACAGGCTGGGGGTGGCGGCCCGGGCCGTACCGTGGCCGGGCCGGGACGGCGCGCGTGGGGGTCGGGAGGCCCTGGAACGGGCGGACCTGGTGGTGCACGCCACGCCGCTCGGCACCTACCCGGACACCTCCACCGGGCCGGACCTGGCCTACGAGTGCCTGCGGCCTGGTCAGCTGGTTTTCGACCTGGTCTACAACCCTCCCGAGACGGCCTTCCTGGCCCGGGCCCGGGCCGCCGGCGCCGGCGTGGTGAGCGGCCTCGAGATGCTCATCCACCAGGGGGCCCTGGCCTTCGAGCTGTGGACCGACCAATCGCCGCCCCTCGACACGATGCGCGCGGCCCTGCGGGAGGCGCTGCTGTAGATGCTGCGCTACCTCACGGCGGGCGAATCCCACGGTCCCTCGCTGGTGGCCATCGTGGAGGGCCTGCCGGCGGGCTTGCCCCTTACGGCCGAATACCTCGACCGGCACCTGGCCCGCCGACAGAAGGGGTACGGCCGCGGGGGTCGGATGGCCGTCGAGCGGGACCGGGTCCGCATCCTGGCCGGGGTCAGGGCCGGGAAGACCCTGGGCAGCCCGGTGGCCCTGGCGATTGAGAACCGGGACTGGAGCAACTGGAGCGCGGTCATGGCGGCCGGACCGGAGGCCGACGTGGCCGCGCGTGTGATCACGCGGCCGCGGCCTGGCCACGCGGACCTGGCCGGGGCCGTGAAGTACTGCCACACGGACCTGCGGAACGTTCTGGAGCGGGCCAGCGCCCGCGAAACCGCGGCCCGCGTGGCGGCGGGTACCTGTGCCCGGCGCCTGCTGGAAGAGCTGGACGTCAGAATAGCCGGCCAGGTCACGGCCATCGGGCCCGTGCGGGCCACGGCTGCGGAGCTGCCGCCCGACCAACTCCTGGACCTGGCGGAGTCCTCTCCGGTGGGGTGCGCCGATGCCGCGGCTTCTGACGCCATGGTGGCGGCCATCGACCGGGCCGCAGCCGAGGGCGACACCCTGGGGGGCGTCTTCGAGGTGCGGGTGTGGGGCCTGCCGCCGGGCTTGGGCAGTTATGCCCACTGGGATCGCCGGCTGGACGGCCGCCTGGCGGGCGCGGTGATGAGCATTCCGGGCATCAAGGGGGTGGAGATCGGGTTGGGTTTTGCCGCCGGCGCACTGCCGGGGTCCCAGGTGCACGACGAAATCTTCTACGACCCCGGGCGCGGCTTTTTCCGCGCCACCAACAGGGCCGGCGGTCTGGAAGGGGGTGTCACCAACGGCGAAGCCCTGGTGGTGCGGGCGGCCATGAAACCCATTCCCACCCTTAAAAAGGCCTTGCGCAGCGTGGACCTGCTCACCCGGGGCCCCGCCACGGCGGCCTACGAGCGGGCCGACGTCTGCGCCGTTCCGGCCGCCTGCGTCATCGCCGAGGCGGTGGTGGCCTGGGAGGTGGCCCATGCGGTCGTGGAGAAATTCGGCGGGGACACGCTGGCAGAAATTCGGGAGCGCTGGCGGGCTTATCGGGAGTACTGCCGCCGCTTCCCGGCGGGGGAATCGGGCGGTGACGCCTAATCTGATTATCACCGGTTTCATGGCCACGGGCAAGACGGCGGTGGGCCGCATCGTGGCCCGCAGGCTGGGACGGCCCTTCGTGGATACGGATGAGGAAATCGAGCGGCGGACGGGTCTGAGCGTCCGCGAAATTTTTGCCCGGCACGGAGAGCCCTTTTTCCGGGGGCAGGAGGCGGCCCTGGTACGCGAGCTGGCCGGGCAGCGCGGCCTGGTTATCGCCACCGGGGGCGGCACGCTCGTGGACCCGCAGAATGTGAGGTTGCTCAGGACCGGCGGGCTGATCGTGGTATTGCGGGCGCGGCCGGAGACCATCGCGGCGCGCATTTCCAACCCCGAGGAGCGCCCGCTGCTGGCCGGGCGCCGCGGGCCGGAACTGGTGGCCCGCATTCGGGAATTGCTGGCGCGGCGTAAAGCAGTATACGAGGCCGCCGACTTCACCGTGGATACCGACGACCGCGGCCCCGGTGAGGTGGCGGCTTTAATCGTCGAGTTCGTAAAGGGAGGGGCCGCCGGTGGCACGTAAGGTTACGGTTAACCTGGGGGCCAGAAGCTACGATATTATTATTGGCACGGGCTTGCTGGACACGCTGGGCGAGCGCCTGGACGAACTGGGTCTGGGGCGCACCGTCCTGCTGGTGAGCGACGAGCAGGTATGGGCACTCTACGGGGAGCGGGTTGGTGGTGTCCTGGAGGCCGCGGGCTTCAAGGTGGTGGCCGCGGTAGTCCCTCCGGGCGAAGAACAGAAGGACCTGGCCCGGGCCGAAGAACTGTACGACCTGGCCTACGGCGGCGGTCTGGACCGCACCTGCCCGGTGGTGGCCCTGGGGGGCGGGGTGGTTGGCGATCTGGCCGGTTTCGTGGCCGCCACCTACATGAGGGGGGTGCCGCTGGTCAACGTGCCTACCACGCTCCTGGCCCAGGTGGACAGCAGCATCGGGGGCAAGGTGGCCGTCAACCATCCCCGCGGTAAAAACATCATCGGGGCCTTTTACCAGCCGCGGCTGGTGCTGGCCGACGTGGCGACCCTCACCACCCTTCCGCAAGGGGAATTGCTGAGTGGGCTGGCCGAAGTCGTCAAGTACGGCGTTATCGCGGACGCCAGCTTCTTCGCCTGGCTGGAAGCCTGCTGGGAACGGGTGCTGGCCCGGGACACCGCGAGCCTGGAACGGGTGGTGCGCCACTGCTCTCGCATCAAGGCCTGGGTGGTGGAGCGCGACGAGACGGAACAGGGCCTGCGGGCCATCCTGAACTACGGCCACACCGTGGGCCACGCCCTGGAGGCCGCCACCGGCTACCGGCGCTTCAGCCACGGGGAGGCCGTGGCCGTGGGCATGGCCGTGGCGGCGCTACTGGCCGAAAGGCTGGGCATGCTGGCCGCGCCGGAGGCGGAGCGCATTCGGGACCTCCTGGTGCGGGTGGGGCTCCCGGTGACCATCCCCGCAGACGTAGATACTGAGGAACTGTTGCAGGCCCTTTACCGGGACAAGAAGGTGGTGGGCGGACGCCTGACCTTCGTGCTGCCGGTGAACATCGGCGAGGTGCGCGTCAGACGCGACGTGCCCGAAGGCCTGGTGCGGTGCCTGCTGGAAGAGGCCCGGGCGGGAGACTAAGGACGCCCACCGACCGAAAGCGACAGAGTTTGCGGTAGAATGGGACAGACCATGGTATAATGTGGGTAGTCCCAAACGATTTACGGTGGGGTCGGCCGGTGGCCGTATCGTCCCAAAGGAAACTGGTTGGGGAACAACTGGTCGAGCGGGGTCTCATCACCCGCGAGCAGCTGAAGGAAGCCCTGCGGGTGCAGGCCCGTACGGGCGAGCCCCTGGGCCGCGTGCTGGTCAGCATGGGCCTGGTGGACGAGGAAGTGATGGCCGAAATACTGGGCATCCGGCGCGTGACCCTGGGCACCAACCTGGATACAGACCTTTTGAAGACGGTCCCCGAGCAACTGCTCCGCCGGCACAGGGTTGTGCCCCTGCAGAAGCAGGGCAACCGCCTGGTGGTGGCCATGGCGGACCCCCTGAACGTGGTGGCCATCGACGACCTGCGCCTGGTCATGGGCATGGAAATCGAGCCCGTACTGGCCAGCGACAAGGAAATCGAGCTGGTCTTCCAGAGGTACCTCGAGCTCCCCAGCATCGAAAAGGCCTTCCAGGAGTTCGACGTGCTCACGGACACGGCCGAGCCCGAGGTGGTGCAACTGGAGGAGGAAGTGGACGAGGCGCCGGTCGTGCGCCTGGTCAACTCCCTGCTCATGCAGGCCATCGAGGAGGAGGCCAGCGACATCCACGTTGAGCCGCAGGAGCACAACGTCCGGGTCCGGTTCCGGGTGGACGGAGTCCTGCGGGAGGTCATGCTCCTGCCCCGCAAGATCCGCGCGGCCCTGGCCTCCCGTTTGAAGATCATGGCCGGCATGGACATCGCCGAAAAGCGGCTGCCCCAGGACGGCCGCATTCAGATCCGCTTCGGGCAGCGGGACATCGATCTGCGTGTCTCGTCCCTGCCCACGAATTTTGGCGAAAAAATTGTGATCCGGATCCTGGACAAGGGCAGTATCCGGCATTATAAAATTGACAAACTGGGGTTCCGCCCCGCGAACCTGGCCCGTTTCAGGGAAATGCTGCGCCATACCTATGGGATGATACTGGTCACCGGGCCCACCGGCAGTGGCAAGACCACCACCCTGTACACGGTCCTGAACGAACTCAATTCTCCGGAAGTGAACATCATCACCGTGGAAGACCCCATCGAGTACATGCTCGAGGGCATCAACCAGACCCAGGTGCACGTCAAGGCCGGCATGACCTTCGCGGCAGGCCTGCGGGCCATCCTGCGGCAGGACCCCGACATCATCATGGTGGGCGAGATCCGCGACACGGAAACGGCCCAGATCGCCGTGCGGGCGGCCATCACGGGGCACCTGGTGCTCTCCACCCTGCACACCAATGATGCGGCCAGCGCCGTCACGCGACTTATCGACATGGGCATCGAGCCCTTTCTGGTGGCCTCGTCCCTGCTTGGCGTGGTGGCCCAGCGCCTGGTCCGCCGTATCTGCCCCCACTGCCGCGAGGCGTACACGCCGCCGGCCGACGACCCGGAGCGGCTGTTCCTGGGCCTGCCGCCGGACCGGCCGGTCACCCTCTACCGCGGCCGGGGGTGCGAGCGGTGCCGCAAGACGGGCTACCGGGGCCGCATGGCCATCCACGAGGTGCTGGCCGTCACGCCGGCCCTGCGCGCCCTCATCGTACGGCAGGCCACGGCCGAGGAGATCATGCGGGCGGCCATGGAAGAGGGTACCACCTCCCTGCGCTCGGACGGCATAGCCAAGGCCCTGGAGGGCCTCACCACGGTGCAAGAAGTGATGCGCGTGGCCTACGCCGAGTGAGGGAATGCCGCCGGTCGAAGGTCGGGAAGCGCCGCGGGGTGTGGTCGGGCCGGCAAAGCGGGTGTCGTTGGCTGGCACGTCCGGCCTCCTTCGCGGGTGGGTTTTTGGGTCAAGGTGCCGATGCGCGGCGAGACGGGGGGATGCAGGGTGCAGATCGACGAACTCCTCACACTGGCCTTCAAGGTGGGGGCCTCGGACGTGCACCTGACGGTGGGCGCCGCACCCGCCTTTCGCCTCCACGGGAGCCTTTTGCCCCTGGACGCCCCGGAGTGGCAGCGCCTCGTCCCTGCGGGCACGCTCCCGGAGGTGCGGTCGTTGGCGCCCGCCGATACCGAGGCCATGGCGCGGGCCATCATGACCGAGGAGCAGTACGGGAAGTTCCGCGAACTGGGTGAAGTGGACTTCGGCTACGAGATTCCGGGGGTCGGGCGCTTCCGGGTCAACGCCTTCCGCCAGCGCGGCTCCGCCGCCCTGGTGCTGCGCCTGATCAACACCCGCATCCCGAGCTTCGAGGAACTGGGCCTGCCCGAGGTGCTGCCGCAGCTGGTGCGGCGGCCCAACGGGCTCATCCTGGTTACCGGGCCCACGGGTAGCGGCAAATCCACCACCCTGGCGGCCATGATCGACCTGATCAACCGCGAGCGGCGCTGCCACATCATCACCCTGGGGGACCCCATCGAGCAAGTACACGTGAACGGGAAGAGC